>Ga0209591_10006898_pt1 | contig 12552 bp, 9 predicted proteins | sample MAT01_FD_187207 | JGI IMG/M metagenome (GOLD analysis project Ga0209591, IMG submission 187207) | Freshwater microbial communities from Lake Fryxell liftoff mats and glacier meltwater in Antarctica - MAT-01 (SPAdes) (version 2) | ecosystem: Environmental > Aquatic > Freshwater > Ice > Liftoff...
ATATCAATGGGGACTTGAGTGGTGTGTCAATTAACAAAGGTATACCCTTTACAGTTCCAGCAGCTAATAGTGACGGAATTTTAACTAAGGTTCCTTCGCAGAATCTCAGAAATTCCCTACGCCGCAAATAGCTTTTGATTTGCAAAAGCCCAAATTTTCAAAGTACGTTAATACTCGTTTTTCCCAACAATGATTTTGTAGCCGGGAAGTATTTTTGGCTACGTATAGAAATGTAATTGGTAAGTATGCTCTACCAAACTCCAACACCTCCCCCAGCATTAACAATTTTACAGTCCGAGAATCTATCTTGTAAATCATTACTAGATACTAGTACCAGTAAGAAAAATAAGAGAATTGCAGCAGCGATCGCAACTATTGCTCCACCAGAAACCTTACCAGCTGAATTTTCCCCAAATAATTTGCAGCCCTCTTGTACTCAAGCACAACTAGATAAACAAGTAGTAGCTCAAAGTATAGTAGTGCCAGTACCTTCTCAAGGGTCTGCCACCAGTAACCCTATAAAAACCCCGCCAGACTTAGTAAACACAAGTAATCCTGTTCCTAATACTGCCACCGAAAATTTTCTAGCAGAAGCAAAAAGTTTATTACTTGGTGTAATTATCAACGAACGTGAAGTTGGTAGTTTAGATGTTCTCCAAGAGGGGAATACTTTATTACTTCCCTTATTAAACTTTGCTAAAATTGCTGGGTTTACTGTTGAAACCATCGGCGAAAAAACGCAGCTTAAGACACCCGCAGGAGTTGTTACGCTCACTTCAGATGAACTTAAGCAAATCAACGGTATCAGCTATATCAGCGATACCTTGTTGCGAGAAAAATTAGCTACAAATATTCAGTTAAACTCTACAGATTTAGCTTTGGTTGTTGACTTACCTTGGCGAAGAACTAGCAGAAAACCTAATTCCCCAGCGGCTGACCTTCTACCAGAAGTTCGACCACCTAGCAATGGATTGTCAAATCTTCGGCAAGAACTACAGTTCACCAACAATTCTGGAGATACAAGCTTGCGTAGTTCTACTCTATTAGGAGGACGTTTAGCAGGTGGAGTATGGCGAGTTCGGCTAGATAACAATTTTGTCAACAAACCTGATCTTACTGAATACTTTTTCTTTAAGCGCACAGGTCAAACTCTCTATCAAGTAGGTCGGCAACAAATTGGTTTACATCCCCTACTAACAGGCATTAATTTAACTGGAGCGCAATTTGGTTATACTAATCTGCCGGCAGATAGATTTAATACCAACAATTACGGTGCGAATGAGCTTTTACCCAGGCGTTCCCAACCTCTACAAACATTTAGGGGTATAGTTCCGCCGGCAAGTTTTGTTCAGTTAAGAGTTAGTGGCATTGTAATTGCCCAACAGCAGGTAGGATTAAGTGGAGAATACGAATTTCTTGATATCAATTTGCCTCCTGGACAAAGCAATGATATTGAACTTTTGGTATTTGACCGTAACAACCCGAATGCGCCAAGAGAAATTCGTTCTCTGAGGTTTAATACTTCTGAATTACTACTACCATCTGGTGGAAATATTCAGCTAGCAGGTGTAGGGTTGACAGGAAACTTTATCCAAGATGCTTTATTTGATGATTTCACTTCTGGTGATTCAGGTAAGCTTGCTGCATTTTATCAAGTGCGTCAAGGTCTCTCCAATGATTTAACATTAGAAGGGGCAGTACAAGTACTGCCTGATACAACACAAGCACAAGCAGGTTTTATTTGGCGCTTGGCATCTCCGGCAATATTAGCTGCTAGTGTTGGCACTTCTCGTGGTGAACTCGGCTATACGGCAGATTTAGATTTTCAGTTAGACCGCTTTCAAATTTTCGGTAATTCTGAGTTATATCCATCGGGATATTTATATAGTAATCAATCACGCGATCGCTTCAATCATAGTCTGGAATTTAAATATAAGTTAAGTAACAGTTTCAATTTGGGAGTTGTTGCCCGCAGCCGCCAGGATCAGAATAATGCAGCTAGTTACATTTTGCCTACCTTTTCATTACGCCCTTTTTCAAACTTATCTTTAAGCGGTAGACCAGATTTTCAAGGGCGTTATTTATTCAATGCCTTCTATCAAACTTCACCACAAAGTAGGCTGTCATTTAATACTTTTGGTAATGTTTACACAACAGATTTTAGCTATAACTTGAACCGACAATTCCAACTATCCTTCGGAACTGAATTTGGAGGTGATCTGGCTAGTCGTTACACTTTGACAGTGAATCGTAGTGCTCGTAATCTCACTGGTCTCAGTTGGCGCTTAGGGATAGCCTATAGTAATGGAGAAGTTGGGCCAATTGTGGGCGCTAATATGGAAATAATTCCAGGTCTATTTGCTAGAGTTGAATATCAAGGCATTCCCTCCAGAACCACAAAATTTCTAGACGGCATTGGCGATGATCGCCTGACAATATCATTAGTATCAGATTTATCTTTTGCTGGCGGTAGAATGGCTCCGTCTAACTATACCTCTATTGGTAAAGAGCGCGGTGGAATTGCTGGGCAAATTGTCGTAGAAGGAGGAAGAAAAAGCTTTGACTTAAGTGGATCTATGATTCAGGTATTAAATAAGCGTAACCAGATTATTAGTGCAGCGAGAACTGACTCGCAAGGTAATTTCTTCGTGGGCAATTTGCCAGAAGGAGTTTATCTTGTTGAACTTCAACCAGAACAGCTACCTGTAGAACTTTCACTGCCAAAAACTACTATAGTTGCCGAAGTAGCAAACTCTGCTGTGACTCAATTAGATTTCCCCGTTAGATTAGAATATGGTATGGCAGGCAAAATTACTGATGTGTCAGGTCAGCCAATACCAAATGTGGAAGTAGAACTAGTTGATGCTCAAGGCAAACGAGTAGTATCAGCCATGACTGACGAATTCGGTCTTTACCGTCTAGACGCCGTTCCTGTTGGTAACTATACATTGCGCGTTCCAGTTCAAGATGGCATCGCCAGCAGCAATACTTTACCAAAATTAGAAGTAGCAATTAGTAAAGAGTTTGTCTACGACCAAAATCTGCAATTACCGATTGCCGCAGCCGCTAAGGAAACTCAGGAGAAAAAAGAAACTCAAGAAAAATAAGTTTTTGGGATTTTTATAAAAGCGACAATTAGGGACAGACTACTTCACTTCGATGCCCGATTTACTTTACTATGTGTATTGTTCTCCATCTGTATGGGCTACATCTGGCTGCCCTTAGGTCATTATGGCGAAACCCAAGAAAAGCGCTACTCCCATCAATCTCAGCGATCCACAATATTATCTTAACCGAGAGTTAAGCTGGTTAGAATTTAATGCCAGGGTGCTGCATGAAGCCTGTGACGATCGCACGCCCCTTCTAGAACGCCTGAAGTTTTTGGGAATATTCAACTCTAATTTGGATGAATTTTTCATGGTGCGGGTTGCTGGTTTAAAGCAACAAGTAGAGGCAAAAGTCAGCTTATTAACTTCCGATGGTCGGACACCACAACAACAGTTAAATGATATTCTGTCTACCCTCACTCCTCTTGTAAAGAAAGAGCATCAACATTTTGAGCAAGTACTTCGTCCTCTACTAGTAAATCATGGCATTCATATTCTGAATTACATAGATTTGAATCAAAAACAACGAACTCATTTAAACAGTTATTTTGAGGAACAAGTATTTCCAGTTTTGACACCCCTGGCTGTTGATCCTAGTCATCCCTTTCCTTTTATTTCTAATTTAAGTCTGAATCTGGCTGTTGTGGTCAAAAACCCAGATACCGAAGAAGAATTCTTTGCCAGAGTCAAAGTCCCCAGCGTTCTCCCGCGATTTTTACCAATACCGCCGGAGTTGGGAGATCAGAACAACGACAAACCTGCACACTGGACTGGTGTACCTTTAGAACAAGCGATCGCTCATAACTTGGAATCTCTATTTCCAGGGATGAATATTCAAGAATATCATCCGTTCCGCATTACCCGTGATGCCGATTTGGTCTTAGAAGAAGATGAAGCAGATGATTTGTTGTTAGCGATCGAACAGGAATTGCGAAAACGGCGCTTGGGTGGAAGTCCAGTCCGGCTAGAAATTCAATCCCAGACTCCTGAAGCAGTGCGATCGCGATTATTGCATGATTTGGAATTAACAGAAAGCGATCTTTACGAAGTAGACGGTCTTTTGGGACTGCGGGACTTGATGTATTTTATGTCCTTGCCATTGCCAGAACTCAAAGATCCACCACGCCAATCTGTTGTACCATTACGTCTGCAAAGGCTGAAGGAACCCACTTTAGACCCAGATGCAGTGGAGACGGACGAAGGAAAAGACTTTTTTGCTGTGATTCGGGAAAAGGATTTACTAGTACACCATCCCTATCAATCCTTTTCGGAAACAGTGGTGCGCTTTATTACCCATGCCGCCTACGATCCGAATGTTTTAGCCATCAAGATGACCCTTTACCGGACTTCTGGCGACTCGCCCATCGTCAACGCTTTAATTGCCGCCGCCGAAAATGGCAAGCAGGTATCCGTGCTGGTGGAATTAAAGGCGCGATTTGATGAGGAGAATAATATTTACTGGGCAAAAAGACTAGAAAGAGTCGGGGTTCATGTCGTCTATGGTTTAGTCGGGCTAAAAACCCATAGTAAAACCGTCATGGTAGTACGGCGGGAAAAAGACCGCATACGGCGATATGTGCATATTGGCACTGGTAACTATAACCAGAAAACAGCACGGCTGTATACAGACTTGGGATTGTTTAGTTGTCGTGAAGAATTAGGTGCTGACATCACAGATTTATTTAATTTCTTGACAGGTTACTCCCTGCAAAAGTCTTATCGAGAGTTGCTGGTTGCACCTGTGAATATGCGCGATCGCTTTTTGGCACTAATTCACCGCGAAATCGAAAATGTTCAAAATGGATTTTCTGGACGCATTGTTGCCAAAATGAATTCCCTAGTCGATCCGCAAATTATCGCTACTTTATATGAAGCCTCCCGCGCCGGAGTGCAAATCGACTTAATTATCAGGGGCGTTTGTTGTTTGCGTCCAGGACTCAAAGACATTAGTGAAAATATTCGCATAATCAGCATCATCGGTCGCTTTTTAGAACACTCTCGGATTTATTATTTTCATAACAATACACAGGAAGAAATCTATATCGGCAGTGCTGACTGGATGCGCCGCAATTTAGATCGCCGAGTAGAAGTAATTACCCCAGTCAAAGACCCAGATATTGCCAAAGATTTGCAAGAAATTATGGGAATTATGCTCGCAGATAATCGTCAAGCTTGGGAATTACAAGCCGATGGCACTTACATTCAACGGCGTCCTTATGATGATTCTCCTGAAGCTAATTCACAAAAAATTCTCATGAATATGGCATTACGCTCAAGTGGTGTAGCCTCAAACCTGATTGATTAAAAAATAAGTTACCAATACCTTAATAACTAGCTCAACTTAGTTTTTTTTAGAAAACTTAACTTTTTTGAGAAGTTATCTAAGTTGTTTGTCATGGATTTACACAAGTTATTCAACCATAGGATAGAGTCAGTGCTGGCATTCGTTCCCATAAACTAGAGAGGTTGTTCTGAAATAATTTCGTCTTTCCCCTCAATGTTAATGTTATCCTGTGAGCTTTCTACCTTGCGTGTTCTAGTAGTTGATGACCACGAACTGACTCGTTTAACCTTACAATTGGTTTTTTCTTGCCAGGAAAATATTCAAGTAGTAGGTTTAGCCAGTAATGGTGAAGAAGCTATAGAAATGGTTAAACGTTGCCATCCTGACGTAATTGTTCTAGATTTACAGATGCCAGTTATGGATGGCTGGAGTGCGTCTAGCCACATTAAAGCTATATCTCCGAACACCCAGATCCTTGCTTACTCATCGGTGGAAGACGTAAATTTTCAGGGGACAAAGGCAATGTCTAGCTTTGATAATGTTTGCAAGAAAGATGTACCAACAAGCGAACTTATTGCCTTAGTTAGGCAGTTAGGTCAGCGTGCAGGAGATGGTTCAGTTCCAGGATAAATGATACAGCTATGTTGCTTCGCCAATTCACACTTAGTTCAATTCTGGGGATTTGATGACATGAAATTACTGAGAAGCGTCGGTATAACCTGAAGTTGACGGTTAAACCGACGCAATTTTTGATAATTTCTACTCTACCGGAATGGTGCGTGTAAATTCATCAATTAATTCATCCAGTTCTTCCAAAGCCTGATTTACGTCAACTCTCAAAGTTCCCAAATTTGGTTGCTCCAGTAGGCCCAACAGATACTCGCGTTTGCTTTGAACTGCGGCAATTCGTTCTTTTATAGTCTGTATATCCATTATTTTTTCCTATCTTTAACTACCTTTAAATTTAAAGTTAACTCAAAATTCAACATTCTGGGGCACTAATACGCCCTTACCTGCTTGAGCAAGTTATGTCTTAGATTCAAGAATCTCAGTGTCTTTAGACCTGAGAGTGTCAATCATAGCCGATGATAATAAAACTGAGGTATTCAGAATTTATATTAATTTAAGCTCATGCTACGCAAAATCTCTTTGGGAACACTCGGTTTAACTATCGGCGGCATATTAACCATCATGGGTTTCGTTGCCTATGGTGCTAATAATGCCACATTAAATCTTGTCGGATTTTTTTACGGAATTCCTCTATTGTTGGGAGGATTGGCGCTGAAAGCTAATGAACTCAAGCCAGTACCCTTTACTCAAACTACGTCACCGTCAGCATTGATATTGCGGGAACAGCAAGCTACTGATACTCAAAATAAAATTCGTAAAGACATCACCCGATATTGTTATGGTCAAGATGCTCATCTAGATACAACACTTTCTTTTCTGGGTTTGAGTCCCTCCGACCAGGAACGACCAACAGTAACAGGCTTACGAGAAACAGAAGTCAATGGCAGCTATGCCCTAATTTTAGAATTTGATTCACCGCTAATACCAATTGATGTCTGGCAAAAAAAGCATGAAAAAATGACCAACTATTTTGGCCCTGGATTGGAGGTTGAAATAACGCAGCCCTCAGAAAATATAATTGAGCTAGCACTGATCAATACTCAAAAAGAGTCATTAGTCAGTAGTCAATAGTCAAGAACAAAAATTATCGTTACCCAAACTCGATTTTTTTATCCGCGCAGATTCCCGACTTATCTAAAGAAGTTGGGTATAGCGGTTCTCGCTCACGTGAGGTACACCCGTAGGGGCAATTCATGAATTGCCCCTACACATTGCGATATAATTTTGTACCGCATCTGAGTGGGAACCGCTATATTTGCCAATACGGTTCGGATAAGCAGAGAGAGCAGGGGAGGAAAAAAGGTTATTGTTGAGTAATTCTTCTCTCACCCAGCTTCCAATACTGCGTAGGTTTTGCCTAAAAAATAACTCCAATGTAGGTTGGGTTGAGGAACAAAACCCAACATTTTCATAGATTTGTAGGCTGGGTTTCACGACCTTCAACCCAGCCTACAAATTTACTGTCTGTTCTGCTACTTCTTAATTGACTTTTATCTTCTTAACCGCTAACCAAAAAGTTACTTTTCTAAACGAACTGCATACCACTGCAAATATTGCCCAGGAGCAATATCTAATTTGCAGGTGGTGTCAAGTAAATATTGTGCTTGAGCTTCCGCAGTATCAAACTTTTGCAAATCAGGCGGCAAATCTTGAATTATGAGTTGTTGGAGAGTTGTTTTGAGCTTTTCTAATAATTCTGATTGTGTGATAATTTGCTCTGCTTGATTTGTTTCTAGAACAACAAAGTGATCTTGCTGATACATTAATGAGTCTGGCATTTTAAAGATTTACTGAATGTAAATAGGTGTGATTGTTGGATGAAAGAAACATGGTAGTTTTATCTGTTAATTCTGAAGTAATTGTCAGATTGAGTTATTCAACAACTCTTAATTTAACATATCTAACTTTATAGAATATTAGTTAGTAAATCGCTGTCTTTGAGAACAAATAACTATAAGTTTTAATTTAGCTAAAATATATCGGAATGAAATAATAATTTGTAATTATTTTATTAACCTAAAATGACCCGACAAGAAAATTTTTACTAAGATAAATTGATATTATATGTAATTATACTAGACATGAGTAACCTTGTCGAATAGACTAAATAAATTTGAGTCAAGTGATATTAATATTTAGTTTTAACTATCTTGTGGGCGCACTTTGATAATTGTTTTGCGCTGTATCGTTAGGTTTCTAAACTAATTTCAAAATTAAATAAAGAAGGTGTATATTTGCAATTTTTTTAAAAATCGCAATTTGACTTTAAGAATGGGGAAATATAAAAGTAACATTTCCTCCTCTAACCATACGCGAACAAAAAGGTAAGAATTGCCTTTGTGTTCCAATTATAGATTGTCTATGCAACTTAGTTATCTACTGCTTGCTTGGCTCAGTAACACAAGAGCTTCTATTGTCAAAAAACAGTTCATTGTGAAGCCAGACACACCTTTGCCGCAAATCCTGGCATTGATGAAAAGAGCGATCGCCCCCATGCGATTGAGTTGCACAGCCTTTTTCAGGATAATTCTGCAAGTGGAAGGCAACTCATGTCAGACATAACTCCATTTTCTGTTTCTAAACAACCACCACTGATTCTAGTAGCTGATGATGACAAGACCATCCGAGTATTGTTGCGTAAAGCTATGGAACAAGAAGGTTATCGAGTGGTTGAGGCCAATGACGGTAAGCAATGTTTAGATGCTTACGAGACTATCAAACCGGATATAGTTTTGCTAGATGCTGTAATGCCTGTGATGGATGGTTTTACCTGCTGTAAGCACTTGCTCCAGATTGCCAGGAATAATTTAATCTCAGCCCTTGCAACCTTTGATACTGACTCGGCTCTTAATAATACGGTGATATCCAAGATATGGGAGCGCACTCCCATATTGATGATCACATGCTTAGATGATGAAGAATCCGTAGACCGTGCTTTTGAAGCAGGGGCGACTGATTATGTCACTAAGCCAATTCACTGGCCTGTGTTGCGCCAGCGATTGCGTCGCCTGCTACAGCAAGCGCAAGTATACAAACAGTTAGAGGCGGCAAACCAAGCTTTGCACCACCTCGCCAATGTAGATGGCTTAACTGAATTGGCAAATCGTCGCCGTTTTGACAATTATCTTAATACTCAGTGGATTAATTTGGCACAAGAAGAATCTCCTCTGTCAATGATTTTGTGTGATATCGACTATTTTAAATTTTATAACGATAAATATGGCCACCCGGCTGGAGATGTCTGTTTACAAAATGTGGGTGCTGTATTAAGCCTCAAGGCGCAAAAACATCAGGATTTAGTAGCGCGTTATGGTGGCGAAGAATTTGCTGTGATTATGCCATACACCCCTGCATCTGGCGCAGTTCACGTTGCCGCAGCCATACAAGAGGGAATCAAAGATTTGCAAATTGTTCATGATGGATCTGCGGTGAGTCAGCATGTGACGCTAAGTATGGGACTGGCTACTGTTGTGCCCACTTGGGAATCCTCACCTTCAGATTTGATTGTGCAAGCAGATAAAGCACTCTACCAAGCAAAGGACGGGGGGCGCGATCGCTTTATCTCAAGTTAGTTGTAGTCATTTGTCATTTGTCATTTGTCATTAGTGAATGACCAATCTCTAAGAAGGATAAACTGGTAGTGTGAAGTGGAACCATGCTCCGTTATTGGGAGCAGAGTCTACCCAAATTTGACCATAATGTGCCAGGATGATGCATTGGCATAAACAAAGACCAATCCCGTAACCTTCTATACCTTCATCCCGTTGCAGGCGGAAGTGATTTTCAAAGATGCGATCGCGATTCTCTACAGGAATACCAGGCCCAGTATCGCCGATACTAAACTGAACTTTTTGGGTAGTGCGATGCAGTCCGGCAATGCTAATCTTGCCACCTTCTGGGGTATATTTGATAGCATTATCCAACAGATTCACTAACACTTGGCGGATGCGTTCTGGGTCAGCATATACATAAGGCAAGTCATTAGGAATATCTGTTTCTAGCTCTTGGGATTTGGCGGTGTAGCGATCGCACAATTCTTCTAATACATCTAAACACACTTTACCTAGCTGTACCTTTTGTGGTAAAATCGGCAATTCTGTATCTTTGCCACGACCGACCTGTAAAAGGTCAGCAATCATCCGGTCAATGACCTTAGTTTGATTGCGGGCTTGTTTTAATAAATGCGCCGTCATGGATGGCTTGAGGCGCTGGAATTGCCCCGTCTCTAAATTGTAGTTAGATTCGAGAGTTTCCATTGCGATCGCAGCAGCAGTTAGCGGATTGCGGAGATCGTGTGCCAGCATAGCAATCACCCGGTCTTTAAACTGTAGCTGCTCTTGGAGGTTATCTTTTTCTTGTTTCAAGCGAAAAATTTCGTCTGAGAGTCGGATTAGTTCTGCAGAAACAGCAACTGAACGGATAGTGGATTTGGATGATGTCGCCCTACCATTGTCGTCTATACGTTCTTGTAATTCCTGTACTTTTAAGTAAGCGTCTACAGCAGCTTGCCAGCGAGGCCAGCAGTTTTTCAATTGCGCTATGATATTACTCCCAGCCAAAACCTGTCGTGGTTCCGGATGGATTTTGATTAAAGCTGGGGTTGCTATCAATTTAAAGTGTTCTGCTAAGTAAGGTTGTTGTCCAATATCGATAGTTTGAAGTTCAAAACTATACTCAGCCTGCAATTCTTTTAAGTAAGCACGGATTCGCTGCACTTGTTGTCGGGACTTTGGGCGCCCATCGACAAACAGTAGCAGCTGGAGTGGAGCCTCAGAATAAATAGGTTGATCCTGGGAAACTTGCATGTAATCGTGTTTCAGCACTGGTAACAACCCGGCGACGCTTTACAGAAAGTAAAATAGACTGACGGTTGTCGATGGTCGTTGTTTTTCCTTCAATTTAATATCTATTTTAGATTCTTAATACTCTTATCACTTCTGCGTTTTTGACATCAGACATATCTTTTTCAGCCTTTTGCCCCGTTTTGGTTAACTTCATCTCCAAGAAACACCCAAGTCCCTTGAATATTAGTCTTAATTTGCCCTGAATCAAAAATTTTCGCCAGAGCTAGCAGGTGAAAGGCTTAACACTATGTCAATTCGAGTACTTGCTTTGAACAAGTGATCACCGAAGCAAACGCAGATGCTAATTGTATCTAATCTATCAGGAAGTTGTTAACTGTTCAGACCAAGTTTGTAGAGGGCTTTCTCAACCGCCAGTGCATCCAATGAAGTGTCTTTTTTGCCTCTACCCAATCATTACTAGAATTAGGAAAACAGTCACAGTTAACTATTTACTTTCTCCATAACTTGTGAAGCGCACCCTCTGCCCAGCTTTCCTAAAATAACCCCTACCCTATACCAGAAGAACAGGGGATGGATTGCCTGAGAAAAAACTTTGGATAACATAGAGGCGATGCCTACGGCGGTAAACTACGCACTTTTAGAGAAAGTACTCACTGCTTTCGAGGCTGCCAATAAACTCTTGACTATAGCACAAGTAGCACTTACCCCAGAAAATCAATTTAGAGATACTAGGGAAACTGCTGCGACACTTGACTGCTTTGCCTATCACCCCGTCTCCAAGAAGCACAAACTTACGCTAAGTTCCTGGAATGGCTTAATAGTGGCATTTTTCACCTATTGCCTTATTCAGCTTACCATCGTCAGATGAATAATTTCCAGAATTGATTGTAAGCAAGCCTTAGCGTTCTTTATCTATTCCCCTCCTTGGGTGAGGCTAAAGAGGGCTTTAGTCCTAGTCTATCACTTCAGTTGCTTGGCGTAGGCTTTGCCCGCCGTAGGCATCGCATTACAACTAGTGACATCTGGAAGAAGATTAAAGCTTTTGGTAGCTACACTGTTCTTTGGTGAGGTAACAATCAGTTATCGGCTCTGTCAACTGAATATTTCCAGAACTCTGTGACATACTCCTACACTGATGCAAGCATACAGTGTAGGCTTCTCACCCAATCCAGCTATTGCTTCTCCTGGCGGAGACGCTACGCGAACGGAGGCGATGAGCTTTGTTTTAAGTCCACGGAATGCCCTGCCGCAGACTTTAAATTTCTTACCTTGTACCCTACAAATTTTACAGTCCTGGATGAGTGCTGGCTTATTCGCGCTATAGGACAAACCCGGAGGTGATTTGTATTAATCAAGATGTGCCTACTTGCTTCTATGCTGTGCAACGGAGTCACTTACCAATAATCGTAATGCTACTGGACAGAGGCTTATCAGACACCAATAGGGGTGAAGTCAACCAAGATAATTATATCAAAGAAGAGGTCTTTCACAAATATTTTGTACTCGCAAGGCGAGAAGGAAGCTACGTTTCCTGTATGTCCTCCTCCCTCGCTTTCAGCATTGGTCGGAGGACTGTCGTCAACTTACGCGCAATTCATCTCACGCTCCTAAGAGTGAGACTTGACACTCCCCGGTCTAAAGACACGGGGATTCTTAATTGAATAGCGTTAACTACTCAGTTAATATCCGTTTTTCAGGCATAGCCTTGGATTACGGTTCCTGCCCC
>Ga0209591_10006901_pt1 | contig 12546 bp, 11 predicted proteins | sample MAT01_FD_187207 | JGI IMG/M metagenome (GOLD analysis project Ga0209591, IMG submission 187207) | Freshwater microbial communities from Lake Fryxell liftoff mats and glacier meltwater in Antarctica - MAT-01 (SPAdes) (version 2) | ecosystem: Environmental > Aquatic > Freshwater > Ice > Liftoff...
ATTGACAGCACGCTGTTAATTCTCAATCACCGTTTGAAAGGAAACGGAGAAAAGCTGCCAATTCAAATTGTCAAAGAATACGGAAACTTGCCGCCTGTGGAGTGTTTCGCTGGGCCGATCAATCAAGTTTTTATGAATATTCTCAGCAATGCGATCGATGCTTTAGGTGATGGGAATAGTCAGCGAAGTTTTCAAGAAATGCGTCAGAATCCCAGCCAGATTAAGATTTGCACAGAAGTTACGGAGAATTTTGTAGAAATCAGAATTGCCGACAGCGGGCCTGGAATAACTGAGGAAGTCAAGCAGCGCATATTCGATACATTTTTTACTACCAAACCCATTGGTAAAGGCACAGGAATGGGTTTGTCAATTAGCTATCAAATTATTGTAGAAAGACACAATGGCGAATTATATTGTACTTCGGAATTGGGCAAAGGTACAGAGTTTATTATCAAAATGCCGATCGCGCATTAGATGCAGACGGCGGTTGAAACCGCGCCTACACAGGCAAAACCCGGATGGTGCGCGGGTTGAAGAGAAGAGTAGCAGATGAAAATTATGTTACCCTCTTCAGTCCGCGTCGGCGGACATCGTTTGTGTAGACGCGGTTTCAACCGCCGTCTGCATCTACCCTCTTCAACCCGCGGAGGCGGGTTTTGTTTGTGTAGGCGCGGTTTCAACCGCCGTCTGCATCTGCGTAATTACGGTTAAATTATGTTATCCTCTTCAACCCGCGGAGGCGGGTTTTGTTTGTGTAGGCGCGGTTTCAACCGCCGTCTGCATCTGCGTAATTACGGTTAAATTATGTTATCCTCTTCAACCCGCGGAGGCGGACATCGTTTGTATAGACGCGGTTTCAACCGCCGTCTGCATCCGTGGATTTAAAAAACCTCCACACCCTCCAACTTCTTCATAGTTTCAACCTTAGCCCTCGCCGCTTCCCCGCAAGTTTTCGGCGTCGGAAACATCTTCCCAGGATTTGCCAAACCCTTCGGATTAAACACATGACGCACCCACTGCATCGTCTCCAAATCTACCTCCGAAAACATATCCGGCATAAAACACTTCTTATCAGCACCTATGCCATGTTCGCCCGAAAGACTGCCACCGACTTTGACGCAAAGCCTGAGAATTTCCCCGCCCAATTCTTCCACCTTTTCCAGCGCACCTTTTACCGAGTTATCGTACAGAATTAGCGGGTGCAAATTCCCATCTCCCGCGTGAAATACATTAGCAATTCTGTAGCCGTATTTCTCACTCAAACCCTCAATTTCTTTCAAAACATAAGCCATTTGTGTGCGGGGAATTACGCCATCTTGCACATAATAATCCGGGCTGAGATGACCCGCCGCCGCAAAAGCAGCTTTCCGCCCTTTCCAAATTTTCATCCGCGTTTCCGGATCGTGAGCCGTGGTGATATTTCGCGCTCCATTCTGCTTGCAAATATCGGCAATTCGCTGCTTGTTTGTCGCAACTTCTACTTCTAAGCCATCGATTTCTATTAGTAGAATTGCCGCTGCATCACGGGGATAACAACCTGTAGCCACAACATCTTCTACAGCATTGATACTGATGTTGTCCATGATTTCCATGCCGCCGGGAATAATGCCAGCGCTGATAATATCAGAAACCGATTCGCCCGCCGCTTCGATGCTGGCAAAATCCGCCAACAGAACACAAATCGATTCCGGCGCTTTCAGGATTCTCAAAGTAACTTCTGTAGCGATGCCTAAAGTGCCTTCGGAACCGACAAATACACCAGTTAAATCGTAACCCGGCATTTCGGGAATTTCGCCGCCAACATCGACAATGGAACCGTCGGGAAGTACCAATTTTAATCCTAAAACGTGATTGGTTGTAACTCCGTATTTCAGGCAATGAACGCCGCCAGAATTTTCGGCAACGTTGCCACCAATCGAACAAATAATTTGACTGGAAGGATCGGGGGCGTAGTAGAAACCTGCGCCGCTAACTGCTTGCGTTACCCAGTTATTAATTACTCCTGGTTGCACGACTACTTGCTGATTTTCTAAGTCTACTTTCAGGATTTTTCGCATCAGGGCTGTGACAATCAGCACGCAGTTTTCTACGGGTAAAGCGCCGCCGGAAAGCCCGGTTCCTGCGCCTCTGGCTACCCAGGGAATGGAATTGCGATCGCATATTTTGACCACATTTGCCACTTCCTCGGTAGTTCGCGGCAACACCACCAAGGCGGGGCGCTGGCGGTAGCTGGCGAGTCCATCGCACTCGTAGACAATCAATTCTTCGCGGCGCTGTACTACGCCGTTTTTGCCGACTACAGTTTCAAATTCTTTAATAACGGGTTTCCAGTTTCGTTCGGTTGCTGCGGCTATCATTAGTAACTTAATTTTAAGGGTTGCAATACTGACACTGAGCGGGATCGGCAGTTTCTCGACCGTCGGGAAACAGTTCTTCTTTAGTATAACCGCAGTTTTTGCATTTATAAATTGTCGATCGCACTAACTGACTCGGAAAATGGCAAAGTCCGCACAGCAACCCTATTTTCCTTTCAACAACCTCGAATCCCGGCCAACCGCACTCAGGGCAAAATTGGTGAAACTTTTTCACTAAATCCAGAGTTGCATTTTCGATATTTTTCATCCGAGTGGGATTGTACATCGCCCGCATATCTGTTTCGATGTGAACTCTGCCAGTTGATGATTTTTTCAAGCCTGCTGTCACCGCATCGAAAAGCTGGTTTTGTGTAGTTATTCCCTTAACAATTTCTCCCTTCCCTTTAGCAGCATCGCCAACTATAACCACCATTCCGTGTGCGGGAAATCCCGCTTTTTCAGCAAAATTATCTGCTTCTTCTATAGTGGCAACTAACTGGTGATTGTAATTAGTTTCCACGGACAAAGATTCGCCGACAAGTTCGAGATTGTTGGCTCGATCTAATAAAATTACGATTTCTCTATTAGCTGGCAGATAGGGCATCATTGGGTGAGGCCCGAAAGTACCTTCGCTCGCAAATGCCAGAGTTTCGCCCGCAATTTCTAGAGCTTTTTCGGCTTTATGGCGGGCGGCTTCTATTTGAGTTCCTAAGCGTTTAACTTCTCTAGTAAAAGTACCGAAAGCGTCTGTATTAAGCTCCGCAGGCAGTACGATTTTTACGCCTAATTCTCGTTCCAAAATGGGAGCCATTACCCGTTCTTTTTGGTGCATTGTAGCCAGAACAGCGGTGCGATCGATCAATAATTCATTGGTATTCATAGACTCAGCAAATATAGACACACAGCAGCATCATCATTATATATAAAATTTAACTCACCGTATCAACTCAGGCAAATCCGTACAAACCTCGATTGAAGTGCTGGATAAAACTAAATTTTATACCTTAGTTAAAGCTCCCAAATTCATCTTTAGAGTCTATCTCTCATTCTTCAATTCTTAAAATCTAAAATCTAAAATCTAAAATCTAAAATCGTATTAGTTGCCTCCAGTAACTCCCCCAGCTTGACCCTTGAGTACAAAAATCACTCCTGTCATAATCAGGGCCACGCCTACCAAGCGCAGCGGTGGCAAAGGTTCATGGAATACAATTTTTCCGCCCAAAACAGTAAACAAGTAACTAATTGACAGTAAAGGCGAGACTATGCTAAGGTTTGCCCGTGACAGAACTACAATAAAGCCGATCGAAGAAACTGCATACAAAGAAAGACCGCCTACAATCAAAGGCTGAGTTGCCATTGCTACAACTTTTTCCATTAAATTATCAGCGCCAATGGGCCCTAATATTTTAGCTCCAGCCTTGAGACTGAATTGACCAGCCACGCCGCACAAAATAGCAGCAAGCAAGACCATAAAAACGCTTCTATTCATTATTTCACCAACTTATACTACAGCACGAGAATTGCCGAAACAAAAACTACCCTTAACAGCTTTAATTAAGTTTGATTGAGTTTTGTTCGATTTCAATATTTTAAGCATAAATACTGGAAAAGTAAGTATTGTCGATCGCCAGCAACGCCTGGAATAAACCTATGGCCGAACAGACCAACACCAGCGGGGAATACACTCTCGAACTCTCGATACTCATGCCCTGCCTCAACGAAGCAGAAACTTTAGAAATTTGCATCGAGAAGGCACAGAGGTCACTGCACGAACTTGATATTGTCGGCGAGGTTATCATAGCAGACAACGGCAGCAATGATGGTTCCCAAGATATCGCTACCAGATTGGGGGCCAGAGTCGTACCCGTAGAGGCCAAAGGCTACGGCAGCGCCTTGATGGGAGGCATCATTGCAGCGCGCGGAGTCTATATTATCATGGGCGACGCTGACGACAGCTACGACTTTTCCAACCTCAGCGCCTTTGTCGAAAAATTGCGGGGAGGCTGCGAATTAGTGATGGGAAACCGCTTTCAAGGCGGCATCAAACCGGGAGCAATGCCACCACTGCACAAATATTTAGGAAATCCGGTGCTGACATGGGTTGGGCGATTATTTTTCTCAAGTCCCGCCGGCGACTTTCACTGCGGTTTGCGGGGTTTTAGGAGAGACTCAATTTTGAAACTCGACTTGCAAACAACGGGTATGGAATTTGCTAGCGAAATGGTCGTCAAAGCTTCTCTATACAAGTTGGGCATCGCTGAAGTTCCAACGGTGCTCTCTCCCGACGGGCGCAGCCGCCCGCCGCACCTGCGAACTTGGCGAGATGGCTGGCGGCACCTGCGATTTTTGTTGCTTTACAGTCCTCGCTGGCTGTTTTTGTATCCCGGTGTGGCACTGATGATTTTGGGTGTAATTGTTAGCATTTGGCTGTTGCCCGGTACTCAAAAAATTGGCAGTATCAGCTTTGATGTACATACGCTGCTGTATGCTGCGATCGCAATTATCATCGGTTTTCAAGCAGTAACTTTCGCTTTCTTCACCAAAGTTTTCGCCATCAGCGAGAAACTACTGCCGGAAGACCCTAAAGTCAACAAAATATTTAGGTATGTTAGCTTAGAGACCGGATTGATGGTCGGAGTCACGCTAATTTTAATTGGCATAATTGGCTCGTTTTTGTCATTAACTATCTGGAGCGAAACAGCTTTTGGTTCTCTCGATCCTTCTAAAACTCTGCGTTTGGTTATTCCTTCGCTGACTTGTCTGACTGTGGGTTTGCAGATGGTTTTAGCGAGCTTTTTTCTCAGCGTGCTGGGCTTGAAGCGCAGGTAAACTAATTATAAGTCAAACACTATAACCTCTGCTCTGAGTACACCCAAAGTTTCAAATCCTATGACAGTAACTGAAAACACTCCAGCGAGTACATTGGCCCCAAGCTTGGTGGTTTCGCCACCAAACTATCTTGGTACGCCCGCCAAAAAATGTTTGATTTACTCATGGCATTAGCCAATCCCAGCGGCGACACAACCGTGTTGGATGTAGGAGTAACTTCCGACCGCCGCGAAGATTGCATTTTTTTTGAAAAACTCTATCCCTACCCCACAAAATCACCGCTGTCGGCATGGAAGATGCTGCTTTTTTAGAAGAAGAATATCCCGGTTTAAAATACGTCCGTTCGGACGGGTTGACTTTGCCATTTCCCGACAAAAGTTTTGATTTAGTCGTGAGTTTTGCCGTCATCGAACACGTCGGCAATAGGACTCAGCAAAAAGCTTTTGTTAGGGAACTTTGCCGCGTCGGCAAAACCTGCTGCATCACTACTCCCAACCGCTGGTTTCCCGTAGAATTCCACACTGCTGTTCCCCTAATACACTGGCTTCCCCCCTCTTCGTTTCGAGCTTTGTTGAGATTGCTCGGCAAGCACTTTTTCGCTAAAGAGGAGAATCTCAACCTTTTATCCGAGAAAGATGTGTTAAAGATGCTGCCAGCAGATGCTCAAGTTTCTACCAGACATTTCCGGCTTCTCGGTTTGATATCCAATTTACTTTTTTATGTAAAAAATCCCCTGTGATTAAAGAAACCTGGTTTTTCACCTTTACTGTTGGCTGCAACAAAAGAGGTTTGGAAAAAACCAGGTTTCTGACTATCCCTGCGTCCCAGACTTTCTACAATTTTGTTTCTAAATCCAGCACAAAATTTTCTCCGTCTTCATACAATTGTTTTCTAGTTTTTGCAAGTTGCTGCACGTTATCCCGAAAGTCGTGAGAAAGTTTTGCTTGCAGTCGAAACCAAGATGACAATCCAGGCCCTGAAGTATCTACAGCCGGATGATTGAGACTCCAAGACGAATAAGCTATGTATCGAATAGATTTTGTGGCTAAATAGTTTGCCAAGGCTTCAGGGCCTTTGAATACAGGCATACCGGGTGGCAAACTTGCTCCTCCGGGCCAGTCAGCCAGAAAAATTTGATTGCGTTTAAAGTCGAGGATAAAAGGTGCATTTAGCCTGGTCAAAACTGTTTCTCCCTGTGGAATAGACTGCTGTATTGCTGCATACTGCGACTTTTGCTTTGCTGTAACTAACGATGGATTTGTCAGCCCAAATTGAATATTTTTTAGATAAGCTGAATAAGTTTGTTTGGTGAGATCCCAATCGTAGCTAATTGCCAAACCTGCACAAAATACAGCAACCAGAAAAAAGTTGCCTGCTTTGTTTTTATTTAATGCCTCCGTGTCGGTCATTGCTATTGCGATCAATATTAAAATTGCTGGGAATAGGTGAGAAAATGAGTAGCGAAAAGGGTCGGCATTTTCGGTAAGTACGCCTACGGCAACTGTTGCCAATCCCGCTGCAATTGTCATAGATAAAGCTGCTTGGCGGTTGGAGAACGATCGCTCTTCGGGTAAATTTCTAAACTTCAGGGGTCGGACGCTCAAGCTCAAACACCCGAGCAATATCAGTATAAGAATGTAAATGCCTCGGAAAGATGCGATCGCAATTTTAGCTGTACCCAATAGCGTCGAACCTGATTTGAATGTAATGCCATAGGCGGAGGCGTGATAGCCTTTTCCCAAAAGAGGATACAGTAAAGTGCCTGATGATTGATACATAGAAATCATCCAAGGCAGCAGAAATATTCCGACTAATACTGTTGTCAGCACTAATTCAAATATAACTTTTTGTTTTGAGTGAGAGCTAATCCAGTAGCAAATATAGCTCACTGCAAATAAAAAAACACAGGCGGGAATTAAAGATGATTTTACAGCACAAATTGCCGCAGCAATTAAAGCTAATATACAAGCATTGGCTGCCCAGTGGTTGTGTTCTATTTCTTTACTGTCAAGCGTCCTGAACAAACTTACAAATAATGCGACTGGCTGCATCATACTTGTAGTATTAGCTTTGGGAACTGCAATCAAAAGCAAGAATAAAATAGTAAAGATTATGCGTTTGGTTGAGGCTGGGTTTTGTTGGAAAAATCCTAGAATTGTCCGACAGTAATTATCAGGGCCAAAGCGGGGTCGATGAGGTTTAAATTAGTGTCGGAAAGTCCGCTTAAAATTAATGTATGGAGAAATGACTGTCCCCCAAAAGATACTATTCTGCGTTCGCTGAAAGGGTCTGGGCCCATCGAACCGAGTTGCAGCATTTTGTGGGGAAATACTAAGTAGGCGTGGTAGTCGTCGCTGGTATTAAACCCGTCAGCATAGACCATATTTGCAAAGTTGAGTCTACCTGTATAAAGCCATCCAGCATATTGGATTAAAATCAGTAGACTAACTATGGCAATGCCTGCTAAGATGATTTTATCTTGGCGACATTGTTGAAATAGCTGCAATAGATTGCTAATAATTAATTGTCTATGATTTACTAAATCTACTAGACAGTAAACGATTCCCAAACCTAAAAAAATTAGAATTGTGGTTTGGGAAATAGTCCAGGCTGCATTTAAGATGCCGCCAATTATAACGCTAAAAGCTAGACCCCAAGCGGCTCTTTGTCCCCAGTCAATTCGCTGGTTGGGAAACAGGATGTGGTTGAGGGCTTTTCCCCAACCTATGAGGGATAGTAGCAGGCAAATACCGTAGGAAAATGAGATGAGGTATGACATCATTGCTGTAGGAGTTTTATCTATTAAATAGTTAACTTTTGAAGTGATTAGTTGTCAAGTATTTGCGGTTTTGCTCTGGAGCGTTTTTGATTATACAATACGGTGTTATTATCGTCAATTTATTGTCAATACTTCGGACAGTTTTAGATCTGGTCGAGTGTCCGAAACCCAGACTGGCTATATGGTAGACTATTATTTCAAGGTTTAATTGCAGCGCTAAGTTTCCTAAAATGCGTTAAAAATGGCAGGGCTTCCTCGCCATCGGCTTACAGGGCCGTTAAAAAACTGTCCGAACTATTGTATTGTGGATTATTATATTAATTAATGGCGGCAAAAAAGGCGGTTAATGGCTTGGGAATTTATTTTTTAGTGAGAGATGGGGAAGAAAAGACCGATCGCACAATCTACCACAAAAAGGTCGATCGCCCAGCAATCTCCTCTGTTGTTCGATCGAGGGAAAGGCTAGCGGGGCGATCGCATTCTACTGATTTTCGTCGGCTGTTGAGTCTGGCGGGTCAAAGCGATCCTCTTCGCTGGCTTCGCCCCCGTAGGGCGGGCTTTCCTGCCGTTTTACGGCGTGGGAGCATCATCACTTCTGCCGAAAGCAAAATTCCCAAATTCTGCCTTCGGCGGAGCTACTTCATGCCTTCGGAGAGAGTCAAAGCTAAAAATCAAACAAGTCTTGCCACAGCGGCTCAATTACCTAACATTAAATCTTATCATAATTAATGGTACATTTCCGAATCTTTGAGGTATCGTTACAATATGCTCAGATGCTATATGTAAAAAAAATTGATGGGGTAAAAACCATGATCGCAAGTTGTTTGATTCCGTTTACGCTCTGCTTGATTGCTGGGCTGGTGACTGCTGGGACTGATAACAGAACGCTAGACGGGATTCCGGCTCCCATAGCTGCAATTATTGGGGTGTGTTCGTTAATTTGGTTTGTGGCGGTGTGTCCTTGGCCTGTTGAACTCGCTCTAGTCTTGGCGGTGCTGGTTTTGGGCAAAGCTTACCTGCAAGATATTTTGAAAGTAGGCTGAATTCTCAGGGCTAGCGCTCCTCAAGTTGGGGGAGGGTTCACGGGTGCTTCTACTTCCTGGAAAAATTTCGCTTTTGGCGATTGTTTCGGTTGTGTTTTCAGAGGAATCTGCAACGGCAAAAGCAACCCCAGCATTGGTAAAATTCAATTTAGGATCGCGAATTAAATAACTTACGATTTGAATTGTTATTGTGGGATGTCCCGCCCGTCCAGAAAGGGCAGAAAGGGCGGGACACCCCAAAAACTTGTGTAAATTATTTAATGCGCGATCCTTAGATATTTCGGTTGAAAATTTAGAACATCAATGTGGTTGTTCGATCGCACATAATATAAGGTGCGCAATGCGCACCCTACATATCGAGCAAGTCAAATGGCGAGATGTTAAATTGGCAAGCGATTGATATCTTTATTAGAACCAATTACTACCATCACCTCGCCGTTTTTCAAACGTTCGTTTGGCTGCGGATTGATCTCGAACTTGTCGGCGCGACCAACTGCTAGCAAATTCAAACCATATCTGCGCCGGATATCCAAATCGGCAATGGTTTTGCCGTCAAATTTTTCAGGAACGAGCAACTCAACAATGCTGTGATTTGGGTCGAGGTCAAAGCGTTCTAGAATGCTGGGTTTTGTAAGAATCCGAGCCAAAGAGCAGCCCATTTCTCGTTCGGGAAAAACTACATGATCTGCGCCGACTTTTTGCAACAGTTTTAAGTGAGTTTCTGAAGAAGCTTTGGCGATTACGTGAGTTACCCCGCCTTCTTTCAGGTTGAGGGTGGTGGTAATGCTTTCTGCTAGGTAATTGCCGATCGCCACAATCACTGTTTCAAATTCAAATATACCCGCTTCCTGCAAAGCACTAGGCTCTGTAGAATCTAACTGCAAAACGTGAGCAGAAATGCGATCGCTCAAAGCTTGAGTTACTTTTTTTTCGTCGGTGTCAACCCCGAGGACTTCGTAACCCAAGCCGTGCAGAGTCGAACACACAGCTCTGCCGAAACGTCCCAAACCAATAACTGCAAACTGCTTGTTTTCCGCGCGCAAACTGCGAAAAAATTTTAAAGATGAAAGGTTCACGCTCATATTCAGCGCTGAAAGTCTTGCTTTGCAAATCTTAGCAGAGACAGCGCCGCCTCCTTGTGATTTTTGAGTAAATAGTAAAAGTGGATTTGGGTTGTCACCCATTGTTTAGATTATCAGCAACTAGGCAGGATTTTTCTAGCCTACTAACAAACTTTCCTCAGCATACTTAAAAGTTCTGGGTTTGGGATCGCCGACAGCGGCACTCATTAGCAGTAGCACGCCAACCCGACCTATGTACATGGTAGCAATCAAAACCAATTTGCCGATCGCCGAAATCTTGGCTGTAATCCCTGTGGAAAGGCCCACTGTGCCAAAAGCTGACACTGCCTCAAATAGCACTTGGATAAATTCTAGTTCGGGATTAGCTAGCTCGATTAAAGTTGCAGATGCGATCGCCACTAACAGGGAACCAAAGACGACGCTAATGGTTTTCAGAATCATTGCTGGCGGGATTTGACGCTGATAGCACTGCACCTGTTCCTGGTCTTCGAGAACTGCTGCGGTACAGCTAAACAAGATCCTAAAAGTTGTGGTTTTGATGCCGCCGCCGGTGCTGCCGGGACTTGCGCCGATAAACATCAGCACGATGGTCATAAATAACGAGGCTTCGCTCATTTGGCTGATGTCAATGGTATTAAATCCCGCCGTGCGGGGAGTCACTGATTGAAACCAAGCTGCCATTACCTTTTGCGGAAAATTGAGAGGCCCAAAAGTTCCTGGGTTGTTGTATTCCAGCACTAAATATGCTATGGTTCCTAAAATTAAAAGGAAAGCAGTTGTACTGGTAACAACTTTGAAGTTGAGGGAAAACACTGTGCAGATATGGCTTTTGTTGAAGCGATCGCGTAGCCACAGATACATTTCCATAATTACTTGATAGCCGATTCCCCCAAATATGATTAAACCGCTGACTGTGAAGTTAATCAGAGGCGAATTGACGTAGCGGATCAAATTATCTGAATAGATGCTAAACCCGGCGTTATTAAAGGAATTAACGCTGTGAAAGATGGCAGACCATAGACCGTCTTTAAATCCGTATTCTGGGACGAAAACCAACATCAGCAAAAAGACTCCAGTTAATTCAAACAAAATGGTTGTTGCTAGAATTGACTGCACGAGTTGCACTACGCCGGCTAGCCCAGATTTGTCAAGTGATTGTTGCAGGGCAATTTTGTCTTTTAAGCCAAATCGGCGGCCCAATAATAGTAGTAAGAAGGTTGTGGCTGTCATGTAGCCTAAGCCTCCTATTTGCACCAGTAAAACTAGGCACAGTTGCCCCCAAAAAGAGTAATATTTGCCGACATCCACAACCGATAATCCGGTGACGCAGACGGCGGAAGTAGAGGTGAAGAGTGCTGTGATTGGATCGCTCCAAGTTCCATCAATTGTGGAAAATGGCATCATTAGTAGTAGAGCACCTGCGGTAATGACGGCGAGAAAGCCCAAGCAAATGGTTCGCGAGACAGTCATTCGATTTTAGATTTTAGATTTGGGATTTTGGATTTTTTTGATTGGCGATTTGAGAGGGGATCTGCAAATCGATATCTGTTTGCGGTTTTGGGCGATCGCCCAAAACCGCAAAAGATGACAACATCGGGAAAATAACGGTAGAATTCCTTTAATAACTTGCGATCGTGCGATGACATCAACACTTTACCAGCAAATTCAGGAACTCTACGACGCTTCTAGCGGTTTGTGGGAGCAGGTGTGGGGCGAACATATGCACCACGGCTACTACGGCGCAGATGGCAATTTGAAAAAAGAGCGGCGACAGGCTCAGATAGATTTGATCGAAGAACTGCTGGGCTGGGCTGGAGTGCCGACAGATCAGGCACTCTGTGAACCTTACCGCATTTTGGATGTCGGTTGCGGGATTGGTGGCAGTACGCTGTATTTGACCGAAAAGTTTGGTTCGATCGCGCAAAATAATTTAAAGTCTGATGGTGGGGTCGATCGGGTGACAGCCACCGGCATTACGCTGAGTCCGGTACAGGCCAATAGGGCAACGGAACGTGCTAAAATCGCTGGACTGGAAAGTAATGTTAATTTTTTGGTAGCAGATGCTTTAAATATGCCTTTTCCTGACGAGTCCTTCGACTTAGTTTGGTCACTCGAAAGTGGCGAACATATGCCCGACAAAATTAAATTTTTGCAGGAATGTTGCCGCGTGCTCAAGCCGGGAGGAACTTTGATTTTGGCGACTTGGTGCCACCGCCCGCTGGGAGAAACGGCGGGAGAATTAACAGATGCAGAGAGAAAAGAATTGGCAGAAATTTATCGGGTTTATGCTTTGCCTTACGTGATTTCTTTGCCGGAATATGAGGAAATTGTTCGCAGTTTGCCTTTCACAAGTATTCGCACGGCTGATTGGTCAAAAGCTGTTGCTCCTTTTTGGGATGTGGTGATCGATTCTGCTTTGACTCCGAGCGCGATTTGGGGTTTGCTGACAAGCGGTTGGA
>Ga0209591_10006905_pt1 | contig 12540 bp, 14 predicted proteins | sample MAT01_FD_187207 | JGI IMG/M metagenome (GOLD analysis project Ga0209591, IMG submission 187207) | Freshwater microbial communities from Lake Fryxell liftoff mats and glacier meltwater in Antarctica - MAT-01 (SPAdes) (version 2) | ecosystem: Environmental > Aquatic > Freshwater > Ice > Liftoff...
TCAATCGTGAAAAGCCCTGGCGATCGCATCAGCAGCACGCCTCTGTGGAGCTGCTGAAGCCCTGGCGATCGCACGAACTGGGAATTGGGTGCGACTACGGCGGGCGTGCCTGTCAGACATAATGAGAGTAGATTCAACGGGGTTCAGATGACAAGCCAACAACCGACCGTAGAGAATAGAGAAGAGAGGGTGTCGTTCAGGATCAGAGGGGATGAGTCCGAAAAGCTCGATGCCCTCTGTAAGGCAGCAAATAGAGAGCGCTCTACCCTCATCCGATTTCTGATCAACGATGCCTACCACAGAGCCATTAAAAGAGGGAGCGGTAACGATGAAGCTGAAACATGATAGGCGCGTGGAATTGGTCGCCATGCTGGATCTCGCCACAGAACAGGCTGTTAAAGTTGTCCAGTCGGGTGAAGGTGAACCGCTAAATCAGGCCGAAGCCCATACCGTGCTGATAGCCCACATCAAGCTGAGATTAGCTATGGATAAACAGGCACGGTCGGAGGTCAGATTAAAGCGGGCTGATCTGACGCCTGGGGATGACACCATAGTTATCCGGCTGATAGACGAGGTGAGCGACGGATCAGAAGATCTAGACCCATTGCTTTAGGCTTCTGCCAAAGGAAAGCCCCGATCGTGCGATCGGGGCTTTCCTTTGGCGACTGGATTAATCAGGCTAGCCTTACCTCTACTTCTAGAGGCACGATACGAAGTTTGCCTTCATCGGAGAGACAAAAGATAGAGAACATCTCTGGGTACCCTCTCACAAAAAGCCATAGATCCAACATCTTCAATATTTCTTTTTCGCTACGTGTTTCGTAGCCTGGGTTGTAGCGATTGTCGAGTTGGCGCAACAATGCCCATGTCTGATCATTCAGCTCTGTATGTTGTGGCATGAAACGACAAGACGCTACCCACTCCTTTCTGAACTGACAGCAGAGTTTGATTACCTCAGAGACAATCTGAACTTCTGTCTTTACGTCGCTGGATTCTTTTCGTGAGATGACTTTGCTGCTCATGGTCGTTTCGTCCCTCGTTCTGGCCTCTCCATTATAGCCTGAAACCCTTACTGTCAAACGGTTTCAGGCTTAAGCGGCTGTCAACCTAGGAATCTTCAAAACACCCTGCCTGTACCAAGTCTTCAGACGAGAAGTTTCTCCGCGCCCAATCGCGATCGCCTCCACCGGCAGCCCACATTACCCGAATGTCTGCAAGGCTATCAGGACTCGACAGGCTTCCTACAGGCGTCTCTACCTCTACTTCCACAGCAGCCTCTACAGGCATCTCTACCGCAGCCTCTACAGGTGCTTCTACCTCCACCGCAGCTTCTACAGGCATCGCTACCGCTACTTCTACAGGCATTGGATTGAGTGCCCCTGTGATTAGATATGGTGCACTGCAATTCTCATCACGCAGCGATAGACCCTTGATGTAGCTACCTTCGCCGTTCCTACCCTTAGAGACAGGGATACCCAGTTGATCGCGCAAAACGTCAAGAATAAGCCGGGAAAATCGCTGTTTTTTGATAGGTGCGTTGTTGTTGGCGGCACAATACTGCCGATAGTTGGCATAGAGGTGGGAGTCCTGCTTTTCGTAACAGGTTCGACTTACGGTTTTGCCTTCAATAACCAGTGATTCCCTCATCTCGTTACCATTCCCCACAAAGGTATAGAGATCCGGTGTGGCAACACAGCAGGCATCAAGCCAAGCCGCGATCGGATTTGTTTCGAGTAGCAGATCGTTTGCCCATTCACTTAGGCTGGCTAGCTCCTGCCTAAGAGCTAGCTCCATCGCCTGATCCGTCATCGCCATTACCCAATTAAATATCCCTGGGAGTTCTGAGGCCAGCTCACCAGTGATTTCAGATGCATTGATAGATAGCAGGTTCCGCCGATCCTTTATGGCGGGTTTCTTGTCAAATGGGGACGATATCCGCCGCCGTGCCAACCCGTTCGTGTGGTCAGTTGAGCCGAATGGTTCGTTTGCGCAGATAATTACCATCCCAGTGCAAACGAATGGAGCGGCCTGCTTTTCCCTCTTGTTCTCATTCCTAATATGATCGCCGCCCGTGATTGCCTTCAGTACGGTAGTTTCTCCGCCCATTCTGCCTGAATCCGCGATCACGATCAGCCGCTTATCTTTTAGGTTTGCCGTCTCAAATTGGCTCTTCTCAAGCATTGGCAGATTCGTGGTGACGGTGTTCTCAACTCCCACAAGTGCGATCGCCAAGTTAGCGAATGTACTTTTGCCTGTGCCACCCGTGCCAAGCAACTCGAAAAACATTTGGAGATCAAACCGTCCCATAACGATTGCCCTAAGCATTGCTCTAAGCCGCTCTACCCGCATCGGATCATCATTCTGAGCATCAAGCAACCATGCTTGTGTTAGCGGGCATGTGGCTACCGGATTGAAATCGTAGGGCAGGGCACTGACTTGGTGATACCCAGGCTGATGAGGGAGCAAGGTCAGACTCTTGAGATCTAGAGTGCCGTTTTTCATTGGCAGCAAACCTGCTTTGGGCTTCAGTCCTTTGTGATACAAATCGCCCTTCATCAATCGAACGATGGCGTTCAAGTAGTTTTCTGCATAGCCCGCTGATCCTCTGTTTTTCAGCTCGCTAGAGACCCGAATACTTACGGCTAGATCCGGCTCAACAACCCAGACACCAATAGCCGGATCGTAAGCGTAGAACTTCTGAGAGGCTTGGCAAAAAAGTAGGCGATCGCGATTCTCTTCAGCAAGGATCTCAGACACGCAAGACTGAGGCTTCGGAGAGGTCTTGCCTTCTTCGTCGCAATTCACCAGCGGAGGTTTCTTTTGTGGGAGCTTGAAGGCATCGGGCACATGTGGAGATGTAGGCTCATTCGGACTAAGGCGGTTAACCCTTTTCCAGCAAGCCTCATCGCCTCCCATGAAGGCAGCCGCCGCCTCGCAATCGACTAGCTGGATACTGCCTAGAATCCGATCAATCCGTTCAGTATCTAGCCCCAAAGCTTGACCCGACTGCTCTGCCAGTTGCTCAACACTGCCGCCGTACCTAACCCCGTTTGCTGAACACCAATTCGCCCAACCCGCCGCCTCTTGAATCAGTTTCGCCAAGCTACCAGAGCGATCGCCATCCTCGCTAGTCCCGCCTAAGATGGCTCTACAGGCATCGGTGATCAAGCTGTCTAGCGGCAGTTCGTTGCCCGATGCTGGGATGATTGGCAGGCTTGCTACTGGCTTCACTGTCTTCACTGGCTTCATTTTCTTCACCGGATAGATACCAATGGATTCAAGCGATTCAATCAACACAGGTTCGGCTCGGTTGAGGTTCACATAGCGATTCCCACTCGGGCCGATCGTCGGGGCTAGTACAGTAAACCTGCCTGCGCCTAACACCTCACCCACATGCCTGCCACCGGGTGATAGGGCAAAATTCGTGAAGAGAGGTGGGGTTTCCAGCTTGACAGCAATGCGATAGCCGCCCGAATGGGTCTGCTCTAACCAAGAATCTTCTAGCGCTGGATTCAGCTTAAGGATGCTATCGAACGCCGCATCGGTGCTAACCCGGTCATCAAAATTCTTGACATCAATATCAATCCAGACAACGCCATTCCATCCACCCAAAGTGCCTACACCTGTAGGCTGTTCATCACACCACCAGTTGCTCATCTCTGAGGCAGATGGCAAACGATCCTTGAACTGAGAATGAGCCACAGGATGAGGTTTTCCATCTCTGCCTAGGAAGCTTGGATTCTTGCCATTGAATAGGGGCTTGGGTTTGCCGCCTTTATCTAGCGCTGGCATTCCTGCTTTGTCTAGCGCTGGGTACACTGCTGAGTCTTGTTCAGGAGCGATAGGGAGCGCCGGGTATCCGTTGGCAGTTAGCCACTCAATAACAGACGGTTGTGACTTGGCGGCTTCCAATTCTAGGATGGCGACCTGCTCTCGAATGGCTTCCCCGACTTCACGAAATAAAGGCGGCAGATGAGGCGGCAGATTAGGCAATAGAAGCTCTTGAAAGCGCTTTAAACCCTTGTTAGGATAGGGGTGTAGTAGATGGGATTCGGGCTTGTCGATTGTCATTGTTTTTCCCTAAAACGGCTTGATTCAAATAGAAAAATAAATCACCCTCTTAGCGATCGCCATCGTGAAGGGGGTTTCTCTTTTGGGCACTCATGCCACGACCTCAGACGACTTAGACGCCTTAGCCATCTCAGTTTCTAGCTTTGCAACTCTGGCATAGAGATTCTCCAGTACAACCTTATCCGCTACACACTTGAGGGGTAGAAGCGCCTCTAAGAGGTCTACCCTCAACACGACGTTGTGGTTATGCCGCCTGTCATGGTGGTAAGACGTCATCTTTACACCTGGGTTAAGCCGTTCCGCTTTCGCTCTAAGGCGGGCAAACTTCAGATTGGATAGGTTGTGCTGCTTTCTGAATTCTGAGATGGTAATCATGGGGTTCTGTGGGGTTGCATTTGATATACCAATATTATAGCGCGATCGCACGTCAGATACAAACAATCTATACCTACTTGCTGGCAAGCTTTTCTAGATAAACCAGCTCCATCAACCGGTTAGCATTCTCGACATAGGTTTTGCCTGGGTCAATCGCACCTACCGCAGCATACAGCCCGCTAAAGCCCGTTGATATGAACAACCCTCTCATCCTCTCTGCCAAGCCCTCCGCATCGGCTGAATCAACCATTAGTACAAACTCATCACCGCTATTCAATTGAGCCACGAACGAGATCCCTCGCCATCCCTGAACCGTCTTGAGGCAGTCCCTCACTTTGGCGTTAACCGCGCTCTCACCTATCAGTTGATTCAATGCCCCTAGCCCGCCTATGTCCAGACAGACCATGACCATTGACCCTGAACTACAACGCCGCCGCTCTAGGTTGATTAGTGCAGCACCCTTGCACTCACCACCGCACCGATTGAAACAACCAAAATTGCTGCTTATATATGCGATCGCCAGCGCGTCCTTAAGCTGCTGATTCTCAACTACCAACGACTGCACACCAAAAAGCTTACGAATAAATGCGATCATGAATCAGACCTTGGTAAAGGGTTCATGGCGGTCGTCACTTTCCTAGGAGCGATCGCCATTAATTTTGGGAAGAAACACAGCGAAATGCGTCAGACAAACGGTGCTGTCTGACGCATGTATAACAAGATTCAGTCAACCAAATTGAACTTCTGATAGCTGTTGGAAGTCTCTAAGTCGTTCTCGCCATGCCCCATCAGCCGACCTAAGTAGGCTTGGATGGTGATTGATTCGGGCTTGGTGTGAGCACAGTGGTACAGGCCGTATGCGACACGGGAATCTTTGAAGAAACTTAGACCCAGTGGCTTAATCAGATGGGGAGCGCGGCTGTAGCCAGTTGAAACCGTCTTGTTCACATAGGCAGGTGTTTTGTGCCGCTTGCCTGCATGGGTCAGATATTCCAGCAACATGATGACCTCATCCGCATTTAGAACCGGAATGACATAAGGCACGTCATCACGAGTCCCACGTATTTTCATTTGGCCTGAAAATTCGATGTGAGTGTCATCAATCTTAGTAAAGGTAGAATCGCCAAAGATCTCAGCTTGGCGGCGTCCTGTCGTCAATCCTAGAGCAAGCCCTACCGATAGCCAGTTGTTCGATACATGCCCCGATTCGCATTGACTAACCACTGACCCGACAAAGCGCAACATAGCCCCTTCAGAGATGGGTTTCAGGTCGTTGTGTCGTCCGACAAGGGAGCGCTTTGTAACCTGCTTTACCTCCATCCTGGTGGCCTTCATCTTGTTGTTGAGGCGCTTGCTCACAGCCTTCCCCTCATCCCCATGCTCTAGCAAGGCACGGTTAATTTTTGGGAGATAGGTCTTAACAATCGTGCTCCCCTCATACTTGTGTGAATGCCCCTGCAAGTCTTTGTAGGTAACGAGCGAGGCAAGGATCGCGTCACTCACCGAATCAGGTGAGAGGTCTCCACTCATCAACCTGTTGATGTCTGAGGCGTTCACAGGGGCGCTTTTATCTATCAGGAATTTGATAGCGGTTTCAGTTCTCTCAGTCTGCTCTTTTAGCTGTGCCCAGATCAGTTCAATCAACTCATCCTTTTTGAGCTTTCGGGTGTCATCCCCAAACTCTTTGGCAAACTGACGCAACGTATCGCGATCGCAACCTTTGCTCAATTCGTAGGGCGAACTGTAACGTTTGTACAACTGCTCTTTCAACTCACTGGGATAGATAAACTGAATGCCAGCGATGTTCTTAACGTCTGCGAGTTTCATGAGTGCCTTCCTTTGTTTGCTGTGGGTTTGAATTCGTGTAACGCGATCGCCCCGACCGTGGGATCGGGGCTGTCCAACTACGCCGCCGCCGCCGTCCCTAACCGTTGCCCTAACCGCTCTAGGAGCGCGGCCTTGCTCCCTTTGGTGCTGAGTCCGTAACAGCGGCAGGCGCTCACCATGTCTGGCTTAGACCAGCTCATGCTAGGAGCGACGGCGGCGGTCTGTGGCTCTGGCGTAGGCGCTGGCATGGCCTCTTTCAACTGCTCCTCAATCTCTTCAATGGTCGGGGTGAGGTCTGGTGCTGCAATGGCCTGCATGGGCGCGCTCCTAATAGATTTGATATCCTTGCTCCAGTCCGAATCGTTCAGTAACCACAAGATGAAAATACAAAGGTGAATCACTGCATTAGCGGCGGTTAGCGCGGCTTGCATGGTGCGAGGTGTCATGCTGTGGTTATCCCAGACGCGGCGTGTAGCGCGGCCTGCATGGAAGGTGTAGGTGGCTGCGATGTGGAAGTAGCGAGCGGTGAGGGATAGTGACATGGGGAGAATCCTTTGGGTGTGGGCGATTAGCCGTGTGGCGTTTGGCTTCTTTGCTGCCTGACTCTTACAGTATAACCCAGTTGCCCGCCATTTGCCCAGATTATTACGGTATATTCAAAACTTTATGCTGGTGAAGTTAGGGTGAGGCTATGCCTACTAACGGAAAAGGCTCAACAAATTAATGTCAAGCCTTTTACGGTAGTTTGATTTGCTGCCTCTTAGAGGGTGTACTTGCCATTGGCAAAGGTGCCCCGCCCCGCCGCCGCCATCCTTCTCATGGCCTCAGTCACTTCAGCCGAACCGATCTTCTTTTTTCTGACACTGCGATCCAAGCTCCCAACATCGCAAGGTCGGATAGAGCCGTGCTTGGTCGCAACCCGTGCGATCGCATCCTCTAACGGATCGCCAGTGCTGACGGCGGCGGGCTTGGCATCGACTGATTCAGCCCTTTGGATTCTAGGGATGTTTGCCACAGCTTCACCGACTAGACCAGGCCGCTCAAAACTTTCCAGCGCTCTAAGGTTTTGCTCCCACTGGACGCCAACACTACCCTTAGAATTCCGTGCTCTGATATCGGCATACTCGATCGCCATTGAGCCTAGTCTGATCCAAGTTAGGTTATCGCGTAAGTCGCTCTCACCCTCAATTCCAAGCGTTTTGACTTGGAAGCCCTGGGATAAGAAGATAATGCGAATCCCAACCTTGCGATATTCAAATAAAGCCACCTTCAGAGCATCTTTAACGCCGGGTTTGTTTGCGTAAGCGGGTAACTCATCAAGGCAAACATTGATCGGTTCACCGCCTACAAACTTGCCTTCTGGAGTGAGTTTGTATCTGCGATCGCCTTCTCTCACTAGCCAGTTAAGGAATTGACAAACGGTCGTTTCCTGATCCGGCTCATCAACCTCTACCATTCCCTCAGTCGTTACGTTGCCCTTTGCATCCTCCTTCTCTAGATAGGGTCTGGCGTCGGTGCCGTAGTTCCTTCCCTTGCCAATGATTAGATCAGCGCCTGCAAAGTCGGGGCTTTGCCAATGTGGAAGGATTGCGATCGTCCGGCCTGGTAACAGGCTGCACAGCCATTCGACTAATGTGGTTTTACCTCCGTTAGTCGGTGCTAACAGGGCCAGGTGAGGGAAATCTTTAGGACGATTAGCGAAATCTTGCCAGTCGAAAAGATTCACGGTAGGCAGTACGGCAGCCGCGCTCCCTACCTTTGCCGTCGCTACTTCATCTGCGATCGCCCTAGCTGCCATCCTGCCTGGGATTGTCTGTTGGATTGAGTCGGGGCTGAATCGTGGATCTGTGGGGATTCGCACCGTCTGCGGTTGAACCATCGCGGCGGCGGCATAGCTTACCTTTTCCCGTGGCACTTCCATTTCAATTGGCTCCATCTCGAATTCAGCAACATCAATTGAGGCAAAACTAGACCCTGCCGCCGCTGGCAAAGTGACTAAATCAGCCGGGTTGTTCTGTCCTGAAGCTGATTCAAAATAGGCATTTTGCAGTGCAGCATTGGAAGTGTCTGCAATGTCATCTAGACTTCTCTGGGCACTATCACCCATTTTGAATGCAGCACAAGCGCCAAAGGAAGCTCCCCATGTGGCTAAGAATAGGATAGGGCGCAATCCCCTAGGGCTGAATGGTACAGCCCCTAGAATTGCCACCCCTGCTAGTGTTGCGGCGTATCCAGCAATCCTAGAAGTGAAGGCATTGGATTGATGAGTTGAGAGTGTGGAAGCGTAGTTGATGCTCATGGCGTTACAGTCCCTCTATTTCAATAGTTTGTTCAACCCATTCCCGATAACTCACATACTCGTCACAGTGGCAGCGGAGTGGAGCACACCAACAGAGTAATTTGGTGCCGTCCGGTGCCTGCTCTATTCGCTTCAGTGCTGATAGGAATTGAGCCGTAGTCGGTGCTTGCCAACGTGGGGATATTGGTAGTCCCATGCAGAGTGCGATCGCGTCAGCAGCACGCACGGGCGTGTGCCCGTGTCCAACAATTGCCCACAGATACTTTTTGAAACCGTCGCAAACCCTGCCTCTATCTGTCTCGTTTTTTAGATCAAATGGGTTACCCAAAAAGGTGGATCTATCGCACCGTATCCCGGTTTTGGTTGCCTTCAAATTGGCAGTGAGCAGCATCCTAAAATCCTCCTACGATTGCTAGAGCCAGTCCGATCAAAAACAAGATGACGCGATAATTCATGAACATTTGCCCGTCATCAACATGCGTCCGTAAGTAGTGACCCAGCGCGGCTACTGGTAGCGCGATCGCTCCTAACACTGCGACGGTCATCAATGGGGCAAAGACTGAAGCAACTAACCCAGAGCTGACTATCAGACCCGTAACGCTCACCCACTTCAGGCCATCTGCAATTGCATGAGTGATAGTCGGTGGGATTGCGATCGCCTGTAACCCCTTTGACTGAAGTTCCCAGGTCGGATTTACTCGGTTGCTCTGGGCTTCAATCTCACGAATATCCTCACCGCCAAAAGCGTTTTTAACGTGAAGTTGAACCTTTGTTTTTTCGATTGGGCTGTTCATTTGGCATCCTCTGAACTGGGTTTGTTTGCGATCGCTTTGAGTAGTGAGTGGAAGAGTTGAGCGGCTACCAGGGAACCGCTAAGAGGGTAGTCCGTAATGGGATTGGGCATCGTGCCACGCGGGGTGTTGATGACGGCATAAGTTGCGAGGGAGAAGCCACAGGCAATCATGCAAAAGGAAATTGATTTGAGCAGCTTGTCTAGGTTGGTCATGGGGATTACCTTTTGAGTGGAGCTACATCGACAGCGCCAGCACGAGCAAGATCGCCTGTACCGTGCTGCTGTCGTACTTATCGAACTGCTCTAGCAGTGGCAGCACGCCATCTAGTAGGTCGTCCGCCATTCCCTTCCCATGGCAATAGTCGACAAAACTGTAGTTAATCGGATATGGGCAGGTTTCCAGCTCATGTAGTCCACCGCTCAAAACGTGGATGAGTAGCAGCTTGGTACTTAGGGGCATTTCCTCAAGTTGATCGCCGTACTGATCAGCTAGGTACTTGGCGACAATCTTGGGGAGGTAGTGATTAATGTTGTTATCCATTTGGGGTGCCTTCTGGGTAATGGTTTGACGGGTTAGACGGCGGACTGAAAGAGATGCTTACTGATCCGAGAATGGCGGCGGCGATCAATGTTGCGATCGCTACCGCTATCCAGATCAGCCCTGAAGTTTTCCCAGTGCTCCCAACTGCACTCGCTCCATTTCCTGCATTCGCAGTGCCTCAAGACGTAAGGCATCTTGCTTGCCTTGCTCCATTGCCTTTTGCTCTTCGAGTGCCTGCATTGCTCTCCGAAGGTCGTCCATACCTTTAGCTCGTGCTGATAGCGATTGCTCTAGCTCAACATTCGACTGAGCTAAGGCGGCTACCTGTGCAAATTTGGCCTGTAGAACTTCAATGGCGGTGCCCTGTGCCCCATTCAGGGTGATAGAGCGCGGTTGGAAGGCAGCTAGAGCCGAAGTGTCTACCACCATAATCTCGGCTGTAATAGGCACGATTGACGCGCCAGACGCCTCGTGACGCTTGGTTTCTCGCTTGGTTGCTAGGCATTTCTCGAACGCCGCAACGTTGATAATCATGTTGGAATTGCGATCGCCGCCGTAGCTGTAAACGATTAATTCATCTTGGGGGGTGTCGGGGTGAGCAGCGGTTACCCGGTCTTTTAATCTCTGAAAAGCAGAGTCAGAGAGGTTTTGAGCGGTTTTGAATTCTTTAATAGATTGCATGATGGGTGTCCAGAAGTGAGGGTTGATGGGTGTTGATGGGGCGTCAGATGGGGCGTCAAAGGGGTAACCGGTGGGGTAACCGGTGGGGTAACCGGTGGGGGTAACCGGTGAGTGACCGGTGGGTGACCGGTTACCCATGTCCTAAATATAGTAGGTGCCGTTGATACTGTCAACCCACCCACAGGGAATGTATGACCCGCGAGATGCAAGATGAGATAATAAAGAGGCAGTAAAACTCTGAGGGCTTGAGTAATGGACTGGGATAAGGTTGATTTGGCCGGTGTTAAGGCGGCTTCTCCTAAGACGGGGAAGCTCAGTCCACTAGACCTTGCAAAGCTGATAGTGGCTAGCAAGTTGATCCGAAAGTCTGTCATGGCCTGCATACAGACGGCGGTGTTGGTCTACTTGCAAAGGAATTGGGAAGAGAGTGAGCGGCGGTTATCCTTTGAGGCAAAGGAGCGCGGCATGTCCTCAGAGGATCTGTTTTCGGCTCTGGCAAAGGGTGAGATAGATCTAGGGGATGAGTGACGACATCTGCCACGCCTGACGGGTTGTGACCCTTGTCCTGTCGTAGTCGCACCCAATTCCCAGTTCGTGCGATCGCCAGGGCTTCAGCAGCTCCACAGAGGCGTGCTGCTGATGCGATCGCCAGGGCTTTTCACGATTGATCGTATAAAGTCTGTGCCCAGCTCCACAGGTGAGGCGATCGCACTAATGATGCTGGCGATCGCGTGATAGATGCCCCGATCATTTGGTCGGGGCTTTTCTGTGACTGAGGGACTGCATGTTGGATGGCGGCGGCTGATGGCGATCGCATTTTTGGGCGATTTGAGCAGCACTTTGAGCGGGAATGCTGACTTGTGTCGACCTGAATGTTGACCTTTTCTTGCAGAATGCTGACTCGTGTCGACCTGAAACCCTTACGGGTGTCGACCTTGGCGGTTATGTTGACCTTTTGCCTACTTAGCCACCCCTGACGAGTTTCTTTTAGCCCCTAGCCCCTATATCACCACATGGGGTGGAACCCTCAGAAGGTATATATTGTTGATTTGTTATTACTTAAGTTCAAAAAGGTCGACATAAACGCTCAAGGTCGACACCCGTAAGGGTTTCAGGTCAACATCAAGTCAACATCGGGTCAGCATTCGGGTCAACAGGTCAGCATTCGGGTCAGCATTCCGGTACGGTGCCACAGGGAACGGCGGCGGCGGGGAAGGGAAGGCCACGGGGCTAGAGGCGATCGCCATTGGTGCTGCATGGGGCAAGTTCAAAGCCATTGACTGTGTGCCCTTGCCCTTGCTTGGGGCTGTCCCATGGGGCAAGCCCTTTTCGCCCTTATGCAAACGTCCCAGGGGACGAAAAGTCTATCAGCAATAACTTTGGCGCGATCGCCATCGGTGCCGGGAATTTATGGTGCTGTGGGGAATGGCGGCGGCTGATGGAATTGGCAGACAAATTAATTTGTCGGACGCTATAGGTGGCGATCGCGCCTGGGAATATTTGCGCGGCGGCGGCGGCGGTAGTACAAATTTACTGTAGGGAAAGGTGAACGGTGTTCTAGGGAATGTCAAGCAATTTTCTGAGAGCGAAAATGCCAGCATAAGGAATGCATATGCATAAGTTTTCTATGGTATCTATAGGATATGGATATGGATGGCTGAAAGGCATACGGGGTGCGGGTTGTAGCGCTTGGCAATGGGCGTATGGGTGGATTCCCTGAACGGTGCCACAGGGTTTGGCGGCGGCTGAATATGGATATAGATATCTTAATAATTCGTTACAAAGGCTGAAAGGTGTACGGGGCAAGGGTTTGGGTTTATGCGTATGCAAGAAACGGTGCTGGGGGGTTTGGTGGGTGATAGGAAATGGTTATGAGAGGGTGTGTGACAGACGGTGTGACAGTACGGTACTCCCTAGGGAGTACCGTACTGTCACACCGTCTGTCACACACCC
>Ga0209591_10006907_pt1 | contig 12539 bp, 9 predicted proteins | sample MAT01_FD_187207 | JGI IMG/M metagenome (GOLD analysis project Ga0209591, IMG submission 187207) | Freshwater microbial communities from Lake Fryxell liftoff mats and glacier meltwater in Antarctica - MAT-01 (SPAdes) (version 2) | ecosystem: Environmental > Aquatic > Freshwater > Ice > Liftoff...
CCGACGCACGCGTTACCCGACGCACGCGTTACCCGACGCACGCGCGACCCGACGCACGCGTCACCCATGGTTCGCACCACAATCTACTCACATACCGTGATACTTCGGCCCCCCCCCGCCCTCCGGCACGACCCACTCGATGTTCTCGTACGGGTCCGCGATGTCGCACGTCTTGCAGTGCACACAATTGCTGAAGTTCACAATCGGCCCCTTCGGCTGACCCTCCTTCGGCCACTCGTACACCGCCGCCGGACAGAAATGCTGGCACGGATTGCCGAACTCCTTCGTGCACCGCTCCACACAAATCGTCGTGTCGAGCACGAGCAGATGCGCCGGCTGATCCTCCTCGTGGATCGTGCCCGAGTGGTACACATCGGTCAGCTTGTCCATCGAGCGCGCATCGTCGAACACCGGCTTCACCATGCGCGATTCCGCGACCCGGCGCGTCGTGGTGTGATCCGCATGCCCCTTGCGGCGCGCGACCAATCCTCTCCCCCCCGTGATCATCTGCACGCCCGCATCGATCATGCCGCCCAGGAACCCCTGGTCGAACGCTTGGCGCCAGTTGCGGATCTTCCACAGTTCCTCGCGCGCCCACGAAGCTTCGAAGAGCTCCGTGTAGCGCGCCAGTCTCGCACCCGACGTGTCGTTCGCCGCGAGCGCCTCGGCAATGGCTTCCGCCGCGAGCATCCCCGACTTGATGCTCAAGTGCACTCCCTTGAGCGTGCTCGCGTTCAAGAACCCCGCAGCATCACCCACGAGGACGAACCCATCGCCCTGGAGCTTCGGCATCGCGAAGTAGCCGCCCTCCGGCACCACCTTCGCGCCGTAGCGCAGGACTTTGCCGCCGACGAGGAGCTTCTGGATCTCGGGATGCTGCTTCCACTGCACGAACAGCGCGTGCGGATCGAGCTTCGCGTCGTGGTGATCGAGACCGACGACGTAGCCCAGCGAAAGTCGATTGTCCGGCAGACCGTAGATCCAACTACCGCCGTAGCCGTCCATGCCGAGCGGATAGCCGCCCGTGTGCACGACGCGTCCCTTCCGCGGCGCGCCGACCTCGGAAGCAGCCGCGCACCACTGCGCACCGATCTCGGGCGTGACCTCCCACACTTCCTTGATGCCCGTTCCGTAGGTCTGTGGATTGCGGCCTTCGTCGAGCGCAAGGCGTCGGATCAAGTGCTTCGCGAGATGCCCACGCGCGCCTTCGCCGAAGACGGTGACGAAGGCCTTCACGTTCATGCCCGGCTGGTACGTGTCCTTCTTCGCGCCGTGCTTGTCGATGCCGGCATCGCGCGTCTGCACGCCGACGACGCGATCGCCATCGAAGAGGATCTCGGCCGCGGGGAAACCGGGATAGACCTGCACTCCGGCGGCTTCCGCTTGATCCTTCATCCACGCGACGACGCGGTTCATCGACACGATGACGTTGCCGTGGTTCTTGAGCTGAGGCGGACAGAGCACGCCTTCGAAGCGCGTGGCGCCCGTCTTCGAGAGCCACCACATCGCATCCGGGCCGACGTCGGCCTCGACGGGGCAACCGCGCTCGCGCCAATCGGGAAAAAGCTCGGCCATACCGCGCGGATTCATCACCGCGCCCGACAGCGTGTGGTCCCCGATCTCCTCGGCCTTCTCGAGCACGAGCACGGTCTTGTCGGTGATGCCCTGCGCCTGCAGCAAACGCTGGAGGTGGATCGCGCACGCGAGGTTCGCCGGACCCGCGCCCACGAGGAGGACGTCGACGGGGAGTTCCTCGCGCTCGACGCCTTCGAGGTTCAACGAGTACTGGCGCGGTGCGTTCATGCTCATCCGTCCGCGTGGCGCTTCGAAGGGGCCGGGATGGACTCCGTATCGGGCCGTTGGGCCGAGCAGGATAGCGATCGACCGGGCGTCCTACACGCGCGGTTCAGAGGAGAGCCCGCTCAAGAACGGATTCGTGCGTCTTTCGACCCCGATCGTCGAGGTCGGACCGTGCCCGGGCACGAAGCGCACGTCGTCGGGGAGGCTCAACAATTCCCGCTGGATCGAGCGGATCAGGGTGTCGTAGTCGCCGCGCGGGAAGTCCGTGCGCCCGATCGAGCCGTGGAAGAGGACGTCGCCGACCAACGCCAACTTCGACGCGGTGTGCACGAAAACCACGTGTCCCGGCGTGTGACCCGGGCAGTGCCGTACTTCGAGGTCCAGCGATCCGACGCGCACCACGTCGCCTTGGACGAGCCAACGGTCGGGCTCGAAGCTCCGGGCGGGCTCGAGACCGAACATCGCGGCTTGCTCAGGGAGGCTGTCGATCCAGAAGCGATCCTCTTCGTGTGGGCCGACGATCGGCACGTCGAGTCGTTCGGCCAGATCTGCCGTCGCCCCGGCGTGATCGCAATGAGCATGCGTGAGCAGGATCTGTCGGATCGTCACGTTGCGCTTCTTGGCCACGTCGAGGATGCGCTCGATCTCTCCGCCCGGATCGACGACGGCGCCTTCGCCGCTCGATTCGTCGAGGAGCAGCGAGCAGTTCTGCTGGAACGCCGTGACGGGCACGACGAACGCGCGCAAGGGGCCGGTCACGAGCGATCTCCGATCCACGCGTGTCCGTCGGCGTAGATCTCCTTCTTCCAGATCGGGAGCGAAGTCTTCAGCTCGTCGATCAGGAAGCGACACGCCGCGAAGGTTGCCGCTCGATGTGGACTCGCGACAGCGATCACGACGGAGGGTTCGCCGACCGAGACGGTTCCCACGCGATGCAGCACGAGCATGCGCGCCGATTCTCCGCCCAGCACCTCGGCGCGACAGCGCGCGAAGATGCGCGACATCTCTGGGGCGGTCATCGCGCCGAAGGCTTCGTAGTCGAGTCGCACGACGTCGCGGCCGAGGTTCGTGGCGCGCGTCGTGCCCGTGAAGAGCGCGATGGCCCCGCAGGAATCGTGGGCCACGCGCAACTGAGCGTCCGCGGGATCGATGCGCTCGCTCGCCAGCTCGAACACGCCAGCCTCGTAGTCGTCGTCCGTCGATCCGCCCGAAACCGGCGGCAAGAGCGCGACGTCGTCACCCACGCGCAGCACGCGCGCGTCGTTCGCGTACGTCGTGCCCACGACGCCCGCGACGTGCGCCAGCGAGCCGAGTTCCGGATGACGTCGCGCGAGCTCGACCTTGAGCTCGCTCATGGTCGCGCCATCGCGCAAGTTCTCGAGGACGATGCGATCCACTCCTGCGCGCTCGCGCAGCGCGGCGAAAAGCCGAACGGTGACGTCCATGGGCGAAGTGCGTGCTCGATGGACGTCCGCGGGATCAGAACGGCGTGTCGTCCGCCGCCTGGTACTCGGCCGGGCGATCGGGGAAGTCCCCGCCGCCGCTCGGGCGCGTCTCGCCGCCCGGACTGCCCGAGAAGCCGCCGCGTTCCGCACCGCCGGCGCGCTCGCCCTCACCGCGACCGCCGCCGACGAACTCCCACTGATTCGCGACGACGTAGAGCTTCGAGCGCTTGCCGCCACCGTTCTTGTCCTCCCACGTGTCGAGGCGCAGTTCACCTTCGATGAAGCAGGCCTTGCCCTTCGTGTGGTACTTCGCGAACGGCTCGGCACGCGCGCCGAAGATCGTGACGTCGACGAAGGTCGGCTCTTCCTTCCACTCGCCGGTCGTGCCGTCCTTGAAGCGACGGTTCACGGCGATCCCGAATTTGCAGATCGCCGTGTTGTTGGCGGTCATGCGCACCTCGGGGTCCCGGGTCAGGTTCCCCATCAGGATGACCTTGTTGAAGCTCGCCATGAGTCGTGTCGCTACGGCGCGCGGCCGCTCTAGGAAGTCGTCGGAATGGAGAGCGCGCGGGCCGCACGCTCGTGAGTGCGCGGAGTCTAGCCCCGCGGAGGGTCCGCGGAAACGACGCTTCCGACTGCGCCGTGCTCCTGAATCGCGCGGCCATCGCGTAGGATCGTGGGCTCGCACAGGAGACCTGCTCATGCCCCCCACGCCCGCTCTCCCCGGTCGCCCCGAATCCGCCCCCTCGTCGAAAGACGGCGGTCGCAACCGCCGCCGCTGGGCGCGCGCGCTGGCCGAGATGCCGATCACGCTCATCGGCCCCGACGGCTCGAGCGAGGCCAAAGTCCGCGATGTGTCGCGCGCCGGCGTGTGTTTCTTCCTCGACCGACCGGTGCCGCTGATGACCGTGCTCGGCGTGGCCTTCGATCTCGCGACGCCCGTCGGTCGCACGCGCGTGCAAGCGCACGGCGCGGTCGTGCGTTGCGAGCGGATCTCGAAGAGCATCGATCACTGGGAGATCGCCGTCTTCCTGCACGACATGGCCGAGAGTGATCGACACGCGCTCGAGGAGTTCGTGGCGATCCGCGCCGGTAGCCTCTGACTGGCGAGACTCGACGTACAGGTGAGCGGCCGCCGGGATCGTGCGGCACGGACGCGCGTCCCAGGTGCCGCGGTGCGACCTAGACCGAATACGATGCCGCGGAGTTCGCGGTGTGAGAGCACTGACGGAGCAAGATGAGGGTTCGGGGATGGTCCGTGCTCGGCGCGAGCTTGGTCGCGAGTCCTGGGCTCCAGCAGGTCGAGAACGACCAGTCGCTCGAGTATCCGCAAGCCGCGTGGGTCCTACGCGGCGTTCGCAGTCACGAACGCTACACCGAGCGACCCGAACACGATCGGCTCGTCGCGATTCAGTCCGGCTTGGGTCGGCCGAGCACCACGGCCGCGGTCCTCATCCCGATCTGCAAGTCGGAAGCCTGGTGGGCGCTGTAAGAGGACGAACGGCGCGCGATCTTCGAAGCTCGCTCGGCGCACATCGCCCTCGGAGCCAAGTACTTGCCCGCGATCGCTCGACGTCTCTACCACGCCCGAGATCTCCGGGATGAGCACGAAGAAGTCGACCACGCAGAGGAACGGCGCCGACTTGGCCGCGAACAGGCCGATCCAGCGCCGCGGATCGGGCGCGGAGGTCGAATGAATTTCCACGGGAGCGTCAGTTCCAAAGAGTCAGCTCGAACCGCCAGATCGGGCCGTCTTCCGGGTGAACGAGGTCCATGCGGTTCCCGAAGCCCGCACGCGCGAGGACGCGTGTCGAAGCATTCGACTCGCGCAGCGTGTGCGCGAAGACGACGTCGACCAGCTTGGATCCGCGTGCGATCGTCACGAGTTCCAGCGCCATCGCCGTCGCGATCCCGCGACCTGCGCACGTCGGGAAAGTGAAGTACGCGATCTCCACCGCACGCTCGTGCGGACCGGTCACGAAAGCGCAAGCGCCGACGGCCGTGCTTGTCGCGGCCTCGACGGCGAGGTACGCACCGAACGGCACGGCACGTGGCACGCGTTGCAGATGGGCGATGTTCGGCTCGACGACGTCGCGGACGAAGAAGTCGAAGTCGTCGACGCGCACGCCGTAGCGCGTGGTGAACGCCGCCGAGCCGCTTCGCGCGACGCTCGCGAGTTCGGCGTCGATCGGGAGGAAGCGCAGCGCGGCGCGGTCCGCGCCAGCCGCACCGCTCACGTGATCGGTCCCCCGCCGGCGCCCGTCGCTTTGTGTTTCCACAAGACGCCTTTCGCCGTGTCTTCGAGCGCGATGCCCATCGCGACGAGCTCGTCGCGCAGTGCATCCCCGCGCGCGAAATCCTTGGCTTTGCGCGCAGCGAGTCGCGCGCGGATCTTGGCCTCGACTTCCGAGCCCAAGGAACTTTCCTCGACCTGGATGCAGCCGAGCGTGCGACTCGCGGTGTGGACCATGAACTGCAACGCTTGCGCGGCGGCCATCGAACCGAGGCGTTCCTCGACGGCGAGCGACCGCAACGCCATGAGCGCCGCGGTCGCGCGCGGCACGTTCAAGTCGTCGTCCATGCCCGAGCGGAACTCGTGGATCGCTTCACCGACTTCGTCGAGTCCGTCGTCGGCGCTCGGCGAACCGGCTTGTCCCCCTTGGATGCGTCGCAACCGAACTATGAGGTCGTCGAGGTTCTCCAGGACGCTCGTCGCCTCGCGCAGGATCTCCCACGTGAAGTTCAGCGGCGTCCGGTAGTGCCCGCGGATGAGGCAGAACCGCAGCGCACGGATCGAGAAACCCTTCGCGCGCACGTCGTCGAGCGAATAGCAGTTGCCCAGGCGCTTGCTCATCTTCCCGCCGTCGACCTGCAGGAACTTCGTGTGCATCCAGTACGTCGAGAACGGTTCGCCCGTGAAAGCTTCGGTCTGCGCGATCTCGCACTCGTGGTGCGGGAAGATGTTGTCCTCGCCGCCCGTGTGGATGTCGATCCGATCGCCGAGGTGGCGCCGCGACATCGCCGAGCACTCGATGTGCCAACCCGGGAAGCCGTTCGCGCCGTAACGGCTCGCCCACTTCATCACGTGGTGCGCGTCGCTCTTCCACAGCGCGAAATCGGCCGGATGGCGCTTCTCTTCGCGCACGTCGATGCGCGCACCGGCGTCGAGCTCGGCCACGGTGTTTCCGGACAAGCGCCCGTAACGCGGGAACTTCGCGACCTCGTAGTAGACGTCTTCGCCGACTTGGTACGCAAAGCCCTTCGCGACGAGGCCCTCGATCATCGCGAGCATCTCCTCGATGTGATCGCTGGCCTTCGGGTAGACCATCGCCGGCAAGCAACCGAGGTCCTTCAGATCGAGGAAGAACTGCTCGGTGTGACGTCGGCTGATCGCCCACGGATCGAGCTTCTCGCGCCGCGCTTGCGCCTCGATCTTGTCCTCGCCCTCCTCGGCGTCGTCGAGCAGGTGCCCGACGTCGGTGATGTTCATCACCTGCTTCACGGTGAGGCCGGAGCACTCCAACCAGCGTCGCAACGTGTCGGCGAACAGGTAGGCGCGGAGATTCCCGATGTGCGCGCGCCCGTAGACGGTCGGGCCGCAGTTGTACATGCGCACCACGCCGGCCTCGAGCGGGCGGAACGGTTCCTTCTTCCTCGTCAGCGTGTTGTGGACTTCGAGCGGCATGCAAGGACCTCGACGCGCGAACGCGGCGGCGAATCTTCCCCGGTGCGCGCGGGTCCGTCCAGGACCATTGCGCGAGCGACACTCGGCCGCGAAGCGTCGCACGGCGTGTGTTACGGTGCGCGGAACGCCGTGAGGAGGAGTGCCAACACAGACGGCGGCCGAGGTCCGCGCTTCACGCTCGGCGGCGAGATCGGGTCCGGTGCGACGGGCACGGTCTTCCGGGCGACGCTCGACGAAGCCCTCGGTGACCTGCCTGCCGGTTCGACCGTGGCGGTGAAGCGGCTCCATGCAAACCTCGAGTCCGATCCCCGCGCGCGCTCGAGATTCGAAGCCGAAGCCCGCGCGGGCTCCGCCGTGTCCCACCCGCACGTCGTCCACGTCCTCGCATCCGGGCGCGACGAACTCGGACGGTTCTTGGTCCTGACCCATGTCCCGGGCGAGACCTTACGCGCGCGGCTGGCGCGCGACGGCGCCGCGCCCGAGCCGCTCGTGCGCGCTGCCGCACGCTCGCTGGCCGGAGGACTCGGGAGCCTGCACGCCGCGGGTTTCGTGCACGGCGACGTGAAGCCCGAGAACGCGCGCTTCGATGCCGACGGCAATGCCGTCCTCCTCGACCTCGGTTTCGCGCGGCCGATCGCGTCCGAGCCGGACAGCGGCGCGCGCGCCGGCAGCTTGGCCTACGTCGCTCCCGAGGTCGCGCAAGGTGCGGCGGTCGGGCCGGCGAGCGACGTCTTCGCGCTCGGCATCCTGCTCTACGAACTCGCGACCGGAGCGCATCCGTTCGCGATCGACGCGGCGCGCGGCGCGGAAGCGCGTCAGCACGGCACGTTCGAACGCTCCGGATCGAGCGGATGGATCGCGCGCGCTGCACTCCTCGCGCCGGACGCGGATCGCCTCATCGCGGCGATCGCGACCGCACGCTTCGTGGCGCCTTCGCGACTCGTGCCCCAGGTGTCGCCGTTCCTCGACCGCAATCTCGAGGACATCCTGCGACGCGATCCGGCAAGACGTCCGACGGCGCACGAGATCGCCGCGCGTTTCACCGAGGAGGAGTCGGGCACGTGGTGGCGTGGCGAACTCGACACCCTCGTGCTCACGCGGCGGATCGGCGCGGGCGAAGGCGAACTCGCGCATCCCACGCCGCTCGTCGGACGCGAGGAAGAGCTCGCCGCCATCGCACGCGAGTGGGACGCGAGCGCGAGCGGTCCGCGCTGCGTTTGGATCCACGGTGCAGCCGGGGTCGGGAAAACGCGCCTCGTCCTCGAGTGGGCCGGACGCGCGCGCGCGGGTCTCGCACCGCCGCTAGTCCTGTCAGGTCGATCACGCGCGCTCGAGCAAGACCGTCCGTGCAAGCCGATCCTGCGCATGCTCGAGCGCTGGATCCGACTCGCGCCTGGTACGAAACCCGGTCCGCGCGAACGGGCCGATCTCGCCGCACTGGTTCCGCCAAGTCACGTCGAAACTCTGCTCGCCGCATTGGACGCGACGTCTGCGACCGCATCCGCAGGTGCGTTGCCGCTCGCACTGGGCGAGTGGATCGCGGCGCTCGCGCGGCGCTCACCGATCGCGGTTCACCTCGACGATGCGCAGTGGTCGGGCGAGGGCACGCTCGAGTCGATCGCCCGCGCCGCGGAGTCGTTGCGCGGCGGACGGGCGCTCTTCCTCGTGTCCGTGCGCGACGAAGCCCCCGTGCGCTCGGGCCAAGCGATCGAGTCCCTGCGCGCGCGTCTCGCGAGCCTCGGCGCCGGTCCGCTCGAGTTGAAACTCACGCGCCTCGAGCCGAACCACGTCGTCGAGCTGGTCGAGCGCACCTTCCACCACACGGCGCCGCGACTGCGTCTGGCGGACGTGTTCCAGAAGCGGAGCCGCGGCAATCCCGGGCTCCTCGCGGAGCTCCTGCGCGGGCTCCTCCACAAGGGCGACGCGTCCGAGCATCCCGACGGTACGGGACTCGTCCTCGCGATCGAGCCCGACTCGCTGCCCATGCCGTCGTCGCTCCGCGAAGCGATCGCGGACTCGTACAAGCGCTTGTCCACGGAGGAGCGCGCGTGGTTGCGGCGTCTGGCCGTCGTCGGTGGTCGGATCGAGGTCGATTTCCTCTTGGTCGCATTCCCGAAGGCGCGCCGCACCGATCTCGATGCGCTGCTCGCGCGCCTCGTCCGCGCGGGTTGGCTCGCTCCGTCGGGCTCGCGCTATCGATTCGCGAGGCCTGCTCTGCGCGAAGCCGTTTATCGCGCGCTCAGCAAGGAACAGCGCGTGCGTCTGCACAAGGCTGCGGCCGACGCGCTCCTCGCGGTGGGTGGCGAGAGCCTCGAAGACGAGTTCCAGCGCGCGTTCCATCTCGGAAAGGCCGGTCTCGACGATGCGTTGCTCGAAGCCATCCCCGATCTACTGGCGCGGCTCCTGAAGAACGGCCAGACGCAGCGCGTCCTCGCGGTCTCGCGCGCCGGCCTCGAAGCGCTCGACCGCCGGCCGCCCGGCGCGGAGCGTGAACGTCATCGCATCGAACTTCTCGAGGCGGCGGCCGACGCCGCCGATCGACTCGGGATGCGCGAGGACCAGCGCGTCGCGCTCGATCGTCTATCGGACTCCGCGTTCGACCCCGAGGTCGATCCGCGTTCCGCAGGCCGCGTGTACTTGCTCCATGCGCGCTTCGCGACGAGCACGGGTCAGTTCGGACTCGCGCGCGGTCTGCTGAAGAACGCCGTCGACTTGTTCGAGCGCGCCGCTGCGCGGAAGGAACTTTCGGAGTCGCTGCGCCGCCTCGCGCTCGTCCAGGCGCACGTCGGGGACCTTGCAGACGCACGCCAGTACGCCGAACGCGCGTTGGCGCACGCCACGACGCCGCCACAGGAGGCGCTCGCGCACTTGGCGCTGGGGATCGTCGACGTGCTCGAGGACCGCGTCGAGGATGCGATGGAACACGCCGATCGCGCGATCGACATCCTGCGCGACGACGACGAGCACGCGCGTCCGGGGATTTTCGGCACCGCGTACCTCTTGCGCGCGCGGATCTACCGCAGCTCGGGCGAACCCGGTCGCGCGCTGGCGTCCGCGGCACGCGCCGTGCGACTCGCGCGCGAGGCCGGCGAACGTCGCCTCGAGGCCGAGGCGCTGGCGCGGCTCGGGCAACTCCATCTCGACGTGGATCGCATGGTGGAAGCCGAAGCGCAGTTGCGGGAGTCACTGCGCGTCGCCGAGGAGATCGAGGATCGTCGCGGCCAAGCGTTGGCGCGCACGTTCCTCGGGATCCTCTTGTGGGAAAACAGCGACCCCTCCGCGGCCGCGATGCTCGAACGCGCGGCCGCGCTCTCGGGCGAGATGGGGTTGAACCGGATCACGGCGCTCGTCTCGGGCGTCCGCGCGCGCATCGCTCTACTCCAAGCGCACGATCACGCCGCCGCTCTCGCTTGGAGCGCCGCGGCCGAGGACCTCGTGCGCCGATTCGGCGCGGAACTCGCGGATCGCATCGTGATCCTCGGGACGCGCGCACTCGTGCTCGAGACCTCGGGGCTCGTCGACGAAGCCCGCGCGATCGAGCGCGATCTCCTCGATCGTCTCCAGCGAGAGAACACGCGCGTGCGCTCACCGTTGCGTCGCCTTCGACAGAGCCGAGCGGGCCAGCGCCTGCTCCGAGCGGTTTCGTCGGCCGACGGTCCGCTCTATCCGCGCGTACGTATCGAAACGTCCGCGTCGGAATGACCCCGTCGCTCGGGTTCGCCGCGAGCGCGTGAACTCGGCACACGTGCCGAGCGGTTTCATCCGCGATCGAGGAACCAGGCGATGCGATGCCAGATCGCGCGGCGCGCGTGGGCTCCTCGGATCGAACGCCACAGCTCATGACGACGGCTGCGATCCGATTCGTAGGCGACGAGGAAACGAGCCACGTCCGTCATGGAGAGAGCACGGCCATCCCGGCGCTCGCGGCGATCGACGAAGCGCCACAGTCGACGCAAGTTGTCACGTCGGTGGGACTCGGACAGCGGCAACTCGACGCGCGATCGATCGAGATCGAGCAACCACAGTCGTGACGATCCGTCTTCGCGGTCCTCGACGAGAACGTTCTTCGGCGTCAGGTCGGCGTGGAGGAAACCGAGTCCGTGAAGGCGACCCACGAGTGCGCCGAACGCGCGCACACTCGGACGCAAGCCGACCCGCGCAAGCCGACGGCCGCGAACCAGGGCGAGGAAGGACTCGAGGTCGCGCGCCCCGTCGATGCGGCGCGTGGCGAGCGCGAGCTCGTGCCCGAACAGGAACGCCGCGCGCGAACGCGCGGCCGCGACGGGTGGCGTGTGCACGCCGTGCCCGGTCAGCCAGGTCGAGAGCGCCAGCTCGGTGAACGGACGCGCGGCGTCGTGGTACCGACGGCGCGAGAAGAAGCGCAGGAGCCCGCCGTGCGTGAAACGACGGATGAGGATCGATCCATCGGGCGTCGCGTCGAGAGGCTGACGGCCGCAGAGGTCACTGGGAACGAGCGCGCCGTCCGTGTCGAGTCCGAAACCCGCCCCATCCAATACCGGCGCAGCCCACGCGGCCGTCGCCAAGCGCGCGCGCGCGTTCGACGTGACCCGGTATCCGGGTGGGATCGCGTGGAGGTCCGGTCCGTGCACGGGCAGCACTGGCGCCTTTCGCGCGTCGTGCCGACCGATCGCGCGGGACGCCGCGATCGGTCGGGCACGGGGCGAACCGTCGAGGTCCGCCCCCGTTCGGGGTCAGAGGATGCCCGCTCCGAAGCCACCATCGTCCGACGGCGCCTGCCGCTCGGGCGCACGCTCTTCGCGACGCGGTGCCGGACGCGGCGGGGCCGCCGGTCGCGGAGCCGGTCGGGCGGGCGCCGACTCGTCGACGCCGCCGCCGAAACCACCGCCTCCGAAACTGCCCTCGTCGAAGGCGGCGCGCTGCGGCGCTTCCGCTGCCGGACGCGGGATCTCGTCGCGGCGCGGAGCCGGGCGCGCGAAGTCGCCACCTCGGCCACCACCACCACCGCGATCAGTACCGCCGTGCGCGGGCTCATCCCGTCCCGGTCGGTCGCCACCACGTCGCGGGTCGACACCGCGCGGCGCCTCGGCCGGACGCTGGGCCTCGTCGTAGCGGGGTCGATCGTCCTGTCGGGGTCGATCGTCCTGTCGCGGGCGATCGTCCTGTCGCGGGCGGTCGTCCTGTCGCGGGCGATCGTCGTAGCGCGGCCGGTCATCCTGCCGGGGCCGGTCATCCTGCCGGGGCCGGTCATCCTGCCGAGGCCGGTCATCCTGCCGGGGGCGATCGTCCTGACGCGGACGCTCGGCCGGGCGCGACCGATCATCCGGACGGGGACGATCGTCGGAACGCGGACGGTCGTCTTGACGCGGGCGTTCCTCTTGCTGACGCGGGCGATCGTCGAAGCGCGGACGCTCATCCGGACGCGGACGGTCGTCGCGCGCACGATCCGGACCACGCGGGCGCTCATCGCGCTCGCGCGGTGCCTCCGGACGCGCGTCGAACCGCGGCGCGCCGCGATCCGCCGAGACGGGACGCTCGTGCACCGGACGATCCGGCGCGCGGTCGTGCCGACCGCGGTCGTCGCCACGCTGAGTGGGTCGCTCATCGCCACGCTGAGCGGGACGCTCATC
>Ga0209591_10006908_pt1 | contig 12538 bp, 13 predicted proteins | sample MAT01_FD_187207 | JGI IMG/M metagenome (GOLD analysis project Ga0209591, IMG submission 187207) | Freshwater microbial communities from Lake Fryxell liftoff mats and glacier meltwater in Antarctica - MAT-01 (SPAdes) (version 2) | ecosystem: Environmental > Aquatic > Freshwater > Ice > Liftoff...
TGCGCAGCCAAGGCCGGCATGGACCAACTGGCGCGTGCGCTGGCACTGGAAGAAGCCGTGCACGCCAACGGCGCGCGCGTGGTTTCTCTGGCACCGGGCGTCATCGACACCGACATGCAGTTACAGCTGCGCAATGCGGACCCCGCCAGCTTCCCGGAGCGCGCGCGTTTCCGGGGCCTGAAAGACGAAGGCCTGCTCGACAGCCCGGCCCAGGCCGCCGCCAAGCTGCTGAAAGCGCTTGACCGCGAAGACTTCGGCAGCAACCCGGTCAGCGACGTGCGGGAAGTGGCATGAGCACAGCAGGCCGCGCTGGCGAACTCATCAGCACGCTGGGCCTGCAACCGCACCCGGAGGGCGGCCACTATGGCGAGGTCTTCCGGTCTGCGGTGCCGGTGCAGACGCCCGACAACCGACCGGGCCGCGTGGCGCTGACCACCATCGACTTCTTGTTGCAGCCCGGCCAGTTCTCGGCTTGGCATCGTGTGACCAGCGACGAGGTCTGGCATCTGCTCGAAGGCCCGGCGCTGCGGCTGTGGCTGGCGCCGCCCGACCTCTCGGCCTTCACGCATGTCGAGTTGGGCCCAGTTGATGCGCTGCGCCGCCCGCGCCACGTGGTGCCGGCCGGCTGGTGGCAGGCCGCCGAGCCGCTGGAAAATTTTTCCTATGTCGGCGCGACTGTCGGCCCGGGCTTCGATTTCGCCGACTTCACCTTCGGCCGCGACGACGCGCCGCTGCGCGTCGCCTTGCAAACGCAGCGGCCCGATCTGATGCGGCTGCTGTAAGGCCTTTCAGCCCAGCCAGTCGGCCACGTCAGCCTTGAGCTGCCTCAGGTCGGCCTGGCGCGTGTACATCATGTGGCCGGCGTCGTAGTAGCGGTGCACCACGCGCGCCAGCACGCTGGCCGGGGCGTTCAGCTGCGCCAGGCTCCAGTCGCTGGCGCTGTAGGGCGTGCCCAGGTCGTAGCGGCCGCTGGCGGCCAGCACCTTCAGGTGCGGGTTGCGGCGCATCGCGCGGGCCAGGTCGGCGCTAGTGCTGCAGATGTTGAGCGAAGTGCGGCCACCCTCGCCGCGGTTCCAGTTCCAGCCCGCGTTGACCTCGTAGCTCAGCACGTTGTAGCGCTGCTCGATGTCGATGCCCAGCGTGCCACGAAAGTAGGCCAGCGCGGCCATGGTGTAAGGCCCGACGATGGCTTCAATGCCGGGGTCGAACTCCATCTCGCTGGCACGGCTGGCCGCCGCCGGGCCGGTGCCGCGTGCGTCCAGGCGGCCCACAACCTGGCCGCGGGCGCGCAGGGCCTCGGTGAAGTAGCAGCCGTCGCTGATGCGCAGGTTCTGCTCTTCCACCAGCGTGCGCGGCAAGCCGGTCAGCTCGGCAATGCGGCGCGCCACGGCACTGCGCCGCTTGTCGGACAGGCGCGCGCCGGCCTGCAGCGCCGCCACGTAGTCGTCCTGCACGAAGGCTTCGGCAGCGGCGCGCGCGGCTTCCGGGCTGGCGGCCTGCGGGCCCGACAACAAGCCGTGGTACTGCGAGACGTTCGCGAAGGCCGGCAGAAACAGGCCATAAGGCAGGTCGTTGGCCGGCGCGAAAACGAGACTCTGCAGGTCCATCGCGCAAGAAACCAGGATCACGCCGCTGAGCACCGCGCCCAGGCTCTGCATCTTGTCGGCCAGGCCGGCGCCGCGCGTGGTGCCGTAGCTCTCGCCGGCGATGTAGAGCGGCGAGCCCCAGCGCTGGTGGCGCGTCAGCCAGGCACGCATCACCTCGGCCAGGGCCTCGATGTCGCCGTCTACCGACAGGTGCTTTTTGCGCGCGTCTTCGCTGGCGCTGAGCGACCAGCCGGTGTGCGGCGGGTCGATGAAGACGAGGTCGAAATGTTCGAACCAGCTGTGCGGGTTGTCTTCCACCGCATAGGGCGGCAGCGGCATGCTGCCGTCGTCGGGCACCACCACACGCTTGGGGCCCAGCGCCCCGAACTGCAGCCAGATCGACGCCGAACCCGGCCCGCCGTTGAAGGCAAAACAAACCGGCCGAGTCTTCGCGTCGGCCCCGTGCAGCAAGTAGGCGGTGGTCATCACCGCCGCTTCGGGCTCGCCGGCGGCGCCGGTCAGGCCACCCGGCATCACCGGCATGAAGGCGGCGTTGACGCGGTAGTCGAGCTCACGCCCGCCCAGGGTGATCAGCGCGCTGCTTTCGGCTGCGGGGCGGGCCAGCAGCTTGTCGACTTGCTCTTTCAGGCGCTTGGCAGCGTCGGCATCAGCGGCGGCAGAGGGGGTGGCGGCGGGGGTGGCATCGGCCATGGTGGGAGAAGCTTTCTCTGAGGGATGGGGGGATGAGGTCAAACGGGATCAAACGAGATCAGCTCGGCGTGGCACCGGCCAGCAGCGCGGCGTAGCGCGTGATGTCGACATTGCCGCCGCTGACGATGACGCCCACGCGCTTGCCGCGTGCCGGCACCACGCCGTGCAGCAGCGCTGCGGCGCCCAGCACGCCAGTGGGTTCGACGACCATCTTCAGCCGTTCGGCGAAGAACCGCATGCTCTGCACCAGCTGGGCATCGCTGACGGTGACGATGCGGCGAACGAGGCGCTGGATGACGGGGAATGTGAGCTCGCCGCTGTGCTGGGTCTGCGCGCCATCGGCGATCGTCTTCGGTGTGGCGATGTGCACGATGCGGCCGAGCGCCAGGCTCTGCTGGGTGTCGTTGCCCGCCTCGGGCTCGACACCGATCACTTCGATGCCCGGGCTGAGATGGCGGGCCACCACCGCGCAGCCGCTGATGAGGCCGCCGCCGCCCACACACACCAGCAGCAGGTCCAGCGGGCCGCCGGCGCCGGTGTCCTGCAGCAGTTCCAGCGCCGCCGTGCCCTGCCCGGCCATCACATGCGCGTGGTCGTAGGGCGGTATCAGTGTCATGCCGCGCTCAGCAGCCAGCCGCCGCCCTATCGCTTCGCGGTCTTCGGTGTAGCGGTCGTAGAGGACCACTTCGCTGCCCGCTTGGCCTTCTTGATAGCCGCGCGTGGCGGCCAGCTTGGCCGCAGGTGAGTCATGCGGCATCACGATGACCGAAGGCATGCCCAAGAGCCGCGCCGACAGCGCGATGGCCTGGGCGTGGTTGCCCGAGCTGAAGGCAATGACCCCTGTCTCGCGCTGGGCCGGCGTGAACTGCGCCAGCGCGTTGTAGGCGCCGCGAAACTTGAAGGCACCCATGCGTTGAAAGTTTTCGCACTTGAAAAAGAGCTTCGCGCCGGTGATTTCGTCGGCGGTGCGCGAAGTGAACACCGGCGTGCGGTGGGCCACGCCCTGCAGGCGCTGGGCTGCGGCCTCGACGTCGGCGGGACTGATCGCCAGAGGCGTGGCCAGAGGCGCAGCGGTCATGATGTCAACTTTGGGCAGGGCCCTGAAAGCCGCCGCGGCGATAGGTCAGCACCAGGGTGTCGCGCCAGGCCGGCTGGGTGGCATCCATGGGCTGGATGGGCGTGGTTTCGTGAATCACGCGCTCGTCGTCCAGCAGCAGGGCGCTGAAGGGCTCGCGCAGCGTGAAGCGCACGCCCTGCGGGCCGCGGGCGTCGAAGACGCGCGTTTCGCCGCCCTTCACGTTGTGACGGTCGACGATGAGCACGGCCACCAAGTCGACACCGTCGCGGTGCGCGCCCTCGGGCGTGGGGCGGCCGATGCCGCCCGCACCCTCGGTGTCGATGCGGAACGGGTGCGCTTCGACAAACCACTCGCCCGGCCCGCGAATGCGGTCGGCCACGCGCGCAAGGCCCTGCAGCAGCTGTGACCAGGCGGGGTCGGCCACCAGCGCCGGGGGCAGTGGTTCGAACCAGCGCTCATAGCCCCCATGCAGCGCGTTGTATTCCACGGGCTGCCAGTGCGGCCGGTGCGCCACGGCGTGCACGCCGGCGGCACTGACGAGAAAGCAGCCGTGGCGGCGCTTGCGGTAGTGCCCGCCATCCCGCAGGTGGGGGTCGGGTGGCAGCGCGGGCCAGTGCGGCAACCACGACGAAAGCGCCGGCGATGACAGCTCGCACAGGGTGCCCAGGGTGGAGGCGTCGACGACGGCCCAGCCAGCGCTGAGCAGCTGCACCGGCAGGTCGGCCAGCGCGGTGAGCGGGGGCGTTGGAAGCATGGTTCGGGGTAGTGAGAAGGAGGTCGAAGCGGCGCCGGGGTCGCCCAGATTGGAGGTGGCACCCCATTTGCCTGTCAGCTTCTGTAGGGATTCAAACGTTATGGTGCCAAGAAATTATGCAAGCTCCAATAGCCCCCCCAACGACAGCCGCGTCGGCTTGTCTGGTCGAAATCATCGAGCTGAAATGGCTGCTGCGCGGCCATGGCATCCACGTGCATGTGGAACGCCTGCAGAGCGACCCGGAGTATGCCCGCCAGACCCTGGATGCTGCGGTGGCCATGCCCAACGCCGCACTGAGCATGGCGGCCGTGCGCCTGCGACTGCAGTTGCTCCCGCAGCTGGACCTGCACCCGCACGAAGGGCTTTGACCCCCTGCGCAGGGAGCGCTGTCGCTGGACAGGCCCGCAGCGCCGGCGTAGCCTACCCGGGCAGCCCGCCAAGGGGTGGGCCACTTCGCCTGGAGGCCCGCCATGCTCCTGCCGTCTGCGCTGTTCAAGTTTGTCGCATCCGTGCTGTTGGCCAACCTGGCCGCCTGCAGCACGGCACCCACCGCGCCGTCTTCGCCCACCGCCCTGCTGCACGACCGCCTGTTTGCGGCGGCGCCACCCGACGTCAGCGCCGAGCCCGTCTTCGCGATGAGCGAACGCATGCGGGCTTATGTCGACACCCAGCTCAGCGGCGCGCACGGAGACCAACAGCGCCGCCGCAAACTGCTGGACGCGCTGCGCAGCCAGGGCCACATGAGCCTCGACTATGACGACGGCTTCACGCGCAACGCCGCCGAAGCCTTTGACAAACGTGCCGGCAACTGCCTCTCGCTGGTGGTCATGACGGCGGCCTTCGCCAAGCACCTGAGGCTGCCAGTGCGCTACCAGCAAGTGCACGTGCGGCCGAGCTTTAGCCGCACCGACAGCCTCACCTTCGCCAGTGGCCACGTCAACCTGGTGCTGACAAGCTTGCCCCCAGACCCGCGGCGTAACTACGCCGAGGCCGATGAGCTGACGGTCGACTTCGTCCCGCCCGAGGCCCTGCGCGGCACACGCGTGAACGTCTTGCGCGAGGCCACGGTGGTGGCGATGTTCATGAACAACCGCGCCGCCGAGCACCTGGCGGCCGAACAACCAGACGTGGGCTACGCCTGGGCGCGCGCCGCCGTGCTGCAGGACCCCGCCTTCCTGCCGGCGGTCAACACCCTGGCCATCGTCTACCTGCGCAGTGGCCACCTGGCCGCGGCCGAAGCCGCTTTGCGCCATGTGCTGGACCGGGCGCCTGACGACGAACCGGCGCTGTCCAACCTGGCCGTTACGCTAGCGCGCGCCGGCCGCCCTGCCGAAGCCGCCGTGATGGCCCAGCGCCTGGCCAGCCTGCAACCCCACCCGCCCTTCCACTTTCTGGACCTGGGAGTGCAGGCCCTGCAGGCAGGCGACCCCGCGAAGGCGCGGCTGCTCATTGCACGTGAACTTCGCCGCCAGCCCTACCAGCACGAAGCCCACTACTGGGCCGGCGTGGCTGACGCCCTGCTGGGCGACACCGCGGCAGCCGAAAAACACCTGCGCCAGGCCATAGAACACAGCGGCAGCCCGGCCGTGGGCGCGCGCTACAGCGCCAAATTGGCCGCGCTGAAAGGCGCGCGCAAGCAGTAGTGGCCGCAGGCGGGCGCGCGCCAGACCGGTTACGCTGCGCCCCCATGACCACACAAAGCAAGCCCAACCCGCTGCTGGAGATCGGCATTACCGTGCTGCTGCCGGCCTTCATTTTGATGAAGCTGAGCAGCCCCGAACGCCTAGGCACGCTGGGCGCGCTGCTGCTGGCGCTGGCCTTTCCACTGACTTGGGGTCTGTGGGATGGCTTGCGGCGCCGCAAGCTGAACTGGTTCAGCGTGCTGGGCGTGGTGAGCACGCTGCTCACCGGCGGCATCGGCCTGCTCAAGCTCGACGCGCAGTGGCTCGCCGTGAAAGAAGCGGCGGTGCCCGGGCTCATCGGCTTGGCAGTGCTGGGTTCGAACTTCACCAAGTCGCCACTGATTCGCGTGCTGGTCTTCAACGCCCAGCTCTTCGACGTGGAGAAGGTGAACCATGCCCTCGCCGCCAGGCACAACAGCGTGCCCTTCGAGTTGCGGCTGCGTGCCGGCACGTTCTTGCTGGCCGGCACCTTCTTCTTCTCTTCGGCGGCCAACTACTTCCTGGCGCGCTACCTCGTCAGTGCATCGGCGGGCACCGAAGCCTTCAACGAACAGCTGGGCCGGCTGACACTGCTGAGCTACCCCGTCATCGCCATCCCCAGCATGCTGATGATGATGGGCCTGATGTTCTGGCTGGCGCGCGGCGCGAAGCAGCTGACCGGGATGGACCTCGGCGACATGCTGCGCACCGGCTGAGCTACACGATGATGGGTTCAGGTTCGAGCCGGATGCCGAAGCGGCCGTAGACGCTTTCCTGAATGGCGCGTGCCAGCGTCACGACCTCGGCGCCACTGGCACCACCGCGGTTGACCAGCACCAGGGCCTGCTTCTCGTAGACGCCCGCACGGCCCACGCTCTTGCCCTTCCAGCCGCAGGCGTCGATCAGCCAGCCGGCAGCCAGTTTCACCGTGCCGTCGGGCAAGGGGTAGTGCACGATCTCGGGGTCGCGGCCGATGATGTCCTTGCACTGTTCTTCGCTGACCACCGGGTTCTTGAAGAAGCTGCCGGCGTTGCCGATGACGGCCGGGTCGGGCAGCTTGGCGCGGCGGATGGCGCAGATCCAGTCGAACACCGTCTGCGCATCAGGGGCGTGGTTGCCCGTCTCGGCCATCCTGCGCTCCAGATCCAGATAGCCCAGCACGGGCTGCCAGGGCTTGGGCAGGCGGAAGCGCACGCGCGTGATCACGCTCTTGCCCGCCAGCCCGCCAAAGCCTCTTTGCTTGAAAACGCTGTCGCGGTAGCCAAAGCGGCATTCGGCGGGGCCCAGCGTGACGCTGCGGCCGGTCACCAGATCGACCGCATCGAGGCTGTCAAAACGGTCTTTCAGCTCCACGCCGTAGGCCCCGATGTTCTGCACTGGCGCCGCGCCCGTGCTGCCAGGAATCAGCGCCAGGTTCTCGAGCCCCGGCCAGCCCTGCTGCAGCGTCCAGGCCACCGCCTCGGGCCAGGGCTCACCCGCTCCGAGCTCGACGATCCAGGCCTCGGGGGTTTCCCGCACCAGGCGCCGGCCCAGAATCTCGACCTTCAGCACCACCTGCTCGAGGTCGTGCGTCAGCACGACGTTGCTGCCCCCGCCCAGCACGAACTTCGGCGCCACGCCGTACGCGGGGTGGTCGACGACACGGCGCACATCGGCCTCGGTCTTCAGCCGAACCAGGGTGCGCGCGACGGCTGGCAGGCCGAAGGTATTGAAGGCCCGGAGGCTGGCGCGGGTCTGCACGTCGAGGGTTTGCACCTCTTGGGGCGCGGCGGGGTTCGTCATGCCACAATTTTCGTGCATATTCAGTGGCCTTCCTGCCAGGCTGCATGCTTGTCTGCCTGCCTGCCTGCTTGCCACTAACGGCCCACCCTTCCTGAACCTCTCATGCCCAGCTTCGACGCCGTCATCGAACCCGACCTGGTGGAACTGCGCAACGCCATCGAGCAGGCGCAGAAAGAAATCGCCACCCGCTTCGACTTCAAGGGAAGCAGCGCGCAGGTCGACATCAGCTCGCCCACGCCCAAGACGCGTGAACTCACGCTCTGGGCCGACAGCGACTTCCAGCTCGAACAGGTCAAGGACGTGCTGATCACGAAGCTGAGCAAGCGCGGCGTCGACGTGCGTCTGCTCGACTTCACGGCCACGCCGCAAAAGATGAGCCATGACAAGCTGAAGCTCGCCGTGCCGGTGAAGAGCGGTGTCGACGCCGAAACCGCCAAGAAGATGCAGACCACGCTGAAAGCCAGCAAGCTGAAGGTTCAGGGCGCCTTCCAGGGTGACGCGTTGCGTGTCACTGGCGCCAAGCGCGACGTGCTGCAGGAAGCGATCGCGCTGCTGCGCAAGGAAATGACCGAGTGGCCGCTGAACTTCAATAATTTCCGCGAATGAAGCGCAAGCTTGCAACTCTGGCGCTGCTGGCCCTGGCTGGCACCGCGCAGGCACAGATGGTGGTGCTGTCGGGCCGCATGGGCGAGCGTGCGTTGCTGGTCGTGGACGGGCAGCCCTACACCGTGAGCGTGGGCCAGACCGTGGCCGGCGTGAAGCTGCTGCGCTGGAACGGCGACGTGGCCGAGGTTGAACGCAGCGGCCGCGCCTACCCCATGCGCGTGGGCGAAACGCCGGTGCTGCTGGGCGTGGCCCCGCCGCGCAGCGGCGGCCGCGAGATCGTGCTGGCGGCCGGCTCGGGCGGGCACTTCACCGCCGGCGGCAGCATCAACGGCAAGCAGGTGCGCTTCATGGTCGACACTGGCGCCACGCTCGTCAGCCTGGGCAAGGACGATGCCGAGCGCCTGGGCGTGGACCTGAGCAACGCGCGCCGTGGCAGCACACAAACCGCCAACGGCCCGGTGCCGGTGTGGCTGGTGACACTGAATACCGTGCGCATCGGCGAGGTCGAGCTCAGCAACGTCGGCGCCGCCGTACTGCCCCTGCCAATGCCGATCGTGCTGCTGGGCAACAGCTTTCTCTCGCGCATGAACATGAAGCGCGAGAACGACGTCATGCGACTGGAGCTGCGCTGAGCGCAAGGGCTTGTCCCGACAGAGACAAGCCATTTGCGAACGGTCGTGCTAAAAACCGGCGGGCGCCGGTCTCGTCTCGATGACTGCTGCGATCTCTGCGGAGATATCTGCCGCGACCAATGCGGTGAACTTAGGAGTGCCACCCCCATGGATCTGAACTTCACTCCCGAAGAACTCGCCTTCAGGCACGAGATACGTGACTGGGTCGCTGAGAACCTGCCGGCCGACATCGCGCACAAGGTGCGCCAATCGCTGCGCCTGAGCCGCGAAGACCACCAGCGCTGGGCCCAGATCCTGGGCGAGAAGGGTTGGTTGGGCTGGGGCTGGCCGAAGCAGTTCGGTGGCCCGGGCTGGAACGCCATCCAGAAGCACCTGTTCGAGGAAGAACTGGCGCTGGCCTGCGCGCCGCGCGTCATCCCCTTCGGCCCGGTGATGGTGGCGCCGGTGATCATGGCTTTCGGCAATGCCGAGCAGCAGAAGCGTTTCTTGCCCGGCATCGCCAGCGGCGAGGTGTGGTGGAGCCAGGGTTACAGCGAGCCGGGCGCGGGATCCGACTTGGCCAGCCTGAAGTGCAAGGCAGAGCGCGTCGGCAACACCTTCGTCGTCAACGGCCAGAAGACCTGGACCACGCTCGGGCAGTACGGCGAGTGGATTTTCTGCCTGGTGCGCACCAGCAGCGAGGGCAAGCCGCAGACCGGCATCAGCTTCCTGCTCATCGACATGAAGAGCCCCGGTATCACCGTGCGCCCCATCGTGCTGATGGACGGCGAGCCCGAGGTCAACGAGGTCTGGTTCGACAACGTCGAGGTGCCGGCCGAGAACCTGATCGGCGAAGAGAACAAGGGCTGGACGTATGCCAAGCACCTGCTGAGCCACGAACGCACCAATATCGCTGACGTGAACCGCGCCAAGCGCGAACTCGAACGTGTGAAGCGCGTGGCCAAGGCCGAGGGCGTGTACGACGACGCGCGCTTCCGCGACCAGATTGCGCTGCTGGAAGTGGACGTGGTGGCGCTGGAAATGATGGTGCTGCGGGTTCTTTCTGCCGAGAAAAACGGCAAGCAGAGCCTGGATGTGGCGGGCCTCTTGAAGATACGCGGCAGCGAAATCCAGCAGCGCTACAGTGAACTGATGATGTTGGCCGCAGGGCCGCTTTCCCGCGCCTACATCTTTGACGCCATGGAGGCCGGCTGGCAGGGCGACCAGGTGGCTGTGCCGGGCGAAATCCTGCCGCTGGCCAGCACCTTCTTCAACATGCGCAAGACCACCATCTACGGTGGTTCGAACGAAGTGCAACGCAACATCGTCGCGCAGACGGTGTTGGGCAGCTGAGGAGCACACGATGGACTTCGACTTCACCGACGACCAGGAAAGCCTGCGCGACGCCGTGCGCCGCTGGGTCGACAAGGGCTTTGCCTTCGATCGCCGCCACGCGCTGGCCAAGGCCGGCGGCGCCAGCCGCGCCGTGTACGGCGAACTGGCCGAACTGGGGCTGGCCGGGCTCGTCATCCCCGAGGCCCACGGCGGCCTGGCCCAAGGGCCGGTGGACGCCATGGTGGTGTGCGAAGAGCTGGGCCGCGGCCTCGTGAATGCGCCCTACGCCGAAGCCGCGCTGATGGCGCCGGCCCTGCTTTCTGCTGCGCCTGAAGCGCTGCAGGCGGCATGGCTGCCCCGAATGGCGGCTGGTGAAGCTCTGGTCGTGCCGGCACTGGCGGAACGCGGTGCGCGCTACAAACTCACCAAGATCAGCACAACCGCAAAGCAGAACGGCGACGCCTGGCAAGTCAGCGGACAGAAGCTGGTGGTGCCTGCCGCCGACGAGGCCGACGCCTTCATCGTGCCGGCGCGCGTCAGCGGAACCGATGGCGACGCTGCGGGCATCGCCCTCTTCCTGGTCGAAGCTGCAGCCGTGAAGATCGCGGCCTACGCCACGCAAGACGGTGGCCGCGCAGGCGATGTCACGCTGAGCGGCGCTGCCGCCCAGCTGATCACCGCCGACGGCCATGCCGTGCTGGAAGCCGCGGTGGACGCCGGCATCGCAGCCCAATGCGCCGAGGGTGTGGGCCTGATGGAGCGCCTGGTGGCCATCACCGTGGAGTACATGAACACGCGCAAGCAGTTCGGCGCCACGTTGGCCAGCTTCCAGGCGCTGCGCCACCGCATCGCAGATGTGAAGATGCAGTTGGAGCTGGGGCGCTCGATGAGCTACTACGCCAGCCTGAAGCTGGGCGAGGCGCCGGCACAACGCCGCCGTGCCATCAGCCAGGCGCGCGTGCAACTCGGCCACAGCATGCGTTACGTGGGCCAGCAGTGCATCCAGCTGCACGGCGGCATTGCCTGCACTGACGAATACATCGCCAGCCACTACTTCAAGCGCCTGACCATGCTGGAGATGAGCTTCGGCGACACGCTGCACCACCTGGGCGAAGTTTCGGCGCGAATGCAAGATACCGCTGGCGTCTTCGCCTGAACCATCGATGACGCTGGCCCCCGGCGCCATCACCGACGTCGCAGGGCTCAGCGTCGGCCATGCCGCCGCTGCGGGCCGCGCCACAGGCTGCACCGTGCTGCTCTGCCCGCACGGCGCGGTGGCGGGCGTGGCCCAGCGTGGCGGCGCACCGGGCACGCGCGAAACCGACCTGCTGCGCCCCGAGAACAGCGTGCAGCAGGTGCATTCCGTGTTGCTCACCGGCGGCAGCGCCTTCGGGCTGGATGCTGCCGGCGGCGTGATGCGTTGGCTTGAAGAGCGTGGCCACGGCTTCCCCGTGGGCGGCGCATCTCCCAACCCCTTGCGCGTGCCCATCGTGCCGGCCGCAGTGCTCTTCGACCTCTGGCTGGGCGATGCGCGCATCCGGCCCGGCGCCGAGACGGGTTACGCCGCCTGCGAGGCGGCCACAGCCGCGCCGCCAGAACAAGGCAATGCCGGCGCTGGCCTGGGCGCCACGGTGGGCAAGCTGTTCGGCATCGCCCGCGCGATGAAGGGTGGCGTCGGCACGGCGTCGCTGCGGCTTGGGCGCGTCACCGTGGGTGCCCTGGTGGCGGTGAATGCGCTCGGCGATGTGATTGACGAAAACGGCAGTGTCATCGCCGGCGCGCGGAGTGAAGACGGCCGCACGTTGCTGGGCAGCACGGCGGCCGTGCTGGCCGGTGCCGGCCCGGCACCGATGATGGCCGGCATGGCAACGACATTGGGCATCGTGGCCACCGACGCCCAGCTAACCAAGGCCGAGGCCACGGCGCTGGCCGGGCTGGCGCATCACGGCCTGTCGCGCGCCATCAACCCCGTGACGGCCCACGACGGCGACACACTCTTTGCGCTGGCCACGGGCGGCGCTGGCGTGCCCGGCGACCTCAATGCGCTCGGCATGCTGGCCGCCGAGGCGGTGGCGCGCGCCATCCGCAATGCGGTGCTGGCGGCGCGGTCACTGCCGGCGCAGGGCCTGTCGCCCGCCGTACCGGCGGCCTGCGATCTGCGATCTGGCCCGTTGAAACGATGACCTCCCTCAGCATTGCGCAGATTCTCTTCAGCCAAGGCTTCGGCAACCGCCGCGTCTGCGCTGGCCTGGTGCAATTGGGCCTGGTGCGCGTGGCCGGGCGCGTGATCGACGACGCGCACGAGAGCTTCGATACCGAAGGCCTGCACTTCGAAGTCGAAGGAGTTGCCTGGGCCTTCCACGCCAAGGCACTGCTGATGCTGCACAAGCCTGCAGGCTACGAGTGCAGCCAGA
>Ga0209591_10006910_pt1 | contig 12537 bp, 7 predicted proteins | sample MAT01_FD_187207 | JGI IMG/M metagenome (GOLD analysis project Ga0209591, IMG submission 187207) | Freshwater microbial communities from Lake Fryxell liftoff mats and glacier meltwater in Antarctica - MAT-01 (SPAdes) (version 2) | ecosystem: Environmental > Aquatic > Freshwater > Ice > Liftoff...
ACACCTGTCGCCGTAAATTATTACACATGTAATATAACCGCCCCTCGAAAACGGCCGCTTTAGGGACAGGCTCTAGATGCGGTCCGCTTACCGCTTACTTCTCAGTTGGGGGGTGAGCGTCTCGGTCGCAGGCGATCGCGATGGCGGAGATTCTCGATGCCCGACCGAACCCTCGACCGTTCGATCCAAGTGATTTCGGTGTTTTGTCGTCAATTCAGGGCTCCGCCTTTGTTCGTCGTGGGGCACTCCGCGCCACCTTCACCACCTTCACCGCCTCCAGAACCAACAGAGGAATGGCGCCTAGCCCGAGCAGCAAGAAGCAGTCGAAGAGCGACAGGGAGGTCGTTTTCAGGAAGCGGCCCAAGGTCTCGTTGTGATGGCTCCACACTTGAAGGCCGAAGGAGAGCGCAACGACGATGGCGAGGTTGAGGTTCGTGAACAAAGAGATGCGCCAGACGGGCTTGGTGGCACTGCGAGCGCCGAAGGAGCGCAGGAGTTCGGCAAAAACCAGAACCGCGAAGGCCTGGGTGCGGGCCGATTCTGTCGTGCCGGTCTTCAGGGCATAGAGATAAACCGCGAACGCCACGCCCGCCGTGAGAAATCCGGTGAGGAACATCGTGCCGAGAAAGCTGCGGTTCGTAATGCGCTCAGACCGCGGACGCGGGTGGCGCTTCATCACATCAGGGTCTATAGGGTCGGCGGCGAGGCAGAGCGCGGGCAGACCGTCGGTGACGAGGTTAATCCAGAGCAGGTGAATCGGCAGGAGCGGCAACGGCAGACCCACGATGACGCAGACGGTCATAAGCAAGAGTTCGCCAGTGTTGCCCGCCAAGAGGTATTGGAGTGTTTTGCGGATGTTGTCGTAGATGCCACGCCCTTCCTCCACGGCCGCGACGATAGAGGCGAAGTTGTCATCGGTGACAATCATGTCCGCCGCTTGCTTGGTGACTTCCGTTCCTGATTTTCCCATGGCGATGCCAATGTCGGCACCTTTAATGGCCGGGGCGTCGTTGACACCATCGCCGGTCATCGCGACTACCGCATCGTTGGCTTTCCAAGCGCGAATGATACGCAGTTTATGCTCGGCGGTGACGCGGGCGTAAACGGCGATCTTGGCGACGCGCTTGTGCAGTTCGTCATCGGACAGCTTGTCCAACTCGACACCCGCCATAGCCACGTCCTCGGCTGAGGCGATGCCGATTTCTCGCGCAATGGCTGTCGCGGTGTGTGGATGATCACCGGTAATCATCACCACGCGAATGCCGGCGGCGCGACATTGGGAAATGGCTTTTTCGGCTTCCTCACGCGGCGGATCATACATTCCCGACAGGCCGACAAACACGAGATCGTGCTCCACGGTATCCGCAGTCAGATCGGCGGGCGAAGCGTTATCCAAATCGCGATAGGCCGAACCGAGCACGCGCAGGGCTTGTTGCGCCATCGCGGCATTCTGCGCCACGATGTTTTTCCGATCATCGTCCGTCATGGGGCGGACCCCGGTGCGGGTGTAAAGGTTTATGCAGCGCTCTAAGAGCACGTCGGGAGCACCGTTGATGAAGGCGCGGAACTTCCCGTCCGGCAGTTTGCGAATTACCGTGCTGCGTTTGCGGTCAGAGTCGAAGGGTATTTCGTGATGCTTCGGCAGTTCCTTCTCAATGCGTTCGCGATCACCACCTGCTTTGCGACCGGCGGCAACCAATGCGCCCTCGGTGGGATCACCGACGGTTTTCCACTGTCCGTCTTCTTGGACGAGATGGGCGTTGTTGCAACCGAGGAGGACGGTTGCGAGTTCGAGCAACGGCGCTGTATGCGGCGCTTCCGCCTTCTTGCCCTCGAAGCGCACTTCGCCGTCCGGTCCGTACCCTTGGCCGGTGACTTCGTAGCTTTGGCCGGAAACGTAGAGAGCACGCACGGTCATTTCGCCGACCGTCAAGGTGCCGGTTTTGTCCGTGCAGATGACGGTCGTCGAGCCGAGCGTCTCGACAGCAGGCAGTTTACGCACAAGCGCGCGGCGGCGGGACATGCGCGACACGCCAAGCGCGAGCGAAACCGTAACCACAGCCGGCAGCCCTTCCGGCACGGCGGCCACGGCGAGGCTGACGGAGGACATGGTTAATTCAAAAAGTTTTGTCCCCCGAAGCAGCCCCAACCCGAAAAGTAGCGCGACAATCCCTAGTGCGGCCCAGACGAGGATGCGCCCGAACGAATCGAGTTTCTGCTGAAGCGGTGTCCCTTCTTCCGCACCCGCTTCTTCAATCAGTCCCGCGATGCGGCCCAACTCCGTAGTCATCGCGGTGGCCACAACAACGGCCTGGCCAGTGCCCGCTGCGATGCTCGTGCCCATGAACAACATGTTCTCGCGGTCGCCGAGCGGTATGTCGCCCTGTACCAAAGTCGCGGGCTGCTTCATCACTGCCTCCGACTCGCCGGTCAACGCGGACTCGATGCATTTGAGCGAAGCCGCTTCCAGAAGCCGTGCATCAGCCGCAACCAGGTCGCCGGCTTCCAGTGCGAGGATGTCACCGGCGACGATTCCCGAAGCAGGAATCAACGTGACTTGCCCGTCGCGCCGCACTTTCGCTTGCGGCGCGGCCATCTTCTTGAGTGCGGCGATGGACTTCTCCGCGTTGAACTCCTGATAGAAGCCGATGACGGCATTGAGGACGACGATGGCCAGAATGGCGATGGCATCAACGACTTCGCCCAACACTCCGGAGATGACACCCGCCGCGATGAGAATCCAGATGATGAGGCTCTTGAACTGGCCGAGAAAGATTTGGAGCGGGCTGATGCGCTTGCCTTCCTTCAATTCGTTCGGGCCGTTGGCTGCGAGGCGTTGCGCGGCTTCCGGAGCAGAAAGCCCATTAGGGGTCGAGCCCAACTGGGACAACGCTTCCTCGGCAGAAAGGCTGTGCCAGGCTTTGCTCGTGGGTGGCTCGGCGATTCCGGGTGTAGTGGTCATGCGGTTGCTTCTTTCAGAGCGAGACGATGCGCGCGCTTCCACTTCCACTCCTCGACGGCGCAGAACAAACACGGCGCGATGAAGATGGTGACGAAAAGGCTGACGACCATTCCGCCAACGCTCGGAATCGCCATCGGTAGCATCACGTCCGAGCCGCGGCCCGTCGCCCAGAAGATCGGCATCAGGCCGAAGATGGTCGTGGAAATTGTCATCAGGCAGGGACGGATGCGCTTCAAGCCGGCTTGCACGACCGCTTCGCGAACAGCTTGCACCGAGGTGAAGGTCGCCTGGTCGAAAATGTCTTCGAGGTAGGTCGAAATGATCACGCCGTCGTCGTCCACCACGCCGAACAGGACAAGGAAGCCGACCCACACGGCGATGGAGAGGTTCACGTCCCACAACGCCAGCATGATGAATCCGCCGGACGCGGAAACGAGGATGCCAAAGAAGATGACGGGCGCGATCCACCAACGCTTGAAGCTGACGTAGAGCATGACGAACATGATAACTAGGCAGAGCGGCACGAGGATGCTCATGCGCTTCGTGGCGCGCACCTGATTCTCGAACTGGCCGCTCCATTCCCAGTAGTAGCCGGACGGCAATTTGAGCCGGCCATCACCGACCGCGCCCTGGAGCATGGCCTCGGCATCTTCAACCACGCTCACTTCGTCGCGGTCACGCGTGTTCATCGTCACGTAGCCGACGAGCAGCCCGCGCTCACCTTTGATCTCCTGCGGACCGAGGACGCTCTTGAGGGTGAGGACTTGCGCGAGCGGGATTTGCGCCCCACTGCTGCTCGGCACAAGAATCTTCTCCAACTCGGGAACGTCTTCGCGAAACTCGCGCAGGTAACGTACCCGAATCGGATAGCGCTCGCGGCCCTCAACGGACTCCATGATGTTCATGCCGCCGATGCCAATTTCGATGACATCCTGCACGTCGCGGATGCTGACGCCGTAGCGGGCGATGCGATCGCGATCAATCTCGAATTCCAAATACGGCTTGCCGACGATGCGATCGGCTACGATGTCGGTCGCGCCGGGCACTTGCTTGAGTATTTGCTCGATCTCCAGACCAATGCGCTCGATTTCCTTCAAGTCGCTTCCGTAAATCTTCACGCCCATCATGGCGCGAAAGCCGGTTTGCAGCATGACAAGACGCGTTTGAATCGGTTGCAGAAACGTCGGCAGCACGCCCGGAATCGCCGTCTTTTCCTGAAGCTCAGTGAGGATTTCGTTTTTCGTGATGCTGCGTTCCTCCTCCCAAATCCAGGTAAGCGGTTTCTTCAACCAGCTCGGCCAGTGGGAGAACCACCGTTTCACAGGCAAGCGTCGCCAGTCCGAAGCGGGCTTCAACATGACGATGCTCTCCATCATGCCGATGGGGGCAGGGTCGAGCGCGGAATCGGCGCGGCCTAGTTTCCCGACCACCGACTCGACTTCGGGGACGCTGGCGATGGCCATGTCCTGCCGGGCGTTGACTTCGATGGCCGGGCCAAGGCCGGCTTGTGGCAGGAGCGACGGCATGTAGAGGAACGAACCTTCGTCGAGCGGGGGCATGAACTCGCGGCCGATGCCTGACAGGATACGGCGCTCCGAAAGAATTCGGACACCGGCACCAGTCTCGGTGGCTTGCTCAACTTCGTTCTGACGCCGCCACAGCATTCGGCGAGAGGACGAGCCGTCTGCATGGCGGACGGTCTGCCAGCGCACTTGATCGAACTCGATGAGCGGGCGCTTTTCCTTCGTAGCGGCCAACGTGAGGAGGCTCTGACTGGAATTCGTGGAAGAGTGAGCCTCCTCACTTCGGCTGCTACGAGATTCAGAGGGCGCGAACAGATTGATGGCCCAGCCCACGGGCGCGAGCATTTTACCGATGCCCAACCAAATGGTCAGGCCGGTGAACAGAATCGTCACGGGCAAGATGAGGAAGGATATTTTGTGCGCGAGAATCCAGCGCAAAGTTGGCGTATAAACCCGGGCGACGCCGCGTGAGACGCGATTTTCTTTCAGCGGCAGAAACCGCTCTCGCGTCATCCGCACCAAGGCCAGCGTGACAATCACGCCAACCACGATGGACATCGGCCAGCCGCTGTAATGGGTACCAGCCAGCGCCCACATGAAGACAGCGTGGGCCGCGAAGACCGAGGCGAGGCCGAGCGCTCCGGCGATAATCCACACCGTCCGCTCGGACCATTTCACGGGTCTGAACAGAAAATAACAAACGAGCGGAACCACTGTGAGCGCGAGAATGACGGCCGCGCCGATGGCAAAGGTTTTGGTGAACGCGAGCGGACGGAACAATTTCCCTTCCTGGCCGGCGAGGAAGAACACCGGAATGAACGAGACTAGCGTGTTCGAGACGGCGGTGACGATGGCTCCACCCACTTCGGAGGCGCCGTCGAAGACTTTTTGAAAGTGGGTTTTCTCTTTATCGCCGGTGGCGATGTGACGGTAGATGTTTTCCGTCATGATGATTCCCATGTCACCCACGTCTGCAATGGCGATGGCGAGTCCAGCCAGCGACATGATGTTAGCATCTACGCCAAACGCATACATGAGGATGAAGCAGAAGCCGAGCGAGAGCGGCAAGGTGACGAGCACCGAAATCGTGCTGCGCAAATGCAGCATGAAAATGAGGATGACCGCGCTCGCCATCAGCGCCTCCTCCAGCAAGGCCTCTTTCAGCGTGCCAATGGTTTCCTGTACGATTTCAGTGCGGTCGTAGAAGGAAACGATTTTTACTTTCGACACTCGCCCATCAGCCAGCGTCTTCTGCGGCAGGCCCAGTTCCAGTTGTTTGATCTTTTCCTTCACCCGCTCGACGACCTTGAGCGGATTCTCGCCGTAGCGCATGAGCACCACGCCGCCGACAGCCTCGACGCCCGCTTTGTCGAGCGCGCCTCGGCGGAAATCGGGACCAAGGGTGACGGTCGCGACGTGTTTGACCTGGATCGGCGTCCCTTTTTCCTGACGGATAACAACTTTTTCTAAATCTTCGACCGATTTAATAAAGCCGACGCCGCGAATGAAAAACTCGATGCCGTTTTTTTCCAACACCTTGGCACCCACGTCGATGTTCGAATTGCGCACAGCTTCGTAAACCTGCATCAGCGTGACCCCGTGGGCGCGGAGCTTGTCGGGATGCACATCAATTTGATACTGCTTCACGAAGCCGCCGATGCTGGCGACTTCCGAGACGCCATCCACGGAGTTGAGTTGATAGCGGATATACCAATCCTGGATGGAACGGAGTTCAGCGAGATCGAAGCCCTCGGCCTCCACCGTATACCAGAAGACTTGGCCCAGCGCGGTGGCATCAGGGCCGAGCACTGGCGTGACGCCGATGGGGAGCCGCTGCTGGGCGACATTGATACGTTCCAGCACGCGTGACCGCGCCCAATAATAATCCACGTCATCCTTGAAAATGACGAAGACCATCGCGAAGCCAAAACCGGACATGGATCGGATGGACTTCACGCCGGGCGTGCCGGTCAGGCTGGTTGTGAGCGGATAAGTAACCTGGTTGTCCACGTCCTGCGGCGAACGTCCGGGCCAATCGGCGAACACGATGACCTGCTTCTCGCCGATGTCAGGGATAGCATCGACCGGCGTGTTGACCATCGTGTAGTATCCGCCGCCCACGATGGCCCCGACCGCGAGCACGACAAGGAACGCGTGCTTCAGACACCAAAGGATCAAGGCGTTAATCATAGGTCACGGCTTGTGCTGGTCGTGACCTTGAAGCTTCTCGCCCGTCGCGGGTTGCGCCGGGGTTGGAGATGCTTGCGGAGATGCGCCACCGTGTTGATGTCCGACTGCGGCGGCCTGCCCTTCCTTGTAGAACAGACTGGGCAGACCGCGAATTTGGAATTGGCTATCGAGGAGAAAATTTCCGCGCGTCACTACCTTGTCGCCCTCATTTAATCCGCTCAGTACGGGGTACGAATCGTCGGTGCGCGGCCCGACCACTATTTTCACCGCTGCAAACTGGCCTTTGCTCTTTTCGACATACACGAGCTTGCGCACGCCACTATCGAGCACGGCGGTCACCGGCACAGTGAGTAAAAGCTGGTCTTCCGTGGGTTTCGCGCTCGCGGGCGTGGCGGGAATTAGCACGAGCTCCATCTTGCAGACGGGGCACTCACCTCCCTGCCGCAACACGACGAGTGGGTGCATTGGACAGCTCCATTGGCCTTCGACGCCGGTGGGCGCGGGTTTGCCATTCGCCAGAAGTTCCGCACGAATCACCGCACTCACATACATGCCGGGTTTGAGCTTGTGCTCCGTGTTGTTGATATTAAGGAGAACTTTCACCGTGCGCGTCTCTTCATTCAGCACTGGACTGATGAACCAGACGCGGCCCGAGAAGCTCTGACTGGGCAGCGCTTCCGCTTTGATTTCGACCATCTGGCCGTATTGCACCCACGCCAGTTCGGATTCGTAAATGTCCAGATAGACCCAAACCGATTCGAGGTTCGCGAGCCGGTAAAGGATCTCGCCCGGCTTCACCATCGCCTTCTGTACCACCATCTTTTCCGTGACCGTACCTTGGATGGGAGAGAATAAGGTGATGCGGTCGCTAATTTTTTTGTCACGCACGAGATCGTCTACCTGATCTTGCGTGAGACCCCAGAGAAGCAACTTGCGCTTCGCCGATTCAACGAGGGCGGAGCCGCGCTGACTCTCCAAGGCGATGAGCAACTCCTGTTGCGCCACGAGGAGGTCCGGACTGTAAATCTCCACGAGATGGTCCCCCGGCTTCACTTCGATGCCGGTGTAATCCACAAACAGACGTTCCACATAGCCTTCGACCCGTGTGGTGATGTTCGCGAGCGCCGTCTCGTTGTATTGCACTTTGCCGACGACGCGTATCTCTCGACTCATTTTGCGCCGCTGGACTAAAACGGTCTCGACGCTCGCCATCGCGCGGGCGTGGTCGGACAGTTCGAGCATCGACCCAGAATTCTGTTTGGTGGACGACGGCTGGTTAACCGGAATCAATGGCATTGAGCAGATGGGACACTTGCCCGGTTTGGGCAGCCGAACTTGCTGGTGCATCGAACAAGTCCAGATTTGGCCGCTCGCTGCGGCGGCGCTGTCGGAGCCTCCGTTTGATAGCCTGTTCGCCAGCAGGACGACACTCCCTCCGACGATGACAATTGCCAGCGCGACGAGAAGATTCCGCTTTGTGAATAAGCGTTTCATGGTTTCCGCTCCATTCCGGGAATGGCATTTGGTGGCAACACCGGCACTCCGGCCGGCGGTGTGCCGAGAATGAGCAACGACAGTTCTGCCAGGGCGTACTCGCGCTGGACACGGGTCTCAACTTCCGCCAGCTGGAACTCCAAGAGCGTCCGTTGGGCATCGAGCAGATCAAGGAAATCCACTTTCCCCGAGACGTAGCCCGACTGGGCCACATCCAGCGATTGCCGAGCTTTGGGTAGCAACCGCTCCAGCAAAAGCGCCAAATTGCGGCTGCTCTCGCGGAACATGAAGGTCTTCTCCGCGAACTCGACGGCCAGCATGATCTGCTCAGCAGACAGGCGGGCCTGCGCCGCACGTTTGTCCGCCTGCGCTTCGGAGATCTGTGCCGCAATTTTGTCGCGCCAAATCGGGAGAGAGACTCCGAACGATGGCCGCACCATGACCGGGTACGCTTTAACGTCCGCCTCAATCCCCGCGCTGAAGTCCGGCACTTTCGCCTTGTGGGCGACCCGGAGGGAGGCGTCCGCCATCCGCACCTCAGCTTCCATAGCCTTCAACCGAGGGTTTCGGGCCAGCGCCGTGGCGAACAGTGTGTCGGAAGTCAGATCGAGCGGTGTAGATTCAAACTTCTGCGGCACGGGCGGCGCAGCGTCCTCCTCCTTCAGTCCGAGCGCGGCCTTAAACTGGGCTAGTAACGGATTGCGCGAGTCCTCCAAATTGTCGATTTCGGTGGTGAGCCGCTCGAGTTCAAGCTGCGCCCGCAACACATCCTGCAACGTCACCTTGCCCACTTCATTTTGCGTGCGCGCGAGCCTTTCAATGTCTGTCACGAGCCACAGCGTCTCGCGATTCACGCCAACCCTGACGTTGAGAAAATGGAGTTGGTAGTACGCCTTCTTCAACGCGAACGCCGTTTGCACCACCCTTAGCTCAAACTTGAAATACTTAACTTCGCTCTCGGCCGTCGCAACATCGGCGGCGGCCTTCAGTTTGCCGGGACCAGGAAAATCCATCATCAGCCCCGGCATCAGTGACCTCACCATGTTTGCGATGTCGCTCTGAAAAGTCAGACGCGGATCAGGTAATGACCGCTCCACCGTGATGCGCTCGACGGACGATGCCCATTCGTAATACGTTGCCTCGACTTGCGGCTGATTCAGCACGGCGAAGTATAGGAAGTCACTCAGACTGGCGTCGGTGCTAAGCGTGGGCAAGGCGGGCCGGTCGTACTGCGGTCGGAACGTCTCGCCGACGCTCTGCAAATCCTGCTGCGCTTTGCGTTCCCCCGTTGTCGAGACACCCTTGCAGCCGGCCAGGAACTTGATGGCTATAAGCAACCCGAATGTGAGCGCAAGAAATGGCAACTGCTTGAGACTCATGCGAGGCACTCCACACGGTTTATCGGAGGCACCGGCCATCGTTTCGGCGATTTGAGGGAAGACTAACTTTCACAACCGTGTTCATTTTGGTGTTTTACTGCTCAGCGCAAGTAAGGGCAGTTCCCGCCCTGGGCGGAGAACCTCCCAGAGCAGGCTGTTCCCAAGACGCAAAGACTAGCCGCAGCAACAGCCCGACCTGGCCTCGAGTTTTTCGCCCGCAGGCGTGGAGAGAAATTTCTGCCGACAGTGGTCGCTGCAGAAGTAGAATGTCTTGCCATCGCGTTCAGCGTGGAGCGCAGTGGCCTCATTAACGGTCATGCCGCAGACCGTGTCTATAGTATTAGCAGTGATTGTCTTCATTTTTAGTCTTAAACCTTCCATTTGTCGTTCGTCTTTTTTTGTCAGGCGGACATGAGGTGTTATTTCTGCTCTGTCCTTTTCCTCTCCATTCCTTTGGTTGGCGAACGGCCGGATTTGATCGCACAGCAAAACGTCGAGTCGTCTCCGCACTTGCTGCAGGTATGAAAGTATTCGGCGACGGATAACTTGCCGCCTTGACCGGCCGGAACATCCTTCATGGAGAACTCGCCGCCACAACCAGCACATTCATGTTTGGTCTTTAGGCCGAACCAGGCAAGAAAACCCTTCTTCTTGTCTGATTCCGACACCAAGACCGTGCGGCACTTGGAGCAAACCATCGCGACGGTCCCGCCTTGCGTCACCTTGGCCGCTTGCTCCTGGGTCCGCAGGAGGGAGTTGACCAAGTCTGGACTCGGTTCCGCCTGGACGCGTGTTGGAATAATTCCAGCCAAGCCAAGCAGGGCCAGAGCGACGGCCAATCGGCCGATACTAATGATATGTTTCGTTCTCATTTTTCAAAAGGTTCCAGTGTGTCTGGGCCACTGTAACTACTTAACGGGAGCGACCACAAAAGCATCCTCTGTTGGTTGAGAGGTGGAACCTCGCGCGAGCTCCGGGAATTCTTCTTTCATTCGCGGACTGCTAGCGAGAGCTTGATTCTTGATTATTCGATCCAATTTGCTCAGGCCTGGCGCGGTTGACCTCACTGGTGCTGACGGCTGTGCGGCCCGGGATAACTCAGGAAACTGCTCCTTCATCCTGGGGCTGCTCGTCAAGGCGCGATTTTTCCGAATCGTCGCAAGGGCGCTCTCGGAAACCACCGTCGTATCGGTCGGTGGCAATGACTGCCGCAAGAGCCACGGGAATGATTCCAATTCATGGGGACTGGCAAAGATGAGCCGATTCACCAAGGCAGACGCCTCGGTAGCCGCCGCGCTTAGATCAGTCGCCTGGACGGCAGGAGTTGATGCAAAGACGACGACTGCGACGCCTAAACTAAATGTGCTTTTTATGTTCATAGTAGTAAATATGTAAGGAAAGCAGGCGGCTGGGGTCGCTTAAAGCCGGCCTGATAGACCGTCTCTACCGCAGCCAGGGCTTTTTGCGTCGCTCCTGCCCTCGAAATAGAGGCACGCCCTGACCTGGCGACCGTCGTCAGAGCCGACGTCGCGATCGGCGCAGGTTTTCGTATGATCTGGAGGCGCGCGCGGGTTTTATCTGTTTGCGGCAGTGAAATGGTCGCGTGGATCGCGGTCGGCAACCCGGGTACAGGCATGTTGTCCCGCACCCGGTATGACCGGCGCGGTTTACTTCTCTTCCATACCCTTGATCTTGCCCTCGCCGGGTTTGGTGGCGCAGCAGAAGGCGGATTGATCGCCGCACTTGCTGCAGGTGTGCTTGATGGTGGTTTTCTTATCGATCCTCTGACCCACAGATTCAACGGTCCCGCCGCACATCGGACAGTCGTGCTTCGTGCCCGACGTCAGGAACTCGCGGCCCCTCTGCTTGTCCACACGGGTGATGGCGACGTTTTTGCACATCGAGCAGACCATCGCGACCGTGTCGCCAGTCTTCAGGTCCTTCGTTTGTTCTGGGGTGTTGACCTGGTGGAGCATGAGCAGGTGCTCGCCTCCCTTCATCGGCTTCATCGGCTTCATCGGCTTCACTGGCTCCTGGGCCCTGACGGCGAGGCCCATGTTCAGCAGCGCCGTGACGACGGCGGCAAAGGCGAGGCTACGGATGAGGTTGAATTTTGTTTTCATGTTAACTGTGTTTGTTTGCTGTTGTTTCTCTGTCTCGGGAGCGGCGACCTAGCACGCTCCCAAACTGGCTTACACCGGACCCGATCCTTTCCCCTCGCTTTAGTTTTTGGGCGTATTCCAAAATTGCCTTCCGGATGCAAGGCACGTCCGACGAGAGGAAGAACGCGCGGACGGGGGGGAACGAGATGTGGACGCGGCGCCAAGGCTGCGCGGGCTACATCAGGCGAGGCGGGAAGGAGGCGCGAGCACGCGTAGCCCCCGCCCGAGCATGAGTGCGGGGGAACTGCGTCGCGTATGGCCAACCGAGCTAGTGAAGAAGGAGGCGGCGACGGGCGGCTGCACCACGAGAATTGTCGGCCAGGGAATCTGCGGGGCAATCGCCGCTTGAAGCGCGGTGATTTCGGATGGTTTGCCCGCAACGTATTCCTTGAGGCAACCGCTGCCATCCGCTTTCGAGGGACCGGATGGCTGGTGGTGCGAGGCGGTTCCTCGATTGGACGAGGTTGAAAACGAGACGTCGCGGTGGCAACAGGAACCTGACCTGCCAGTGCCAGTTCCGAAAAGTCCCGCACAGTGCATCGCGCAGACAACCGTGGCCATTAACCAAAGCGGGAGAACCACCCCCGCAGCAGTACGGAAGAAGGGCTGCAATCTCTGACGCAAGGTCCACATCTCGTAGCTATCGCATGTTTTTCTATGGGCTTGCTTCAGAAAAACGGACAGTAAAAAGGGACTATTTGGTTAAGGATTTTTGAGTTCGAAATCAGCTGGGGATTGGAAGTCTAGAGCGCTGTGGAGGCGTTGGCGGTTATAGAAGGCTTCGATGTAATCAAATAGGGCGCTGCGCGCCTGGCAATGGGTGGTGA
>Ga0209591_10006912_pt1 | contig 12532 bp, 11 predicted proteins | sample MAT01_FD_187207 | JGI IMG/M metagenome (GOLD analysis project Ga0209591, IMG submission 187207) | Freshwater microbial communities from Lake Fryxell liftoff mats and glacier meltwater in Antarctica - MAT-01 (SPAdes) (version 2) | ecosystem: Environmental > Aquatic > Freshwater > Ice > Liftoff...
TGCGCTGCACGCCGATCGTGTGTCGGCTGCACTGGCGTCTGCCGGACGCCTGGGGACCGATGTTGCCTTGGTGGTGGTCGATCTCGACCGATTCAAGGAAGTCAACGACACCCTCGGTCATCGCAACGGTGACGAGTTTCTACGCATCGTCGCCGAACGGCTGACGGCCACTGTCCGGCCGGGTGACACCGTGGCCCGCCTGGGCGGTGACGAATTTGGCATCGTGTTGCCCGGTGCCACAGCGGAGTCTGTGGAGGGCATTCTGCGGCGGCTGCAAGAAGCGCTGGGTCAAGAGGCCGAACTTGCGGGTGTCGCCGTCTCGGCAGAGGCCAGCATGGGCTACGCCATGTGGCCCGACGATGCAGAGACCCCCGAGGCACTGCTACGGCGAGCGGATCTTGCGCTGTATGCGGCCAAGACCGCCCGGTCGGCGATCGTGAGGTACCACCCAGGTATTGACGAGTTCGACCCGCAGCGGCTGGGCCTCATCGCTGAATTGCGGCGGGCGATCTCGGCGGATGAACTTGTGCTGCACTATCAACCCAAAGTCGACGCTCGGACCGGACAGATTGTTGCCTTCGAGGCGTTGGTGCGCTGGATGCATCCGGTGCGTGGCCTGGTGCCGCCGAACGACTTCATTCCGATCGCCGAGAGCACAGGTCTGATCGGGCCGCTGACGCAGTGGGTGGTCGACTCGGCGCTGGCGCAACTCGCGGAGTGGTCGTTGGTGCGGCCCGGTTTATCGATCGCTGTCAACATTTCTGCACGCAACTTGCGCGATGACCTTCCGGGCTGGATCTTGAACCGGCTGGCGGCCAACCGTGTGAGGGCCTCGCAGCTGGTCCTGGAGCTGACAGAGACCTCGTTCGCCACCGACCCGATTCGCGCTACGGCGCTACTCGAGGAGCTGAACGCCGCCGGCGTGAAGGTCAGCCTCGATGACTTCGGTCAGGGCTACACATCGCTCGGTTCGCTCGGTCACCTCCCAATCAGCGAGCTGAAAATTGATCGGGGTTTCGTGGTCGCAATGGAGACCAGTCCGGAGGATCGCGCCATCGTGGCATCGGTGATCGAGTTGGGGCACCAGCTCGGGCTGACGGTGGTTGCCGAGGGCGTGGAGACCGATGCGGTCTTCGCCGATCTTCGCCGGCTGGGCTGCGACACCGTGCAGGGCTACCTCTTCTCGCGCCCAGTGCCGGCCAGCGAGGCGCTGGCGCTGATGGACCGCCCGTATGTCACCATCAGCAGCGGTGCCACTACGTAACTAGGTTTGGCGAGCGTTCACGATGGGAGCGGCGTGCTCCAGGTGTTGCACCCACTCGTGCGGCGAACTTGGCTCGACGATCGGCAGCACCACGAACTTGCTGGTGCCGACAGCCACGAAGCGATCGATCGTGTCGATCAGTGCATCCCACCCCGTGGGGATCAGCACGCCGGGGTCGGCGAGGTCGGGGCGGCGCTTGGCCAGGCCCGCCAGCACAGGTGCGGGAACCGGACCGATGGCATACGGGATCAGCGCGCCATAGTGGTCCTCCTCGATCGAGCGACCATGCTCGGCGCATGTGGCCTCGATCGTTTCGCGACCACGAGCTGCGTCGTCGGGGGTCACAAAGCTGGCCAACCACCCGTCGGCCAATCGGCCGACGCGGCGTAGCTCGGACGGTGCAATGCCACCCAGCCACACATCGATGTGTTGCTGCAGCGGCTTGGGTAACACCTGCAGTGCGTCGAAGTGAAAGTGCTCGCCGTGGTGCGTCAGTGGTGCTGCCGCCCAACACCCACGCAATACCTGCATTGCCTCATCGAACATCTTGGCGCGCGCGCCACGTTCCACGCCGAACGCCTGCTGCTCGTGCGGGTCGGCGACGCCGAGCCCGAAGGCGGGCAGCAGCCGACCACCCGAGAGTCGGTCGAGAGTGGCGAGTTCCTTGGCCAGCACGATCGGGTTTCGGCCTGGCAGCACCATCACCGACATACCGATCTTCAGCCGCTTCGTGCGGCCCGCCGCAAAGGAGAGCGCCACCAGCGGGTCGGGTGCCTCGCCGCCGATTCGCTCGCTCAGCCAAAGGCTGTCGAAACGCAGGTCCTCCAACGCGTCGACGACCTCGGCGAAGCCACCGTCGTTCAGCTTCGTGCGTACCCCGAGCCCAAAACCGATCCGAACCTTCATGGGTGGCATCGTGCCACACGCGGTTGCCGATCAGCGGTGACGGACAGGAATGCGAACTGGTTGCGGTGCGGGTTGCACGCGGGTCCAGCCGGCACACGACGCAACGATGATGACGCCGACGATGAGCACCGGCTCCGCGATGCGTCCGGCCAGTGCAATGGTGGCGATGGCGGCGACAACGCTGAGGACTATTGCGAGTTTGATCTGGCCGGCCCAATCGAAGCGGATGGCATCGCTGTTGGTGCGGATGTGGGTGTGCGACGTGTTCATGTGAGTAGAGACGTTTCAGATGGCGACTTCGATCACTTTTTTGCAGCAATTCTTCAAACTGAAGTGAACGACACGCGATCGCCATGATGTTTTCGCTCGCGATGGCTGCACGAGGTGCTGCTGGCGGATATGGCCGGGGCCTACTTGCGCATTAGGGTGCAGCGCCATGGGCATCCTCGACAAGCTCGACATGTCAAACCGTCTTGATCGCGAAGAGTACGAGAAGCGACTCACCCAGGGGCAGCGCCGGCTCTCGCAGCTCCGACTGCACCTCGGTGGGCTGATGGGTTCCGGCACCCTCGGGCCCGGCCTGCTGATCGTGATGGAGGGCCCCGATGCTTCGGGTAAGGGCGGCGCGATCAAGGCGCTCGTCGGCCACCTCGACCCACGGCACTACAAGGTTGTGTCGTACGCCAAGCCCACGCTGGAGGAGAAGAACCAGCACTTCCTGTGGCGCTTCTACCGCGAGCTTCCCGGCCTGGGCGAGATGGCCGTGTTCGATCGCAGCTGGTACGGACGGGTATTGGTCGAGCGCGTGGAGGGTTTCGCCAATCGGACTGAGTGGCGGCGGGCGTACAAGGGCATTGTCGACTTCGAAGAATCGCTGTGCCACGAGAGTGTCATCCTGGTCAAGATCTGGATGCACGTCACCGACGACGAGCAACTGCGCCGTTTCGAAGGGCGCGCCGCCGACCCCTTGAAGCGCTGGAAGCTGACCGAGGAGGACTGGCGCAATCGCGAGAAGAATCGCGTCTACGACGCGGCTGCGGAGGAGATGTTCTTGCGCACGGAACACAGGCTGGCGCCGTGGGACATCATCGGTGGCGAGCAGAAGCGTTACGCCCGCATTTCTGTGGTGGAAACGGTGATCAACCGGGTGGAGGAAGCAATGGTGCGCTGGGGTATCGAGGTGCCGCTACCGGTCGACGAGATCGAAGCCAGGCTGCGCAAGGACTGAACGGGGCCGACGATGTCGGGCGTCACATGTGTGGGTGACGGTGCGCCCAGGGCTGAGCGATCTCGAGCTGGGCAGCCACCTGGAGCAGCAGATCCTCACGGCCGTACGCGGCAACGAGTTGCACACCGACGGGGAGGCCGTCGGGAGTCCAGTGCAGGGGCAAGCTGATTGCCGGCTGGCCGCTCGCATTGAACGCCGGTGTGAACGGCACGTAGGCGGCAGCCCGAATCATCGGCGCCATCGGGTTCTCAGGATTGTTGGCGAAGGTGCCGATCTCGACGGGCGGCTCACCCAACGTCGGCGTCAGCAGCAGGTCCCAGCCGTCCGCCCACCATTGCTGCACCGCCCGGCGGAAGTCGACGGTGGCCGCCTGGGCCATTGCGAAGTCCACGCCGCTGACACTCCGAGCAAAGTCGGCTTGCGCCTGGTTGACGGGCTCGACGTCGCCGTCGCCGAGGTCGCGGCCCAACTGCGTTGCGATACGGCCGAGGCCGACTCCCATGTTGGTGCTCCAGAGCGCGCTGAAACGACGACCGAACTCGGGGTCAGCCATCGCCGCCGGGAAGCCGGGCTCCACGTTGTGACCCAGCGACTCCAGCAGCGTCGCGGCATTGCGAGCCGCGAGCGCACACTGTTCGTGCACGGGACCACCGAGCGGGTGATGGTCGAGCAAACCAATGCGCAGCCGACCAGGGTCGACGCCCAACTCTTGGAGGTACGGCCTCACCGGCGGAGCCGCAATCACTGTGTCGCCGATGCCTGGCCCGCGTACTGCGTCCAGCAGCGCGGCGGTGTCGCGGAGAGTGCGGCTGACGCACAGCTCTACACCCAGATTGCTCTCGTCGCGGTACGGGCCGAGGGTGATTCGGCCTTGCGTGGGCTTCAAGCCGACCAGACCGCAGGCCGACGCAGGAATGCGGATGCTGCCGCCGCCGTCGCTGGCGTGTGCGATCGGCACCATACCCGAAGCGACCGCCGCGGCAGCACCGCCGCTCGAACCCCCGGGAGAGTGGTCGGTGTTCCACGGATTGCGAGTTGCGCCCCATGCCGTTGGCTCGGTGCACGGCAGGCTGCCAAACTCGGGACTGTTGGTGCGCCCGGCGATCACGAACCCCGCAGCGCGGTAGCGAGCAACCAGTGTGGTGTCGGTGGCGGAGAGCGGCATCGCGTCTTTCAACGCCTGATTACCGTTGGTCAGCGGCTGGCCGGCATAGTGCGCCCATAGGTCTTTCAACAGGGTCGGCACGCCCCGAAAGGGCCCGGTGGGCAGCGGACCAGCAGCCGTGGCCCGTGCCTCGTCGAACCAGCGGATGATCACCGCATTCAGAGCAGGGTCGATGGCCTCGATACGTTCGATCGCTGCATCGAGTAGTTCCGGTGCCGTCGCGTCGCCGCGCTCGACGAGGGCGGCCTGATCTGTTGCATCGAGCCAGCGTGTGTCATCTGCGAGTGAACCCATCGTGCCTGTGTAGCACTTGGTCAGTAGGTTGAGAAGAGCTGTGTCGACTCCCGAAGTTGTTTCCACCATTCCCATGACCACCAAGCAGGTGCTCCGCTTCGGCGGCGTGCGGGCATTGCTCATCTCCAACGGTGTGCTGTTCACCGGTGTTTCGCTACAGGCGGCGGCGCTGGGGTTGCAGGCCTACAGCATCAGTGGCAGAGCAGCAGACCTCGGGTGGATCGGCCTTTGCGAGTTTCTGCCGGCCGCGTTGCTGGTCTTGGTGACTGGCACCGTCGCCGACCGCTTCGACCGTAAGCGAATCGCTGTCATCGCCATTGGTGGCGAAGTTGCCTGCGGCATCGCGCTCACCTGGTATGCCACCACCGACCCCACCGAAGTTCGACCACTTTTCTTCATCGCCTTCGCGTACGGCATCGCGCGCGCATTCCTCGCACCGGCAACTCGTCCGATGCCGCCGATGGTGGCACCGGACGGCGGCATCCCGAAGGTGATCGCGATGTACTCCGCCACCTGGACGGGGGCCACCATCCTGGGTCCAGCGCTGTCGGGCTTGCTGTTCGCGTGGGATCCGGCGGCGGCATACTTCGTGTCGACGGCGATGATCGTCGTCGCCGGTTTCAAAATTGGTCGGCTGAAGTTCCTGCGCCAGCCGGAACGGCCGGACCCCGACGACAAGCCGACGTTCCGCAGTGCCATCGAGGGTCTCGTCTTTGTTCGCCGTACCCCGATTCTCTTCGCTGCCTTCGGGCTGGATCTCTTCGCCGTGTTGTTCGGGGGCGCGGTAGCACTGCTGCCTGCAATCGCGACGACTCGACTGGGTGTTGGCGAAGTGGCATACGGGTTTCTGCGCGCGGCACCAGGAATCGGAGCCGCCGCGATGGCAGTCTTCCTGTCCTTCAAGCCGCTACAGAACAAGATCGGTCGCGGTTTGTTGCTCGCCGTTTTCGTGTTCGGCGTCGCCACCGTCGTGCTTGGCCTCACCCGCAACTACTGGCTTGCGTTCATCGCGCTGATGGTGTTGGCCGGCGCCGACATGGTGAGCGTGTACATCCGCGGCGCGCTCGTCCCGCTGGTGACTCCCGACGAGAAGCGCGGACGCGTGATGGCGGTGGAGAACGTCTTCATCGGCGCATCGAATGAACTCGGCGCGTTCGAGAGTGGACTGGTCGCACAAGCCATCGGAACCCCAGCAACGGTGATCGGTGGCGGGCTGGCGACAATCGTCATCGTCGTGGTCTGGTGGTTCAGCTTTCCGCAACTGCGCGACGTCGATCGTTTCGACGATCTGGGTCACTAGCGGCCCGAACGACTCACCGGCGCTTCATCATCCACCGAAGGCGGTGGGCCTTTTCGAACGCCGACTCGGTGGCGAGCTGCCCGATTGCACCTGCCACGGTGGGGTACACGTGCACAGTGTCTGCCAGTTCTTCCAGCCGCAACTCGCTGTGGATGGCGAGGGACAGCTCGTGGATCATCTCGCCGGCGTCGCGGGCGAGTATGTGGGCACCAACGATGCGACCCTTGGCGGTGACGACGACCACCGAACCTTCTGCGTGCGCATCGGTTCTGGCACGGTCGTTGTGCGCAAGGTCGATGCGCCATGAGTCCGAGTCGGTGCCGTACAGCTCTTCGGCCTGGTCAACCGTCAGCCCGACGCTGGCGAGTTCGGGGTCGGAGAAGACGCATGAGGGGATAGTTGCGTCGATGCTGCCCTTGCCCGGATAGAACATGTCGCGGACGGCTCGCACCGCTTCGTAGCCCGCCGAGTTGCTCAGATACCGACGGCCGGCTGCATCGCCGGCGGCGTACACGGTGCGCACTGCTGTCCGGCCGCGATCGTCTACCTGGACGCCGCGTTCGCTCACCTCGATGCCCTGTTCCTGCAGCCCGAGGTCGTCAGTATCGGCTGTTCTGCCAGCCGCCACCAATAGGCCGGCAACCCGCAGCTGCACCTGCCTGCCATCGTCGCCGACGTTGGCTGTCACGTCGATCAGACCGTCGGGCCGCCGCAGGGTGGAGCGCACGTCGGCGGTGGTGTGCACGACGACGCCCTCCTCCGTCAGCATCTCGGTGAGCTGTGTGACCAGTGAACGTTGTGCGCGGGGAAGCAGCGTGTGAGCTCGCTGAAAGACAGTGACCTCCACCCCCAGCCGCTGCAGTGTCTGGGCCATCTCCACCCCCATCGGGCCGCCGCCGATGATGGCAAGCGTGGGTGGAGGTGCGTTGAGTTGAAAGAGGCTTTCGCTGGTGAGGCACCAGTCCGTGTTCAGCCCATCGATGGCTGGAATGTTCGGTCGGCTGCCGGTGCACAGCAGCACGAACCGTGTCTGCAGCGCTTCGATCCTGCCGTCGGCGCCGTGCACCGTCACCTCGTTGGCGCCGGTGAGGCAGGCCTGCCCGGCGAACAGTGCGGCGCCCATCTGGCGGTAGCGATGCGGGTTGTCGTCGGTGGCGGCAATCTCTGCCTGAACCGAGCGCGCCCGCCGCCACACCGTCGGTAGGTCGATGACGGGTTCCACGGAACTGATACCGACCCGATGGGCGTTGCGCATGGTGTGGGCAACCTTGGCACTGGCCACCAGCGCCTTCGATGGGACACACCCGGTCCAGAGGCTGTCGCCGCCGATACGCGCACGCTCAACAACGGCCACACGAAGGCCAAGGCCTGTTGCGAACTCGGTTGCGGTGAGGCCCGCGGCACCCATACCGATGACAACGAGGTCGTAGCTCATGGGTTCCCCGTCGCATCAGTCATCAGGTCGTCACGTTAGTGGCGGCACCCTGGATCGTCGATCCGCGAAAGCCTTCGTCGGGAATGCCTGGTGTGGGTCTCCAGCGGGAAGACCGATCAACCACGAGGCGTATGAGATGTTTGCGAAGAAGGGCCTTGTTCAGGAGTTCAAGGAGTTTCTGACCACGGGCGACCTGATGTCGATCGCCGCTGCGTTCATCATGGGCCTTGCCGTCAAATCGCTGATCGACTCGTTCGTGAAGGACATCTTCACCGGCACCATCGGCCTGTTCGTCAAGTGCACAGAGATCAGAGACGAGGTGACTGCCACAGTCATCGGACAGGACTGCTCGGGCCTCACCGGCAAGGCATACAAGAGCCTGGCAAGAGGCAACTTCCTGAACAGTGTCATCAACTTCGTCATCATGGTGTTGGTGGTGTTCTGGATCGTCAAGGTGTACAAGAGAGCCACCAAGCGCCAACTGGCCACCGATGGGCCCTCCGAAGTCGACCTGCTCACCGAGATCCGTGACCAGCTCAAGGCCCGCGGCTAGCACTCGTACTCCGTTGCCGATGATGAGGGCAGGGCCATGTGTCACGCCGTCATTGCCCGAGCTGACTTGCAACTTGGGCTACGAGTCGGTCCAATGGAGGTTGTTATGTTGCGACGGCGAATCACTCTGCTGCTCGGCCTGCTGGCCGTGGCCACCGCATGCGGTGCGGCGTCAGGGCAGGGTGTCGACCCTCCTGACACCGCAGCTGTTGGCGGGCTCCCGGCGCAGGGCCCGACGACCTCGACGAGCGGATCCGAACCCACTTCCACCGTCGTGCGCACCACCATCCCCATCGAGGTCAACGCGCAGATCGGCGCCAACGTGCCGGGCAACCGGGTCATTCTCATCGGCGACTCCGTGATGGCCAGTACCTCACAGCGTTACGGCGGCGAGATGTGCGACGCGCTGGTGCCACTGGGTTGGCAGGCAGAGGTCGATGCCGAGAGTGGTCGATTCATCGACTTCGGGGGCCAAGTGCTGGACAGTCGCCTCGCCGCCGGCTGGGACGTCAGCGTGATCCTCCTGGGGAACAACTACGGCGACAAACAAGACGTGTATCTCAAGTACCTCGATGCGATGGTGGCCCGACTATCCCCGAAGCCGGTCGTGCTGCTCACGGTCACCGAGTTCAAACCCTCTCGGGTGCAGGTCAACGCTGTGATCTTCGAGATGGCGGCGAAGTACCCCAACGTGGTGGTGCTCGATTGGGCGGCGGTCACGGGTGCCGATCGTTCGCTCACGGGCGAAGACGGTTTGCACCTCACTCAGCCCGGCCGCGAGTCCTTGGCCGAACAGGTGGCCCTGGTGCTCGGTCCCGCTCCAGTACTGCCCGGCTCGTGTTTGTCGTCGGCGTTCCGCAACGATTCCAGCGGGCCGGTGACCGGCCCCAACACGACGGTCAAGAAGCCGACGAACAAGCCCACCACGACGGTTGCCGGCCCCGCGTCGACCACGCCGAGGTCAACCGTTCCGCCGTCTACGACCCAGCCGACGGCGCCGCCCACTACGACCCCGCCTGCGACGATTCCTTCCTTCACGCTTCCGCCCGCGCTCACCGTCCCGACACCGACCCCCACCGAGCCGACCACGCCCTAGCGAAGCTCAAGGGGCGAGCGAGTTGAACGGCGTCGCCGGGATGTTGCGCAGCACGCCGTACAGCACGACGGCGATCGGCAGGTACACGGCCAGGGGTCGCACGGCCCAGATGGGCACCCGCACCCGCGTGCGACCCCAACTGACACGGAACCACGACCACCAGCCGATCGCCAACGCGAACAGCACCAGCGGCACGAACAGGTTGTACTGCATCGCCAAGATCGGGTGGCCGGTGAACAGTTGATGGAAACCGCGGGTGAGCCCGCAACCAGGGCACCACAGGCCAGTCATCGCCTTGAACTGGCACGCGGGGAACCGACTTCCAGACGCGGCCGGGTCGAACCGTGCCACCAGCGCCGCCGCGCCCAACGCAACGCACCCGCAGGCGATTGGCGCGGCCCGCTGCCACCGGCTGGGGGGCGCAGTGGCCATCGTCTGGAGCACCGTTGCCTGCATCGCGTCAACAGTAGACGAGCGCTCCCATGTGTGCCTCTCGTCGAGGTGGTTGTGTACGCGCTGATCCTCCGCCACGCTGGATGCCTCATGTTGCAGGTGCAGGGTCTTTCGGTAGAGGTTGGCGGTCGGCTCATTGTCGACGACATCTCGTTCACCGTCATGCCCCGCGACAAAGTCGGCCTGGTTGGTCGTAACGGTGCCGGCAAGACCAGCCTGTTCAAAGTGTTGGGTGGCGCGGCAGAGAGCTCTGGTGGCAAGGTGCTGCGTAAGGGTGGCTTCGGCTATCTGCCGCAAGACCCGCGCATCGCCGGCGTACTGGACACTCGGATGGCGGTCACGCACGTGCTCAGCGGTCGTCAGATCGACGAGCAGCTGGACCGCATCGAGAAGCTGCGCGTCGCAATGGAGCAGGAAGCCAACGAACGCAACGTGGCCCGCTACAGCAAGGCGCAGGACGAGTTCGCGACGTCCGGTGGCTACGCCGCGGAGAGCGAAGCGCGCAGCATCATGGCCGGCCTCGGCCTGTCGCCGACGCGTATGGAACTTCCTATCGGAGTGCTCAGCGGTGGCGAGCGTCGGCGTGTCGAATTGTCGCGCATCCTCTTTGCCGGCAGCGATGTGTTGCTGCTCGACGAGCCCACCAACCACCTCGACGTCGACGCGAAGATGTGGTTGCTGGCCTTCATGCGCAACTACCGCGGCGCGATGCTGGTCATCAGTCACGATCTCGAACTGCTCGATGAGGCCATCACACGCGTGCTGCACCTCGACCGTCCAGGTGAAGAGAACCTCGGCAACCTCGTCGAGTACAAGGGCACTTACAGCCAGTACAAGTTGTCCCGCCGTCTCGACGAGGAGCGCCTGGTCAAGCAGGCCACGTTGCAGACGAAAGAGATCGCTCGCATCCAGGCCGTCGTCGATCGCTTCGGCGCCAAGGCCACCAAGGCCAAGATGGCGCACAGTAAGGAAAAGCAGATCGCTCGGCTCGAGTCGCAACGCGTGCACGTCGGTGCCGGCGACCGTCAGCTGAAGATGAAGTTCCCCGATCCGCCGTCGTGCGGTGGCACCGTTCTCACGGCCACCCACATGTCGAAGGGCTACGGCGGCCCGCCCGTGTTCGAGGATGTTTCCTTCGACATCGGTCGCGGCGATCGTTTGCTCGTTCTGGGTCTCAACGGCGCAGGCAAGACCAGCCTGCTGCGCATCCTTGCCGGCGAGACGGAAGCGAACCTCGGTGATTTCCGCTACGGCCACGAAGTGCATGTGGGCTACTACGCGCAGGAGCACGACAACCTGCGCACCGAACGCAACCTGCTCGACAACCTGCGCGCCGACGTGCCGCCGGGCGTCATCTACACAGAGACCCAGCTCCGCGCATTCCTGGGCATGATGGGCCTCAGCGGGGACAAGGTGTTCCAAGACAGCGGCACGCTCTCCGGAGGCGAGAAGACCAAGCTGGCGTTAGCGATGCTGATGGTGGGCCGCAACAATCTGCTGTTGCTCGACGAGCCCACCAACAACCTCGACCCACCCAGTCGCGAGGCTGTCGCGGAAGCGCTCACCGGGTGGAAGGGCAGCATTGTGTTCGTCAGTCACGACACCGAGTTCGTCGAGGCACTGGCACCGACGAAGGTATTGCTGATGCCTGACGGGCAGGTCGACTACTTCAACGAGGACTGGCTGGAGCTTGTCAGCCTGGCGTAGCCACCCTTCGCCCGCGCTGCGCGACGCCGTGTAGTTTGCGCGTATGCGTCTTGGAACAATGAGCAATGCAATCAACGGCGGCACCATCGACGACGTCGTCGCCGAGGCACAGGCTGCACAGGCGCTCGGTGCTCACACATTTTGGTCGTCGCAGATCTTCGGACACGACGCACTCACGGTGCTTGCCATCGTCGGTCGTGAAGTGCCGGGTATCGAGCTGGGAACGGCAGTGGTGCCCACCTACCCTCGCCACCCGATGATGTTGGCGCAGCAGGCCCTCAGCACGCAGGCAGCCATCAACAGCCGCGGCGATGCCGGGCTGTGCTTGGGCATCGGGCTCTCGCACCAGGTCGTGGTCGAGTCGATGTGGGGTTTGTCGTACTCCAAGCCGGTGCGCCACCTCAAAGAGTATCTCTCAGTCCTGATGCCGCTGTTGGAGGGTAAGCCGGTGAAGTTCGAGGGTGAGGACTACCGGGTACAGGGCGCCGTGACGGTGGCCGGTAGCAGCCGCCCCTCGGTGCTGGTCGCCGCCCTCGGGCCGCAAATGCTGCGGGTCACCGGTGCGCTCGCGGATGGTACGTCCACGTGGTGCGTCGGCCCCAAGACGCTGGCCGAACTGACCATTCCCACCCTGCGTCAGGCTGCGGCCGACGCTGGTCGCCCCGAGCCGCGTGTGGCCGTTGCACTGCCGATCTCCGTGACTGACGACGTGGCGGGCGCCCGTGCGCGAGCGGCACAATTGTTCGCGGTGTACGACACGCTGCCCAGCTACAAGACGATGATGAACCATGAAGGTGTCGATGGTCCTGGTGGCCTCGCCATCGTGGGCACCGAGGCTGAGGTCCGCGACCAGCTGGCGGAGTTGAAGTCCATGGGCGTCACCGACTTCAACGCTGGTGTCTTCACGTCCGACCCCGACGAGTTGGCACGGACGCATTCGGTGTTGCGCGAACTCGCTTGACGCGTCCAGCCTCACGGCAAGGTGATGCCTATTCTGGTCAAGAGGATGAAGCGACAGCCATGGCTTGGGCTGCTGTATGTGTCGCCGTCATTGCGGCGGGCGCGTGCGCTGCCGGAGAAGGCCTGTCGGAGAAGGGCTGCCGGTAACTGCTGCCGGTAACTGCTGCCGGTG
>Ga0209591_10006913_pt1 | contig 12531 bp, 8 predicted proteins | sample MAT01_FD_187207 | JGI IMG/M metagenome (GOLD analysis project Ga0209591, IMG submission 187207) | Freshwater microbial communities from Lake Fryxell liftoff mats and glacier meltwater in Antarctica - MAT-01 (SPAdes) (version 2) | ecosystem: Environmental > Aquatic > Freshwater > Ice > Liftoff...
GTCTGCATTCGGATGTTGTTCTATCGCCACTATCTTACCCAAAAGCACGCCATCGGCCCAGGGGCGGCGGTCTTCGATTTCTTCGACTTCAAATCCGGCCATTGTCAGAGTTTCGGCTAATTCTTCGGGAGTCTGAGTCACATCCACCAATTCCCGCAGCCAGTTTAGAGAAATACGCATAATTTAGTCAGTAGTCATTAGTTATTAGTCATTAGTCATTAGTCATTAGGAAAAATTCAAAATTCTGACGGATGCCTTCTGACCAATGCCTTCTACATTCTACCTTCTGGCGAATGCCGTTTGTTGACCAAGAATTTCTTGATGGTACAAGCCCCCGGATTTATCCGTGGAATCAATCCAAAATCTCAAATCTCAAATCCTCAAGCCCCCGCATTTATCCGTGGGGTCAATCTAAAATCTAAAATCTAAAATCTAAAATCGATTGACTGTGTAGCCCCAGAATCAATTATTGGGAGCCATTTATCACATTTGTTGAATATTGTCAATAGTATTTTGTGATAGATCAGCAAAAATGATAATTTGTCCCAAAGACAGATGGCTCTTGGGGGATGAGTAACATTCTCACTTAGAGAATGAGGTATGCTAGAGACATCTAACAGCGCAAACAGCACCTAAGTTTAGAAAGACTTTACACAAAAAAGGGCAACCTTAGCAAGTCTTTAAACTATCTTCAAGGATAATCAACTGAAAAAACTCACAGTAACGAGATAATAAAAATAGGGTAAAGATATTTGCCCAAAAGACTTAGGTGCACTTCTAATTCGCGATCGGACGCACAACCCGCCGGCAACTGAGAGATAAGTATTTCTAGCAGAAGCAGGAACAGGGTATTTGTGCCCTCAAGCGATGCTGGCTAGATGAGAAAAACATAGGCACCCTCAATCAACATGAGCTACTGCGTAAATCCCGGCTGTCCACATCCTCAAAATCCACCTGACTCGATCGTCCAGTGTCAGGCGTGCGGTGCGCGATTGCTGCTGCGTGCTCGCTATCAAGTAATTCAACCGTTAGGACAAGGAGGTTTTGGAGCGACATTTTTGGCAAAAGATATCTCTTTGCCCGGTCAGCCGAGTTGCGTAGTCAAGCAACTGCGACCCAGCAGTTCATCGCCGCGAGTTCTAGAAATGGCGCGGGAACTATTTAAGCGAGAGGCAAAAACCCTAGGGCAACTTGGCGACCACCCCCAAGTACCTAGGCTGCTAGATTACTTTGAGGCAGAAAAACAATTTTATTTGGTTCAAGAGTATGTTAAAGGCTCGACTTTGAAACAAGAAGTTAAACAACAGGGCCGTTTAAATGAATCAGATGTTAAAAATTTTCTATTAGAAATTTTACCGGTAGTGCAGTACATCCACAGCCAAGGAGTAATTCACCGGGACATCAAACCCGCAAATATTATTCGCCGCGTTCAAGACAATCACTTGGTTTTAATTGACTTCGGAGCTGTCAAAGATCAAGTCAGCCAAACAATATTATTAGACCCCGCCGACCAAAGCGCCAACACAAAATTTTCCGTAGGCACATTTAGTTTTGCGCCGCCGGAACAAATGGCAATGCGGCCGATATTTGCCAGCGACATCTACGCCTTGGGCATGACTTGTCTGTACTTGTTGACCGGAAAATCGCCCAAAGATTTAGATTTCGATGGAATAACTGGCGAAATTGTTTGGCAACATCACGTTCCGCTAAGTGCAAATTTCGCGCGGATTCTGGAAAAAATGCTCAAGCCGATGGTTGGTCACCGCTTCCAATCAGCAACGGATGTCATTAGAGCTCTGAAAGGTCAATTTGAAGACCCAAGTCTTGTTGATGGCTTGGCGACTCAATTCAACGGCGGTAGTACCACTGTTGAAGAACCGACCATATTTAATAATGACCAGGGTTCTTCCTGGTCATCGCCCCGGAGCAAAATCAATCAAGATCCCAAGCCAAGCCGCACCAGTCGAAGTTCCTTCACTCAAGCTGGAAACACGGGGATGGGGCCGAGAGTTTCCCGGACTCTGGCTGAGTCTGGCAGAACTTTCGGAACGGTTGCACATTCCAGTAGCAATGGAGCCGCCTCAAAGCTACCGAAAGTTGCTCCTAAGTGGGATGGGAATAGCGTGCGATCGGCATATTTTAAAGGTAAGCGCGATTTTGCTGACTGCGAATTGTCGGGTCTGCAATTGCAAAAAGCGCAGTTGGCGGGGGGAAATTTTTATCAAGCTAAGCTGGTGAAGGCAAATTTGCAAGCAGCAGATTTGTCGGGGGCAAATTTGGGTCACGCGAGATTGATCGAGGCGAATTTGCGAGATGCTAATTTGACTGAAGCTTATTGCAGTACGGCTAATTTTGAAGGCGCTGATTTCAGAGGTGCTGACTTGACGGGGGCTTATTTGAGTAAGGCGAATTTGCGGGGCGCAAATTTGTCCGGGGCGAATCTTACTAACGCTACTGTTACTGAAGAACAACTGGCAATGGCAAAGACTAATTGGATGACTATTAAGCCCGATGGTAAGCGAGGTTTTGGATTTTAAGAAGTCATTAGTCATTAGTTGGTTGTTTGTCAAAAGTCAAAAGTCAACAGTCAACAGCCAACAGCCAATGCCCAATTCGCCCATTCAGGTAATTCCCTTGGAGGAAGCTCGATCGCCCGTTTGCCGCGTAAATTGAATATTCACAGGACTTACGCATAGGGGCGAAGAAACCGGGTTTTTTACCGAATCAGTCGTCTACAATCAAGTATTTTCGTAAAAAAACCCGGTTTCTAAACACTCGTGCGTAAGTCCTCATTCAACAAGGTCGGACTCGATCGCACCTCAATATGAAAATGTTCAACCGCCGCACTCGACCGCTAATGTTCTTGACACTAAGTGGCATCCTGGCTATAGCCTACTTTTTGACTGGAAAACTCGCGGCATCCATGCTGGGATTAGTGAAAGCTGAGGCTTCCCCCGTGTGGCCGCCCGCCGGTATCGCCCTAGCCGCACTCCTACTCCAAGGGCGACGGATGTGGCCTGGAATCACCCTCGGTTCCCTGCTGCTGAGTTCTACCGTCGCCGTCGGCATACCCTCAACGGTCATAGCCACATCAGCCTTTAGCGTCACCCTGCAAGCTCTGGCTGGTGAAGCCTTGCTGAGTCGGTTTGGTTTTTCGACTAAACTCGATCGCCTACGAGATGTGCTGGGATTAATCGCCGGTGCTATGATTGCCACTTTCCTCGGTTCTACCATCAGCAACCTCAGCGCCTGCATTTTTGGTTGGGTTGAATGGAGCAATTTATTTAGAAATTGGTGGACAATGTGGCTGGGAGATGGCATGGGAATCTTGATTGTCACCCCAGTCTTACTCACTTTAAGTCATTTACTTCCGAAAGCATTTAGCAAAAAATTAATTCCCAATTCTCAATTCCCAAATTTAATTGTTAATTATTTAGAACCGCTGATTTTGCTAACCCTGGTAGTGAGTGTTAGCTGGCTGGTGTTTGGCTCAAAAACAGATGCTCTCAGCGCGATGTATCCTCTGGAGTATTTGCCCTTTCCTCTGGTAGTTTGGGCGGCTTTGCGATGGAGTCCTGGGGGAGCGATTTTCGCTTATTCGATCGTTGCTTACATCGCCATTTGGGGAGCAGTTCAGGGAGGAGGCCCGTTTTTAGTCAAAAGCGATAATCTTAAACAGGCGGTTTTATTCTTACAAGCTTTCATCGCGACGATCGCCATTGTCGCACTCATGTTAGCTGCCGCCGTCGCCGAACGTCAACAAGCTCTAGTGGAAGTACGTCGCACTGCGGCCATGTTGCGCGATCGCGAAGCCAGTTTAGCCAACGCCCAACGCATCGCTCAATTAGGCAATTGGGATTTACATTGCGCCACCATCGAACCAACGGACAACTCTCAGGAATCGCGAGAACATCATACATCCAATATCGAATTACGATGGTCAGACGAACTTTATCGGCTATTAGGTTTTGTTCCTGGAACTGTCAAGCCCGCACCAGAAGTCTTTCTGCAAGCAGTACACCCAGAAGACCGAGAATTGGTGGCGCGATCGCAACATCAAGCCATGTTTGAGCGCCAACCCTATTGCATAGAGTACCGAATTGTGCTCAGTGACGGTTCCGAACGGACTGTGTGCGAACAGTCAGAAATTAACTCAAACGTCATTGCCGCTACAGTTCAGGACGTTACCGATCGCCACCGTGCGACCATAGCTTTGCGAGCATCATCCGATCGCGATCGTCTACTCTCAGAAATGGCACTGCGGATTCGCCATTCCCTCGACCTCCAAGAAATTCTCAACACTACCGTCGCCGAAGTCCGACAATTTTTCAAAGCAGACCGCGCTTTCATCGTCATCATCAAGGCAGAGGAAGTCATGCCGGAGTCGCCAGTATATGGTAAAATTGTGGCTGAATCTGTGGCTACCGAGTACCATTCTATTTTGGGATGGGAGTTGACTGACAACACTTATCTCGAACTCTTGAGAACGTTTTATGTGACCAACCGCGCGCGATCGGTCTCCGATACTGCTAGCATCCAAGTCCCGGATGTAGTTGCCAAATATTATGCCGACTATCAAATTCGAGCGACGTTAAATGTGCCGATTATGTTAGATAATCAGTTGTTTGGACTATTGGCAGTCAATCAGTGTTCTGGATCTCGTCAGTGGCAGGAATTTGAAATTGATGTACTAGAAAAACTTGCTACCCAAGTGGCGATAGCCCTTCAACAATCTCAACTTTTGCAGCAAGTAAAAGCTCTCAATGCCAACCTGGAATCTCAAGTAGCAGAACGCACCAAACAACTACAACAAAAAATGCACGAATTGCAAGAAAGCAATCTGCTAAAAGACCTATTTTTGCACGCAGTTTCTCACAATCTCCGCACACCAGTGATGGGAATGTTAATCCTGATGAAAAACTTACTCAACAAGGCCTCTACTGAGTCTCAACAAACTGTTCCGATTGCGCGATCGATTTTGGAGCGCATCGTTGAGGGTAGCGAACATCAGTTGGGCATGGTCAATTCCCTGCTAGATGCTCACGCCACCGAGGTCGAAGGTATTGCTATCAAAGCAGCACCACAACAATTACGCTCTTTAATTTCAGCAGTTGTTGTGAATTTAGAACCTTTGCTAGCCAAAAATCAAGCAACATTGATTCAGCAAATACCAGCCGATTTACCTCTGGTATTCGCGGACTCCCAACAGTTGCAACGGGTGTTGGAAAATCTACTGACTAATGCGATCAAACATAATCGTCCAGGAGTCAACATAACTTGTACAATCGAGGTGGTTGAAGTAGATAAAATGCTAATCAATCAACAAGGTAAACAAGTTTTAAAGTCATCAAACAATCCTCAACTTGATAACTGCATTGATCAGCATTTGTCTCCGTCAAATAGTCAAAATCAGAGCTTTGACATCGGTTGTAAATCTTCTACACAGCCCCTAAAAATCAGCATTGAAAATCAAGATATGTGTGAAAAAATGTACTTTGATGGTAATTACGAATTGCCCCGCTATCAGGGTCAAATTGACAATCCGGGCTACCAATTACCGCGATCGACCATAAAAATGGTTCGCACTGTTGTAGCGGATGATGGAGTAGGAATCAGCGAAAAACAGCGTGAATCTCTGTTTGAACTCTACGTTCAAGACCCCAACAGCCGACAATTAGCTGGGGTGAGTTTGGGACTGTACCTCTCGAAGCAAATTATCAAAGCTCACGGCGGCGAAATCGGTGTCGAAAACACTCCTGGAGGTGGCTCGACTTTCTGGTTTTCTTTACCCATTATGGAAATAGTTAGTAGTTAGTAGTTATTTGTTAATAGTTATTGGTTATTAGTTAGTAGTTAGTAGTTAGTGGTTATTAGTTAGTAGTTAGTAGTTAACAGTCAACAGTCAACAGTTAACAGTCAACAGTTAGTAGTTAACAGTTAGTAGTTAACAGTTAACAGTCAACAGTCAACAGTCAACAGTCAACAATTCCCAATTCCCCATGCCCCATGCTAAATCAGTTCAAGGATTAACGGTTTATGAAGTGTGGCGCAATCGCTTCCTTCGAGACCGATTACGCCCTGCTGTATGGATTGCAATTTTTTTTGTTTTAACCATTATTATCTATTTTGTGGGTGAAGCGCTCTTTGCTCCCCAGGAGTTTAAAACTGTTTACCTGTACACAAGTTTTGCTGTAGAGTTAGGTTTACTGACTTGCTTGGTTTTGCAAAAAAGTGCGATCGGACAACGTTACCCAGGTCTACTATTTTTGGGCTTTTCGTGGTCATTGACGGTAGTTGTACAGCTTGGATTAGCTTTCGCCAAGGTGGGAGACTTGCCCATTTTAACCTGGAGTTTGGCATTTCTGACCCAGGCTACGTTGATGCCTGTACGCTGGCCTTTACACCTAATTTCTCAACTCGGTGTTTTGCTGTGCCACATCGGTATAAATTCAACTTTAAACCTCAGTTTTGCTAGGTATACTCCTTTTCGGATGAGTGGTTTTTACTTATATTTATTTTGGTTTTGTTTTATTTGTGACTTGTCAGTTTACTGGTACGAAAGTCTCCAAAGAACTGAGTTTAGCACTCGACGTGAGTTAGAATCTGCCTATCAACAATTGGAGACGGCTTCCGTGAAGTACCGCAGCATTTTTGAGAATGCTGGTGAGGGGATTTTTCAAAGCACTCCCGATGGTCGCTATATTACTGCTAATCCAGCTTTGGCGAAGATTTATGGTTGCGATTCCCCATCTGAGGTGATGGCTAAATTTACTGATATCGGGTATCAGTTGTATGTCGATCGCGATCGCAGGACTGAATTTGTGCGATCGATCGAGGAAAATGGCAGAGTGTCGGATTTTGAGTCTCAAATTTATCGCTCTGACGGCAGTATTGTCTGGATTTCTGAGAATGCTAGAGCCGTGCGGGATAGTAATGGTTTTGTGGTTTATTATGAAGGTTCCATTCAGGATATAACGCAGCGGAAACAGGCTCAGGAAGCGCTCAGGCTGTTTGTTCACGCTCTTTCTCACGATTTGCGAAACCCGGTTGCGGGAATGTTAATGGTGTTGAAAAATTGGGAAAAAAAATCTGAAAAATCTATAGAAATTCCTCGTTCGGTTTTGGAGCGGATGATTCAAGGTAGCGAGCAGCAATTGCGGTTGATCAATTCTTTATTGGAAGTTCACGCTAGCGAACTGCGCGGTTTGGTTCTACATTGCGATCGGGTAGATTTAAGAGCAGTAATTGAAGCGGCCCATGCCGATTTAGAACCTTTAATTAATGACGGTCAAGCTACTTTAAAAATTGTTATCGCGGATGATTTGCCTGCGGTAAATGCTGATGCTACTCAGTTGTGGCGGGTTTTTTCTAATTTAATTGCTAATGCTTTGAAACACAATTTGCCAGGACTGAATTTGACAGTTTCAGCTAAGGTAATAGATGTGGGAGAATTAAGTATAGCTCAAACCAATGTGAAACTCGATACCGACCAATTCCCGATTGCTGATGCCCAAATCCTTGCCCTAAGTTCCCAATACTTCGACTACGTGACCCCTGAGCCAAGTCGAAGAGATCAGTACCAGTTCTCAATGCCTAATTCCCCAATTAAGATGATTTGCTGTGTTGTTGAAGATGATGGGGTGGGAATATTGCCGGAACAGTGCCAACATCTTTTTGAACTTTATGTTAGAGGCGATCGATCGCGACACTCCGTCGGTTTGGGTTTAGGACTGTATCTTTGCAGACAAATTATTGAGGCTCACGGCGGGAAAATTGGGGTAATTAGCAGTCCAGGTGCTGGGGCAATTTTTTGGTTTACTTTGCCTCTAGCGTAAAATTATGATAGGAGGTACAATATTTTTAATAAAAAATTATAATCTTCCGATTTTCTTTAGATACTGTTTCTAAAATCTGAACCTGTACCTCATCTATCTGAAAAAGGCTATGTCATTGACTGGGGGCGATCATCTCGGTCAAAGAAACTCTAAAATCAATCAAAAATCTATCAGTTATGTTTGTCCCGCCCAATTCAGAAAATACAGCAAAATACGAGCAAGATAAATATAACGAACGATCGTTCTCTACATTAGGGCGGGTACTGTCTCTTGCTCAAGGTTACTTTTCGTTTGTTTTAATTAACTGCAATTCCCTGACTTTGCGACAACAAATACTCGATCGACTGGAAGCAAATTCAGCAATAAAACCGCGACAACTGCTTTTACCAAAATCTGCAACAACTCTCTACGCGACAATCATCACTGAAATCAAAGACGAGCAGCCTCCAGCTTTAATGATCCTCGGTATAGAGTCAGTGGTGGCGATCGATCGGCTGCTGGTTTCTACCAACCTATTATGCAGCGAATTCAGCAAAAAATTTTCCTTTCCCCTAATTTTTTGGGTGACGGATGAAATTCTGCGAAAAATGATTCGCACTGCCCCAGATTTATACAATCGGATGCCCACAGCCATTAGATTTGTATCGACTACCGCCGAAAACCATAAAATTAATTAAAAACTGGTTAACTATTTAAACTCTTTTTCCCAAATCACCACCAATTCGAGCGCCTCAGCAGTTCCCTCAGCGGGAAAATCTGTCAAAAAATCTTTGTCAGCCCCCAAATCGTAAGGCCCTTCCTTGAATTCCAGAATCGCGGTATCCGCAGCCAAAGCTACGATGGTGTGGATAGTACCTTCTGGAAGTTCGACAGCGCGAGTGGGCCCGGCAGCACTGAGTCGGAAAGATTGCAGAATTTGACCATGTTCATCTAAAATAATCATGCCCAACTCGCCCTGAATCACTACAAAAAACTCAAAACCATTAACTCCATCAGGGCGTAGATGTCGGTGAGGGCGGACATAGGTGCCTGGTTGTAAGACGTTGACAAACCGTTGCACCTTTTCGGACAAATCGTGAAAATTATAATTTTGTCGTTGGCGGGGATTTCGGTGAGAGTTGGTGGCAACTTCATCTAGCAATTCCTGGGTCAGCAATTTGATGGGAAGAGACTGCACGACAAATATCCTGTATTTTAATGGTTTTTCAACAAATCGGCTAGTCTGAGATTAACTTTATCAGCTTCTCTTGAGATATGAAAATCGCAAATCAGGTGGCGATCGCTAAAACAGTACGTTTGTCAAGTATTTTGAGAACAAGTATTGGCTCGATCGCGCTTGCAACTATTTTAGTAGGCGGTGGCGCTGTTTCTGCCTCAGAACCGAAGATATTAGCAGTGTTGGTTCAGCAACAGTCGGAACAACTTCAACTGAAAGAAGAAATTCGCGATCGCGTTCAAGAAGAAGTTGACATTGCTTTCGGGCGGACTGCGATACTGCTGAACGGCATGGTAATTGCTTTAACTTTGTTTCCAACAGCCGCCGGAGTCGCAGTTTGGTTCTTGTGGAGCAAATTGTCCAAGCAGACAACCATTGCGAGGCAAGAAATTGAAAGCCTCCGCTATGATACACTTTCTCAATTAAAACTTTTAATTTCTGACGCTGAAACTATCTTAGGGGAAATTCAACACCAAAGTTACCCCGCAGATGCAGAAACAGACCTCCTCTTACCCGATGCTCAAATTCAAGAATTTGCCCCGGTTAATTACGGTAACTACAAACAGTTATTGACTGCTGGTGATTATGCCAAACAGGGAGATGCTTGCTTCTTTGAAAATCGCTACGAAGATGCGATCGCAGCTTATAATCAAGCCCTGCAAATTCAGCCAGATTTAGCAGATACCTGGAATAACCGAGGAGTAGTGTTCACCAGAATGCAGCGGTATCCAGAGGCGATCCACTCTTACGAAGAAGCTACCAAAATTCGACCTAATTATCCAGACGCTTGGAACAATCGAGGCGTGGTACTATTGGAATTGCAGCAGTACCCAGATGCGATCGCCTGCTACGACCAAGCAATTCAAGCTAAACCCGACTACGCCGATGCTTGGAACAACCGAGGCGTTGCTTTCTCAAAAATTCAGCAGTACGAACAGGCCGTCATTTCTTACAATCAAGCCCTACAAATCAAAAATGATTATACTGACGCTTGGAACAATCGAGGCGTGGCGCTGTCTAAATTGCAAAAATACGAAGCGGCGATTGATTCTTATGACAATGCAGCTAAAATCAGGCCTGATTTTTACCGAATTTGGTATAACAAAGCCCGATGTTACGCGCTGCAAGGTCAAATTGATTTGGCAATGGAAAACTTGAAACGCGCCTTAAATTTGAATCCAAATTTATGTAAACAATTGGCAAAAACCGAACCTGATTTGGAGAAGATTCGCGAATATGAGGCATTCAAGCAGTTGATAAGTTAATAATTGTAATTGTCTAAATGTAGGGTGCGTGACCGCCAACAATCTTTTAATCACCACCTGTGACTGTGAAATGTCACGCACCATGTTTAATCTCGGGTGCGCGGTTCTATAACAATTGTGTTAGGTGCGTCGCTACAAGATTGTCGATTTTTATTTCGGTATTTTCGATGGCGACACACCCTACATCTGGCATTTGAAGAATTTGCCAGCGATGCAGTCTAGAACTTTTTACCAATCTACAAATATTTTTGCAACAACAAACCCATTTTCTCCTTAGTCGCCACCGGAACTTTGTCTAGCGGAGTCAGAATGGCATATTTCAAAGCTGAATGGGACTCGGAAACGGGAGGATTTTCAGTTAGCCTGCGGACTGTTTCTTGAATGACTTTTTGAGCATTTTCTGCATTGCGGTGCAAATTGGCAATTACCATTTCTACAGTTACGCTTTCGTGATCGGTATGCCAACAGTCATAATCGGTGACTAAGGCTAAAGTTGCATAGGCAATTTCAGCTTCTCTGGCTAATTTTGCTTCTGGCAAATTGGTCATCCCAATGACTGTGGCATCCCAACTGCGGTAAAGATGTGATTCTGCTTTTGTTGAAAATGCGGGGCCTTCCATACAGACGTAGGTGCCACCACGGTGGAGGGTGACGTCGGGGAGATTCAAAGACTCGATCGCACTTGCTAATACTTTTGCTAATTCGCCACAAATCGGATCGCCGAAGGTAATGTGGCCAACAATTCCTGATCCGAAAAAGGTGGAAATCCGATTTTTTGTGCGATCGATAAACTGATCCGGCACTACCATATCCAAAGGTTTTGCCTCTGCTTTGAGGGAACCCACCGCCGATGCTGAGATTAAATACTCAACTCCCAGACTTTTCATGGCATAAATATTAGCGCGGTAAGGCACTTCTGAGGGCAAAAAAGTGTGGTTGCGGCCGTGTCTTGCCAGAAATGCTACGGTTGTACCGTCCAAGGTTCCCACGATCGCAGCATCGGAGGGTTCTCCAAAGGGTGTATCAATTTTTACTTCTTGGACATCTTTGAGCGCATCCATTTTGTATAAACCACTACCGCCGATGATTCCGATCTTTGCTTGAGCCATAGTTTTTACTTTCTTTCAGATTTTGGCTGGTCTACGGTATAATATCACGAACAAACAGTGATCAAAGTCACAAAGATTCTTTACAGAATCTTTAAGAATGAAGATACTTAGTTGTGTTTCATATTTTTAGGGTGCTAAGACAATGACAGTTAGTTATGCAAATACCACCAAAATTTCTGTAGAGGCGATCGCCCAGCGCATCTTTGCCTTCCGCCAAATTACTGCCCTCGACAGAGACCTCCTCAAGTCAGCAGTGATGAATGGACTCGACCCAAAGGATCACTCTCACATCAATCGATTGTGTCATGCTATACAAAGTGGCTTGATTTTAGTTGTGGAGTAAATTCGTCGTGCGATCGGACAAAAGCTAAAGAGACTATTTTCAAATCTCAGCTTAAATCTGCTTGAATGGTGTTTGAGCAGAATTTCGTGACTTTTTTTGCCCCCTCACTATTTCTATCTACCTCAAGTTTTAATTATTAATTTACCGAGAAAAGGGGTCTAAAGCCCCGTCCTTCTAGGACGGCTTTTCTAATTAAATAAGATTTCTCATCAATTCTCGGTCGTATCTTCGGCTTTTGTGCGTCCAACAGCTTTGCAATAATCTTCAAGCATCTTAAACTCAAACTCTTCAATCCAAAAATCAAGTCTTTTTTTCATTGTTTGTGGACGGGAATTTGCTGTACAATAGTAATATGAAACTCAGATATCGCTATCGAATTTATCCGCTCGACTCACAGAAGATCGCACTTGCCAAATTGTTCGGGTGCGTTAGAGTCGTTTGGTATGATGCGTTAGGTTTCTGCAAAGAATCTCATCAACAAGGTGAAAAACACAAGGGAGGAGTTGAACTTCAGAAACAATTTATAACTCAAGCGAAAAAAACAGAATGTCGTCAATGGTTGGGAGAAGTTTCGGCTATTCCTCTGCAACAATCCATCAATGATTTAGGTCAAGCTTATCAAAACTTCTTTAATTCCTGCAACGGGAAGCGTAAAGGAAAGAAAGTTAAACCGCCTAAATTCAAGAAACGAAAATATCAACAATCTGCTCGATTTACCAGAGGCGGATTCAAGGTACATCCAAACTATTTTTATCTAGCCAAG
>Ga0209591_10006915_pt1 | contig 12526 bp, 9 predicted proteins | sample MAT01_FD_187207 | JGI IMG/M metagenome (GOLD analysis project Ga0209591, IMG submission 187207) | Freshwater microbial communities from Lake Fryxell liftoff mats and glacier meltwater in Antarctica - MAT-01 (SPAdes) (version 2) | ecosystem: Environmental > Aquatic > Freshwater > Ice > Liftoff...
AATGACACCGCTATTACAGAGAACATATAGTGTCAGCAGGTCGCCAAAATGCTCTCGTGGGTGTAAAGAACGACTTCAAATTGCCCCCCAGATAGTGGACTTGTCTTCGGGCAAGTCTATTACAACTGCAAAGGCAATTTGTCTTTAGACTTCAAAAACTTAATTCACTGTGGTTTTAAAGGGGAGATTGAGATATTTTCTGAGATTTTTAATTAGCTTCTTTTATTGCTGTTGCACAAGGTGAGCTAGTTCCAACTGTTTCAGAAAGGCTTGAGATTGATTTGGATATATTGGGGGATTTATTCGCTACCCGTCACTGGGCTAGCTGACTGATTCTCGCGCCTTCTAATTTTCAATCTTAAGGGAAATCTCTTGATTTCAAAGGAGAGAAATGGTTATTTAGCAGAAGGAGACAGGAGTTAGATGTTGAAATATCTTTATTCACTAAAGGGTTTGATCTTCGGGGCTTTAATTTTAGGTGGGGTATTGAGTTCCGTATCTAGTGCTAGGGCAGGAGGCTATGATTACCCACCTGGTTCTACACCACCTACTATAACTGTGCCGATCACAACTCCAGCCGATCAGAGTCCTTCTACTCAAAAAACAGAGGAGAAAGATCGATCGACTCCAAAACCTACAGAAGCTAATCCCGTTCCTGAGATCAATCAAATAATCCCTGCCCCAGACGTACAGACAGTTCGAGCAAAGCCTCTAAGTTTATCTTGGGAAACATGGGGAAATCCTTACAGACTCAACCAAAATATTTGCCGAGATAAGGAGGGGAACATTATCTGTGTTGCCAGCCAAATCGGGCAAAGACTTCGATGGAATACCTCACCACCAAAATAGATGTCACGGCATCTAGGTGATCTAGTTTCAGTATCTTGCATCAACACTCTATAACTTTAAGAGAATTAAACTTATGTGGAATAAAGCTTCCAAACTTGTCGCACTTATCTTTGGTGCAACTCTATCTTTTCTCGGTATCAGCACATCGGCAACACAGGCACAGACTTTTGAGACGTTTTACGTTAGTGGCAATAAAGCTTTGAACACAAACTGGAACTTCAGACGTATTGATGGATTTCCTAGAATGTCACTCTGGGATCGTAATGATAACGATCGTGACCAACAATTTGAAAGAATTCGTGGCAACCGTGGCGGAACTCTGTTAAAACATCGCTCAACAGGATTGTGCTTAAACGCTCACTATTTGGCTAATTCGAGAGAGGTCAATACATGGACTTGTGATGCAAACGATGTCGATCAAAATTTCAATTTTCAAGATCTTGGCGGAGGTACTTTTCTTATTAAGCGTAATGACTCTTTCTGCGTCGATAGCCCAACAAGAGATAATCTTGGCAGGATTCATTTAATCAACTGTCAAGCCAATAACGTTAACCAACAATGGAGAAGTAGCAATATTATTGCCCCACCACCACCTCCTCCTCCAGTTCAAGATACTAGCATTGAATCTGTACTGAAGAGATTTTTTGGCAATACAGCCAATACAATAAATGAAAATTGGAGCGGCAAGAACATCACTGAAATGTGGGATCGTGTTGGTGGAGAAGATGCTCAATTTCCTAATGGGAACTTTCCTCAGGGAGATCGATGGACTGCTAAAATGCCATCTGAGATTTTTGGTGTTTATGAGGACTTAGCTAAGACTATATTTGGTTCTGTTCCACGTGTCAACGCTGGCTATGCATATGATCGTAGCTATTATGATGTTGTTAAGGTTGGTGCACACTCTGGTTTGGACATCCAAGGAAGCTCTGGAACTGATATTAGATCTGCTGTAAGAGGAAGTGTTGCCAGAATCATTGATGATACTAGGGTTAACCGTAAGACTCAGAAAACTAACAATGGTTGGTGGGTTGCAGTTGACGAATTAGATGGTAGCAATAAAAGAATGGGTCGTCATTGGTGGTACGGACATCTTCAGCAACCATCTGTAAAAGTTGGAGATGTCATTAATCCAGAGCAAATTATTTCCAAGACTAATTACCAAAATCATTTACATCTTACTGTGCTTGAGTCATCTAGGGCTCCTAATTATAATGATGTCATAAATGGTCGAGGCAAAGGCAGCTACGCTGCTGATGTTCAAGACGTTCTAAATCGCACCATGAGTCCTTTGCAGGCTTATTGGAACTCAAGAGTTGTAATGCTTGTAAGCAACGCAACAGGTAAAGCTTTAGATGCAGGTGGTGCGAATGGAACTGTCTATCAACATCCAACTCCAATGCCGAACAATTCCTTTCACCTTTGGGAGTTACGGAGAGTTGGTGATTCTTACATGTTAATCAGTAGGGCAACAGGCAAGGTGCTAGATTCAGGTGGTGCGAATGGAACTGTCTATCAACATCCAACCCCAATGCCGAACAATCCCTTTCACCTCTGGGAGTTACGGAGAGTTGGTGATTCTTACATGTTAATCAGTAGGGCAACAGGCAAGGTTCTAGATGCAGGTGGCGCAAATGGAACTGTCTATCAACATCCAACTCCAATGCCGAACAATTCCTTTCACCTTTGGAAATCATTGAAGTAATGTTCAAGAATGACTAAGTAGGTCAATTCCTTATGAAGCATTTAAACTTTTATAAGGAAAAGCAAAAAGTGTTAACTTTTCCTTGATTGACCTAGTTAGGATCGTGGATTTATTAAGGTGCAATTCTTTAAAATAATGCGTATTTTAATCGAACCATCTGAATCTGTAGAATTACAGGTAATTCGATCCACGATCCTTATAAGTAAACGACATCCTTCTCAAAGAGCTGCTATAACTTTCTCGAAAGATAGCGGCATTTCTTTTTAATTTGGTAGCGGTTTCTTCTACCTACTGAATAATCACAACCCAACTTGAGAAATACACCAAAATTTGTATCCAAAGCACTAACTCAGAGACATCTCATGAAAGCACAAATCACACCACCCGAAATCAATACTCCTTGGCAACAGCTAAAACAACACAAAATCAATCTAGAGAGTGCGCTCAATCTTTTAGTCGATCGCAAAGGAACCTTAGCCCTCGATCTTCTCGACTCGGAAGTAAGCAACAGATTCCTCCAGCAAGTTGCCAACCAAAACGGCTTGCCTCCCGTAATCCCGCTCTTACTATGGCGTTGCTGTTACTACCTAGCCTCCCCGATCGAACTATCACTAGAAGAAACTAGCCAACTAAGCGATCGACTCGGCACTAAGATCGAGATCGTATCGATCACCGCCAAAAGTTACCGTACTTGGTTCCTCAAACAGAACCTTAGTTCCAATAACATCAACTCCACCGAACTGAGAAATCCCCTCACAGGTGAAGTAGACCAAGAAGACATTTGTGAAGTCGCCGAAATCTACTTTGCCAAAGCGTCTGACCAAAAAGAGCGGATTAAAGTGATTATCTCGAACGCACTACGTTACCGTGCTAGCGATATTCACCTCGAACCAACCGCAGAAGGATTAAGAGTCCGCTATCGGATCGATGGCATCCTGCGCGACATCAGTAAACTCTCTTTAGGTATTAGTCGCAAAGTGATCGTCGCGCTTAAAGTTATGTGCAATATGGACATTGCCGAAAGCCGTCGTCCCCAAGATGGCAGAATTAGCGAAAGCTACATCACCAGCAATGACGATCATGCCAAACTCGATATGCGGGTCAGTACCCTGCCCTGCGTTGGTGGCGAGAAGATCGTGATTCGGCTACTGCCCCAAGAAAATCCTTTCTCTAAAATCGAAGATCTCGGTTTCTCCAAAAAACCACTAGCAATCTATCAACGCTGGTTACAAGAACCACAGGGCATGATCATCTTCACTGGACCTACAGGCTCAGGCAAAACCAGTACACTCTACACCAGCTTACAGATAGTTGCTACCGAAAGAGTCAACGTCACAACAGTTGAAGATCCTGTCGAGTACGTCCTTCCAGGGATTACGCAAACGCAGGTACTAGAAGCTGCGGGTATGACCTTTGCGTCGGGACTTAGAGCAATTCTCCGTCAAGATCCCGACGTGATCATGGTGGGCGAGATCCGCGATGCTGAAACTGCCGAAACTGCGGTGCGTGCTGCCCTGACTGGACATCTTGTCCTAACAACCATGCACACAAATGATGCAACCAGTGCCGTACCACGTTTAAAAGATATTGGACCCGATCCAGGTTTGATTAGCGATGCCTTGCTAGGAATCGTGGCACAACGTTTGGTACGTCGAGTCTGTCCTCACTGTTCGGTATCACATTCACCAACCAAAGAAGAACTTAAGCTAATTGGACTAAAAGCTGGGGAAATCGATACCTCTGCTTGGCGTAAGGGGATCGGTTGTCCTAAGTGCTACCAAACGGGTTACTTGGGTAGAGAAGCGGTAATCGAGTTATTAGAAATAGATGATCCGATCCGTCAGATTATCTATGAAGGTACGATGACTCAGCTCCATCAGTATCTCAAAAAGATTGATTTTAATTCATTCCGAGTTGCTGCGCTTGAGAAAATTTCAGCAGGGGTAACTACTGTTGAGGAATTGCGTCGCGTTCTGCCTTATTCTGCGCTACATGAGCGATCTACCTAACTTTTAACTCGATCGACTAGCTGTGCTTGAGATGCGATTTTTGCTCTAGAATGACTTGGGGGAGAATCGATCGATACTTATTTTTGAGAAATCGATCAAGTAAAGACAAGCAAACGAAAAAGCAGAAAATCGCCCTGCACTCATTTTGAGGGAAATGCCAAATATCAAGACTTTTCAGTATATGGTGTCAGTACCCAATTAAAGCAATATATGCCGAAATTATCAAATATGGAAATACAAGATGCGGTTTGTCATTTTCTGAATATTCCTGAAGGGATACTCTACGACCTCTACGAAGAAGGATCTGTTGTCATGTTCCCGCAAAGCCATGGTGAATTTCAGTTTTGGCTAAAAATTGCAGGAGAAACAGATGGAAAGATCTTAGAATTGGCATGTGGAACAGGTCGAATTACAACCCATCTCGCAGAGAATGGAGTCAATATTACTGGTATCGACATTTCTGAGGACATGCTAAAAGTTGCAAGAAGGAAATCTCCTCAGACATCTTGGCTTTTAGGTGATATGAGAAACTTTGGCATTGACACCATGTTCGATCTAATTTTCATCCCGTTCAACTCCTTTCTCGTTTTTCTAAAGCTTGATGAAGTGGAGTCCTGCTTGGCATCGGTCACAAAACATCTGCGACCAGGCGGAAAGTTGGTTATTGATATTTTAAACCCTACGCCATCATATCTATTTTCTTTACTTTATAACGAGCAAAGGCTTGTGAGATCAGTGTTTGAGCACCCAGATAACAAGAAGACAATAGTTGTAAGCCGACATAGAAAATACGATCCTATCAATCAAATTTTGCACTATCATCGCTCATTCAAGTTTCTTAGTTCTCCAGAGACAGTAGACGATGAATACTCATATCGGATCTATTTTCCTCAAGAAATTGAATATCTATTACATCATTGTAAATTTGCTGTTGAACGCAAGTATGGCGACTACAACTTTGAACCACTCTCTGCCGAATCTCCTCAGCAACTTTTAATTTGCACTTCTTTACAACAATGAATAAATTGCAGATAGAAGCCTACTTTGAGTTAAATCATGCACATCATAAACCCGCTATGAGGCTTATAAGAAATCTAAATTTAACGGGTAATGAAAAGATTTTAGATATTGGATGCGGTGATGGGAAATTAACGGCTGAACTATCATTACTTGTACCAAATGGTTCAGTCCTAGGAATTGACACCTCTATTGAAATAATCGATTTTGCTAGATCCAAATTTCCCAATATCGCCTATCCAAATCTTGGTTTTAAAGTTGGCGATGCCCAAAATTTATCTTTCAGCAATGAATTTGATTTAGTTGTTTCCTTTGGCTGTCTAAATTCGATCGCTGAACACACTCCTATTTTAAAGGGAGTTTTCAATAGTCTAAAAAAATTTGGTCGATTATCGTTTCAGTTCCTAGCTAAAGCTGACTCACATGATTTACAAAGCTTAATTCTAAATCTATTGAAAAGTGATAAATGGATGAATAAGCTAGCAAACAAAGTTGAATATGCTTTTTACGATGTAGAAGAATACTGTAAAGTCTTAAACACGTGTGACCTGTATCCTAAAAAAGTTAATTTATGCATTGAAGGGAGGACATATCAAGGTAAAGCAGGTTTTTCTCATATTATGCATAATACTTGGCTATCTTTAAGCAGTAGAATGCCTGAAGATTTGTATCCGGATTTTATTCAAGATCTAGCCGATATCTATGTTCAACATAACCCTTCTGATGATTATGGCGTTATTCGTGCTAGAAGCGTATGGCTAGAAGTTATCGCACAGAAAATATGAATCGAGATATCTTGACTATTGCCATTGAATCGATCGACTTTTAGTTTGAGTGGAGACAAAGATCGATTTCTTGAACAACCACTTTTGGTATATACTGAAAGTATGCAGTTTAAATGAGATGCAAACAAACAACTTCAAAATCAGCAAAAACACAAAGTTTCGTTTGAAGAAGCCACAACTGTTTGGACTGATCCACTTGCCTTGATTGCTCCAGATCCACAACATTCTACAGAAGAAGAAAGAGAGTGGATTATTGGAGAATCTTACAAGGGATGTTTGTTGGTTGTTGTTTATACTATGAGACAGGATGAGATTAGAATTATCAGTGCCAGACCTGTAACTAAATGGGAGCGGAAACAATATGAAGAAAGTTGAATTTCCTTTTGCTAATGCTAGAAGAATTAGTCATCAAGAAGTAGTGTCAGCCGAGCAAGCTATCCAAGAGCAGTTTGGCATCAACTGTACACGAATTGGCAGACCAATTAAAAGTGAAGCAGAGAAATATCAATCAATTTCTATTCGGCTACATCCCAAAATTATTGCTTGGGCAAAATCTGAAGCCAAAAAACAAGGAGTAGGGTATCAAACAATTATTAACGATGTACTTCTCAAACTATCTGTTTAAGTAAGGCTAGGATTCTTTTTAGTTGAATTATGAGGATCGATCGACTTTTAATTTGAGTGGAGACAAAGATCGATCGTTGTTTGTTTTTTGATTTACATTTTTGAGTAGTGTCAGTCTGATAGGATATGGCATAAAGGTTCTAAGTTAATTTTTCTAGATGCGTATTTCTTTAAACTGGCTGCGGGAGTTAGTAGAGTTCGATTTGTCGCCTGAAGATCTGGCGGAAAAGTTGACAATGGCGGGGTTTGAGGTCGAATCGATCGAAGATCGCCGTACTTGGGCAGATGGAGTATTGGTGGGTAAAATCCTCACTGCCGAGCGTCACCCCAACGCCGATAAGTTACAAATCTGCACGGTTGATATTGGTGCAGCAGAACCGTTAAATATTGTCTGTGGTGCAGCCAATGCTAGGGCTGGATTATTCGTGCCTGTTGCCACCATTGGGACTTACTTACCGATTGTTGACTTAAAACTACGTCCGACCAAATTACGCGGTGAGAGATCGGAAGGAATGATCTGTTCCTTGGCGGAACTGGGGCTAGCAAAGGAATCCAGTGGTATTCATGAATTTAGCAGTGAACCAGAATTAGGTAGTGATGTCAGACCGTTGCTTGCCTTAGATGATGTTGTGCTAGATGTGTCTTCGACCGCAAACCGAGCCGATGCCCTGAGTATGGTGGGAATTGCCCGTGAAGTTGCTGCCTTAACAGGTGGAAAATTATCTTTGCCAGTAGCTGAGTTGGTGGGCGATCGACCCGAACAGGGTAACTGGGTTAGGATCGGTGAACCCAAGGCATGTACGGCTTATATCGGGACTTTGGTGCAGTCAGTGCAGGTGGCTCGATCGCCTGAGTGGTTACAACGACGCTTACAGTCGGCAGGAATGCGCCCAATCAATAATATTGTCGATATTACTAACTACGTTCTGCTGGAATGGGGGCAACCACTTCATGCCTTTGATGCCGATCTTCTGGGCGCAGCATTACCCAAATCTTTAAGTATAGGCGTGCGGTTTGCCCAAGACGATGAGAAATTAACGACGCTTGATGGTCAGGAAAGAAGCTTGCAAAACCAGAATCTGCTGATTACGTCAGCAGATCAGCCTGTGGCGATTGCAGGGGTAATGGGTGGTCAGTCGAGTGAAGTTTCCGATCGAACGACTAATATCATTCTAGAAGCTGCCCTGTTCGATCAAGCTGTGACACGTCGATCGGCACGGGCGCAGGGTTTACGCACAGAGGCTTCAGCCCGTTACGAGCGCGGCGTGAACCAAGCAGCCCTAGAAATTGCCACCACTAAAGCCTTGCGGATGATTCAAGATCTAGCAAGCGGCACAGTAGTTGAGCAGAGCAAGGTCGATCATCGTCCCGAATTGACTCGATCGATCAGATTACGTCTCGATCGAATTCAGGAGATTTTAGGTTCGATCGATGCCGATGATGGTTCGATCCAAGAACTACCTGCCGTCGCGGTCGAAACCACATTGCGCTCACTGGAGTTTGAACTGACGGCCATTCCTGCTACAGAGCAAGATCCCGAAGAAATTGCTTGGTCGGTGACCGTACCACCTTTCCGTTATGCCGATATCGAGCGCGAAATCGATTTAATCGAAGAAGTTGCGCGTATTTACGGCTACGACAAGTTCTCCGAGACCTTGCCAGCTAGGACAGAATTGGGATATCTGCCTCCCGATCAATTATTGCTGCGACAGGTGCGCGAAAGTCTGCGGGGCGTAGGTTTGACCGAAGTAATCCAAATGTCTCTGTGCCATCCCACTAAGAGCAATCAGGTGACAGTGGCAAATCCAATCGCGATCGAATACAGTGCTTTGCGCTCGGATCTAGTCTCAGGATTGATCGATGCCTGTGTCTATAACTTGAGTCAGGGCAATGGTTGCCTCAGTGGGTTTGAGATTGGGCGGATCTTTAGTAAGGATGAAGATGGCATTAATGAGACCGATAGTCTTGCGGGGATTTTTGGCGGTGAGTATGCCTGCGTTGCTTTTGGCGCAGCTAGCCCAAGTGGAGTTTGGCAGCACAACTCGCAGCCGTTGAATTGGTATGAGGCTAAAGGTCTATTAGACACAGTGTTTCAGCGTTTAGGTTTGACGGTCGAATATCAGCCCGACCAAAAAGAAACCTACTTGCATCCAGGGCGTACAGCGTCTTTATGGATTTCGGGCGAACGCTTGGGCACATTTGGCGAACTACATCCACAATTGCGTGAACAGAAAGATCTCCCCGATCAAGTTTATGTATTCGAGTTGGATTTATACACCATGCTCGATGCCATGAATCGCCAGCTCATTCCGATTTTCCAGCCTTTTTCCAGCTATCCTAAAAGCGATCGAGATCTGGCATTTTTTGTACCAAATAAAGTCTCGGTTGCCGAACTACAACGTTCGATCTCGCATACAGGTGGAGAGTTATTGGAATCAGCAACTTTGTTCGATCAATATCTCGGTGAAGGAGTGCCAGAAGGTCAGCGCAGTCTAGCATTTCGCTTGATCTATCGGGCTATCGATCGAACTCTCACCGAGATTGACATCAACCCCGTTCATCAAAAAATTCGCGGGATGCTAGAAGAAAAATTCCGTGTCAGTTTACGTAGTTAGGATTCACAAAGTCTAAATAGGATATCTTGTATGCCAAAGAAAGCCCCTGAACTTCCTGATTCCACCATCAAAAAGATACTAAACATGAAGAATTCTAGCCTCTCAATCTCATCCTCTTCCGCGATCTGGATCGGCGGCGGTGTTGTATTTCTAATTTTCGCGATTTTCTTTCGCCCCTTTGCGACGGTCAATGTTGGTGAGCGCGGTGTGATGATGCAATTTGGTAAAGTCCAAGACGGCATTCTCGATGAAGGGATTCACCCAATTATCCCGATTGTCACTACGGTTAAACCGATTAGTGTGCGAGTGCAAAAAACCGACTTGCAAGCTCAGGCTTCCTCGCGAGATTTACAAAGCATCAGCACCGAGCTAGCAATTAACTGGCATGTTGACGCGACCCAAGTTAACAGGGTGTTTCAACGTGTTGGCGACGAAGAACAGATCGTCAATGGCATCATTGGACCTGCGATCTCTGAAGTCCTCAAAGCAGCTACAGCAAAGCGGACAGCCGAAGAGATTATCACGAAAAGAACAGAACTAAAAGATGAGATTGATAAAACGCTCAAAAAACGACTTACTCCCTATGGCATTATCGTTGATGATGTTTCGTTGGTGAATTTCACGTTCTCACCCGAATTTGCTAAAGCGATCGAATCCAAGCAGATTGCCGAACAAGAAGCCAAGCAAGCCGAGTTTGTCACGCTCAAAGCTAAGCAAGAAGCTGCTGCTGCTGTCAACCGTGCCAAAGGGCAAGCCGAATCCCAACGTCTGGTTCGCGAAACGATCACTAAGGAGCTACTCCAAAAACAAGCGATCGAGAAATGGGATGGTCGTTTTCCCACTGTAATGGGAGGAAGCGGTGCGCTCCCATTCATTAACATCAATGCTTCTGAAGCTCCTAACAAACCATAATCCTTACTCAGCTAGTAATTATCAGCAAATGGATTTCTGTCAGCAAGGTCGATTAATTATGGTTCATTGTTTATTTTCGATCGATTGCCATGTCAGTTGATTACGATCTGGTCGCGATCGATCGAGGTAATGTTGAGGCTTTAGAGATCGCCACCAAAGCCGCAAAACTCAAAGCTAGAGTCGCTCTAGTAACGCAATCAGATGTCTACTTGTCAGCACGTTCGACTCAAATTGCGGCGCAAATCTGCCAGCGATCCCAACAAAAATCTGGGAATAGTTTTGCTGAAATCATGTCAGAAGTGCTGCGAGGGTTGAATCCTCAGGAGGATTTTGAAAGCCTCCAAGCTTTAGGCATAGACCTGATTTTAGGCGCGGGCAAGTTTATCGATCGAAATTGTTTTGAAGTTAATCAAAGGAAATTACGATCTAGATCATTTGCGATCGCGAGAGATCTTCCAACACCTCGATCGAAGAAAATTTTGGGATTCGAGTTAGGCGACCATCTCACATTCGATCGACTCTGGCAACTAGACCAATTACCGAAATCTCTGGCAATTATTGGAGGTGATGGCAATAGTTGTTCGATCGCTCAGATGTTCAATCATTTAGGGGTCAAAGTTACGCTCTTAGTCGCATCAGAACATATCATTCCTGATGCTGATGTCGAGACGGCGAGGCTTTTGCAAGCAAAGTTGGAAGTAGATGGAATCGAAATCTATACGGGGAATCGGGTCACGGCGATCGCAAAAATCGGATCTGAAATCACGTCAAATCGCTGGCGACTGTGGTCAGGAAATTTCGCCATGGATTGCGATCGAATCCTGTATTCTTCTAACTCTCAAACTTCGATCGATCTGAACTTAGGAGCGGCAAGAGTAAAGTTTGATGCTGACCATATCCCCACTAATTCTAAACTCCAAACCACTAATCATCGGATCTATCTCTGTCAATCTCAAGTCGATCGAGAGATCATTTTGCAAAACGTGCTATTTCTCCCTATAGCCAAAGCTAAACAAAAAGCCATACCGCTAGTAATCAATACTAACCCCGAACTCGCTGGCATTGGGCTGACCGAAATAGAGGCTCGACTCAAGTATGGGAGAGACTTGTACGTGTTACGTGACCGTTTGCCAGAAATCGGGTTTTGCAAAATTCTCTGTCGGGGCAATGGCGAGATCATCGGCGCACACGCAGTTGGAATCGGAGCTAAAGAATTAATCAGTCCAGTTTCGATCGCGATCTCCTCTAACCTCAAAATCTCTCAGCTATCAGATGTCTCTTTGGGTGCGATCAGCCAACTTGCCACTCAATTAGCTGATCGGAAATATAAACTCGATCGAAATAAGCAGCTACGCCTAGAATCGTGGTTCAACTTTCGCCGCGAATATAATTTTTAGTGAGTAAAGGCAAGAATGTTTGAATTTGCCTACATTTAAACTATTTTGGCTGTACATAGCGACTGTGAGCTTATATACTTTCTTAGTGGCTCAGGTTTCACTGCCAATTTCAGTAATTATGTGTCATAAGTCACAGAATTAGTGCAAATCAATTCTGTACCTTAGTCAAAGAAATATTAAGTGTGTGAGGATCGTATATTCATGTCATCAAAACTTTTTTGGAGTGCTCTAGGAGCAGGGCTTGCTGCGATCGGAAGCGTAGTCCCCGCCAACGCTTCCACCCTAACTGGAGAATCTGCAACTACAGAGCCAGCTAATCAAATAACCAGCCAAGTAATTAGTCAGCCCGTAAAAATTGCTGATGCCTTGACTAAGGTTGCTCCAGTTTCTCAACTAGAAACTCAACCACAGGATCAAACACGTTTGTTTCCTTTGACTCCAGCTCCTACTCAAAACAACGTTGTTTCCCAAGTAACCTCAGTTTCTCAGCTATCTGATGTCCAGCCAACAGACTGGGCCTTCACCGCCCTTCAGTCACTCGTAGAAAGATATGGCTGTATCGCTGGTTATCCTGACAAAACATTTCGTGGTCAACGTTCAACTAGCCGTTACG
>Ga0209591_10006917_pt1 | contig 12523 bp, 4 predicted proteins | sample MAT01_FD_187207 | JGI IMG/M metagenome (GOLD analysis project Ga0209591, IMG submission 187207) | Freshwater microbial communities from Lake Fryxell liftoff mats and glacier meltwater in Antarctica - MAT-01 (SPAdes) (version 2) | ecosystem: Environmental > Aquatic > Freshwater > Ice > Liftoff...
GTAGCTGGTGTGGCTCCAACCTTTGGTGTAGCTTGTTTATCAGTAACGCCAAAAGTAAGAACAGCGGGGCCAAGTGTCTGATTTGCGGCCACCGTATATTCATACGTAAAGTTGTCTTGCGTCAAATCGGTCGTATAAGACTTAATCACCGCTCCATTTAGAGAAACTTCTTTCAAGTTTCCCAGTGCAGCTACGTTGATGGTAAAAACAACTTTTTCACCAGGGAAGGGAGATGAATTATCCGCGACCACTGCAATAGTAGGGACATCAAAAACAGGAACTTCGTCCTTTTTACAGCTATAAAGTACTATTAGTCCCACCACTAACAATACGCTGGATAAGCGAGAGAATAACTTCATTTTCATAGTTTTTTACGTTTAACTTGTTTCAAAAGTAACAACGAATTCCCGCAATCGTTAGCTAAAATATTTTGGTTTTAAAGCCTAAAGTCAATTTTATACGCATACGTAGCACTAAATGGGTTCGCCTATTGCGCGGCTTTGGCCTATTAAAGCTACTTTTAACTACATTTAAATATCACATGCAAATACGTTCGTTTTCATTTCTCATTGTTTCATCAATGTGCCTTATTGGGTGCGGAAGAATCAACAATAAAGTAACGCAAGCGCGACTTTCTGATCCGGAGTTGTTACATGAAGCCACCTTGGCGCTTGAAAATGTGCTAGTGAATGATATTTTCACCCCGCCCGTGGCTAGCCGTATTTATGCCTATTCATCATTGGCTGCCTATGAAGTAGTTGTGAATGAGGACTCTACACTGCAAACATTGGGCGGCAAGATAAACGGGTTTCGAAAGCCACTAGTTCCAACTGACAAAGCCATCAACGTGGGATTGGCAGCGGCAGTCGCCTACCTGCAAACGTGCAAAGCATTCATTTATTCAGAGCCTTTGATTTCAGATTTTCAAGCTACGATGTTGGAAGAAGTGAAATTGAATGGAATGACCGATGAAAGTTTATCCGCTTCAGTAAAATATGGTGAAGAGGTGGCCAATCATGTGATTGCCTATTCAAAAATGGATAATTATGATGAAACGCGAACAATGTCTCGGTACACGGTACAAAAGCAAACTGGGAAATGGTCGCCTACTCCGCCTGATTACATGGATGCAATAGAGCCTAACTGGCGAAAAATAAGGCCTTTTACATTAGATTCTGCCAGTCAATTTGCCCCGCCTAAAGCCCCCATTTTTTCGATGGATAAGCAAAGCGAGTTTTATGCACTGGCTCAAGAAGTTGTTGAGGCTTCAAAAAATTTATCAGAGGATCAAATAGCGGCTGCCAATTTTTGGGATTGCAATCCTTTTGCCACCCTGCACGAAGGGCACGTGATGGTGGGGATAAAGAAGATAAGCCCGGGCGCACATTGGATTGGCATTGCCCGCACGGCCTCGCGCACGGCCAACGCTAGCTTATCAAAATCTGCCGAAGCCTACGCGTTAGTGTCAATTGCGCTCTTCGAAGGATTTATTAGCTGTTGGGATGAAAAATATAAAAGTGAATTGATCCGGCCAGAAACCTACATCAACAGCTATATCGATACAAATTGGAAGCCGTTTTTATCTACGCCACCCTTTCCCGAGTATACAAGCGGCCACAGTGTAATTTCGGCTTCATCGGCACAAGTGCTCACTCATTTGTATGGAGATAATTTTGCTTACATAGATTCGGTAGAAGTAGGCTATGGCCTGCCGCCAAGGTCATTCAAGTCATTTGCCCAAGCTTCCAACCAAGCCGCCATTAGCCGATTGTATGGAGGCATCCATTACAGACCCGCGGTTGAAAATGGTATCGCACAAGGCAAAGCGGTAGGGCAATGGGTGTTGAACAAAGTAAAGACAAGAAAGTGAAAATGGTTAAACCATATAGGCACATAGAGAGCGTGGTACTTTCTACGATACTGGACGAACATTATAAAAATGATAAGTTTAGGTATAGTCTCCTCCGTGGACAGAATGTTAAACACGATTTTAAAAAAAGGAGATAAACTTTAGAAGTCTTGCAAATCCAATAAGTACAGTCACCCTCTCCTCGAGAGAGGGGAAGGGGGTGAGGTTTTTGCCGAATTCATTGGTGGACGGCAGGGGGTGAGGTTCTAGAGGGCAAACATGCCAAACGCGTAACATAATAACATTGACCTGAGCAGAAAAAATAATTAAAAAGATCAACTTACTAAAAACCTTCAACGAAAGAATGAAACGAATTATCAATTACTCTTTACTTCTGTTTTGTTTGGCCACACTTTCTTGTGCAAACAAAGAAACTAAACAGAGACCAGCGGCAGGTGCACCACTTTTTACAGAACTAAATTCCTCTACAACAAAAATAGATTTCATCAACCTGTTGCAAGAAAACGAATTGCTCAATTATTTTAACACCAAATATATCTACAATGGTGGAGGCGTGGCGGTAGGCGATATTAACAATGATGGGCTAGCGGATATTTATTTTTCGAGCAATATCTTTTCCAACAAATTATACCTCAACAAAGGCAATTTTGTTTTCGAAGACATCAGTGCCAAGGCCGGAGTGGAGGCTTCGCGTGGATTTAAAACGGGTGTGGCCATGGCCGATCTTAACAACGATGGCTTCCTGGATATTTACGTATGCCGCAGCAACCATCCCGATTCTGTCGTGCGCTCCAATCTGGTTTACATCAACAATAAAGACCTCACGTTTACAGAGCAATCTCACCAAATGGGCTTGGAAGATCAATCATATAGTACGCATGTTACCTTTCTGGACTATGATAAAGATGGCGATGTTGATCTTTATTTGGTTAACCATCCTATTGATTTTGCTTTGGCTGCACGCGTGCGGTTAAAAGTGGATGTCAATAAAAAATTGAGCCGTAAAACCGATCCCGACAAACCTTCCTATTCTGATAAACTTTTTAGGAATGAGGGCAACGGCACTTTTAAAGATGTGAGCCAACAAGCCGGTATTTGGAATTCGGGCTTTGGGCTGAGCGCCAGCGTGATCGACATTAATAATGATACCTATCCCGATATCTATGTGGCAAACGATTTTGTGGAAAAAGATTTTTTGTATGTAAATAATAAGGATGGTTCATTCTCTGAACAATTAGATACCTACTTCCGCCACTTTACGCAGAATAGTATGGGCACGGATATAGCTGATTTTAACAATGATGGGCTGGAAGATATAGTGGCCATGGATATGTTACCGGAAGATAACTTCCGTCAAAAATCGTTGACCAGTTCTATGGTGTATGAGCGATACAACACGCTGTTAAACTATGGCTATGGCCATCAACTTATGCGCAATGTAGTGCAGTTGAATAATGGTGACGGCACATTTAGTGACATAGCATTGATGGCAGGCGTTGGCGGTACCGACTGGAGTTGGGCTTCGCTGTTTGCTGATTTTGATAACGATGGTTGGAAAGACCTATTGATTACGAATGGCATTAGGCGTGATATGACCAACTCAGAGTACATCAAATTCAAAAACGATTCGATTGAGAGTTCTCTAAAAAAGGGTGAGTCTTTTGTGTCGGTTAAAAACTTTAAGCAGTGGATCGAGAACATGCCCTCTACTAAAATCCAAAACTATCTTTTTCAAAACAACAAAGACCTTACGTTCAAAAATGTTTCTAGCGATTGGGGGTTTACTGCCAAAACATTTACTAACGGTGCTGCTTATGCAGATTTTGACAACGATGGTGATTTGGATATTGTGATGAGTAATTTGGATGAGAAGCCACTGCTGTATCGCAACGAAACCGTGCAGGCACTTGAGAATCATTTTTTAAAAATCAAACTGGACGGACCAGCAAAAAATCGTTCTGGCGTTGGTGCTAAGGTGATGGTATATGCTGGTGGAGAAAAGCAACTATCGGAATTAAAAATCACCCGGGGGTTTTTATCATCAGTAGAGCCGCGGCTTCATTTTGGTTTGGGCAAATCGGTTGCCGTTGATTCGCTGCGCGTTACTTGGCCTGATCAACGCACCGAATTGATGAGAAACGTAAAAGCCGATCAGCTTTTGGAAATTGAATACGAGAACTCATCCGCTGACAAGCGTAGGTTTAAAATGAATACACCAACGCCTCTCTTCACGAAAGGAGAAAAAGAAACGCAAATCTTTTTTCGGCATCAAGAAAATGAATTTATAGACTTTAAGCGTGAGCCTTTGTTGCCGCACAAATTCTCGCAGCTAGGGCCGTTTATTTCAGTGGCCGATATCAACGGAGATAGCTTAGATGATTTTTATATTGGTGGCGCGGCATTCTCGTCAGGGGCATTATTTATCCAACAACCCAATTCTACTTTTCTCAAAACCAAACAAGCAGAACTGGAAGCCGATTCGGTTTATGAAGATATGGGCGCTGTTTTCTTCGATGCAGACAATGATGGCGACCAAGATTTATACGTGGTAAGCGGAGGCAGTGAGTTCGACAAGGGCTCTCCCAATTATCAAGATAGGCTTTATATTAATGATGGCAAAGGAATTTTTCAGCGGGACGCCAAACGCTTGCCAATTGAAACGGGAAGCGGCTCGTGCGTAAGAGCATGTGATTTCGACCGTGATGGAGACCTTGATCTTTTTGTGGGCGGCAGGATTGTGCCTGGTCGCTACCCAGAAGCACCTAGAAGTTATGTTCTGCAAAACAATAAAGGCTATTTCAAAGATGTAACAGCAACTATATCGCCAAAGCTGGCAAACATCGGTCTTGTTACAGATGCGCGCTGGGCAGATTTGGATAAAGATGGGTTTGAAGAATTGGTACTAGTGGGCGAGTGGATGCCAATTACCCTATTCAAAAACGAAAACGGAAACCAATTGAGCGAAGTAACAGCGCAATATGGATTGACAAATACACGGGGTTGGTGGAATTCAATTGCTATTGCCGATGTAGATGGCGATACTGATTTGGATATCGTTGCAGGTAATCTCGGATTGAATAGCCAATTGAAAGCCAGCGCTACCGAACCACTTACTTTATATGCAGCTGACTTTGATAACAATAAAAGTATTGAAGCGATTCTATGTTATTACAATCAAGGAAAACAATGGCCCTGGGTGAGGAAGGAAATACTGGTTACGCAAATGCCATCTATCAATAAAAAGTTTGTGAAGTTTGAGAAGTATGCGGCCTCGTCAGTAGAAGAGGTTTTTGGAAAAGATCAATTAGATAAGGCCGTTCGCTTAGAAGCAACTACGTTGGCATCGTCCATTTTTATAAACGAGGCGGGCAAATTTAGACAGCAAGCGCTTCCACTTTTGGCGCAAATGTCACCCGTTAATGGGATTATCGTAACTGATTTTAATCACGATCAAATCACCGATCTGTTGATAGCTGGAAATAATTTTTCTTCTTCGGTAGAATTGGGTCGCTATGATGCGGGCAATGGATTATTATTGAAGGGCTCATCCGATTACACATTTTCGCCTGTTACTCCTGTACAAAGTGGTCTATCTGCCACGGGTGATGTAAAGGATATTGCGCTTTTAAAATTGGCTAATGGAAAAACGGCTCTGTTAGTTGCCAATAACAATGACCTGCTACAGGTTTTTATTCTTGGTAAATGAATTTTTTAAAGACTTGTTTTAACTTTCTGTTGGTCGCTTGCTTTTTGGCGGGGTGTGATTTCAAAAAACCTTTGTTTAAGAAAATAGACTCGGCCACCTCCAATATCAATTTCTCTAACACACTTACAGAAAACGAAGAATTCAATGTGTCGCGTTTTGAATATGTCTATAACGGTGGGGGAGTAGCCGTAGGTGACATTAACAATGACGGGCTTGAAGATGTCTTTTTTACCGGCAATACAGTTTCATCGGCTCTTTATATCAATAAGGGCATGTTGCAGTTTGAAGAAATAACTAACGCTTCGGGTGTTACTACTGACCAATGGTGCACAGGCGTTACCATGACGGACATTAACTTCGATGGGTTTCTTGATATCTATGTGTGTGTCTCAGGGCATACCGATTCACTCAAGAGACGCAATCTTCTTTTCGTAAACAACCAAGATAATACCTTTTCCGAGCAAGCGGCAAAGTATGGCTTAGCCGATGGAGGCTATTCCACACAAGCGGTTTTCTTTGATTACGACAAAGATGGTGATTTGGATATGTATTTGCTCAATCACTCAAACGGAGATCGCGATTCGCAGACCATCACACCTATCATGCGCAATGGGTTGGGGCATAGCACCGACAAACTTTTTCAGCGTGAAGGCGATTTTTTCAAAGATGTTTCAAAGAAGGCGGGCATTACTGTTGAAGGATATGGGCTTGGAGTAGGTGTAGGAGATTTTAATAATGACAATTGGCCAGACCTCTATGTGGCCAACGACTATATCTACAACGATCTACTTTACATTAATAAAAAAGACGGTACTTTTTCTGAAGTGGCCAAGCAATGGTTACAGCAAACCAGTCAGTTTTCTATGGGTACTGATGTGGCCGACTTCAACAATGATGGGTTCACCGATGTAGTGGTGTTGGATATGTTGCCACCCGATAATGAACGGCAAAAATTATTGAGCGGCCCGATGGAATATGAACGCTTTAAGTTGGCTCAGCAGATGGGCTATATTCCGCAGTTCATGCGCAACACCTTACAAATAAATACGGGCAATAAATCTTTTAGTGAAATCGGCAGATTGGCGAACATTCATCAAACCGATTGGAGCTGGGCGGTGTTGTCAGCCGACTATAACAACGATGGCAGGAAAGACCTTTACATCACCAACGGTTATTTAAAAAATATTACCGATCGCGATTTTGCGCTTTATTCGTATCACAACAGGCATGGGCGAATTGAGGAGGGAAAAGAGCGAGTGGCAATTAATAAAGCGTTGGATGATTTGCCAGGAGCTAAATTGAATAATGTACTTTTTATGCAAAGCGAACAGTTCACTTTTTTAGACGAAGCGAATGAAGAAGGGCTTGCCTATCCAAGTTTTTCCAATGGGGCCGCATACGCTGATCTTGATAATGATGGAGATTATGATTTGCTGGTGAACAACCTAAACGACAAAGTTTTTCTTTTTGAAAATCAGTTGAACCACAAAACTTCCGGAAATCATTATCTCAAAATTTCGTTTGAGGGAGATTTAAAAAACTTATTTGGGGAAGGTGCTAAGTTGATGATCGAGACAGATAAAGATATCCAGTATTACGAAAAGCATTTGGTGAGAGGCTATCTCTCTTCGGTTTCGCAAAACATTGTTGTCGGTGTTGGGGCATCAACCAAAATTAAAAAGTTAACAGTCACTTGGCCCGATGATCGAAAGCAGGTGTTGGAAAATCTAGTGGTAGATCAATCCTTAGTCCTTCGGTATACTGAATCTATTGTAGATCAGCCTCCCATTCTTCAAAAGCCAACGGCACAATGGATTGATATTTCGGATAGTCTCAACGTCATTTACACCCACCAAGAAAAAGAATATTCTGATTTTAGTTTTCAGCCGCTTTTACCTTGGAAGTATTCGGACACAGGCCCGACAATAGCCGTTGGTGATATCAACAACGACTCCTTAGAAGATTTTTTTGTGGGTGGAAGCGCGGGGTATTTGGGTACATGTTTTATTCAATTGAGCACGGGGTCTTTTGTCAAAAAAGAAATGCCCCTGTCGGAAGCTGACTTTGAAGATACAGGCGCGACCTTTTTTGATGCAGACCGTGATGGCGATAATGATTTGATAGTGGTGAGTGGGAGCAACGAATTTTTTCCGGGCATGCCGCTCTACCAACCCCGCTTGTACTTAAATGATGGCATTGGAAATTTTGAGCGCTCACACAATTCTCTTCCTTTTATCCAAACCAATGCAGCTTGTGTGGCAGCGGCTGATTACGATCAAGATGGCGACACCGATATTTTTATTGGCGGCAGCATTTATCCCGGAAGGTATCCCTTGCCCGACAAAAGTTTTCTTTTAAAAAATGAAGGAGGCAGGTTTGTAGATGTGTCTTCAGATGTTGCTAACCTATCAACCATCGGAATCGTACGCTCTGCCGTATGGGCGGATATAAATAAAGACGGGTGGCCTGACCTCACCATCGGTGGTGATTGGATGGCGATCACCACCTTCATCAATAAAAAAGGCAGATTAATTAAAACTAAAAATGGCCTGCAAAAAAACCTTGGTTTTTGGAATGTGATTGAGCCAACGGATTTAGATAATGACGGTGATGTCGATTTCTTAGTTGGTAATTTGGGCAACAACACCTATTTAAAAATTGATAATGATGCCCCAGCCTTATTGGTATCCAATGATTTTGATAAGAATGGAAGTTTCGACCCTATTCTTTTCAGACCCATCGGGGATAAACTGTTCCCAGTTGCCTCGCGCGATATGCTTTCGGATCAACTGCCCTTTATGAAAAAACGGTTTACCACCTACAGAGACTTTTCAACAGCGGGCTTAGAGGAAATTTTTACAAAGGAACAACGCGCTAATGCCTATCAACTAAAGGCAACAACCACGGCTTCGGGCATCTGTCTCAACAAGGGCGATGGTCAATTTCAGTTTACGCCCTTCCCTGAGTCGCTTCAAGCGGCACCCATCCAAACAATCCAAGCTTTTAACAACAATGGAACTAACGAATACCTTATTGGCGGCAATCGGTTAGAGACGGAAGTAGTTAGCGGCTCTTTTGATGCTTTTGCTGGACTAATGATATATAAAAGCATTGAATTCAACAGTCACGAATTAGTGAAAGCACATTCTTTAAGTCTAAAAGATCAATTTCGTTTACATTCAGAATTAAAAACCATCAAATTAATCAAACTAAATGGCAACAAAGCAGGCCTGCTGGTTGGCGCAGCGAGAAGTAAACTGAGACTTTTAGTACTGGATTGGTAGCAACTAAATTGCTTATCGGTTGTTATTTATCCGTATAAAGACCTGTAAAACTCCTTTTCTACACATTTTTTTCAGCAAACGATTGTATAAAGAAGGCTACTTTTACCTGTTAAATTTTTTCTATGATACGATATTTACTCGCAGGTGTGTTCTTTATTTCTTTTTGCTCAACTTCTTTTTCTCAGGCCATTACCGTCACGGGTAGAGTTACTGATATCCAAAAGGCATCCATACCGGGGCTGAATATAGTTGTTAAAGGAACAAGCAGGGGGACAATTACGGATGCGGATGGAAATTATACTATAGTTTGCGAGCTGCGTGACAAATTGATTTTTTCTTTTATCGGCTACAAGCCAGTTCAGGAGGAAGTAATGGGCCGGCAGATTATCAATGTAGTCATGCGCGAAGACCAACAAGAGCTCGGTGAAGTTGTTGTTTTGGGCTACAATACCGAACAATCTAGAAGAGATCTAACTACTTCCGTCTCAGTCATCAGCGCAGAAGATATTTTAAAAATTCCTGTAGCCAGTTTAGATCAAGCTATTCAAGGAAGGGCCGCGGGCGTTCAAGTAATAAAAAATACGGGTGCCCCTGGGGGTGGTGTCTCGGTTAGGGTAAGGGGAACGGCATCCTTTACCGGGAATCAAGAACCGCTTTATGTAGTGGATGGCATAGCTATAAATAATACATTTTCAGGCACCACAGGCCCTCCCGACTCAAATGGCGGCAGCAGAGCGGGTAACGAGGTGGTCAATGGAATGGCGGGTATCAACTCAGACGATATAGAATCTATTACTATTTTAAAAGATGCAGCTTCCACCAGTATTTATGGCGCAAGGGCGGCCAACGGTGTAGTGGTAATTACTACCAAGCGCGGAAAATCAAACCGGCAGACCTTCAATTTTGATTTTTATTATGGCCTGCAAAGCCTAGGCAAAAGATATGATCTTTTAAATGCCACTCAATTTGCCTCAGTAGTGAATGAAGGAATGGCTCGTTCTAGGCCGGGGGTTCCCTCGTTTATTAAAGAAACACCCTACAATACAGATTGGCAAAATGAAATTTTCCAAGTAGCGCCCCAATTACAGGCCGCTATATCCACATCGGGCGGAAATGAAAAAATCCAATACTTCGTGTCATCGTCATATTTCAAGCAGGAAGGTATAGTAATCAATTCTGGCTTTGACCGCTTTAGTTACCGCACCAATTTAGATTACAAAATAAACGATAAAATAAAAGTAGGCACCAATTTAGCTTTTACGTTTAGCAACAATTTAAGGTTAAGAAATAACGGAGGAGCCAACGTACAAGACAATTTCAATGGCAATTCCGCTTTCGGCCCCAGTGTAATAGGCTCGGCTCTCGTTTATAGTCCGCTAATACCTGTATTTAAACCTGATGGTTCGGGCTATGCCAGTGATTCGCTCTCGGCTTTTCAAAACCCGGTTGCGATTGCTAGAGTAGGTGAAATAAAGAACTCCGGCATTCGCGTTTTGGGTAATATTTTTGCCGAATTTGAACTGCTCAAAGGCCTGAGTTTTAGAACTGTGTGGGGTGCCGATGTACGCGATGAGAACGAAACCAATTTGATTGCTCCCGCTCCTGGTTCACCTTCCGCAAGTGGAGGCACATTGACAAAAAGAAGCTTTCGTGAATTGTTGTGGAATACGAATAACGTACTCACTTACAAGCCTACTTTCTCGAATACTAAGCATAGTTTAGGTACGCAAGCTGGGTTTGAAATGTCTTCTTCTAAAAATGACGGCTATTGGACTTCTTTGGCTGGCATTACCGTGTTGGGTTTTACCACCTTTGGCGCCAGTACTCGTTATCTCACACCTTATTCCGATGCAGACAATTCGTGGGGCATGCGCTCTTACTTTGGTCGCGCGTTTTATGATTACGATAAACGCTACTTTGCTACGGTTTCTGCCCGAGTAGATGGGTCTTCGCGCTTTGGGCCTGACCGGAAATTTGCATTTTTTCCCTCCGCGTCTTTGGGATGGATGGTCTCAAGCGAAAAGTTTTTCCCCGCCAATCAAATAGTTAGCGATCTAAAACTCCGTACGAGTTATGGCATTACAGGTAATGACCAAATACCCCCGTTCGATTGGAGGGCTTCGGGTCGATTTGCCTCAACAAACTATATTGGCTACAACGGAGCGCTGCCAAATTCGATTCAAAATGAAAGGTACTCTTGGGAGCAAACGGCTCAACTAGATGTGGGGCTTGATGTGAGGTTGCTTGATAGATTTAATCTTACCGTAGATTATTACAACCGCCAAACCAGTGACCTTCTTATCGGAGTACCACTGCCCCGCACCAGCGGGTTTGGGGGTGCTTTAAGAAATGTTGGAAGCATGGAAAATAGGGGGATAGAGTTTGCCATTTCTGGCAATGTTCTGAAGACAAACTCACTCACTTGGACGTCAAGTTTTAATATTTCTTTCAACCAAGTTAAATCCATTGATGCTAGTTTCAATTCTGGCCTCTTCGGGTATTCACATATTGCAAGGCCAGGGCAGCCAATTGCCATTCAACTTTATCAGTTAGAGAAAACGGTTGATCCGGCCACTGGCTTCAGAAGGATCAAAGACCTAAATGAAAATGGTAGACGCGATGAAGGCGACCTAACGGTGGTCGGCTCTCCATTCCCGGTTCATATAGGTGGATTTACTAACAATTTCAGTTACAAAAATTTTGAACTTAGTGTATTTTTCCAGTGGTCCTATGGTAATATGCTGATCAACAATACCAGAGGATTTATTCAAGGGGTTGGTAAGTCCAATATTAGTAGAATAGGAACTAACCTTTCAACAGAAGCGCTGGGGCGTTGGACAAAGCCCGGTGATATTGCAACTTTCCCCGGTATCGATTACACCAACGCAACCCTGCCTAATTTATCTGATGCAGGTGTGCCCACCGATCAAAATTTGGAAGATGGATCTTATTTAAGGTTAAAAAACGTAAGTCTAAGTTACAACTTACCGTCAGCATGGTTAAAGAATAAGAAGCTAAACTCTTTCCGATTTTACATGACGATGAACAATCTTCTCACTTTTACAAAGTATTCTGGGTTTGATCCGGAAGTAAATCATAGTGGGGCATTTACTAATATTGGAGTCGGCATAGATGATGGGACCTATCCACAGGCCAGAACATTTATTATGGGTGTTAATATCGGATTATAGAGCTCATTTTTTAAGATCGAAATTTTTATGAAGAAAATTAAAACAATTGTAGTCACTCTATTTTTAATGCTATCTTTTTCAACGTGCGAGGTAATTGACCTAGCACCCAATGATAGAATTGATCTTGCTAAATTTTATTCCACAGCCAGTGATGCGGAGTCTGGGCTTATAGGTGGATATATTACTACCTTCAACAGTCCGGCCGTTAATTTTATATTTTTTAACAATCGATCTTCTGATGACTTGACAGCACCGATAGATGGACGCCAAAGCGATGCGCTGATGTTCAGACCCATTATGGACAGAAACAACGGTGATGCGGCCGGCTTGTGGAATGATAGCTATAATGCTCTTGCCTCACTTAATTTACTGATGGGCCGAGTGCCCTCCATGGATGAGGGGCTTTTTGGTAGACCCCCAGCCGGCCAGTTTAACAGGAAGTATGAAATATTGGGAGAGGCTAAATTTTTGC
>Ga0209591_10006919_pt1 | contig 12522 bp, 10 predicted proteins | sample MAT01_FD_187207 | JGI IMG/M metagenome (GOLD analysis project Ga0209591, IMG submission 187207) | Freshwater microbial communities from Lake Fryxell liftoff mats and glacier meltwater in Antarctica - MAT-01 (SPAdes) (version 2) | ecosystem: Environmental > Aquatic > Freshwater > Ice > Liftoff...
GCTTAAATTTTGTTTGCCATCTGGGCGCAGACGATCAATCGCAGCGCCCAACACCAAGCGCAGCGCATTCGTCGGATCACCCTTGGCCTGCTCCAAGGCATTGCTGACGATGCGCAGTTTCGTCAGCGGACTTAGCGTCAACTTGGGTCCACCCCAGTAATGGCTGAGCGCATCCTTCACCCACGATTCAAATTCCGGGCTATGGATCGGGTTGGGATCTAACAATGCGGTCGTCGCCTGGGTATCACTTTCCACCGAAGCATAGGGCACGATGCCACGCCACTGTTGCACCCGTTCTATGTCCGGCATCAGTTGGCGCAGCGTCACAAATACACCTTGTTGCAATTTTCGATCGACTAGCGCACCGGTAATACGCGCCAACATGCGTTCTAACACGTCAAGTTCATCCAAACTGAGAAGGGGTGTCGCCGTGCGAGCCTGGACGCCCAGTACACCTAATACGCGCCATTTATCATCCCCATTTGTCAAGCCATTCGCTGGCTCTAGTAGGGGCCAAATCCAGAAACCGGCATGTGAAAGAGGCAGAAAGGGTTGCTCACTGCGCAAGGCGCGTCCCAGTGCGGTTGTCCAATCGGTTACGGCCATTACTTGTTGACGAGTTTGCTCGCTGCCAATCACAGCCTCTAGCATCAAGTCCGGCCCGACCACAGCAGCGACAAAACCGTTGGGCACGCGCAGCAACTCGCACAGAGCAGTCAGGTTATTTTCCAGGAACTGGCGGAGATCGCTCGTGGTTAGCAGCCGCCGATCCAACTCGCGCAGCCAACCAATTTCGCTGCGATCTTCGCGGTAGACTAGACGATCCGTCCAGCCTTTGGAGATGCTAAGAAAGAGCTGGCTGACAACAATGACCCCTGTAATCACGCTGAAGAGGATCATATCGCGTGGCAGGCCCATTACGCGTTCCACCGTTGGTACAGTTTGCACGGCGAGGATGACAAGGATGGCCACGACGGGTCCACGCATAAAGAAGCGCAACATCCGGTAGCGCACAACGCGATCGGGCGTGAGCACGCCGAAGTAGGCAATCGTATAGCTCATCACCACGAGCAGCACGGCCACGCCCAAGTTGCCAATCAGCGACAGCAAAAAAACCAAACCACTAGATTGGGTAGCGGCCGTTATTCGGCTCAAACCAATCAAATAAGGGAAGACACCCACGCCTGGCGCCACAAAACCGAGCAGCAGGTAAGTCATCCGCTGGCGGCTGCTGGATGTCAGACAGCGTTGGCGGGCTTTGTTAATATTGCCCAAAGCCAGCAAGACGGCGATGGTAAAATAGATAGCAAAAAGCCAGAAGAAGGGACCAGCTTCTAGGTAACTCAGCGGCGGATCAAAGCGGATGCCATCCACTAATTGGGCGCCGAAAAGAGCATCCAGCGCGCTGATCAGCCCCAAAACCCAAATGACCAGTGCCACCCAACGCCGGCGACGGATGCGATAGTTGGTCGTCTGGAGCACCGCTACCGAAACACTGTAGCTAGCGGCAGGCAAAAGGGCAATGCCCAACCACTGAAAACGCAGCCAGTGCGCAGCCACGCTAGCGGTGATCACGCGCTGCAAGGCAACATCGCTTGCGTAGGTAATCATCACACAGGTGAGCAAGAGGGCAAAACGACGGGCGACAGGATTGCGGAAATTGTAGACAAAGGTGTAGGCCATCAAGGAGAAGGCAAGAATCACCAACACCGAAGCCATCATCACATTGGAAAAGGCCAATAAATTGGCGAGGCTGAAGACGCGCTCGGTGGACGGTGGCGTCTGCCAGAGCGGTAACAAGCGCATCTGAATGTCAAGCAGGCTAAAAAAAGTCGCTCCTGTCATACCTGTCAACTCACCCATTCGAGTTCTTCGCCCACGACAATCCACATGTTGCGGCGTTTTTGGAGTTGCAAGCGGAATCCCCCACCCACCGTAGGCGAACGTCGAATATGCAACTGTACCTCCGCGTCTTGCACGGTGCGAAACTCGATCAACTCCATCTCGATTACAGGTCCCTCGGCGGGTGGCGCAGGCTCATCTGGCATCAACCAGAGCGCTTCACCGTCAAAGCCCAGCTTGCCTTCCACCTCGGCGGGGTGACAATGAATGCGTAGCTGCGCCGGTCGGCCATCGGCGCCTGGCTCAAAATAGCGCGCCAGGCCCAGTTTGTGCACCAATGCCGTGCGTCGAATGCGCAATGTGTCTGGTTCTTGAGTGTCGGCGCTGCGATAATAACGCGCCAAGGTATAGGTGGGGCCAAATGCATTTTGTTGGCTCAGAAGGCGCAGCAATTCTTCGCGTACACCATTCCACCGGTAGCGCCATTCCTTTGTCCGAATCTGGTCGCCATATTCCAATAGTTCCAACGTTGCCTCGGAGCCAAGGCGGCTGACAATCGATACAGGTGCAAGGTGCGTAGGGTCCTGCTTCAAACGCGCCAAAAGCAAATCAGGCGTATACTCAATATCATCGCGTTGGAGAAACGAGCGCCGAGTACTGACGCTAAAAAAGAGACCAATGCCGATGGCAGCGGTCAACAATGTGACCAACGTCCACGCAATTGGGTCCATAGAAGCCAGAATGCGGGCAAACGAAGGAAAGCGATCTAAATCTAAATTGTCTAATAAACCTTGAAAAAATTGCACAAGCTGCTGCATAAGTCAAAGATTCACCGTTTTGCAAGCGACAATGGACCACAGACGGTGGACCAACGCTTATTTTACCATAGCATAAAAGATTTGTCGTTTTGAAGAGGCGGAGGTAAAAAAATTGGTCGCCGGCCATCTTCCAAAAACGCCTAATCTAATCAGTTAACCTTCTAAATTGGACATGGCTTATCAACCAGCGCAAAACAGAGAAAACGCCAATACCTTACTGGTTTTAGACATAAGCCATCGATTGCGACTATAATTTAGCCTTACTGATCTTGTTACAAGTTCGTTGTCTTCCAGGCTCAATTTACAGGAAACATTGGGCGTGGAGCTTTTGATTTCAATCACTTATAAAGTGGGCAAGAACGTTTATTAACCTTACTACCGTGTAACCTATAATATAAGACCTACTACCAGGTTAAACCCTAATTCACATTTAATCGTATTGGTGAGCTAGATTGGTATGCTGTTTCAAGGAGAGATTATGGTGCGCAACAATTTGTGGGTTCAGTGGTTAGTTAACCAAGCGGCCAGGTGGCAACAGAGCCGCTTGGGCTTGCCGAGCATTTTGCTCAGTCTATGCCTGGTGCTGACCGCCTGCCCAGCCCGGAATACGCCAACGGCAACGCCGGCGCCAAGTCCTACGCGCACCCCCATCGTCCCTACAGCTACGCCACAGCCCATGAATCTGATGGATACGCTGGCAGCGGCGGAGAATCTAAAAACGCTGACCACGGCTTTACAAGCGGCGGATCTGGTTGAGAAACTGGAAAGCCCCGGCCCCTTCACCATCTTTGCCCCCACCGATGAAGCTTTTGCAACATTGACGCCCAATATCTTGGATGATCAAGCGCGCTTCTTTGATCTGCTACTCCACCATGTGGTGGCCGGCCGTATTCCAACCAGCACGTTGACATCTGGCACTACGTTTACCAGCCTGTTAGGCGATGATCTCACTATATCGATCTCGAATACCGTAGGAACGCAGGTGATTCAGATTGACAATGCCACGCTTATCGGCAACGCCATTCCGGCAACCAACGGTCTAATTTATGTGATCGATCAGGTCTTAGAGCCGGCTGCAACAGCGGGCGCGATTGCCAACAATCTGAGCATCTCTAATCCATCTAACCCTGCCATCACCAGTTCTGTAACCAGTGCCCTACCAACGGTTGGATCATCCTTGATCCCTGAAGTATTGGCAGCCGATCCACGTTTTCGCACGCTTGTCCGTGCGCTGCACAGCACTGGGGTTTATACCGAATTGCAAGGGGCAGGACCATTCACCCTGTTAGCGCCCATCGATGATGCCTTTGCCAGCTTGCCCAGTCCGCTGGCGGATAGCGTATTTGAGGGCACGCCGGTTTGGATACGCGTATTACGCTTCCATATCATCCCTGGCGAGCAAGGGCTGGCGATTGAGATTGAGAATGAACAGAGCAAACGCACCTTGGAAGGTAGCGATATTCTTTTTCTGCGCAAGCAAGGTACACTGTTTGCCAACGAAGCAGAAATCATTGAGCCTGATATTGAAACAGCGAATGGGATCATTCACGCTATCGATACTGTGTTGGTGCCGCCTTTGGATTGAGTGCCTACCCGAAATCCTCTTTTTCAAGTCAGTAGAGGTTATTCGGGTAGCCTTTCAGCAATTCGCCCCAGAACAGGGAAGTTTTCATGAAGCAATTATTCAATATATTTAACCCTGCCACGTTGCGGATTCGGCTCACGCTGCTTGTTTTGTTGGCCGTGGCCCCGGCGTTGGCGATCTTACTCTATTCTGCCGGCAGCGCACGCGAGCGAGAAGCCAACCGCGTGTTCCAAAATGCATTAACGCTGGCGCATATGGTGCAAAACCAACAACAAGAAGTGATCAGCAGCGCGCACCAATTGCTAATTGCCATCTCTAAAATACCAAACGTGCGCAATACCGTTCTTCCGAGCTGCAACCAAACCCTTGCTGAATTACTAAAAGAGTACGAAGGCTATAAATCAGTGGCCATGGTCGATACCACGGGTGAAATGTTGTGTACATCCGTTGAGCCGTTTCAACCGGTTAATTATGCAGATCGACTCTGGTTTAAAGAGGTAATGGAAAAGAAGGAGTTCGTTGTTGGCGAGTATGTGATTGGAAAGCTGACCGGCAAACCAACTTTAACATTGGCCTTGCCCTTGAAAGATGAGCAGGGAAATATTGAGTTTATTTTAGCGATTGGATTGGATTTAAATTGGCTGAATCAAGAATTTACCAATCAGCAGCTGCCGCCACAAACCGTATTGAACGTTTTTGACCAAAATGGGACAATTGTCACCCACTATCCAGACCCTGAGCAATGGCTTGGCAAACAGCCGGAATCAGCTTTAATCCAAGCGGTGTTGGCCCAAAAAGAAGGGACGATAGAAATCAATGGTGCGGACGGTGTATCGCGTCTCTATGCCTTCACCCCGCTCGATATCGGGACACAAAATACCTTTTACACCAGCGTCGGCATTTCGCGCGAGCTAGCGCTGGCGGATACCGATCGGGTTTTAACCTATAATATACTCGCCATGAGTTTTGTTATGTTGATTGCGCTGGCAGCCGCCTGGGTGGGCAGCGAAGTATTCATTGTCCAACCGGTGAATACGCTAACAGGTGTGGCGCAAAAGTTGCGCGCCGGGGATCTAAATGCACGCACTGGGATTAAATTGTACGGGGGCAGCGAACTGAGTTCGCTCGCCCAAACCTTTGATAGTATGGCCGCGGTTTTGCAACAACGCGAAGCGGCCTTGCAAGAAAGTGAACAGCGCTATCGCACCCTAAGCGCGGAGCTTGAGCAACGCGTGCAACAACGCACCGAACAATTGCATCTTGTGGTAGAAAAACTGCGCAATGAAATTAGCGATCGCAAAGTGATGCAAAGTGAACTAGAAGCTTCGCGCGGGCAGTTACGGGGCTTTTCGGCCCAACTGCAGCGCGCGGTCGAAGAAGAACGGCTGTGGCTTGCGCGCGAAACGCACGATGAATTGGGCCAGGCCCTCACCGGGTTAAAAATGGAAATTTCATTCTTGCGCAACAAGCTTAGTCACAGCAGCGGACAAAATCAGGCAGAAGTGACCGATAAGCTCAACAGCATGTCCGACCTGGTAGATACCACCATTCAAAGTGTTCGCCGCATTGCAAGCCGCTTACGACCCAGCCTGCTCGACGACCTGGGGTTGGGGGCAGCGCTAGAATTGCATTTGCAAGAATTTCAAACGCGCACCAATATTCAGGCGCAATTTATCGACAAAGCCAACCTGGACGAAATAACTCTGGATCGTGATCAGGCGATTGGCCTTTTTCGTATTGTACAAGAAGCGCTTACTAATGTGGCGCGTCACGCCCAGGCTAGCACTGTCACGGTCTCCGTCGCTTTAGAGGGCGACGATGACAAATTACTAGTTCAAATTACAGACGACGGCATTGGCATTCAACCCAACGATATTGCGCGCTCAAAATCATTTGGCATTGTTGGTATGAAAGAGCGCGTCACCCTATTGCAGGGTGTAATTGACTTTCAAGGCGCCACAGGAAAAGGTACAGTTATTACAGTAAGGATGCCGCTAAGCCAGGAAATAAAAGAGGAGTAAGACAAGAAAGGCGAGTCGCGCGCTTCATTGTTCGTTGATAGCTGCCGACCAAGGATGGCTCTTTACGCGCTGTAGGACACGGCTTACATGCAAATCAGCATATTGCCTATAGAAGAAGTTGGCTTTGGCGGGCAAACAATCTGCTCGCTTGAGGTTACAATAGGAATATGTTAGACAGCGGCGAAGAGCAGAAACTCAAAATTGTACTTGTTGACGATTCCGTAACTGTATGCGAACGTCTGCTTGGTATGCTGGATGAATTGCCCGAAGCAGAAGTGGTTGGCCAGGCCCACACGGCAAAAGAAGCCATAGAATTGATCCGTATGCTGCAGCCAAACCTGATCACGCTCGATATCCACATGCCAGGTGTACCTGGCCTGCGCAATGGCATCGATCTATTGCGTATGGTCAAGCAAGAATACCCGCAGACGGTTGTTATTATGCTGACGAATCTGGTCCAGATGCCATACCGGCGCAAGTGTTTAGAAGCCGGCGCGGACTATTTCTTTGACAAGTCTAGCGAGTTTTACCATATTTTACCCGTAGTGACCGAAGTTTCTAAGCACACAGGGGTATAAAGCGTCTGTTGTAATTTAGACAACAAAGCTCATTGCTGTCCTCCTGACGATTGGGGGCAACAATGAGCTTTGTTGTTTTTACTCGGTTCGCCTTTACTCGAATATACGGCAGCGGTGGCTCTTCCCCTCTTATTTCATCTCAACATCCTCTTTTGTTATCCCTAACCGTTCCGCTTATCGGATCTGTTCACTAATTTTATCCCTTATCAAATGGCAGCATGCATCTCCACTTGGGCTTGACCCTATTAAAAAAACGAGTGCAGGTTATCGCACAAAATTATTAGTTGTAAGACAAAACGCATGGCGAGCATCATCCTTTTTCCTACAGGTAAATGCGTTGATGACCGATGTTTTAATGCAACATATTTCGTTAGACTGAGCATATGCAAGAAATTGACACGAACAGATGTATGCAAAAGTACACTAAAAGAAAAACCATACCAAGCCATGTGCACCAGCAGGATAAGTATTCCGAATGCGGAGGATTGTACGTACAGGTAGGTATTGCACTCTCCAGACTCAACAAGCCAAGGAGAAAAGGTTAATGATTCGTGTATTAGTTATCCATGAAGTGCGCTTGACATGTGAATTAGAAGCTACCGCGCTGCGCAAAGAAATGGATATCGAAATTGTTGGTTGTATGACTGAACCCAATGAGGCATTGGAGTGGCTAAAACACTTTGATTGTGACATTGCTTTGGTCAGCATCAATCTACCCGCAGATAGCGCCTTCAGTTTCGTTGCCAATGCCCTAAAACTCAATGACAAATTGAAGTTGGTCATTACAGGCGTACCCGAGTCGAAAGCAGTTATTTTGCACTGTTTGGAAGAAGGTGCGGCCGGTTATGTACATATCGGCGAGTCGTTGACCGATTTGGTAAAAAAAATCCGTCACGTTTATGCTGGCGAGTGCCTTATTCCACCCGATATTACAATGGCGCTCATGACGCGCGTGAATGAATTGAAACGACTGGTAACCGAATTGCAAGGTTTTCAGGATCGACAGCCGTTGCATTTATATGCAGAGCTAACGCAGCGCGAATGCGAAGTGCTTGCACTGATCGAGCAGGGCATGAATAACCAAGAGATAGCCAACGTTTTATGTATTGAAATGGGTACCGTAAAAAATCATGTACACAATATTTTTGATAAATTTGGCGTGCGCACCCGCAAGCAAGCCGCCATTATTGCACGTCAAGCCCTCACCACCCATCGTGTAGGCGCCCTAGACGATGCCCAGGCAGCTATGTTATCCGGTGGCTCATCTTACCCACCTGAATTGAAGTCTGAATTAACTGTCACTTACCCACGTCAGCCTACCGCCAGATGACGTACGGCGATCATTATTAGATAACTATCCAAAGCTACTTGCGGCGGATTAAACTCATCCACTATAGAGAGGATTCACACTATGCCAACTGATTTCGCACTACCTAGTTCAATCCTTGGTATGTCGTTATTTGGTTTCTTACTTCTAATCGTGATTGCAGCGGTTTGTGGTGCAATTGGTCAGGCCATTGCTGGTTTCTCACGCGGTGGCTGTCTAATTTCGATCGTTATGGGTTTTATTGGGGCGTGGCTTGGCACATGGTTGGCCAACGAAATGGGATTACCCCAGGTGTTGACGGTTAACGTTGACGGCCAACCTTTTCCCATCCTTTGGTCAATTGTAGGTGCAGCACTCTTTTCATTGATTATCGGGCTTTTTACCCAACGCATGATTGTAAATGCGTAAGATTCTTACCAAACCGAAAAGGAAACTAGCCATGAACAGACAAAATTTGATGAGCGATATGAATGAAGCGTTGGTTGATGAACAGTCATCCTCATTCGATAAAGAAAAGATGATTGAACTGTTGAATGAAGATTTGGCCGGCGAATTGGCCGCTATCATTCAATATATCACCTATGCAGCCAAGGCGACCGGCCCTTATCGCCCCCAACTCGCCCAATTTTTCCTCGACGAAGTGCCAGATGAACAAAAACATGCGCAGTTCTTGGCCAATAAAGTTGTGGCACTAGGCGGCGAACCGACGGTAATTCCTAATGCAGTGCCGGCCGCGGAGGATAACCACGATATGCTGCGGGCAGTTTTAGAAGCCGAACGCGCGGCAATTGCCAACTACACACGGCGGGCTGAACAAGCGGGCGACTTTGGTGACAAAGGCTTGGTCGTCGAGCTGGAAAATATTGTCGCCGATGAAACCGGCCACGCAGAAGAAGTTGAACGTATGCTGCGTGACTGGGGTTTATAAACCGATAGAACCAATGCTGATAGACATAGAAGTTACGCAGTTGCCCCGGGAACGCTGGCATCCTGCCGGCAGCGGCTCGACTGAGCTCGCCGAACGTCCGCCAGAGATGGCGGTGATCGCAACTGCGTAACTTCTAAGACAGTGGATTTTTAGTAATTTGACTTCCTGTCTATTACCGCACCTGTAACCGATAAGCTTTAAAAAGGAGAATTGTGATGGATCGCAAAGACACATGGCAAAATAACACAAGCACAACCAGCAGCACCCTAGAAGATGCCAAGCAGCAAGCTGGGTCAGTGCTCAGCCAAGCCAAAGAAGCAGCCAGTAATGCTGTAAGTGAGGCTAAACAAGTTGCAGTGGAAACCTTGGAAGACACCAAGCAGCAAGCCCAATCTACAATCGACGAGCGCAAAAATCAAGCCGCCGATCGTCTACAAGGGTTCGCCAGTGCCCTCCGCCAGACCGGCCAGGAATTAGGCTCCCAAGATGAGGCTACCTTCGCCCAATATGCGGAAGGGGCAGCTGATCAGATTGAGAAGTTTTCTGGTTATTTGAAGGATAAAAATTTGGGCGAACTGTGGGGTGAAGTCCAAGGTTTCGCTCGTCGCCAGCCCGACATCTTCCTGGTCGGTGCCTTAGCGGGTGGTTTTCTGCTCGGTCGCTTCCTAAAAAGCTCCGGTTCGCAGAGCAACCCTGCCAGCTACGGCAACTATGGTCAGCGCCAAGCCTATGGTGGCTCCAGCTACGGTGACACCAACTACAGCAGTTCCAACGATGGCGGGCAATACAACCAAGGTCAATATAATCAGAGCCAGTCTAGCCCAGGCCGCTATAGCCAAAGCCAATATACTGCCGGCCAGTTCGGTCAAAGTGGTGTTAACCGCGAAGCGGAGACTGATCGTTACGGTCAGGGCCAAGGCGCACGGGGTGATATTGGGCAAAACCGCCCTGGTCAAGGTGATTTTGGTCAGGATCAGCCCGGCCAGGCCTATTCTAGCCAAACCCGTTATGGTCAAGGCCAGCTTGGGCAAGGGCAATACGCACAGAATCAAGAAGGTGGCAGCCAGGGTGGTCAATCCGCATCTAGCGGTGAGCCAACAGCCAGCAACCAGAATCGCGCCGATCGCTATGGCACCGAGCAGAGCAGCTTTACCGATTATGGCGTAGGTCAATCGCCCGCCGAATTTGTCGACACACCGACCACAGTTTCCTCGGCCTACGGCGAAACGGAATCCAGCATCGCTTACAGCGATACAGACTACGAGGCCAAGAACCAGCATGGCCTGGGCGCCACCGAATCTGGCGATCCAGAAGGCTGGCGTGAAGATACACACAAGACGAACGATAGCGGCGATTGGGAAGAAGGCGCACCCAAGACTCCTGAAGATGAACTATGGAGCAAAGAAGCCCGCGAGAAAGACCAGAGGGACTCCTAATGGCGAGTGGATTTCAAACACGTAATGCCACAGAAGATCTGCACAACGAACAAGCGCGCAATGGTGACTCTGGCCCACAGAGCCGTATGGGGGGAGAATCCTCACTAGGCGATCTCTTTACCGGGCTAACCTATGATCTGAGCACGCTGGTACGCAAAGAGATCGATTTAGCTCGCACCGAGACGTTAGAGAAAGTTTCACAAGCCACACGCAGTGTTGTTTTTATGATTGCTGGTGGGATGCTTGCCTATGCTGGCTTGATTGCCCTCATTATTGCGGCAGCCGTTGCACTGGCGAACGTAATGCCTTTCTGGCTCTCAACGTTGGTGGTTGGCTTGCTGGTGCTGATTGTAGGCGCCATCCTCGTCCAAAGCGGACGCAGCATGCTCTCCAACATGAGCATTGTGCCGGAAAAGACTGTTGAATCAATCAAAGAAGATGCTGAATGGGTAAAGGAGCAAGTACGATGAGTGAATATAAGAATGATTACACCAATGGTGAACGTTATAACAACCGGGGCTCGGACGCGATCAAGGAAGATATCGAGCGCACCCGTAGCAATATGAGCCGCAAAATCGACTCCATCCAGGATCGATTGAATCCTGATAACCTGAAGCAGCAAGCGTCGGATGCCTTACGCACAACAGTGACCGATAGCACGGATGCCTTGATGGGTTACTTGAAAGACAACACGAGTGATTTGAGTTCATCACTTGTCAATGCTGTCAAGCGCAACCCCGTGCCTGCCGCCCTGATTGGCTTGGGTGTCGCGTGGTTGCTGATCGACAGCATGAGCGGCTCTGATCAAAACGACGAAGACAACTACCGTGGGCGTGGCTATGGCGAGCGCAACATGGGAGGCCAGGGTTATTACGGTCAACAGTATGCGGGTCAGCAATATGGCGGCCAGGCCAATTATCAAGGTGGCTACAGCAGTGGCTATTCGCAACCGAACGCCCAGCAACGCAACCCACAAGCCCAGGATCAATGGGACGACACCCAGAACATGGGTGGCAACTGGCAAGGTTCTGGCCAGGGCAACCAAAGTTGGAATCAGGCGAATAATCCTGAATCCTGGAAAGACAAGGCCGCTGGCGTGGTTGACCAGGTGAAAGATAAAGCTGCGGACGTGGTTGATCAGGTCAAGGATAAAGCCAGCGACTTGGTAGAAGGTGTCAAGGATACGACCGAGCAAGTGGCTGAGCAAGTCCGCGGTGGCATGCAACAACTCGGTGAGCAAACCCGCAACCAGGCCAATCAGATGGGCAGCTACACGCAGCAGAACGCGCAATGGGCTGGCCAGCAGGTTCAGCAGACAATCGAAAGCAATCCGTTCATGGTTGGTGCCGCAGCCCTAGCCATTGGGGCGGCGGTAGGCTTCTTCTTGCCTGCAACCAGCAAAGAGAACGAGCTCATGGGCGATCTGCGCAACCAAGTTTTTGAAAAAGCGCAAAACGTAGCCCAAGATGTGCAGCAACGGGTGCAAAAGGTCGTCGAGGAAGTAAAGCCCGAAGTGGAACAGACGGCCAACAAGCTCGTCGATAGCCTCAAGCAGACCGGCCAAGAGGCCGTGCAAGAGTTGAAGCAGACGGCGCAACACACAGGCGAAACGGCCAAGCAAGAAGCTAAAGACGCCGCCCAAAATGCCAAAGATGAGTTTAAGCAGACGGGATAAATCTGATCTGAAGAGGTAGATAGGTTAGACAGTAATGTCTACCTGTTTACGCATCGCCAAACTCAACAATTTGTAACATCCACGCAAAAGTGGCACGGCAGAGGAACCCTCTGCCGTGCCACTTTTGCGTCCTGATTTGGTTCTGTTGGTAGCCGCCATGTTGTGATCGCCACCGACATGGGCTGGGGTGTAAATGTCTGGTGCCGGGCTTCACTTATCTGCTTTTCTGGCAAGCTGCCTAGCCGGTTTAGTGGTCGCCTTGGCAAGTTCGAGGATAGTATTTTCTGTCAGTGCTAAGGCCACTTTCCCCTC
>Ga0209591_10006920_pt1 | contig 12518 bp, 8 predicted proteins | sample MAT01_FD_187207 | JGI IMG/M metagenome (GOLD analysis project Ga0209591, IMG submission 187207) | Freshwater microbial communities from Lake Fryxell liftoff mats and glacier meltwater in Antarctica - MAT-01 (SPAdes) (version 2) | ecosystem: Environmental > Aquatic > Freshwater > Ice > Liftoff...
CCCATCGCGCCGAGCTCTTCGGCGATTGCGACTCTCACCTCAAAATCGGCGTCGTCCTTGAGGCGCTCCGAGAGCGGTGGAATCAATCGGACCGCCTCTGCACCCAGGCCGCTGCACAACGTCCGAACGGCGCTGATGCGGACTTGCTTCTCCGAGTCTGCTTTCGCCACCGCGAGGAGTTCCGCCTCGGCGTGCTTCACGGCCGGGCCGAACTTTCCCAAGCCCAAGGCGACTTGCATTCGCAGTTCGGACTTCTTGTCCGTCAATAATCCAGCGAGCGCAGTCACGACGTTGGGTGAAGTGTCGCCGAGGAACGAGAGGGCGAGGACGACTTCCTTGCGGAGTTCTTCGTCGGTTTCTCCCTTGAGCAATGCGACGAGCGCGGTCGAGACCGGCTCCTTGTCGTCCGGGTCGATTCGACCGAGCGCGAAGATCGCCGCCAATCGAACCGACTTCTCCGAGTCTTTGAGTAAGGGCAACAGTTCCCCCGCCGCGGCTCTTGCGTAGTCTCCGATTCGTCCGAGCGCATCGGCCACGGCAGCGCGAACCGTCGGATCGGCATCCTTTAAAGCCAACATCAGCGGCGGCACCGCCCCTTTCGCAACCTTGCCATAGCGGCCCAACCCGATCGCCACTTCGCGGCGCACGGCCGGTTCTTTCTCGATCCGCATCGATTCCGACAGGTCGCCCGCAACGGCCAAACCGCCGTCGTCCACTTTCTGTTGACCGAGCACCACGGCCGCCTGTTCGCGCACCGCGGGGTTCGCGTCCGCCTTCAACGCTTTGCCAACTGCCAACAGCGCCGTCGGGAGGCTCTCCTTGTTATCCGTCGCGATTTGCCCCAAGGCCACGACCGCAGCGCGCCGCTTCCGCGGGGTCGGGTCTTCCTTCAGGATCTTCATCCACTCGCTCATCTTGCGGTCGTTGAAGACCGGCTCCTCGGCCGCCCCGGCGGGCACCGCCAGGAGAGCGACGAAAACCGACGCGGCGAACGGGCGGAGAAGGCTCATCGACCGATCCTCGAAAGGCGCGAACCAATCCCGATGATACGACGATCGAGCGAACGCGGTCAAACCTTTCCCGCGGAACGGATGGACGAATTCCGGTTCCGGACGGTACTCTAGCGGCATGAACCCGATCGTTTTCGCTTTGCGGCGCCCGTACACGATCATGGTCGGCATCGCCGCCATCCTGATCGCCTCAACCCTGTCCATGACGCGGGCGAAGGTGGACGTCTTCCCGAGTTTGAACCAGCCGGTCCTCCACGTCTGCCAGCCGTATGGGGGCATGAACCCAGGGCAGATGGAAGGGCTGATGACCTCGTACTACGAGTACCACTTCCTTTACATCAACGGCATCGAGCACGTCGAATCGAAGAACATTCAGGGCATGACGCTCATGAAGCTCTACTTCCATCCCGGCACGGAGATGGGAGAGGCGATGGCCGAGACCGTGGCCGCGGTGAACCGCTCGCGATTCATGATGCCGCCGGGGACCGTGCCGCCGTTCATTACCCGTATGGACACCGGCACCGCCGCGGTCGGGTACCTGGTGCTCTCCAGCGACAAGCTCGCCATCAAAGACATCCAAGACATCGCGATGCAGCGAGTCCGGCCGATGTTCACGAGCGTGCCGGGGGTTTCGACCCCGCCCCCCTTCGGCGGCAACCAGCGGGCGATCACCATCACCACCGACCCGGATCGGTTGAAGTCTCAGGGCCTCACGCTCGACCAACTCACGGACTCGGTGTCGCAAGGCAATTCCGTCACCCCGTCCGGCAACGTCCGGATCGGCGACCGCATGTACGCGGTAAACACGAACGTGATGGTCGGCCCGAACCCCAAGCTCGAACTCGGCAACATCCCAGTTAAAACGGGCGATCAGCCCGTGTTCCTGCGCGACGTGGCCACCATCGAAGACAGTTCGGACATCACCGCGGGCTACGCGCTAGTCAACGGACGGCGGTCGGTTTACATGCTAGTCAACAAGAAGTCCGATGCATCGACCGTCACGGTCGTGAACAATTTGAACGCGGCCCTGCCGAAGATGCGCGAAGCCTCGCCCGAAGTCGAAATCGAGTACACCTTCGACCAGTCGCCGCTGGTCAAGCAAGCCATGTTGGGCGTCGGGGCCGAAGGGTTGGTCGGTGCGATTCTCACCGGCTTGATGGTTCTCGTCTTCTTGCGCGACTGGCGATCCGTGATCGTCGTCGTGCTCAACATTCCCCTCGCCCTCATCGCCGCGTTTCTCGGCTTGTGGATCTGCGGCGTCACGGTCAACCTCATGTCCTTGGGCGGGCTCGCGCTCGCCGTGGGGATTCTCGTGGATGAATCCACGGTCGAAGTCGAGAACATCCACACGCAGATGGAGCGAAGCGAGTCCGTCGCCCGCGCCGTCCGCCGCGGGAACCAGGAAACCGCGGTGCCGCGGCTGCTGGCCATGCTCTGCATCCTGGCCGTGTTCATCCCTTCGTTCTTCATGCAAGGTGCGGCCCGCGAACTGTTCGTCCCACTGTCCTTGGCCGTCGGCTTCGCCATGATCGCGTCGTACTTGCTCTCCAGTACATTCGTGCCGATCCTGTGCGTCTGGTTGTTGAAACTTCCGAAGCAATTGCACGGGACCGACCGACAGAAACCCCTCTCGGGAGCGGTCCGGGCGTACGAGTCGGTACTGGGCCGCTTGCTCGCGGCCCGATGGCTCGTCGTGCCGTTCTACTTCGCCATCGCCGCGTTGATACTGATCCTCGTCGGCACCCGCGTCGGCACCTCGGTATTCCCTCCAACGGATCAGGGGCAGTTCCAACTGCGAATGCGAGCCCCCACGGGAACGAGGATCGAACGGACCGAAGAACTGGCCCAGGAGGCCGTGCGGATCATCTCCGAAGAAGCGGGGCCGGGCAACTTGGCGATGACCGTCGGCTACGTCGGCATGTTCCCCAACAACTTCCCGATCCAGGCCGTCCACCAGTGGACGAGCGGACCGGAAGAACTGATCCTCAAAGTCGCCTTGAAGAAAGGTTCAGGCATCCGGATCGAAGAATTCAAAGCGAGACTGCGGGAGAAGCTCGCCCCGGCTCTCAAGAAATGGCTCGCGGAACGCTGGAAGGAAGAAGGGCTCGCGCCTGCCCAGATCGAAACCCGTTCGGCGGGGTTGAAGCTCTCGTTTGAGCCGGGCGACATCGTGAACGAAGTCATGAGCTTCGGTTCGCCCACGCCCGTCGAGGTACAAGTGAGCGGATCGAAGATGCCCACGAACGTCGCACATGCGCAGAAGATTTTCGACAAGCTCAAAGAGATCCCCGAACTCCAAGACCTCCAGATCGCGCAGGCCCAGGATTACCCCACGTTGGACGTTGCCATCGACCGCGAAAAGGCGGCCACGATGGGGCTTTCAGCCAAGTCGATCGGCAGTTCGCTCGTCCCCGCCACGGCGTCGAGCCGATACGTGAATCCGATCTACTGGCGCGATCCGGGCAGCGGTCAGGGTTATATCGTGCAGGTTCAAATCGCCCCGCCGCGGATGAACTCGACGACGGAGATCGGCCTCGTCCCCGTCCGCGGTAGTTCCGGGCACGGCCCCGCGGGGTGGGGCTTGAACGGGCACTCCACCGCGTACGCATCCCATGGCATGAACGGCGGCGCGACCGGGGGCACGGTCCTACTCCGCGACGTGGCCACCATCAAAGAGACCACCTCGCCAGCCCGCATCGACCGCTACAACATGCGGCGGATGATCAGCATCACCGCGAACGTCTCGACCGCGGACCTGGGCAAAGTGGGCCGCGACGTTCGGAAGGCCATCGCCGCGGCGAACGCCGAGACCATCCACGCTGGCTTCGACGCCAACGAAGCGGACCTCGAAAAAGCGGGCAAGCTCACGCCGGAGGCGAAGGAGAAACTCGACAAGGACCGGGCCGCGGCGCTCAAGGCGAGCAAGCTCCCCGGCGGGATGACCGCCGACGTTCGCGGACAACTCGAATCGCTCGATTCCATCATGCAGAATCTTCTCATCGGTTTGGCGATTGCCGTGCTGGCGATTTTCCTGCTGCTCACCGGCTACTTTCAATCGGTGCGGCTCGCGCTCGTTTCGGTCGCCGCGGTTCCGGCCACACTCTGCGGGGTCGCCCTCATGCTCTTGCTCACGGGCAGCACGCTCAACCTGCAATCGTTCATGGGCGCGATCATGGCCGTGGGCGTAGCGGTGGCAAACGCGATCTTGCTGGTGACTTTTGCCGAGCGGAGCCGGGCGATGCACGGCTACTCCCTCCGCGCCGCGGCCGAAGCGGGGATCGCCCGCATCCGGCCGATCCTCATGACGAGTTGCGCGATGGGGGCCGGGATGATCCCCATGGCCATCGGCCTCGGCGACGGCGGAGACCAGACCGCCCCGCTCGGCCGGGCCGTGCTCGGCGGCGTCGTCGCCAGCACGTTCGCCACGCTCTTCATGCTGCCGTGCGCGTTCGCGGTGATTCAGCGCAAGGCGAACATCGCTACGACCTCGCTCGACCCGGACGACCCGGGGAGCCTGCGGTACGACATCGACCGCGTCGAACTGTTCCAGGAATAAACATGCTCGCAAACGCGATCAGGACGATCCCGCAATCGGTGCGAACGCCCGTTCGGAGGGCCGTCGATTTCGCTTACGGCAAAGCCACGCGGTCGTGGACGGCCAAGGCGTGGGCTTACGATGTACGAGATGCCTGCGACTGGGTGCTCGGCCGTACTGACCCGCTCGTGCCGCCCCGCAAACTCGTCTTCGGCATCGGCGGCGACCTCCACGTCGGCGAACGGTTCCTCGGATGGTTCAAAGATTTGGCCGACTTGAAACCGGACGAAGCCGTGCTGGACGTGGGCTGCGGCATCGGCCGCGCCGCCCTGCCCCTCACCCGCTACCTCTCGCCCCGCGGAGGCTACGATGGCTTCGACATCATGCGCCCCAACATCGCGTGGTGCCGCACGGCGATCACGCCTCGCTTTCCGAACTTCCGATTCCAACATGTGGACTTGTGGAACCGCGAGTACAACCCGCGGGGCAGGCTCGCGGCCCGCGACTTCCGCTTTCCCTACGCCGACGACACCTTCGACTTCGCGTTCCTCACTTCGGTGTTCACGCACCTGATGCCGGACGACGCGGCCCACTACCTCGCGGAACTCGGCCGCGTGCTCAAACCCGGCGGACGGTGTTTAGCGACGTTCTTCTTGCTCAACGACGAATCGACCCGCCTCGTCGATGCCGGGCTCGGGAAGTTCCGCCTCGAACCGCTCGAAGGCGTCCACCGCATCTACAGCCGGGAGATCCCCGAGGCTGCGATTGCATTCGAGGAAACATTCGTCGAGGAGGCGTGTCGAATTGCAGGGTTGAGCATCGACCGACCCATCCGCTACGGACTGTGGTCGGGGCGGGAGCCGTTCTTCGATTATCAAGACGTGGCGATGTTGCGGAAAGCATAGTGTTCTGGCGAGCCGGGAGCGTGAGCGACCGGAGGAATCTCCAGTCGCTCACACTCCCGGCTCGCAGAGTTCCTTAACCACCCAACTTCGAGCCGATGCAAAACAGCGACTTGTCTCCGCGCAAGAAGATCGCGCCGCCGGAGATGGCGGGAGTCGCGAGGCCTTCTTCGCCGGTCTTGCTTTCGGCGAGCTTCTCCGCCTTGTCTCCGAGGCGAAGCGTGGTGAGCACGCCCGCTTCGTTGATGACGAAGAGCTTGCCGTCCGCGGCGACGGGCGAGCCGGAGAATGGGCCGTTCACCCGCTCTTCCCAGAGGATTTTGCCGGTCTTCGCGTCCGCGCAAAGCACGATCCCCGCGGGGTTCGCGGCGTAAACCAATCCCTCATAGACGAGGGCCGAGGAGAACCCCGTGGGCATCTTCGGCGAGGTCCACGCCTGCGTCGGCTTGTTGTCTTTGAGCGTATACGCCGTGACGCCGCGGTTGCCGACGAGGAGAAAGCCATCGTCCCCGAGCGTCGGCGAGGGGATGCCGCCGCTGGGCACCTTTGCAGACCAGTTCTTCTTGCCGGTCGCCACGTCGTAAGCAACCAAGTCGCTGCTCGTGGGGAAGAGAACCTCGGCACTTTCGCCCGACGTCTTCAAGATCGGGGAAACCCAATTCACGTCCCGGGGTCGGTCCACTTTCCAGACATTCTTGCCGGTCTTCGTGTCGATCGCGGCGACGAACGATTCGCCCGCGTTGTCCATCGGAACGATCAGTTTGTCTTTGTGCAGGATCAAGGACGAAGCCATGCCGACCTGGTTCGAGACCGTGGGGTAATCGCCCACGAGCGAGCGGTACCAACGGAGCGTGCCGTCGAGGTCGTAGCAGGCGAGGTCGCCGGTGGCGAAGAGGGCGTATACGCCCGTGGCATCCGCGACGGGCGTCGGGGCCGCCATGCAGGTTTTGGGGTGCGCGAAGGTGAGCCCCGTGGCCGCGAGTTGTCGGTGCCAGAGTTGCGTGCCCGTGCCCGCGTCGAAGCTCAGAACGTGCAGGCGGTCGTCCTTCGGCCCGCTGCTGCAAGTGATGTACGCGCGGCCGCCGACGATCACAGGCGAGGACAACCCGCGGCCCGGGAGCGGGGCTTTCCAGCGCAGCCCGCCCTCCTTGGTGAAGCCGCTGGGCAAACCGGTTTCGGACGAAACGGATGCACCGTTCGGCCCGCGGAACTGGGGCCAATCCGCGGCGATGGCGATGGGCGCGATCATTAGCAGTGCGATGAATGAGCGGATCATTATTTCTTCTCCTTCTTCTCGGGTTCGGTCATCGGCTTGAGCGCGCCGAGTGCGACGGTTTCCGTTTTGCCGTTCTTGTTCACGAGTTGTTTCAAGCCGAGGTTACCGCCGGTCGAATCGCAGAAACGAGCCGCGAACTCCCACTTTTGAGCCCACGATTCCTTCTGATCGTTCTGCGAAACTTTCACGAGCAATTCGTTCGAGCCCGCTTTCAAAGTCCCCTTCCCCACGTACTGGTCGAGCGGCGCTCCGTGGTGGTATTCTTCTCGCTCGAATAGCTTCTTGCCGTTGAGGTAGACCTGGATCGCATTCGGGGACGAGACGCGGATCTCCGCGGGCGTTTCCTTGTCCGAAACGATCACGGCCTGCGCGAACGCCACGGCGTCCTTGTGCTTCCCCACGTCTTTGCTCAGTTCCACGCTTCCGTAGGTTAGTTCGCTTTGAGCGTACTTCCACGTCACGCTCTCGCCTTTGCCGTCGTACTTCTTCGCGAGATCGACGCCGGCTTCGGGCGGATACCTCGTCGAATAGCCGCTCGCCATCGGTCCGTCGAACGGACCGACGACTTGCCACTCGGTGATGAACCCGAAGTGGGCGGTCACGTTTTGCTTGGCACCAAGCTCTTCGAGTTTCTTGTTGATCTCCTCGACCTGATCCTTATCCCGACTCGCGGCGAACAGAGTTTTCAGCTCCGCTTTCAACGGATCGCCCGAGGCCGGAAGTTTCGCGATGCGGTCTGCAATCGCATCGCGGCGAATCTCGACGCTCGGATCGTTCACGAGCGTGGGGAGCAGTTTGGCGGCGGGTTCCTTCGCTTCGACGGAGTAGATTTCGAACGCAATCCGCCGGGCTTCCGGGGAGCGCTTGGCGTCTTTGACGAAGCTCTCGATCTCCGCGACCGGCAATGGCTTCTTTGCCTTCCGCCCGGCTTGCACGATACCGTCCACGGCCGACCGCAGCCAGTTCGCCGCGGTTGGGCTCGCCGTGTCGAACGCGGCGAGGGTCGGAATCAACGCTTCGGAGCCGGATTGGACGAGGACTTTCCACGCCGCCCCCGCGGCTTCGTTCCCGGTCCCTTCGCGGCTCACGGATTGAATGGTCTTGATTGCTCCCGCCACGTTCGGCGGGACTTCCGCGGAGTGAGCCGCCCCGATCCCCGCGAACAGGAGTGGGAGTGCAGAATAAAAGAAGCGACGCATCGTGGTCCTCGCGGCAGACACGGGAAAAGGCGAACCGAAATAGTGTCGCCCGGAGAGGTGGTTCTGTCGATGGGACAGCGGTTCAATTTCCTTGTATTGTCTGAGCCCGAACGCCAATGAGGTCTTGCGAAGAAGACCTCACTGGCGTTCGGGCTTAGACATTTCGAGGTTCTCGCTAAATGACCTCACTGGCGTTCGGGCTCAGACGAAGTCAATGAAGCGGCGTCCGCTGCTTCCCCTGCTCTTCCATTTTCTCGCGGAGATCGGCGAAGTAAGCGGTGAGTTCGTCCGCGGATTTGACCGAGCCGCTAGAGCAGCTTTTCGTTCCGCAGCCGCCGCCGGTGCCGCAAGAGGAACAACCGCCGCCTTCGCTGCCGCAGCCGTCTTTGCCGCAACCCGAAGAGGCGGGCTCTTCCACGGGGTCGGCACTGGTTGGGATTTGAGCGAGGTCGAGAATCCGCACCGGCATTTTGAATTGGGTCGTCAAGCGTTCGCAGAGCGAGTCCGCGTTGCAGGCCCCCCAGGCGAGGACGTGCAGGATCGCGGCCGATCGGTCGAAGAGGATCTCCGCATCGACGATTGACAGCGGCATGTCACCGAGCCACTCGTTCGCGGCGTCGATGAGTTCGCCTTCGAGCGATTGCACATCGATCCGCTCGGTTTCGTCGATCGAACGAACGATCTGGCCGCCCGTCGCGGAGTCGAGTTGCGAAACGAATTTGCTCTCGCCGGAATCGAGCACCTCGCCGAGTTCGAGGCCGCGGGGCGTTCGGGCCAAGACCGCATCGCCGCGGGTAGCGCGGAACTCCGGCGGTGCGGCGAACCGGCCCACGAACGCGGAGCGGCCGTACTGAACCAAGTATTCTCGGGGTGATGTCACTTCGCGCCCGCCGTCTCTTCGAAGCCGAAGTAGTCCCGCATGTATTTGTCGTACTCCACTTGGCCGGACTCGGAACTGAGGTCGAGCCGGAGTTCGTTGATGACCTTGATGCTCTGGTCCTTCACCCACGATTGCCAGCAGTCCGCACAGACAGACTGCGCGATCCGCACGCCGATTTCATCTTTAAGAGGCGGAGCCGCTAGCGGCTTTGCGCGCTTCCCCGCGGAACACCCCGGCCGCTCGCAGCGGAACCCGGTCTCGGGTCTGTCATCCACCGGATTAGCCGCTGTTGCTGCCACCGGAACGGGTGCTCCGAGGTCTGCGAGCAACTTCGCCATCGCGTCGCGGGGGATGCGGTCGCCGCGTTCGTCTGCGATCTTGTAGCCGTTCGTCAGGGCCGCGATCGCGTCGTCTTTGCGATCCAACTTGATGAGGCTTTCGCCGAGGAGTTGGTGCGCTTTGGAGAACGTCGGCACGATCTCGACCGTGCGGCGGAACGAGGCTGCGGCGTCTTCGTGCTGGCCGTCTTCGGACTGCAACTGCCCGAGCCGGAAGTGGCCGAGTTCGTTGTCCGGGTCGTCCGTCGCCATCTTGCGGAACTGGGCGATGCGGTCTTGGAGAGCACTCATGGAGAAGTCTCGGCTTAACTCGAACGGGACCGGCGAAGGCCGGCCCGTAAAAGACATGATACGCACTCGACCGGTTTAGTTAGCCGGAGCGACCACCGCGACCGGCAGATCGAAGGTGTAAGTCTTGTTCGCCACCTTATCCACGGCCTTCAATCGGACCGTGAACTTGCCCGGCCGGGTGAGCGGGAGCAGGAACCGGACGCTGAAGCCGGGGTCTTTTTCGTCCACGTTCGCATCCGCGGAATAGCTGCCCGGCTTGGAGATCGTCGGCTTGCCGGCTTCGTCGAGGGGTTGCATTTCGATGGTCACGCTCGGCTGCTTCTTGGTCGCGTCTCGGGCGAACCCGACGATCCCGAATTGCACGAAGAGCGACTGCCCGACCACGCCCGTGGTCGGGGAAGCGATCTGGCCCCGCTCGTCCACGCTCGTGTAGACCGCGACGATGCCGAAGTCTTTCGGCAGCACGGTGAACTTCCGGTCGAGCGTCTTGGCGTCCTTCGTGGCGATATCCGTCACGGTCACCTTCAACACGTACTCGCCCGGCATCTGGTCGAGGCCGACGGTGATGTACGCCCGGGCCGGGAGCTTGCTGCCGCCGAGGGGCACGTAATCGGTTTTCTGCACGGCTTCTTGTTTGAAGATCGACTTGCCGGCCTTGTCTTGCAGTTCCATGCCCATCGTGTAAACGACGTTCCCCTCGGCGTTGATGGAAATGCCTTCGATGTCGAACGCGACGAAGAGCACGTCCCCCGGCAAGAGCGGCGCATCGACTCGCGTGCCGCCGAGTTCGCCGTAGGTGTTTCGGGGGTTGGTGAGTTCGATGGCGCTCGCCGGCGCCTCTGCGAAGCCGAGAGCGATGATCAGGGGGAGTAGATACCGCATGGCAAATCGTCTCCGAAGTTCGATCCCGCGGCCGGCCGCGTGCCGCACCGCCCACACCAGATAACGTTCCATTGTCGTTTCCGTTTCGACTTGCGACTAGAGCGGAATTGGAACTCGGTCCGCGCGACCACGAATCTGCCGCTTCGTAACCTTCGCTCACCCAGAAGTTTCGCGCGCGTACAACGAGAACTTGAGCCGCGGCGGGTTGTTTACTAGAATGCCCGCACCGAACCTGTTCCGCTTCTGCCAACCTGCCAGGCATCTCCGCCGCGGGGTTGGGTTGTAACCCCAAACCGCCGGAGGCCCATCGTGGTCTCGAATTCCCCGTCAGCGCTCGCCAACCCCGACGACATCTTCGCCGAAACGCGGATGTCCTTCGGCGACCACATCGAGGAGTTGCGCAAGTACCTCCTCCGAGCCGTCTACGGCCTGCTCGTCATCCTCTTCGGCGGGTTCCTGCTCGATGGGTTGGGCGAAGCGCTCGACATGGAAAACCTCGGCCTCGGTCGGCCGATGCTTAAGGTAATTACCGAACCCGTCGAAACCCAAGTCCGCGATTTTTACACCGCCCGCAACAAAAAGTCCGAACAGAAACTCCAAGAGATCGGCAAATCTTCAGCGGAAAAAGGGGAACTCCGCGCGATTCGTAAGAAGTACGACGAAAGCGGCAATCGTTTGACGGAACTCTCGGGCGACGAACGCGAAAAACTGCTCGGGTCGCCGGTCGAGATGCCCGTCATCTTCAAACGCAAAGACTTTGAAAAGGGCTTGAACCTACCGCCGGATCCAAATGCGCCGGAAGAGTTCGAAGTTAAGCAGCAAGTCTATCCTGCTTACATCAGCTACCTCGCGAACGATGGCGAAGGACAGCTCGGCAACAAGCAGTATTTGACCACGCTCAGTGTCCAAGAACCGATGATGGTGTACTTCAAGGTGTCCGTGCTCTGCTCCGTGGTCGTGGCGAGCCCGTGGATTCTGTTCCAGCTCTGGGCGTTCGTCGCCGCGGGGTTGTATCCGAAGGAAAGAGCTTACGTTTACCGCTTCCTCGGGCCGAGCCTCGGGCTGTTTCTCACGGGCGTGCTGATGTGCCAGTTCATCGTGCTGCCGGGGGCCGTGAAGGCGCTCATCGCGTTCAACAACTGGATTCAACTCGACCCGGACTTGCGGTTGAACGAGTGGCTCGGCTTCGCGCTGCTGTTGCCCGTCGTGTTCGGCATCTCGTTCCAGACGCCGCTGGTGATGTTCTTTTTGAACCGCATCGGCATGTTCGGCTGGCAGGACTACTGGGCCCGCTGGCGGCACGCGACGCTCATCATCGCCTTCTTCTCGGCGATCATCACGCCGACGCCGGACATCGTCACGATGATGTATTTGTTCGTGCCGATGTTCGGGCTTTATCTGGTCGGCGTGGCCGTTTGCAAGTTCTTCCCGCCCGCCCACGAACTCGAAGACGCGGCCGAGGCGCGGGCCGAAGAGCAAGTGGCCGTATAATGCCTGCGATGGCCGAATCGTTTGAACCGCGCGTGTTTCTCGTCGGGGCCGGGCCGGGCGACCCCGGCCTGCTCACGGTCCGCGGGGCCGAGCTCCTGGCCCGCGCGGACCTCGTCATTTACGACCAACTCGTTCCGAAGCGAATGCTCGACACGGCTCCGGCGACCGCGGAACTGATCTGCGTCCGCGATTTGCCCGGTCAGCATCCGGATAAATACCCGCACATCTACACCCGGCTCATCGACGCCGCGAAAGAAGGCAAGACCGTCGTGCGGCTCAAGGGGGGCGATCCCCTCGTCTTCGGCCGCGGCGGGGAAGAAGCCGAGAGCCTCCGCGATGCCGGGGTGCTCTACGAAATCGTCCCCGGCGTCACCGCGGCGTTCGCGGCCGCGGCGTACCTCGATATTCCCCTCACGCACCGCCACCACGCCAGCGCCGTCGCCCTCGTTACCGGGCACGAGCTCCCCAACAAGCCCGGCAACCGCTTGAACTGGGAGGCCCTCGCGAAGTTCCCCGGCACGCTCGCAATTTACATGGGCGTGGCCCGCTTGCCGTTGATCCTCGGCGAATTGCTCAAATACGGAAAGTCCCCCACGACCCCCTCGGCGATCATCGAACGGGCGAGCACGGGCGACATGCGTTCCGTCTTCGCTCCTCTGCACGAACTCGAAACCGCTCGCCGCAACGCCGGGCTCGAAGCCCCCGGCTTGATCC
>Ga0209591_10006921_pt1 | contig 12518 bp, 5 predicted proteins | sample MAT01_FD_187207 | JGI IMG/M metagenome (GOLD analysis project Ga0209591, IMG submission 187207) | Freshwater microbial communities from Lake Fryxell liftoff mats and glacier meltwater in Antarctica - MAT-01 (SPAdes) (version 2) | ecosystem: Environmental > Aquatic > Freshwater > Ice > Liftoff...
CTGAACAGCCATTATTTGATAGTTGTCGCCTTGAATGCGCGACAAAATTCCCACGGACAGCCTTAACTGTCGGCATCCCATTGCCAGCAGTTCTTGGAGGCGCAAATCAAAGGTAGAGAGGCGGCCCCGGGGGTCTGTACGGGGAGCCGAAATCACTTGGTACAAAGTTTTAATGGCAGCTTCGCTTTCTCGCAGTTCTTGCTCTGTTTGCTTCCGCACGCTGATGTCGCGGGAAACGCCGATAATTTCTTGCACGGAGCCAGTTTCGGGATCGCGGATCGTGCGGCTGGTGGTTTCAAACCAAATGTATTTGCCGTCTTTGTGGCGGATGCGATAGCTGACGGTGTAAGTAACTGGGAGCGTCAGGACTTTTGAGTGAGCTTTGGCGATGATTTCTAAATCGTCTGGGTGAAAATAATCGTTGGGGACGCGGCCGATAAGTTCAGAAGGTTCGTATCCCAGCAAAGCTTGGCTGGCTGGCGAGACGTAAACAAACACGCCTTTGGGGTTGTGTCTGGTGATCATGTCGGTTGAGTTTTCGGCCATCAACCGATAGCGGTTTTCGCTCTCCTTATGTTCGACTTGAGAATTGCCCAATGCTTCTAGCATTTGGTTGATGGTGTCGGCCAAGCTGGCGAGTTCATCGCCTCCTGGCATTTGAACGCGCAAGTCTGGATCGCCGTTGGCTGCGATGTTGCTGACGCTAGTGCTCAAGTCCGCCAATCTCGCCAAGACTAATTTTTCTAGCAACACCAGGGCGATCGTGCTAAATATTAAACCTACTGCCAGTATTAAAAATGTAAACAGCTTCAAGGTAGCCTGACCTTGGCGGTAGATGATGCGGTCTACCTCTACTCGCAGCAGCAGTGCTAGCTTGCCCCGGATGTCCCGAATCATGGCGTATCCTGCGACTACGCTGTCGCTGAGCGGCTCAACTAAAATTTCTACTGATTTGAGGTTGGAAATTTTTAGTTTGAGATTGTCCAAATCCTGGCTTGAGCTAGCGAGTGCTTTAGCGCCTGGGCCGGAGTAGTTCGTGGCTCCCACTTTAAAATCTAAACTGGGCAATCTAAAATCCACTGACAGGTGAGTCAGTTTTGAAAGCAAACCGATTTCGGTGTTGTCGAGGTAGCGTGCCAGGATCAGCGTCCCCCGTGGCGGGCCTTGGGCGTTGCTGTTGACGATCGGCTTTGAAGCAATTAGCAGTCTAGCTTCTGGCAGAGTCAGGACACCTGTTTTGGCGGTTGGGCCGCCAGAACCTGTCCCCGAGTCTAGCAGCGCGTCGGTCAAGTGCTGTTTTAAGCTTTCGGGAATCGGGATTTCGGTTTTAGATTTCAGGTCAAAACCTTTGCTGAAGATGGTCTTGCCGTTCGAGTCCAGCAGCACCAATAAGTTTAGCCTCAAGTAAACAAATGTCAAATCGACAAAATTTGACTTAACAAAATCCTGATTCCGTGTATCGACGAAAGAGTAAGTATCATCCCACTGGGCATAATCTTGAGCGCTGGTGTCTAAATTCGACAAATCGTCATCTAGCGCGTCCAAAGCCCGCGCCACATCCTGGCGGACATACTGTGCCTCCAGGTTATGAAAATCGTGCAGCAAAATGGTTGATGCAGTGGCATAGAGAACCACAATCAGGCTGATCAGGGCTGCACCGATGATTAATAGTGTTTTTTTTCGGAGTTGCATGGCGTCGGCCTCCTCACGGTGCTACTAGGCAACTAGCCTGGGGAGGTTGGAGACGTAGGTTGTTTAGCATTGGCGATCGCAGGGCCTGGGTGTTTTTACTATTGTGGGCGGACTGGGAAAAGCCCTTGGTATTTCCAAGGTATCAGGTATATCACCCCCCACAGTCAGTTTAGTATTTTCACTGCTTTAGATCCATATTATGCACAACCTATTCCTTACAAGTTATCACCTGACGATCAGGATTTTGTCAGATCCGTGCGATCGAAGTCAAAAAAGTTCGCATTTGATACTCGCGCAGCGCAGAGGCGGGCGATCGAACCGGGAGCATCTCATTTTTGTAAAAAGCATTTTTTTCTGATCGTGCGAGCGTCCCCGCTCGCGTATCGTATAATACGCGAGCGGGGACGCTCGCACTATTAAATGCAAAACTGAGGTTTACTCCTATAGGGCGGGTTTTGCCTTGATACAGTCGATTATTTCATAAATTCTGAGCCCAAGCCGCCCCTACCGCAATATGGTTGACTTAAGAAATTCGTCAAAAAGCCTTAAGTAAACCGTATTGTTTTATAGTAGTGAATCGAGCCGACACGCTCTTGAAAAGTGTGATAAAAATAGTGCCTGATGTCAGTAGGAACTCACATCAGGCACTATCAGCTTGCACGATCGATCGCGCAAATAAATTGTTTGTTACCTGTCAACTGTTTGCTGTCAACTGTCAACTGTCAACTGTCAACTGTTTGCTGTCAACTGTCAACTGTCAACTGTTTGCTGTCAACTGTCAACTGTCAACTGTCAACTGTCAACGGATGACAGCTAAAGCACCAGCGCCCGCAGCCGCAAAGGCCGAGGAAAGAGCAGTGAAAAACAGCCACCAAGAGGCAACTTCCGCTGCTTTCCGAGTTTCTTCAGCTTGTTTTTCAGCTTGCACTTTAATGCTTTCGAGGCGAAGCTGCGCTTCTTGCTGCAAGCGTTCTGCTCTTTGCAAGACGGTGTTGCGACTTCTTTCAATTTGGTCGATCAAGCGGTTGGCATCTGCTTCGGAAATGTCCTCGCGGGAACTAATTAGTGCTACTAAAGTATCGCGGTTGAAATGACCGAGGCGATCGCGCAAAGCATCAAATCCGGCTTGCGGATCGTCAAATAACTTCCGCACGTCCCGCGTAATCCCTTCATAATTGAGTTCAGGGCGATCGAGGGAATTGAGATAATCCCGAACCTTGCCGAGAACCCCATCAATTACCGACTGAATGCGCTCCTGAATTTTCTGAATTTGCAGTGCAAACTCGTCGCGCACCGACAAAATGCGATCGACAATGCGAGCAGCTTCTTCCTCAGAAATATCCGGCCGCTGAGACAGCAGAGAAATCATAGTCGCTCGATCGATGTGCGACAGCCGATCGCCCAAACTGTAAGCACCCACTTTCGGATCATGTAGCAACAGTTGCAAATCGCGCTTGATGGCTTCGGGATTTAATTCATCCTTGCCCGTATTGCGCAAATAATCCTCTAAAATGCTCTGAAAATCGTGGACTTGGGTTTGCACCCGCTTCGCCAAACGGCGCGGCGCTTTCACGATCGATCCCAGAGTTTCCTGCACTTGGTCGATAATTTGATTGACTTGTTCCTCGGTCAAATCTTGTCTCTGAGCCAGCAGTTTTACCAAAGTATCGCGATCGACCTGAGACAGGCGACCACGCAGCGCTAAAGCCCCTTCTTTGGGATTTTCCATCAGTTTCGTCAAATCCCGCTGAATCCCTTCAGGATTGAGTTCTGCCTTGCCAGTATTACGCAGATAATCTGCCAGGGCGGTGGTAGTTTGGTCGTACTGATCCTTAGCTTTTTCTGCCAACTTTTGCGGTGCTTCCAGCGCGCTGTGCCAAGTTTCTTCGGCGCTGTCGAGAAGCTGATTCACTTGGTCTTCGGTGAGGTCTTTGCGCTGAGATAGCAATTTTACCAAGGTTTCGCGATCGAACCGAGAAGCTCTAGCTCTCAGCGCCCAAATTCCCGCTTCCGGGTTGTCCAGCAGCGTTTTGAAATCGCGCTTGATGCCTTCGGGATTGAGTTCTTCTTTGCCCGTAGACTTCAAGTATTCTTGTACTTTTTGCCACTGGTTATCTAGTCGGACTTGCGCTGCTTCTTGCAGACCTTGGGCATCTGCTAAAACGACATCTCGCGTCCTTTCCAACTCTTTAACAATCTCTTCTACTTCCTGGAAGCCGAAGCCTTCGCGGCCTCTCAGGATTTGCACGAAACTGTCGCGGGTGTGAGGAGAAAGCCGATCGCGCAACTGTTCGTAAGTAACATCGGAATCCTCTAAGATTTTCTTGAAATCGCTGCCGATACCTGATGAAGTCAGTTCTGCTTTCGGCGTCAGCTTCAAGTAAGTTTCCACCCGCCACTGCAAATCGCGAGCTTTTTCTTGCTCCTCGGCAAAGATCACAGTTTGCAAAACTCGCTGTCTAATTCCTTCTAATTCCTGGGAAATTTCTTTAATTTTGTCTTGGGTAAAAACGCCGCGACTTGCCAGAATTTCGGCAAAATTTGACTGTTTGAGTTTTTCTAATTCGCGGCGCACAGTTCCCGGATCTGCCGTCGGATCGTAGAGCACGTCACGAAACTCGCGCTCGATCGCGGTAGGGTTCATCTGCCACGAATAAGTATTAAGCAAGTAGTTTTCTACGTCGGCGCGAATTGGGCTGTAAGTTTCTGGTTCGCCTTTGACTTGAGCGGTAACTTTATCAGCTTGCTGGCTAACTTTGTCTTTAGCTGTTTTGAGCTGACCGATTACTTTTTGAACATCGAAGTCGGAAATATCCGTGCGACCCAAAACTACTCCCATTAAAGCATTGGCTCCCATTGTCATTGCTTGGGACATCATGGTTGGGTTTTGTCCGGGATTTTGACCGCCCAGATTGCCGAGGACTTTTTCTACTCTACTTGTCAGTGTATCTGAGAGCAAATCTCCCGATTTTGCAGATTTCAGATAGTCGATCAATTGGGCGATGCCGTCTGATTTCTGCCCTTGTGTTCCTACTTGTTTCCAAGCATCTTGGAGTTGGTCTACAATCCGATTTACGTCGCGCTTTGATAAGTCCGATCGCGAACTTACTAAATCTACCAGGGTTTGGCGATCGAGATTCGGCAAATTTTCGCCCGCAATGGTTTTGAGTTGCGGATCGTTGAGCAATTTTTCAAACTCGCCGCGCATCGCTTTGATGTCTAATTCCGGCGGTTTGAGGGCTTGGATGTAGTCTTCGACGTTTTCCCGCAAGCTTGTGGGGTCGATCGCGCTACCGAGTTCGTGTCCCACTGCGGCGGCGGCTGCTTTGGCTGTGGCCACTACTTGGTTACTGGCTGCTTGCGCGCCGAGGGCTGCGGCTGCGGTGCCGAAAATCGCTTGAACGCCTGATGTCGCGGTGTTAACAACGGAACCGATCAGGGAACCGACGGTGGTGGAGCTCACCCAGACGAGGAGTGAGAAATAGGTGGCCCAGACGACTAAACCGACGATCGCACCCAAAACCGGACTGCTAATCAAGCTAAGCTTTACTGCTAGCAAGCAAGCGAAGAATAGGGCGATGGTGACGGTGATTAGAGTCCAAGTGCCGACTTTGCTGCCGATGTGGCGCACTGGCGGGCTGCCACTGTCGGAGTGGTGTCCGTCATCGTGGGATTGTCCGATGTAGGAAAGGCCCGCAGCTACTGATAAATTTGTTAGCAAGAGTTGGAAAGCGCAGGCGAGCACGACTCCAGCTATGAGGGCGATAAAAAATTGTGGCCCGGAATATAGAAGTGCTGCGTCTTCTACTCTGGTTGTAGTAGTAGTCTGCTCTACTGGTACTTGGGCCAGCCAGAACCCGATGTTATACAGTTGGGGATTTATTGGCAAATTTTGATACATAGTATATTCCTCGTTAAGGCGCGGGTGCGCATAGTTGAGTGAGTTGGTGCGATCGGCTAATGTATAGTTTCGACTTTCTGCCCTCAATGCCAAGCATCACCTGATTAACGAGCTAAAGCATCCCCCTACAGTCGGAAGTGTATAGATATGTCTGCGGCCTACTGTCACTTTAGGAATATTTGTGCTATGTCAATTTTGTTTGAGTTGTGAACTAGACTTTTTTAAACGAACCGCAGAGGGCGCAGAGAACGCAGAGTCAGAGAATAGAGAGAAAAAAAGTTGTTAGTTATTAAGCTGTTTTGCTAAGGTTATAATAATTTCAATCATATTTACTTGCTTTTGGCGATCGCGATTTCTCAAAGCACAGACCAAAAAAGGAAAAAAGTATGTTATTTTCAGAACAGCTTAATACATTAGATTGAATTTGGGGGAGGGTTCGCGCACCTGCCCCACTCATAGTTGAAAGACAGAGGATTGTTAAAATTAAATCCACCACAGCTTATGACAATTGCCAATTCTCAATTACCAACCAAACAATCTAATTCTGCTTGCATTTGATTGGTAACTAAATCTAAACAAGCATCGACATAATCGCGATCGCGCGCCGCCTCCGAACCGTACCTTTCAAATACGATCGGTTCGCACACGCGAGTCCGAATTTGCACTGGCAAAGGCAGATGCGGCAAAGGCCCAATCCCCAATCCCCAAGGCAATCCTAAATACACCGGAAATACCACCGGATCGATGCCAAACAACCACGGCATCCCCAATTCATGCAATTGCTTAACTTGTTCGTACAAATCTGCCAAAACTATCAAAGTGTCGTGGGCACCGTGGGATATAATTGGGACAATTGGCGCTTCTTCTCGCAATGCTAATTTGATAAATCCCTTGCGTCCGGCAAAGTAGATTTTATCGCGCAAGTGGTGGGGGCGAAAAACATCTTGGGCGCCGCCAGGATAAACGAGAACCGGGGCATTTTTGCCCAAAGCTGCGATCGCCATTTTCGGATGTGCTTTGATCGCGCCGCACTGCACCGCCATGCTAGCAATATCAGGAGAAACCTTCCAAACCGTCGGGTGCATCAATCCGTAGGCCGATCGCTCCGTGCCGTACCTGTGGAACCATTCGTATAAAAACATAAACATATCCGGTGTGGCGATTCCCCCGTTGTGAGAACCGACAATGAGCATTTTTCCGCGTGCGGGGACGTGGTGCCAGCCGTCGCTTTGTACGCGAAAATAGTGGCGGTACAGCCATTCCCAGATTGGGAGCATTAGTTTGATGAATTCGGGATTGCGATCGGCTAAGGATAAACCGTCAAAGCGAGAACTTGGGCTATTGTTTCTGGGGCTGGATGCAGAATATTTCATTTATTGGTGCTTGGGTGCGATCGGCGGTAAAAAAGTATAGTTTTAGTATTGCAAATTCTTGGAAATTGACATATACTTTATTTATAATGGGAATTGGCGCATCAAAAATAAAAAAGTCACTATTCCCATTATCCTACATACATTCTCATAGTACAGCAAAAGACCGAGAAAAGTCAATACCATATTAGCGAAATTTTAACAGTTAAATCATAATTCTTGGACATACTGCCTCAACACAGGTGGCAAAGTATAAAAACTTCCTGTTTTGTCGATGAAGCAACGCCGCGATAAAGATTGTAGCGCATTGAGTAAATCTGGCGATCGCACAGTGCCACATTCTAGTAATTTTGCCAGGTTAACTGGTTCGCTTTCCCGACAAAACAAAGAGAGGACTTGTTTTTCTAGTTCGGATAGGCGACTAAACTGCTGCTGTAAAACATCTTTCAAATCTTCCGGCAACAATATGGTATCATTTAATAATAACTCAGTCGCGCCAATTCCCAACTCTTGCATCAAAGTCGCCACGCTTTTTAACCATAACGGATTGCCTTGGTAGCAGTGAATGAGTGTTTCGCAGTTATCGATTTCTGCTAATCCATGATCTCTGAGGATTTCTCCGGCGGCTGCGGTGTCTAAACCAGTGAGTTGTAAGCTACGAATGGGAGTATTTGGGCTTGTGAGTTGAGGAACTTCTTTGGGTGGTTCCCAACCGATTAGCAGGAAGCAACTTTGATGGGATAATTTTTCTATTTGTTTGAATAAAGAGCGATATTCTTCGTATCCTGGTTTATATTTTCCTGCTAATTCGCCGCTGCTGAAAAGATTGTGAATGTCATCTAAGACGATTAAACAGCGATGGTTTTGTAAATATTTAATCAGCGGTAATTGTGTCTGGTTTGTTGGGGATACTTCTGGTTTTTCGGAATTGAAAAAAAGCTGTCTTATTTTAGATTGAAATTTATCTATGGTGGGGAATTCGTCTAGGGTGTACCAAGCTGTGTACTCAAACTCGTCTTTGATTTGTTGTACGAGTTTTACTGCTAGGGATGTTTTGCCGATGCCGAGTCCGCCGGTGATGGTTATGAGGCGGCTGTTTTGTTGTAGAATCGAGGTTGTGAGGGTTTGGAGGTGGGAAGTGCGATCGAAGAAAGCACCTAATTCTGGCATCTCGCTTAAATCTTGATGCGATGTTTCTTGGTTTGGTGGGTGTGAGTTTGGTATGTTTGGCGGGTGTCTAGGTTCTCCACAAAAATTAACTAAGCCTATTTGCACAGAGTCTTGTGCATAATGTGAAACAATGGAGACTTGGAACCTCTCCATTGCCGATCTAAAATTTTTTTTATTAATATCTTCTCCCAACTCTTCTGAAAGTATCTGCCATAGTTCCGAAGCGGCATTCCTAACACGACTTTCAGAACAGTCAAAGTCTTTGGCTACGTGCTTGTATGTCTCGTGTTGTAGAGTTCCTTTCAGTACCGCCTCTTGTAAATCGTCAAGGTGTTGACCCGTTTTCTCGAAGATTATGCGATCGGCGAAGTTTAACATTTCTTTGAGATTCATCGGCTCAAGAGGATGGGAAAGTTTTGTGTACTATAGCACAGTTTTAGACATTTTAGTATATTTTTAGATATCTTAGTACATAACTGGATGTAAAGAGAGTGAAAGCAGGAGAAAGTCGTCGGCAAAATAGGACATTTTTTGAGTAGACAAAGCTCGAATTTATTAAGTATGATAGAAAAAATATTAAAGCATAAATTTAGAGATTAATCTATTATGGATTCGACTACAGAAATTATACAGGTACAGTTGTCTGATGGCACAATTATTAACGTAGAAGCTACACCCATTGGTGAGCAGGATGTTTCATCTCCGACAAATAGAGCCTTTAGAGAAATTACAGACTCTATCAAGTCAATCGCGACTGAATTAGCTGAAACCCTCAAAGAAATCAATCAATCGGTACAGCCCGATAAGATCAGCATAAAGTTAGGATTGGAAATAGCAGTTGAATCTGGCCAACTAACTGCTTTGATTGTCAAGGGTGCAGGTAAAGCAAATCTCGAAATCACTATGGAGTGGGGCAAATAACTTCATAATAGGCAGGTGAAAGTATGGCAAAGCAGAATCTTGAAAAACTGCTTCAGGAATGTACTGTGCGTTTAAGCACTCCCAGCGGATTTGGAACAGGTTTTTTTGTCTCTCCTGGTGGTTTAATTTTAACCTGCAACCATGTCGTTGATGGGAGTAAGTATGTTGATGGGAGTAAGTATGTTGATGTAGTCAGTAGGCTTGGATCAAATCAGCAGGAATTTACAGCCAAAGCAAAGGTTATTTTGCAAGTACCCAAACCTGCCGATATTGCACTTTTGCAAATTGAGGGCGAAGTACCCGATCATAAATGTGTTTATTTTGATGATACGCTTCCACAAGTGGGAGATAAGTTATACACTTTTGGCTACTCACAACAAAGCTATAAAGATGGTTACTCTGGTGGCGACTCTACAACTATTGAGTATGAAGGAGAAAGTTTTAAAGAAAATGCGTTTGAGTATGAAGGGGAAAGTTTTAAACAAAAGGTGTTAATCCTAAAACTTAAGCAAGGGGAGATTCAAAAGGGTCAAAGTGGCTCAGCATTACTTAATCTTCGTACTGGCAAAGTTTGTGGTATTGTTAGCATTTCTCGAACTGCAGATTTGGGAGGGCGTGCTACTCCCTCTAGTATTCTATTTAATCCCAAAGATTTTGTACAATCTCAAGACGATCAGAATCGCATTTTGAGATTGTTGAAGGATAACGATAAATATCATCATAATACTGATAAAACTTGGATCAAAATTATTCGACAAAGTTTTTGGGATCGTATCGTTGCTTTAGTTGTGGCAGGTATCTCATTAATTTGTTTCTGTGCACTATGGATATTTAAACCAGAAGATCAGTTAATTTCAGCTATTCTGCGCCTTTTAGTTTCATGTGGATTTGGGTTTTCTGCAATCCTATTTGTCAGAAGCCTAAACTTAAAATTTGCAAAAATCAGTCGATTTTTGATTACTTCATTTGCAGGTTGTATCACAACTCTTTTGGCATTTGGTATATCTTTTTGGCTGATTACTGATATTTCAATTGTCGTGAGAAATTTGACAGGCATTAATGAATATCCCACATTTGGTCTGATCGAAAAAGATTTTCCGCAGCGATTAAAGAAAATTTTAGATATAAAAAATGAACCAATTATTGATACTAACAATCCTGTTTATGAAGCTATCCAAACTTTTAGAGATGAAAGTGGAAATACTGCTCTTATCTCATTAAGAGATACCCAGCCAGAGGTTTATGTAAAAGAATCCTTTAATCAAAATGGTAATACAGTAAGTAACACATTATATAACGACATAAGAAGAGAGATTAAAAAGGATGATTCAGTAAAATTTAACCAAAATTTAAAAAAGTTTGAGTCAGAACCAACGACATTTAAAATAGGTCAAGGGTTTCGGTACACATCAGCTCTATTACCATTTCAGTCATCCTCAAAAAACGCTCAATGGACAGCCTTGTTACCGAAGGATGTTACGGAAGAAGGTAATAGACAATTTGGAACAGGCTCTTTACTTCAATACCCTAAATTATCAGATATTGAAAGACAAGGTAGTTTTAATTATGGGGGTATAACCGATAATAATTATTGGTTTCAAAAACTTATCAAAACAAACCCAGATATACGAGGTTTTATAGGTTTTAATTATAAATATCTAGAGAGCATAATGCCTACTGCTGAAGGACTATTTTTATATTTCTTTCCTTGTGATTTTGAAGGCGTTAGACGCTTAGAGCCTACTCCCTATGTAAGATTTGTTGACCTAAAAAATAATAGCTCTTCTTCACTTAAAATTGATTCTATCAAAGTAAAAACATTAGAAAATGACAAATACAAACTAACTTCTGTAGGTAATAGGGATAAGTTATTTCAGGAAAAAGAGGCTAAGGATGAACCTATTAACATCTCAATACCTCCAGGACAGCATCTTCTAATTCCCATCGAATTTGGTTTTGATACAAGACCATCTAAGAACTTGCGAAGAGGTCATATAAACTATTCCATAAATAAAGAAGGCAAGGAGGAGGATGACCGAACAAATAATCAAGTCAATGCTATTGATTTATTGGATAAAAGTCTATATTTTTCAAATATTCCATCTTTGGAAAAAGATGGCTCTTTAAGTATTACTCCTGACAAAACTCCATTGAACATAATGGTTCAAAGCATCCTTCAACCTATTACCTTCTCTAAGGATTTTATCGGCAAGACAAAGCCTTTGAATGAGTTAATACGGGAAATTCCTAATCGATTTGCTGTTGGTTCATTGAGAAATGTTATCGCTGTCAGAATTAATGGTAAGGATATCCAAACAGATAATCCACTCAACGATCCACGTTTTTCTATGTCTGTATATTTTGGATTAGGAAGCTGTCCTTACTTGATGGTTTATGACTCTGAAAAGGGCTACTGGATTGAAGTTGGCACTATAATAACTGGAAGACAGACTAAAGCACAGAAGGATTATGAAGTTCATCCTCTAGGAAATCATCCTGTAAAAATAAGGATTGAAGAAAGGGACAAAGAAATTACTTATCTTGACTCAATTTCTATTCTTTACACAGATTCACAGACTGGTGCTGAAAAAGAGGTGAAGAGTAATATTCCTGAGTTGATCGATGTTGATGATAAATACTTTGTTTTGAAGCAATATGATGTTCTAGATGTGAATCTGAAGCGGTTGATACCTAGAACTGCTGTGAATGTTAGGCTCAGAGTAAATGGTTATTATGAACCACTTGCTGGAGTCAAGCCAATGTATGAAAATCACGGAGTATAGCGATCGCCCTTTCTGGTTTCTGATGAGCGATCGCCTAAAATGAAAGAGCGATCGCCCATGATTGAGCAAGAGCGATCGTCCTTCTAATTTTTTCCAACAAGAGCGATCGCCCTTCTGAATTTTTTTTAAACAATGCCGATCGCAGAGCCGAAAATAATTTCTTTGATTTTGATATGGAATTGGTACATCTCCAAATTTTAGATAGTGAATTAGTAATCGAATTGAGTAAAATAGCATTTCCATTTACTAACAATGTCCTATAATGGTCAAAATATTTTTGCACTATGGTCGCCTAGAACCCATCCCAATGAATGAAAATTTAATAACTTAAGTATCTACTCAGTCTGAGGAACTGCACGATACTTTCATTTCAAGCAACAGTCTAGCGCGATCGCCCTTCTCGCCTCGGTTTAGTTTGCTCCCTCAACCCAAAAATCATCGGCATTTAATTTGACTTTGCTAAAGCGCGATCTTTCTTAAGAAACCGGGTTTCTGAAATAATTAAAGCATCTGTGCCGAGATGAGTGTTCAGAAACCCGGTTTCTCACCCCCACGCGATCGCATTTCTCCTTTACAAATCTTGATTCCAAATCCTTACGGAAAATAACGATAAAATTCCCGACGATGTAGCACTCGCAACACTTCTATAATATCTCCATTAACCTCTATTCCAATACGGTA
>Ga0209591_10006922_pt1 | contig 12518 bp, 14 predicted proteins | sample MAT01_FD_187207 | JGI IMG/M metagenome (GOLD analysis project Ga0209591, IMG submission 187207) | Freshwater microbial communities from Lake Fryxell liftoff mats and glacier meltwater in Antarctica - MAT-01 (SPAdes) (version 2) | ecosystem: Environmental > Aquatic > Freshwater > Ice > Liftoff...
ACGCAGAGCCTCGGGCTGCACTCTCGCTGCGATGGACGATCAGGGTATCAGTGACCTTGCCACCGGCGATCAGGGACTCTGACCCTTGATCCGACCCCTTGATCCGTACTGATCCCTTGATCCTCGTAGCGGTTACGCGCGCGCAAATCGCATCAGCGGCGCGACGTCGCCGCGATCTGCCGCACGCAGCGCCGTGAGGTACGCAGCCCGTGCCGATCCCGCGCCGGTCAGGTCGGTGGCGCCCATGTGAACGGCGCGTGACGATGCGCATGCAGCAGTGTGTCGGCGGCCAAGCGGCTCCAGCGACCGTTGCCGTTCGGAAAGGGATGCACCAGTGCGATCCCGTGATGGAGCCGCACCGCGACCTCGTCGAGCGGAAAGACTGCTTCGTCCAACCGTAGCTGCGCATCTTTCACGCGCTCACGCAGTCCGACTCGAATCGTCGGCCAATGGACACCGATGTTCTTGTCGGTGCGGCGAGGTTCACCGGCCCACCGCCACGTCTCATCGAACATGCGACGATGGGGCTCGAACAGGAACGCCTCGCTGAGAACCTGCGCCGGCGTCCGGCGTCGCCGATTGCGCAGCGCCCACTCGGTCGCGGACAGAATGTTGGTTTGCTCGAACGCGTTGAGTTGGTCGACCGTCTCGATTCCGGTGGGAATGAGGTCCGCTGCCTCGTCAGGATCGACCGGTGTTGCGCCTGCAACGTGGGCCTCAACGGCGAAGGTGCTCAGTCGGGGCGGCGAGGCGTCGGGCCGCGTCGGCGGTGTCATGCCACGTCGCCGTTCGCACCGCGTTGACGGGGGGTCGGATTGGCAATGTCATCCCAGAGGTCGCGCGGCCACTCGGCGAGGAGCCGGCGAGTGACCACCGCGATCTGGTCCTCGGTCTCACGCGCCGGGACGTGCTGTTCCTCGAGGGCCAGCGTGTGCCCCGCGCGCTGAACGAGTCGCTCCGCCACCCGGCGCGCCTGCGCCGCGACCGCCGCGTCGAGCGAATGCTGCCGTGGTACGAGCGCGTAGACGAGGTCGCAATCGAGCGCGTCGGCGGCGCGTCGGAGTGCTTCCATCGTCGCAGACCCAGCGACTTCCCGAGTTTCGAGCGCCTCGAGCGACTGTCGGCTGATACCCAGACGGGCCGCGAGTTGCGTACTGGTCATGCCGAGCGCGCGTCTGATCGTGGAGACCCACCCTTGCGTTGGTGCGCGTGCGGCACGAAGCGGCTGCCATCCCAAGAGCAGCGCGACGGCCTGGCGGAGGCGGAGCCATTGGGTGTCAGCGCGGGCAGACATTGTGCCGATTGGCGTTGTGGGACGCGTGCAGACTCGACGTGAGCTGCGCGGGGTGTTTTGATCAGGGAAGTATCAGAAAAGCAGTTTATAAACTGCCAGTACACATGTCAACTGCATTCCATAGGATGCCAAATAAGTGTAAGGCATATTATGGATTGCTCGTGGCTTGTCTGTTGGCATAGTACAGACTGCGGTGCTAACTAGTCCGCCGGAACGGTGCCGCGCGCCAAGCAAACTCATGCAGGAACGTCAAAATCAGCGCGGACGGCGCGATGCGGAGACTGGGTTGTTCAGTCCCGCTGGCAGGGCACCCCAGGAAAGCCGGTCATGCATTTCTCCTGATCAGCCCATTCTGAGTCAGAAGAGTCCTGGTTCGAGCCCAGGAGTGGCAATGGATGAGGGCCCGGCTGCCGGTTAGGTAGCCGGGTTTTTAGTCTGCCCACCTGTCAATCGCGCTGGCGCATGCGCCACCACGCCACCACGCGGCCAGCAGCAAGCGTCTGTTCGGTTACGCCGAGATGACGAGTTGCTGCGAGGCCTGCGCTATCGCGGGAGGCTCAGAAGAAAGCTGCGTATTCGCCGGTAGATGTCGTCAGGATCGCTCAGGAACGAGTAGTGAGCAGCGCCAGCCAGTCCGGCCGCCTCACCACGGGTCACGTCGCGGCGGAAACGCTCGATCTGTCGGCGAACGACATCACTGCGTCCATTCGGTGCCAGGCGAGCATGTACGGCGCGAGCCGCGGCCTGACCGGTGCTGTCGAGCTGGGCGAAATAGGGGACCATTCGCTCCACCGGCGCTTCCCAGATCGAATAGAGGGCGAGTGATCGCACGGGAATCCGCCCTAGTTCGAGCGGAAAATGAATGGTCGCCCAGATAGAGTCCACATTGAGTCGCCCCGTGGCTCGGCGCGCCAGCAATCCTTCCGGACCCGGAGAGTATCGAGCTTCGTAGTCTCCTATCGGTGTCAGGTATCCGTCGACGCGACGGTCGGCAGCCTGCATCGCTGCGTGTGAGACCCGGTCACTCGCAGTGCGGGGTGGCGGACCAGGGAGTGAGCCGAAAACGGGCAGCATGGCGCGGATGTCGGGATCGCCTTCGTCGTACGGTCCGTCGAGGAAAACAAGACCCCGGAGCCGCGGGCCGTGTCTGGTTCCGAGCACGACCAACTCCATCGCGCCGAGCGAGTGGCCCACCAGGGCGGGACGATGGAGTTGGAGCGAGTCGATGACGGCAGCGACGTCCTCGGCGAGGCGGTCGATGGTGATGTCGCGGGGCGCGCCAGTCGATGCCCCATACCCGCGCCTCGTGATACCGTAGACGTGAAAGTCGCGCGCAAGGCGTGGAGCGAGGTCGTCGTAGACGTGCGCGGTACTGCCTATCCCGGTGAGGAGGACGACTGCCGGACCACGCCCGCCCCATTCGAGGACCTCCAGGCTCACGTCAGGCATGACCCGCACCATGCGCCGCGAGTGCGGTGACGTGTCGGCGGCAGCGACCTGAAGAACCGCAGACATGGTGAGACACAACGCCGGAAGCAATAGCATGATTTGCATGTGGCAGGGAGTTCTCGCAGTTCTGTTGCAGCAGCGACCGATTGATCGCGCGACAGATCGATGATGATGCGCCGTCATGTCAGCGGCAACCCGTGTCATCGGGCACGCGCGTAGACAATCACTTCCGATTTCAGCCGCGGGCCGAGACGGTCCTCCGCCACCTCCGGATCATAGCGGTGAGTGTCCAGGTAGTTGTCGAATGCGTCGTCATTCTGCGCTACGGGCGTGACAGCGCATGTCGTCCACATGAGGGACTGGGTGCACGGACTGCGCGCGACGATCAATCTGGCCGGGGGCGTTGTCAAGTGTGGCGTCATGCGCCTCCACAGCGATTCCCCAGCCCTGATCGCGAAGCGGCGAGCACTGAAATGCACCGCGTCGGGGTAGCAGGGCGGCCGTGATGCGACCGAGTGCGGCTGTGGAGCGAGAACCGGGTCATCTCCACGTGCCCCTCTGCCATATTCTGGATCAAAACAGTCCTGGTTCGAGCCCAGGAGGGGCAATAGATTACGAAACAACGACTTACGGCAGCCGAGAGGGTGCCGTTTTTCGTTTGACCGAATCCGGTTCTCGTCATGGTGGGTTCGCGGTGGGTTCCGCCGGCGCTTGCCGCCAGTCGGACAGAGCCACAGTCTTACTGGTAAGACTGACCAGGAGCTCGCATGGCCGATGCCGCCACCACGACACTGTCCTCGAAGGGGCAGGTCGTCATTCCCGAAGAAATCCGCGCCCGGCTAGGGCTGAAGGCTGGCGCGCAGTTCGTTGTCGTCGGCGACCGTGATGTCGTGATTTTCAAGGTGCTGGAGCCGCCCGCGCTGTCGGAATTTGCCGCACTGGCCGCGCGGGCGCGTTGCGCGGCGAAGCAGGCGGGCCTGACACCGAGCGACGTCGCGAAGGCAGTGACAAGGGTGCGGCGGAGCACGTGAGAGTGGTGCTGGACACCAACGTCGTGGTGTCCCAATCAAGGGGTCAGCAATCAAGGGGTCAGAGTCCTTGAAGGAAATGATGATACCCGAATCAAGGGGCCAGAGTCCTTGAAAAAAATGATGATACCGAATGCCGATCGGTCGCGCGGGCCGAGCCTCGGGCTGCACCATCGCTGAGATGGACGATCACGGAGTCAACGACCTTGCCACCGGTGATCAACGACTCTGACCCCATGATCGGCGGTCCAACCGCAAATCGGTTGACTTTCAGGACAGTTGCTTGACAATCACCGGCACTCTCTCCACCGTTCTCCCCGAAGCTGCGGATCGCCTTGGGGGCAGCAACCCCCCGTGAATCCCTGACTGGAGAACGCCCCGAATGATTCGCAATCAATTGCTCAGGAAGCGCCCCCTCCTTGTCATTGCACTTGGTGCCGGCGCCTTGATGGTCTACGGCTGCTCCGGTGGCACGGAGAGCACGCCGCCGAGCGCCGTCCAGCCCGCACCGCCTGCGTCGGCCCCGTCTCGGATCAACTTTGGCGGGGGCATAGCCACGTCGTTCTTGAGCAGGGATGCCGGTGGAGCGCCCCTTACGTTGGGGGTCAGGCTCTCTCAAGAGGTGATCACCGGGGTGGGGCCTGCGCAGCTGAGTGCCATCCTCGAGCTGCCTCCCGCGGCCGATCTCTTGCCGTTCAACCACATCCAGATCGACTGGATGCCCGGCGGTCACTCACCATTCGGCGTGTACAACCTCCCGCACTTCGACGTGCACTTCTTCATGATCGGCCAGACCGAGCGCGCGAACATCACGCTTGCGGATCGCACGGCGATGTTCCGTGTGCCGCAGGAGAGCGCGATCCCGTCGGGTTACCGCGCCGACAGCGAAGGCTTTGCGGCAATGGGCGTGCATTGGCTGGACAGTCAGGCACCCGAGTTCGCGCAACAGCCATTCACGCGAACCATGATCCACGGCTTTCACGACGGCCGGATGATCTTTCAGGAGCCCATGGTCACGAAGGCGTTCCTGGAGACGAGGCCCGATTTCCGCGCGCCGGTTGCGCAGCCGCGCGAGTACGCGCGACCCGGCTACTATCCCACCAGCTACCGCATCGCCTACGACGCGGCGACGGGTGACTACATCATCGCCCTCGATAGCCTGAAGCGACGCTGATCGTGGGCGGCGGACACCATCGCGTCCGTGCAGTCAACCTCTCGAATCGGAATCAAGGGGTCAGAGTCCTTGAAAGAAATGATGATGCCGGATGCCGATCGGTCGCGCAGGCCGTAGTTCGGGCTGCACCATCGCTGGGAAGGACGATCACGGGGTCGGCGACCTTGCCACCGGCGATCAAGGACTCTGACACCTTGATCGACAGGTTCCTTCTGCGATCAAGGACTCTGACCCCATGATCCTGGACCCCATGATCGCATGATCAAGGACTCTGACCCCATGATCGGACCCCATGATCGGATGTCGCGGTGGCATGAGCGGCGTGACATCGATCAGCCGAGTGTGTGTTGGGCGCCGAGAGGCAACGTGACCGTTGCCCGCGCGGTCGGCCGTGGCGTCCACCAGGGGCACGGCGGGGAGATGGCGGCGGGACTCCCGCAATCGATGCCAGCGGCTCGCCGCGTGGTGATCGCGGTCCACACGTGCCAGCGCGTCGTGATCAGTGTCACGGCGCTCAACGCGAGCAGCCCCGCGAGTACCGCGGCGACGTGCTCGCGGGGATCAATCATCCATACGACGCACGCGCCGAGGAGATAGCCGGCAAGGACGGCGAAGGCGGCCTCCGTCGTCACCGCAATGGTGCGCGGCGGAGTACGACTCCTCAGTCGGACCCATGGCAGGCAGAGTTGTGCGAGGACGAAGATGAGGAGCGCGACGGGCCCGTCGCGCAGCGGGGACGATGGCGGAACCGCTGCCTGCAGCATCATCACCCACAGCATCCCGCCACCGGCGCTCAGCACGAGGGCGCGACGGTAGCGCGCGAGATGCGCGTCACAGAGCGTGTCGAGTCGGGTGGGGTCCACGAGTGACGCACGAAGGGCCGACGTCAGGATGTCGCGGTGGGATGGGCGGAGTCGCATGGCGGTGGGTGTGATCGGCGGAATAGCGGAACGCGTCAGCGCGCGTCGGACGCGGGACATGGCGATGATATCGCTGTAGTGTCGGCACCAGGTTCGGTGTGATGACGCGTGGGCTCGTGTCGGGCACGCGAGACCGCCAGTCGTCGAGAAGTGGACTCGGTCGACGGTGCAGTGACGAATATCAGACGCAGGAGCGATTTGTCCACAGCACACCTTTTTACGGTGACGATGCTGGGGATTCCTGACGCAGTCTTCGTCTTGTTGAGGGCAGTACGCACATCATCCCGCGCGCGGATCGTCGTTGTTGTGGGACCGCTCGGTGCAGGGTGTGCCGCGATGATCGCGGACTGGGTGCTCTCGGGGTAGACTCGCAACCGCACGGAAGCACTCCCGCACTCCACTGTTGGTTTGCGCCGTTCCCGTCAAACGAGTCCAGCTTGGCTCTGGCACGGGTATCTCAGATGGAGACCGACATGCCGAAAAAACCGGGAATTCTTGTTGAATTCAGCCGTGGGTTGTCGGGCACCGACTCAGGGGAGCCAATAGACCCGACAGCGCCGACCGAACCTCTCCGTACCTTTTTCCATGCTGCCGGTCGCTGAGGATGTTACCGAAGCCTTCCCTCAGAGGATGCAACTCGAATTCGATGAGAGCGATGTAGGGTTTGGGGGAAGCGACGCCGGCTTCGTGGAAGCGAAGGTCCGCTGAGTCGTGGTACCGGTCTGACGTCAGAACGTGAGCGCTTCAGCAGAAGGTTCGAAGCCTCTCCGCTCCGAACATCGTGAATGACTGCGCCGCAGTAAGATCTTTCAGATCATGCAGTAAGGCCCCGACGGCGGACAAGATCTCCAGCTATTGCACCGTCAGCGTCCCGAGCAGGTGCCACAGCTCGGGCGGCGTCGCCCCGCGGACGGCGGGCACTCCAGCGTACCACATGGGTGTGATGGCGGTTCAGCGTCATGACACCGCGTTGGCCACGCGCTGGGAGAAGCGCCTCCTGCAGCGACAAGCGTCGCTCGAGGCACCAACCCGCGGCAGCGAATGGGCCGGACTGCAGTTCGACCGGGCTGCGATCGCGGCGCAACGTGGAAAACTGGACCGCGCGATCGAGCTGTTGCGCGAGGCGTTGAATCGTGGACTCTCGTACTGGCCGGAACTGGCAGCGGACATGGATCTGGCGCCGATGCACAATCACCCCGCGTGGCGTGCAATGCTGCAGCCTGCGGGGTGACGTGCGGCGATCCGGTCGCTTCGTGAAAACGAGGTGAGTGTGGCTGACAGGAGCGTGGGCCGGACTATTGTCCGAACGTGATGCGCAGCGCGCGCGACGTGTCACCCACGTGAGTCACGTGAAACTCGAACGTGCGACCATCGTCGAGTTTGCCACTGGCGGTGATGATGGTGAGATGATCGTCAGTGCGTGGCTTGAGGGTTTCATTGAACTTCGTGGCGATTCCACGCAGGGGTCGCATGGCGATCACATCGCCGATGGTGACCACGTTGTCGGCCATGGCCGCCTGGTATTCCGACCAGCGCACGAACCAGATCGGTACCGCATCGCCAGTCGACACGGCGAGCACGGGGAACGTGTCCAGAGGGGCATTCGGCTCGATCAGGTAGAAGCCCTTGATCAGGATCGGCGTGGCAAAGGCACCGGGCCCGTTGGGACCGGGGAAGTGGAAGAAGTCGAGCAGATTGAAGTTTGCCGGAATCGCGCCCGGTGCCCGGTAGAACGGAATCGCCAGCCACTCGCCATTGTGGAAGAACTTGTTCTTGCCGGGAAACGCCCTGGCGTACGCGGGCAGTCCCGGGTCGGGATTGGGGACGGTGATCCGCACCATGCCCGCCGCCTCAGCCGATCGGATGAGGGTTTCGGTATCGGGAACTCCGGCCAGCGGGTCAGCGGTGACTGCATTGGTGCACGCCGCGAGGCCGATGGTGAGGCCGAGCGTGGTGATGAGCCGGTGAATGGACATGGGAAACTCCGGTGGAGGTGGCGCCGGAGGCGAGGTGCCCTTGGCGACCGGAGTGTGGGATGGACACGTGAACTGGCCGCGATCTGTGTGTGATCTGTGCGCGCGCTCGGCCGGGACTGCTCCGACGTCCGCCGAAGTGCGGCGCGCCCGAAGGGCGCTGTGCGGTGGCAGCCCCCGGTGACCCCCGTCGCCGTGTCGCGTCAAACGCGGTCCTGTGTTCCTTCTGATCAGTCACATTCTGGATCAGCAGAGCCCTGGTTCGAGCCCTGCAGGGGCAAACCGTGCCGACCGTTGGTGCTGTGACGCAGCGGCAATCGCCACGCCTGAGAGGGGATGCGCCGAGCAGAATGCCCCCGGAGGGCGATGAAAGCCAGCGCATTGAACACGGGGTAACGCGATGCAGCGTATACGCTTCGGCCGAATCAGTGCCGCGGTTGCAGCGCTGTGCCTGTCCGGCGCAATTCAGCACGCGGAGGACATCTGCGCAATGGTGAACTCGGTCGATACCGACGGCGCCGCGGTACTGGGAGAGGTCCGAGTAAACATGGAAGAATTCGGTGTGATGGTGCGTCAAAGCACGGATCGCAGCGGGCACGCCATCGATCTCACAATCCGCAGCACGCAGCGCTGGGGCGGTGTCGCGTACGCATCGACGACCATGACGCTGAATGGTACAGACACGACGTAGTCGGCCGTGCAGCGCACGTCGGGCGTCAATCGTTTCTCAGGGGATTAGGACACCTCCGGTCTGAGCATTTGGCGGCTCGCGGACTGACCGTCCGGCGATCAAGGACTCTGACCCCATGATCGGCGGACCCCATGATCGGCGATCAAGGACTCTGACCCCATGATCGGGCACACTGTTAGAATTGTGTGTCGCGGGGGCCCTGCGCCTTGTCGACGGCATTCATGACAGCTCAGTCACACAAATACAGGCAGATGCGACCGCTCGTTTCTCAACTGACTCGAATCGTTGCACTCGTCGGCATCGTCGCATGTGGCGGTCGCGATCATTCGACGACCGTCCTGCAGCGGATTCGCGTCGTACCACTCGCGTCACCGACTGGACCGAATTCCGCCGAGGCATTCGTCGCAGCGGCGCAACCTCATTCGGTGATGCTGAGCTGGTTGGAGCGACAGGCCGACTCGACCACCGTCGCGATGCGTGTCGCCAGGCTCGACTCGGCCGGCACCTGGTCAGACCCGGTGGACATCATTCGTGCCACCGATCTGTTCGTCAACTGGGCAGACTTCCCCTCAGTCGCTCAACTCGCTGATGGTCGGTTGCTCGCGCACTGGCTGCAGAACAACAGCGCTGCCGGAAAGGCCAAGTTGGCCTATGACATTCGAATGGCACAGTCATCAGACCGCGGAGTGACGTGGACCGCAATCGGTTCGCCGCACGAACCGGGTATTCCGACTGACCACGGCTTCGTTTCGATGCTGCCGCGCGCAGACTCGACCGCCGACATTCTGTTCCTGAGTGGCGCACCGCCTGATGCTGCCAGCACCGAGTCGCATGGCGCGCCGATGCGCCTTGCGATGTCGCATTGGGAGAAGACCGGTCGACTCGCCCCTGCAGCCACGCTGCTCGATCTCCGCACGTGCGATTGCTGTCAGACCGCCGCCGCACTCACGTTGCGCGGACCGGTGATTCTCTATCGCGACCGAAGCGATACAGAATTGCGCGACATCTCGATACGCAGATTCGTGGATAGTGCGTGGACCGCACCCGCACCACTTCACGCCGACGGCTGGACGTTTCCCGGCTGTCCGGTGAATGGTCCGGCCATCGCAGCGGTTGGGAACACGCTTGCAGCAGTCTGGTTCACGGGCGCGAACGACACGCCGAAAGTGCAGCTGATGTTTTCCAGCGATGCAGGTGCGACGTTCGGTACGCCCGTTCGTATTGACGCCGGGATGCCGCTGGGCCGTGTCGACGTCAAACTTCTGTCGAGCGGTGACGCGCTCGTCACATGGATTGAGCAGCGGACAAAGGATTCGGTCGATGTACGCGCGCGACTGGTGCGACAGAACGGCACCGCAGAACCATCTCTGACGCTCGCCACCGCCTCGACCGGGCGCGCCACCGGCTTCCCGCGCATGGCGCTGTATGGAGACGGCGTCGTGTTGGCGTGGAACGAACCCGGGAAGCCTGGCACCGTCAAACTGTCAAGACTGAGCATCGCGGCGCGCTGAAGCGCCAATGTTCTGGGTTCTCGCGCGTCTGCCCGTCCGGCGAGGACGTTTCGATCAGACTACCGCCGACGTACCGACGTCTGCGATCATGAATCCCCCGGGACTCCCGGAAGCTCCGATCACGGGGTCACGGTCACCGTCCCCGCTGCCTACGATCAAGGACTCTGACCCCATGATCGGATCCTGCGATCAAGGACTCTGACCCCTTGATCCGATCCACCGCGATCGACACCTAAAACCCCAGCCGTATCAGCATCCCCGAGAGACGCTCCCTCGTCTCCGCGTCACGGAATGGGAACGCGCGGTGGAAATCGGTCTCGTTCAGATGGTTTGCCCGGGCGCGGACCGATGCGGCCCAGACCATTGCCCGGGTCTCGTCGCCGTTCAGACCGTGCGCCGCAGCTGCGATCATTTCGATCAGCGGATGGGCGCCGGGTGAGTTGGCCGCACGCTCCGCCCAGCGTGCGGCCTGCGCCTTGTCGTTGAGGGTCAGGTGCGCGAGGGCCCGTACGCCAAGCATGCCGTAGACGAAGGGATCGAGTGGGCTCAGGAGAAGCGCTGCGCTGATGTTACGCTGGCTGGCGTCCGTGCTCCCAAGGTGGGCCTCGGCCCACCCCGTAGAGTATCTCGCTTGCGCGTAGTTCGGATTCAGCGCGTTGGCCCGTTCCAGCCAGGGAAGGCTGCCTTCCAGATCGTCATACAGCCAGTGCGCCCTGCCCATAGTGAAGTGGCCGAAAGGATCAAGGGGATCCCGTTCGAGGCAGTCGGCTGCGTAGCGCTGCGCAAGTCGGGCCGATGCCGCATCGTCCACGTAGCGCAGGAAGGCGTTCTGGAAGTGCGTGAACGACAGTCCGGCATAAGCGCGCGCAAACCCCGGTTCCATCGCGATGGCGCGTTGAAACAACCCGGTGGCTCTGTCATTGTCAGACTTGTTGAACCGATACATGTGACGCAGACCCAGATGATAGGCTGACCAGGCATCGAGGTTCTCGGGCGACTTGAGCAGCGCGCGCTGCGCCTCATTGCTGGGAATCCTGACTTCGACGGCACTCGTCACGGCGTTGATGATCTGTTCGCGTATCTCGTGTACCGCGTCGATCCTGCCGCGAAACCGCTCGCTCCAGACGATGCCCCGGTCGCTCGTGTCGCTGAGTTCAACCGAGATCGACATCATGCTCCCTGAGATCTCGACGACACCGCCGAGGCAGTATCGAACGCTCAATGCCTTGCGTACCTCATCGAGGCTCGTGTCAGGCTTCCTGAAGCGGAACGACGAGCCCCGCGCAATCACGAAGAGCCAGTGCAGCCGAGACAATGCCGCAATGAGTTCAGACGGCAGCCCTTCCGCAATCGGAAACTCATGCTCCGTCGCGCCCAGGCAGTGAAAGGGCAGTATCGCGATACTCGGGCGCGAATGCGGGATCGGCTCCGCTGACGGGAAACCGTCCGGCTCCGGTAAGGAGATGGCTACGCGCGTGGTGACGTCGGCCACGAAGCAGAAGCCGATCCCGTGCACGGTGCGAATCAGCGCCTGCGCGCGGCCATCGTCGCCGATAGACTGCCGCACGGACTTGATCCGGCTGGAGAGTGCCGACTCCGAGACGATCCGTCCATCCCAGACCGTGGCGAGGATCTCGGCTTTCGTGACAGTTCGCCCGCATTCTTCAACGAGTAGCCGCAACAGCGCGAACACCTGCGGCTCCGCTGGAACGCGGAGACCTGATGCGCGCAGCTCCTGGCGGTCAGTGTCAAGCTCGAAGTTCGTGAACTGGTAAATCATCAGCCGAAACGGTAGCCGATCACCCGGAAATTCTCCAGACAATCTCCAGATCGTCTCCAAGCGGCCGCGTCGGAAGCAGGCTATGTCTGCTCTACTGATCTCACGCAGCTCCTGCAAAACCGTAAACAGGGGAAACACCGGATGACGAAAGCCCGCATTTCAGGATTCGGAATGGCCATGGCACTGTCCAGCGTCGCACAGCTCGTTGTTGGCGCGGACCTGAGCGCCCAGTCGGCGCCGATCACCCGCAGTGTGTCCTCGGCCCTTCAGTGGGGGCCGTGCCCGCCGATCTTCCCCACGGGATGTCAGATTGCCGTGCTGAATGGCGATCCTTCAAAGCCCAACGCCGATGTGTTCCTGCGCGTACCCGGCGGCTATACGATCCCTGCCCATTCCCACACCTCGGCCGAGCGCATGATCCTGGTCGAGGGCCAGCTGACGGTTGTGTACAAGGGAGCGGCTGCCGCGGTTTTGACTCCGGGCCAGTACGCCTACGGTCCGGCAAGTCTGCCGCATGAGGCGCGGTGCAAGGGCGGCAAGTCGTGCACGCTCTTCATCGCGTTCGAGGGACCGGTGGACGCGAACCCATACGTCGGGTCGCTGAAGTAACCGCCGGAGCGCGAGGTCGTTCTCGGACTCGTCAGCTCCCGATCATGGGGTCCGATCATGGGGTCAGAGTCCTTGATCGCCGATCATGG
>Ga0209591_10006923_pt1 | contig 12517 bp, 7 predicted proteins | sample MAT01_FD_187207 | JGI IMG/M metagenome (GOLD analysis project Ga0209591, IMG submission 187207) | Freshwater microbial communities from Lake Fryxell liftoff mats and glacier meltwater in Antarctica - MAT-01 (SPAdes) (version 2) | ecosystem: Environmental > Aquatic > Freshwater > Ice > Liftoff...
TGAAACCCTTACAGGGATGGGAAAGCCACCCTATTGGTACCAATAAGCTTGTGACCATTGCCGCTGTCCCCCAAGGACAAGCGGTAAGGTCTTTAGAAGTTGGGGGGTGCGGGGGGTTTTCCACAGGTGCTCCCGTTGCCGACCACAAGTCTGAGCGGGCAGAGCAGCAGCTTGCTAAGATGCAGGCATGGCTCGCCAGTGATGACCCGATTCTGGTGGCAGAAGCCCAGCAGGTCTTGACGGCTCAGGCGCAGATAGTGGGGGCGGCCTAGGCAGTCCAGAGGTGGTAGCACTGGAGCAACGCAAAGGTTTTGCGAACAAGGAGGCAGGGATGGCAGGTGGCTTTGGACGATCTCAACCGCAACGCCGCAGTGGGAAGAATGCCTTGAAAGAGATCCGGCAACTGGGTGTTGCCCCTCAACGGCCAGCTGTGGACGCAGCTGCGGAATTGGCAATGCAAGCGGAAGTCGAAGCCTTCTTTGCTCAGTATCAGCAAGAGCATCCAGAAGAACTGGCGCTGGCGTGGTCTGCTGGCGTTTACAACCCTCTGGCGCAGGTGGATTTGTTGGCAGTCGGTGCGCGCTTCCTGCAAGCAGAGGAGGAAGACTGGCTCGGTTTGTCACGGCTGGTGGGCTTGCTCCTGGTAGAGGACGATCTGGATGCGATTTACTTTACTGCGCCACCCCCAGAGTTTGCGCTGGCACAGGCGGATTGGTATGTGCGTCCGGACTTGACCACGTTTCTAGAAGAGCCGCTGCTGTTGCGTGAGGCGGTGCAGCAGTATCCCCTGACTGACACCAGCATTCGAGGGGCGATCGACCAGCGCGTGCAGCAAATGGGTTGGTCGCTGGAGCAGCGCAGCCGCTTTGTGCTGGAGTTGTTTGAGCGACCGGAAGCGGCTCTGACTCAAGCGGACTGGGAGTTGTTGTTGTTTGAGCTGCAAAGTGGGGTCATGCAAGAAACTCCTTATACTGATTTTTTCTACCTAATCGCCCGTATTGGGGCGTTAGGTGGAATAATTCCCTCTAATAACGAGTTATGTGCACTCGTGCGTGAGCCTGAACTCTACCCATGCAGATCCTGTGAACGGAACGCGGTGCCAATTCATCCTGGAACCAACTACTCACGGACACATGGCGGCATTGACCACCACCGCAACGCTTGCCGGAGTGCCATTCCGTCCAACAATCCTCGGTCGGCGATAGCATGAAGCTCATCAGTAATGCCGGTACTGACCGCGTTATCGACCTGCTGCGCCCGCAACTCACCGCGGTGCGGCAGTGCGACGTTGTCACGTCGGCCATGTCGGTCTTCGCATTCGCTGAGCTGCTGCACGAGCTGGTCGCGTTGGAGCGATGCCGCCTCGTTCTGCCGTCGGCCGGTGCTGATCTTGCCATACTGGGCTCGGATGCCGACCGCGCCGCGCGCAACCGCTTGCAGTCACGCTGGCTTGCGCGGCGACTTACGCAGTGGCTCGAAAACAAGACCGAGGTACGGCGGGCCGTCGGCGCGGTTCCGCAGGGCGCGTTTGTCTTGCGCGATGGTGAGACACGTCCACTGCAAACGCTGCTCGGCTCGCTGGCGTTCAGCACCGATGGGCTCGGGCTGACGCCGGGCAATCCGTTGAGCCTGATTCAAGCGTCCGAGACACCTGAAGAAGCGCATTTGCTCAGCCAGTGGTTTGATGTCCAGTGGGCGACCCTGGCGGCAGATCCGAGCGCCAAGGCCGAACTCATTAGCAATGTGCAGTCGCTATCAGCTCGCCGTGACCCATTCCTCGTCTACACGCTCATCCTGCACCACCTTTTCCGTGACCGTGGTGATGATCTCGACGAAGAGCGCATCATCAAGTCGGCGACCGGTATTCGCAACACGGTAGTTTGGAAGAAGCTCTACCGGTTTCAGCGGGACGGGGTGGTTGGCGCGGTCGACAAGCTGGAGCGCTTCGGCGGCTGCATCATCGCCGACAGTGTCGGACTAGGCAAGACATTCGAAGCGCTCGCCATCATCAAGTACCACGAGTTACGCAACGACCGTGTGCTGGTGCTGGTGCCCAAGCGCCTGCGCGACAACTGGACGCTTTATAAGGTAAACGATCGCCGCAACTTTCTGGCGCCCGACCGTTTCAACTACGACGTGCTAAACCACACCGACCTCTCGCGCGACGGCGGGCTATCCGGTGACATCGACCTCGCGCACGTCAACTGGGGTAACTACGACCTTGTTGTGATCGATGAGTCACACAACTTTCGCAACAAGAAAACGCCGCGCGTCGGCAGCGAGACGCGCTACGACCGCCTCATGCGCAAGATCATCCGCGAAGGTGTCAAGACCCGGGTGCTGATGCTCTCCGCGACGCCAGTCAACAACCGCCTGGCCGATCTGCGCAACCAGATCGCGTTTGTTACCGAGGGCGACGACACGGCACTGCTCGATCACGGGATCGGCAGCATTGACAGCACCACGCGATTGGCGCAGAAGCAGTTCAACCGATGGCTCGATCTGGAGGACGCGGAACGAGTGCCCTCGCGGCTGATCGAGATGCTCGGCTTCGACTACTTCACCCTGCTTGACCTGCTCACCATCGCCCGCTCGCGCAAGCATATCGAGAAGTACTACGGCACCGCCGAAACTGGCCGCTTCCCCGACCGGCTGAAGCCGATCAACATCAAGGCTGATGTTGACCGCGCCGGTGAGTTTCGCTCGATCCGTGAGATCAATAACGAGATCCGCCGCTTGAACCTCGCCTCCTACACCCCGCTCCGGTATGTGCTGCCACACAGGCAGATGGCGTACGACAAGAAGTACAGCACCGAGATTCGCGGCGGTGAGGGATTCTTCCGCCAGGCCGACCGCGAGGAGAGCCTGATCCATCTGCTGCGCGTCAACGTGCTCAAGCGCATGGAGAGCGCCGTGTCCTCATTCGCCCTCACGGTGCAGCGCCAGCTGCGCGATGTGGAGGCCACACTGGACCGGATCGAGAGTCATGTCGAAGAGATGGAGGAGGTCAGCATTGAGGATGTAGACCTCGACGATCCCGCCTTCGAGAGTTTGCTCGTTGGGCGCAAGGTGAAGGTGCTGCTGAAGGACGTGGACCTCATTCGCTGGAAGCAAGAACTGATCGAAGACCGCAATCGACTGGCGACCCTACACGCGGAAGCTGCTCAAGTGGATGCCTCCCGTGACGCCAAGCTCACGGCCCTACGGGAGATGATCGAGCACAAGTGCCGCAATCCGATTAACCCCGGCAACCGCAAGGTGATCGTGTTCACCGCCTTTGCTGATACCGCCCGTTATCTTTACGACCAGCTTGCTTCGTGGGCGAAGACAACTTTTGGCATCGACACGGCATTGGTCACTGGCACCGGCAGCAACCAGACGACGATTGCTGGCCTGCGCAAAGACCTTTCCTCGATTCTCACTACGTTTGCACCGCGAGCAAAGGAGCGGCCCGAGGAATACGCTGGCGAGGGTGAACTCGATCTGATTATCGCTACGGACTGCATTTCCGAGGGCCAGAACCTTCAGGACTGCGACTGGTTGATCAACTACGATATCCACTGGAACCCGGTGCGCATCATCCAGCGCTTTGGCCGCATCGACCGCATCGGCTCTCCCAACAAGTGCATTCAGCTGGTCAACTTCTGGCCCAACATGGAGCTGGAGGAGTACATCAACCTGGAACAGCGGGTCAGCGGCCGTATGGTTCTGCTCGACATTTCCGCCACCGGTGAAGAGAACCTAATTGAGCAACAATCCGGCAACCCGATGAACGATCTGGAGTACCGCCGCAAACAGCTGTTGAAACTCCAGGATGCGGTGATCGATCTAGAAGATCTCTCCACCGGCGTCTCCATCGCCGATCTCACGCTCACTGACTTCCGCATCGATCTAGCCCAATACCTCAAGGCGCATCCGGGTGTGCTGGAGGGGCTGCCGCTCGGCACTTGCGCAGTCACCACTACCACCGAGGCGGAGATCGCCCCAGGTATTATCTTCTGCCTCCGGGCCGAGGGCGAGGTGGCCAAGCGCAGCGCGGAGGCTGGCTATCCACTCGGTGCGCAGTATCTTGTGCATGTGAGTGACGACGGCACGGTGCTGTTGCCCTACACCCAGGCCAAGCAGATCCTTGACCGGCTCAAGCGTCTTTGCCTCGGCCGCGACCTGCCCGATGCCGGAGCCTTCGCCCGCTTTGACAAGGCGACCAAGCAGGGCGAAGACATGCGTGCGGCACAGGGCCTGCTCGCCGCTGCCGTGGCCTCAGTGGTCGGCAAAAACGAAGAGCGCGCCGTGGCCAGCCTGTTTACACCGGGTGGCACACACGCCATCAAAGGCGAATTTGCAGGCATCAACGACTTCGAGGTCATCGCCTGGCTTGCGGTGCTGCCGGAGGAGGTGGAATGAACAGCGACTCGCTGATCGAAGCATTGGATCTGCCAGCTAGCAGCCGCGTGAACCAGCGTGTGCCCAAGAAGCTGCTGCTCGAAAACGGTGCGCCTACTGCTGCCGACAAGCGCCTCATTAATGACGGCATTGAGGCGCTGCTCTGGCTGGCAGCGCTCAAGCCCACCACTATCGGCACGCCCGAGTATCGCGATGATGTGCGGGAATACCTGGAGATTGCTGTGCTGCGCCTCACCCTGCGATCTGCGGGCAAGGCGACGCGGCTGGTGGAACTGGTGCACCGAGCCATTCCTTATCCGCTACTGCTGTTAACGGAACAGGGCGAACGGGACTGGTTTTCTGCTGCCCACAAACGCTGGTCGCAGGGCGAGACGGACAAGACCGTGCTGGATGGCGATATTATCTCTGTCGAGTGGGACGCGGCACATGATGGCGAACGCTGGTCTTGCTTCCGTGATGCACTGGCGCTCGGCAAGCAACCAGGCTCAACGCTCCAGGCGCTGTATCAAGGCTGGATCGACACGCTGCTGGCGTTGCAAGCTGCGCGTGTGACCGGTACCTTCGCAGTCGCCGCTAACGCCGAACACGCTAACGCCCGGCGCGATGCCCTGCAAGAATGCGCTCGCCTCGACGCGGAAATCGCTCGCCTACGCGCTACTGCCGCAAAGGAGAAGCAGATATCGCGACGAGTGGACTTGAACCTGGAACTCAAACGTGTGGAGGCAGCCCAGGCTGTTGCTCGCGCCAATCTATGAACAATGAGGACACGATGAAGAAGCTGACCGCCAACGACCCCGAAACCAAATCCCCTGACCTAGCCACCGAAAACCTCGCTGCGCTGCGGGCACTTTTCCCTGAACTCGTCACTGAGGGGCCGGACGGCGTGGCCGTGAATATAGACGTGCTCAAGCAGCTCGTGGGCGACCAGACCGTTACCGATGCCGAGGAAAAATACGGCCTCAATTGGCATGGCAAACGCCGCGCCCGCCAGCTTGCCCTCACGCCCTCTACCGGTACCCTGCGTCCCTGCCCAGAAGACAGCATGGACTGGGACACCACTCAGAACCTCATGATCGAGGGCGATAACCTTGAAGTCCTCAAGCTTCTCCAAAAATCCTACGCCGGTAAGGTGAAGCTCATCTACATCGACCCGCCTTACAACACCGGTAAGGACTTCGTTTATCCCGACAACTTTCAAGACAGCATTAAGAACTATCTCGAACTCACAGGCCAAATCGGTGAGGACGGCAAGAAACTCTCATCCAACACCGAAGCCTCTGGCCGCTTCCATACCGACTGGCTCAATATGATGTATCCCCGCCTCAAGCTGGCGCGCAATCTACTGCGCGAAGATGGGGTGATTTTTATCAGCATTGATGATCACGAGGTGGACAACCTGCGCAAAGCTTGTGCTGAAACATTCGGTGAGGAGAATTTTCTTGCGAGCGTCATTTGGGAACGAGCCGACAGCCCTCGAATGGATTCAGATTACTTCTCAACCAAACATGACTACATCATCGGTTTTGCCAAGAACTTAGAGGCCTTCGCAATTTTCCGAAAGTTGTATGAGGGGAAGGATGTCCCTGCTCACTTCAGCAAGACAGACGAAAGTGGGCGTCAATATTACACCAAACCACTGAGGGCAATGGGAGGTCAGGGAGAGACAAGATCGGCTAGGCCTAACCTCTATTATCCAATTGCGGCACCAGACGGGACGTCAGTTTATCCAAAGCTAGAAGGCGGTGGTGATGGGGCATGGCGTTGGAGTCAGGGAAAATTGAAAGAGGAATGGTCACGAATTGACTGGGTGAAGACCGAGACATCATGGACTCCGTATTATCGAATCTATGCTGATGAAAGTGCTGGAAAACCCCCGGAAACTATTTGGTTTAGCGAAGATGTTGGAAGCACCCGAACAGCTACGGCTGAAGTCAAAGCGCTGTTCGAAGATGTTAAATGTTTTGATACGCCTAAACCTGCCGCACTAATTGAACAATTGATTGCTATTAGCGCTGAGGCAGATGCGCTCGTTGTAGATTTCTTTGGTGGATCAGGAACAACGGCTCATGCTGTCTTAGCAAAAAACTCAAAGGATTCTGGGGCACGTCGTTATATTCTTGTTCAACTGCCGGAACCTTTAGATCCTGCCAAACGAGGACAGAAAATAGCCGCCGACTTCTGCGACAAACTCGGCAAGCGTCGCTCTATTGCCGAACTGACTAAAGAACGCCTGCGCAGGGCAGGGAAGAAGATTCGGGATGAGAACCCGCTGTTCGCCGGTGACGTCGGTTTCCGCGTCTTCAAGCTCGCCAGCAGCAACATCCGGGCATGGGAGCCGGACCGCGACAATCTCACCGACTCCCTTCTAGATTCCGTCGAGCACCTCAAGACCGACCGCACCGAGCAGGATATCCTCTTCGAGCTACTCCTTAAGCTCGGTCTCGACCTCTGTGTGCCCATTGAAACCAGGAAGGTTGAAGGAATCGCGAAGCAGGCGCATGAGATCCACTCCATTGGCGGCGGCTCACTGCTCGTTTGCCTCTCGACTGCCATCCCGCAGGTAGATGTGGAGCCGCTGGCCCTCGGCCTTGTGGCATTGCACCAAGAGTTGAAGCCAGCAGGCGAAACCACCGTCGTCTTCCGCGACAGCGCCTTCGACGACGTCGCCAAGACCAATCTCACCGCCATCCTTCAACAGCACGGACTTGAAACCGTGCGTAGTCTATAAGTGAGCCCCATGAAACTCCACTTTGAACCCAACCTCGACTACCAGCTACAGGCTATCGAAGCGGTCTGCGGACTGTTTCACGGGCAGGAGACCTGTCGGACGGAGTTTACGGTCACGCGGGACACTGCCAGTGGGCAAATATCGTTGCTCGAAAACGATCTTGGTATCGGCAACCGGCTGACCCTGCTCGATGACGAGCTACTGACCAACCTGCATGCCATTCAGCTTCGCTACGGCCTCGCGCCCTCAACCTCGCTCGCATCCGGCGATTTCACCGTGGAGATGGAGACCGGCACCGGCAAGACCTACGTCTATCTACGCACGATTTTCGAGCTGAATAAACTCTACGGTTTCACCAAGTTCGTCATCGTGGTGCCCTCGGTGGCGATCAAGGAAGGCGTCTATCACTCCATCACGACCATGGCGGAGCACTTCAAGGGGCTCTACGCGGGTGCACCCTTCGACGCTTTCATCTACGACTCGACGAAGCTCGGCCAGGTGCGCAACTTTGCCACCAGCCCGCAGATCCAGATCATGTTGATGACGGTCGGCGCCATCAACAAGTTCGGCGACGAACAGCAGGCGCAAGCGGAGGAAGCCGACGAAGCCGCTCGCCACGAAAAATCTAAGAACGTGATGTATCGCACAAGCGAGAAGACAGGTGGGGAAAAGCCCATCGATCTGATCCGCGCGACGCGCCCCATCCTGATTGTGGACGAGCCACAGAGTGTGGAAGGCGGGCTGGACGGCAAGGGCAAGAAGGCCATGGAGCGGATGAACCCGCTGTGCAACCTGCGCTATTCCGCGACGCCAAAATACGCGCACCACATGGTCTTCAAGCTCGACGCGGTGGATGCCTACGAGCGTAAACTGGTGAAGCAGATTGAAGTGGCAGCAGCCTCGGTGGAAGGCGGGCACAACAAGGCGTATGTGCGCTTCATCGCGCCGGTATCGCGTGGCAAGAGTGTGGTGGGTGCCAAGGTGGAACTCGACATCGCCACGGCACACGGTGTGGCCCGGCGAACAGTCACCGTGGCTCCGCTTGACAAGCTCGAAGAAGTCACTAAGCGGGAGATTTACCGGGATCACATCATTGGGCAGGAGATCCGCGACGCTAAGGACGACAAGTTCATGGAACTCCGTTATCCCGGTGGGGAGGCATACCTCCGTCCCCGCCAAACCTACGGCGACGTGGACGCGCTGGCGGTGCAGCGCCAGATGATCCAACGCACCATCAAGGAGCATCTGGACAAGGAGAAGCGGCTACGCCCACAGGGCATCAAGGTGCTCAGCCTGTTTTTCATCGACGCTGTGGAGAAGTACCGGCAGTACGATGCCGATGGCAACCCGGTGAAGGGCGATTACGCCCGCATCTTCGAGGAGGAATACAGCCGCCTCGCCAAGCATCCCGACTACCAAACTCTCTTCAAGGAAGTAGACCTGACCACCGCCGCCGAGGATGTACACAACGGCTACTTCTCCATCGACAAGAAGAAGGTCGGCAGCAAGACGGTTGAGGTGTTCAAGGACACCAAAGGCACGACCAATGCGGACGACGACACTTACAGCCTGATCATGCGGGACAAGGAGAAGCTGTTGAGCTTCGACACACCGCTCAAATTCATTTTCTCGCATTCCGCGCTACGCGAGGGCTGGGATAACCCGAACGTCTTCCAGATCTGCACATTGCGAGAGATGGCTTCTGAGCAGCAGCGCCGCCAAACCATCGGGCGTGGTCTACGCCTCTGTGTGAACCAGAACGGCGAACGCCTGCGTGGCTTCGAAATCAACACGCTGACAGTGATCGCGACTGAGAGCTACGAGCAGTTTGCGGAGAAACTCCAGAAAGAGATCGAGGACGAAACCGGCATCCGCTTTGGTATCGTTGAGACGCACCAGTTCGCCGGAGTCACCGTTACCGGTGCCGACGGCCAGCCCGCACCGCTAGGCTTCGACCTGTCAAAGGTGTTGTGGGAGCATCTGAAAGCCGTCGGCCTTGTGAATGCACAGGGAAAAGTGCAGGACGCGCTGCGTAAGGCGCTCAAGGACAGCACACTGACCTTGCCAGAGCAGTTCGCTGCCCAGCTGCCACAAGTGCAGGAGATTCTTCGCAAGCTTGCCGGACGCCTCGATATCAAGAACGCCGACGAGCGCAAGCAGGTGAAGACGCGCCAGGCTGTGCTCCAAGGCGCGGATTTCAAGGCACTGTGGGATCGCATCAAGCACAAGACTACCTACCGTGTACAGTTTGACAATGAGGTGCTGCTCGCGACCTGCATCAAGACGATGGCTGCCGCGCCGCCCATCGCCAAGACCCGCCTACAATGGCGCAAAGCAGGCCTTGCCATTGGTCGCGCTGGGGTGGACACGGATGAGACCACCACCTCCGCTCCCATAACGATCGACGAAAGTAACATCGAATTGCCCGACATCCTCACTGACCTCCAGGACAAGACCCAACTGACCCGCCGCAGCATCTACCGGATTCTCGTGGACAGTGGAAGGCTAGATGATTTCAAACGCAACCCTCAGCAGTTCATTGAACTTGCAGCAGAGATTATCAATCGCGCCAAGCGCATGGCCCTTGTGGACGGCATCAAGTACCAGCGCATTGGCGAGGACGTGTATTACGCCCAACAGCTCTTCGAGACCGAGGAGCTGTCCGGTTATCTCAAGTCGATGATCGACGCCGAAAGGAGCGTCTACGAACAGGTCATCTACCAATCCGACACCGAGCGAACCTTCGTCGAGGACTTGGAGAAGAACGAGGCGATCAAGGTGTACGCCAAGCTTCCGGGCTGGTTCAAGGTGCCGACGCCTCTCGGCCCTTACAACCCCGACTGGGCGGTGCTGGTGGAGACGAACGGCGCCGAGCGGCTCTACTTTGTGGTTGAAACCAAGAGCAGCCTGTTCATGGATGACCTGCGCGATAAGGAGAGCGCCAAGATTAAATGCGGTAGGGCGCACTTCAACGCACTCGCGATTTGCGATGCGCCTGCGCAGTACATCGTGGCAAGGACCGTGGATGAAGTGCTCAGCGGCGTATAGGGCGAGGCCACGAGTCTTCTAGGTGCGTGAACGACCTGGCCCGGTGTGGAGTTGTATGGCGGCAAATGGCGGCAGAGAACCGTTAGCCAGCACACCAGCACCCCGTGATGGGGCTTTCACCTCCCGTACAGGCAACTGCTAGAAAAACGTTCGTTTTCTTCGCTCTAAGCTTCTTGCCCAAATTGGGTCTCGACAGGCGCAAGAAAACTCATCCAAAAATCAAAATCGAGTTAAGTGGTTAGTTGCGAGTTTCTTGACAAGTCAACACTGTAGGTTTCTGTTCAAATCCCCCCGCTGATCCTTGTTGCTCTGTATTGCGCCGAGCGACCTAACAATTCATGATGGGGAAATGAATGTTACGGCAATTACGAGAGCCACATGATTATTACAGTTGCCTCATTCAAAGGTGGTGTAGGCAAAACAACTACTGCTATCCATATAGCAGCCTTTATCGCCAAGCGGCGAGGGGCTGGGCGAGTGGTCTTAGGAGATGGAGACTTAAACCGGAGTGCCCTTAGTTGGTATGAGCGAGGGGGCGATCGCATTCCGTTTGTCGTCACCGATGGCGATGCAGTACCCGACGATTACCAACACTTGATCATTGACACACCTGCCCGTCCCAAAGACGACGAACTCATCGCATTAGCAATGAACAGCGATTTGTTAATCATCCCAACAACACCCGCCCCTTTCAGCCTGGAGGCAACCCTTGCAACGCTTTCCCGGTTAACAGCACTTCCCGAAGACCGCTATCGCGTATTGTTAACCCGCGTCCCACCACGCACCAGCAAACGGGGTGAGCGAGCACGGGATGTCCTCATTAACAGTGGTATTCCCGTATTCAATGGAGCCATTCAAACCCGTACTATCTTTGAGGATGCCGAGTTAGAAGGGGTCCCCGTTTATGCGCTTAAAGGCACAGTTGCGCAAGATGCCTGGAGTGACTATGAAACAATTGGATGTGAGATCTGGAAGGAATGGGGCAAGTCATGAGTCTGGATAAACTAACCGCCCTGGCAGCCAAGGCCAAACAAAGAGAAGGGTATGTGCCCCCCGTTCCGACCGGTAGTACCTATCCTTTAGATCAAATCAAAGAACGAGAACAAGATACGAGAGCGCTCAATGTGGCTCACGTTAAAGACTTAGCAGAATCAATTGTCGCCTTGGGGCTGATTGAGTCCTTAGCACTTGACTGCAAGGGACGACTATTGGCCGGTGGGCATCGCCTCGCCGCAATCAAACAACTCCAGACTGAGAACTCAGAAGCATTTCAAAAGCAGTTCCCTGGTGGAGCAGTTCCGGCACGAGTCTTTGAATTTGATGCCGAGAAAGAACCTGATTTAGCCCTACAAATTGAAGTTGCTGAAAACGAAAAACGCCGAGACTATACGCCCTCAGAAGTAAAGGCGATTGCCGATCGCTTACGCGAAGCCGGATTCACTGACCTTAAGGGTAGACCCAAGAAGGGACAAAAGGCACTCATGCCAATGTTGTCTGTCGTTATAGGTAAGTCGATTCGCACCGTCCAGAATTATCTCAACGAGCCTCATGAGGAGGAGAAAACATCAAGGCAGTCTGGCACTGAGAAAAGTACGAAACGTTTCGTACTTTTGAAAAAAACGGAGCAGGTAATAGAGCAGTTAGAGAAAGCAGCCCCGACCGGAGGCGCTGCTGACACAAAAATGAGAACACATCTGCTGGAATGGAAGCAAGTAATACAAGACGCAATTGCAGAATCTCTTGAGAACCCCTAACTAAAACTCTGAGGTAAGCCACTGGTTTGACCAGTGCGACTCGACCAGCTTTTGTACAGTGACTTTTTATTTGTCGTGAAGACACATCAGTGTCGTTAAAGGATCAAGGCTATATCTGGCCTGCTTTTCCGCCTAAAGCCAGCTTGGCAGTCCTACTGACTTGATGCTAGGCCGCTGCCCGAACACTCTCTGCAACCCTGCAACAGAGAGGGGTTTGCTCAGCAACACGAATTTGTTTCGATGTCATTTAATTTGGCACTGTACAGATGGATAAACCGTCCACTTGGCCAGTTTTCTAGAGACAGTTTCCGCAAGCTGGAAAACTAATCCTGTCCTTCCTCTAACTCAGAAATTGCCGCCTCCATCTCCATCTCTAACTGCTCAACCGTTGGTAGGCATTCCTGCAACGTAGACGGTAGCCCATCCCGCAACTTATAAGTAGAGACACCGATTGGGTTATGCACCGTGTCCAGAGCGAATTCAACCACTGTCTTCTTCTTCGAGCGGCAAAGAATAATCCCAAGCGTTGGATTTTCCACCTCAGTACGCAGAAGGTTGTTGACCGCTGAAATATAAAAGTTCA
>Ga0209591_10006925_pt1 | contig 12514 bp, 9 predicted proteins | sample MAT01_FD_187207 | JGI IMG/M metagenome (GOLD analysis project Ga0209591, IMG submission 187207) | Freshwater microbial communities from Lake Fryxell liftoff mats and glacier meltwater in Antarctica - MAT-01 (SPAdes) (version 2) | ecosystem: Environmental > Aquatic > Freshwater > Ice > Liftoff...
CAATACATCCTTTTCTGTGTGAATAACTTTCTCCTGTTCCAGCAGCGGACGGCCAAACCTAAAAATGCCATCTTGTTCTACGTGATCCACAGCAGGTAAAGTTTCTGGATGCGGCAAAAATTTTCGACCTATCGTGTACGGCGTGTGGTAAGAAAAACTAAAATCGGGAAACTTATCGCTCTTGATTTCCAGGTAATAAAGCGAATAATAATCTTTGGTTTCGCAGTACACGCATTCGCGACACTTAGTTACCAGTCTGCGGTTCTGATTAAAAAACTCCCACTTATCCCAATAGTAGCCATCTTTCATCATTTCCTGGTGGTCGTCGCACAGTTCCAAATATAATTTATCAGCACCGGGAGGACGATAGAAGTAAAGCATGGCATAGGGCATTTCAATCAGTAACTTGACTGCTTGATTTTTGCGTTCGTACCATTCCTGCTGGTGAGTTTCGTAGATTTCGTTAGATCCAACTGCTTTGCTGTTTAGCTGATTTTCTTTTGCCCATCGCGATGCCCAAACTGTCCAGTAAGCTAGCTGGAATGTTGCTGAAATTTCCGCCGAACCTTGCTCGTTCCAATCAACAATAATCTTTTCCCAAGCTGAACTAAAAGCTACTCGCGATTGTTCGTTTTGTTCGGTATTTTCTGTATTGATTTGGACAGGTCTTTGGCGATGGTTTTGAATCAGATCCTTGGGTTCTTTCCGCCAATTATTAATGTCGGTTTGCGTGAGACTTAAGATAAATCTTCTGTCGTGAACGGGATATTCTAAATGGATTCCTGATTTGCGGAAAGAGCGGTATTCTAGGATAGGAAGCTTGCCCTGTTCAATCCACTGCTGGCGTTCTGCCGCCGAACACTTGAGAATTTCTTCTAATTCTACCGGATCGACGGCTAATTCACTTTTGAATGTCTCCCAAAATCTTGCTTGTTCGGCTGTGTTCACTTCTAGCACGGATACAATTGTGCTAACGAGGTGATCTGTTTTGTCTTGGCAATTGCCGGGAAGTCCTAAGAAGTCGATGAGTTTGGCCTTGACTATTTGTCTGGCAGAGATTAGCTCGGCTAACATGAGAAGCTCCAGTAGAGTCTGAACTTGCGCTTTTGTTGAATCTGCAAGATTTGCACAAGTCTTTATATACTTTACAGCAATTGAAGGGTCGATCGCTCGCAATTCACAAAAAAATCAGCATAAATACTCAAAAAACTAGGCTGCGGTCGATCGCCCCTTCAGCTAAAATCGATAATTGCGATCGCGCACCCACAAACTCACGGGCACAGCATGACCTGTTTTGTCTACTTTCACTTCTACCACAAAAGATTGCGGTTTTCCCCTTTGAGCTTGACCAATATCCTGATTAACCTTTTCCCTTTCGTTTTCTGGCATATAATAAGTTTCTAAACCATATTCCATCTGCCAGCCGTTATATTTACCCAGAAGTGCGATTTGGTTTGCAGGTAAATTAGATGGATTTTCCAAACTGACGCGCACAGGTTTCCAGGCTTTCGGACTACCAGAATTAACTACATCTTTTGGTGATTCCAGAATAACATAAAAATTGGTTCCTGCCTTGACATTATAGTTTTTTGCCTTTGGGCAAATAGTGCCGGGAGGACAAGGTGTTTTGTCACTTGGTAAATCTTTCCAGCCTGGTAATTTCTCAAGATTGTTATTCTGAGAAATATCATAACTCAAAACTTGGTAATATCCGCGCAGCAAATCGTAAGGGTCTACTGGTACTGTTTGTAAAATGACTGTTTTGCCAGTGACAAAAGTGTAAACTGATTGAGCGGGTACAGCGGCAATCAGTCCGATTTGCAGGAGCAAAGGAATCCATAATCGCCACACAGGAATGCGTTTCGCTTCTGGGGGAAGTTGAAACAGATTTGTTGTATCTGCTGGATTTTCAACTAATAAGTCAATCTTGTTTGTGTTCATATTATTTATGAGTTATTGTTTTGGCTTTTTCCGGAATTATTAAACCACAGAGAGCGCAGAGTCCGCAGAGAAGGAAAAGAGAGAGAGATGAATGATCCGTTGCCGAACTTCTCTTTCTATTCATCTTTGATTGTGGCAAAGTGTTTCTCGAACCATAAGCCAGCGGCAATTACACCAATTCCACAGAGCACAAATACGAAAGATTTGAGCAACAGTTCAGTATTGTATTCAAACAAGCGGCTGATAATTTGCAAGGTTATCAATACCATTCCTCCCCAAAAAGTCTGGCGGTTTCCTAGTGTTAAACCTTCTCGGATTAAACCGACAGCTAGTAGAAATAATAAAACGTTAAACAGAAAAGTCGCTAATTGTGGAATCGGACTAAAACTCAAGTGGTAAAATGGTATTAAAGCGGTGATGACTATAAAAATTGCGATCGCACCTGTAGTCAAATCCACACCTTTTTGTTTTCGTCGCCGTAGTTCCAAACGTCCCAAATGCAGCCACTCAAACACCATCAAAGCACCCAAAACAGTCACATTTGCCAAAACACTCCAATCCAGCGAAATTTGCGAAGGATTGACGGAATCTTGCCACAGCCAGTGGAAGGAAAGAAAGTAAAAAAGACCAGCCAAAAATACCAGTGCTAAACTGCGGGCGGTAGCTTGAAACAGTCTGCTGTCTATATTCGGCCACATTGCATCGTCGTATCCCCACAACAAAGCTGGTGGTAGAGCACAAAAAATTGCAGCACCCCAGTTTAGATTTAACCCTTGCGCTATCGAAACTTGTAGGGAAAAAATTAGGACGATCGCACCTAGGGCAAATATAACACGCGATCGACACCAGTAAGCCAGTGGTATAAACATGATACTAGCTGCGATCGGCATTTGTCGCACCAAAATTTCGAGCCAAGAAAACTCGACTTTTGCAGACGAATCTAGCACAGCCAAACAATAGCCTAAACCGACTAAAAGTGCTGATAAAAAGCCCAAGGAAGTCAAGCGCAAACTGTAAGCCATTCCGAGCACGCCGATTCCCCAAGCAAGGAAAAGTCCGTAGGAAGAACCGCCAATATGAAACATCTGCGCCATCAAGGCCATATTTGCTCCTAAAATCAGAGCACCTAATAGCAACAATCCTTCACCCAAAAGTTTGTTTCGCCCTTTGGTTGGGGGCATATTTGGATGGGAATTTTTGCCGCGAGATGGCGGAATTCGCCACAGATAAAAACCTGCTACATTCACTGCTACAAATAAGCTCAGTAGTAGTGTAACTCTGCCTTCTCGTGGCCAAACTTGCCAGTTGGCTGCCACAAAGGTGATGACTCCTATCGCCAGGAGAATGCTACCGAGACTGATGAGAATGCTGAGGAAGCGGTTGCGGGAGGCGGTTTCGAGGGTGTTGAATTGGTAGCGATCGGCAAGTTGTTGGTACAATGAAGTATCGATGAGTCCTTCTGCTTGCCAGAGTTTAGCTTGCGATCGCAATTCTTGTCGAAATTTATCTGAAATCATTGTTTATATTCCAGAGGATTAGAGCCGTGATAGTTTTTAATATCTCACTTGTATGGCGATTGTAGGTGGAAGGTGGGACACCTGTTAAAGTTGCACAGTAGACTTGATTAATATCATTTGGCGGTTGAAACCGCTTCTACACAAACAAAGTCCGCCTCCGCGGACTAAGAAATCAAGGAATGCAATATGGTACAAGTTAAACTTAGCAAATTAACCTTTGATGAGTATCTTAACTACTCAGACAACACCGATAATCGCTATGAATTAATTGATGGGGAGTTAATCGCTTTGCCCCCAGAATCTGAACCTAATAATTTCATTGCTAACTATCTATTTTTCTATCTGGCTAGCAGCGGGCTAGTGCCACTTAGACTGATTAAAACGCATAACTGTGAGGTTCAAGTTGCTGTTTTGCGTTGGCGAAGCCCTCGAAGAGGATCGGGAGATGCCGCCAATCGTTACCCAGATTTGATTATTTTGGAACCCGAACACATTCCGCTGACAGCAAATAGGTTAACTATTACCTTTGATATGCTGCCTCCTCGGTTGGTTGTGGAGGTAGTCAGTCCCGGTAGGGTGGGTAGGGAGCGGGATTACGAGCGCAAACGAGCTCAGTATTCAGCGCGGGGCATCGCAGAGTATTGGGTTATTGATCCAATTCAACAAGTAGTGACTGTGTTGCGACTTGAGAATGGGCAATATGTTGAGGTTGGGGTTTTTCGGGATGGAGAAGCGATGATGTCTCCGATGTTTCCACAGCTAAGTTTGACGGTTCAACAAATTTTTAATGGAGAGCTTTAAGGATACCGAGAAGTGTCATAGTCTCTGCGATTGCCGCGCTAGGAGCTCGCAATGACAAAAAACGTTAAGTGAACCGTATTGGCCTATAATTTAGAGATCAATACGGTTCACTTAACACTATTTACGCCCCGGAGATCCCCCTAAATCCCCCTTAAGAAGGGGGACTTTAAGAGCTTTCTTGTCCCCCCCTTGGGAAGGGGGGTTAGGGGGGATCTGTCTTAAGTGAACCGTATTGATTTATAGATCAGGCAAACTCTCTTGAAATTATCTGCGTTTATCTGTGTTTATCTGCTTTACATCTGCGGTGGTTCTAAACTTGATTTAAATTCCAATCATAGGGCAAAAAAACGATCGCACATTCATCCCCCATAACCACATCCGCGCCCAAATAACCAGCCACATATCCAGCCACCGAGCCCGCCGCCTTCACAAAATCTTCACCATACCACTTAAAAATTTTGCTCAAATAAAGAGTCTTTTTCCCCGCATCATACCGCACCTTATCGGGATTTTGAATAAAACGGTTCGTGTCTATTTCCAGTTGAGTTCGTACCGATTCTGGGAAATAAGCCCCGCGACGCAACATCGGACATCCAACCGCAGCGCAAACCAAAGCAAAATGGATGCGCGGTTCGGCAAAATCCCGACGCAAAATCTCATGTTCGATTTGATTGAGGCTATACTTTTTGTCCGCAATTGTATAAGTTGAACGGGCGAAAAAATCCATAAAGCTTAGCCAGTTGGGAATTCCCAAAACTTTTGGACGAATTGACGCGATCGGATATACTTCAATAACTTGAGCAATTGCGATCGCATTATAGACATTCAGCCACAAAGCCAGCCGCCCATCTGTATCAACACCCGCCAAGTCCACATCCGCCAAACTTTCTAGCCACTGTCTCAAAACATCCGCCGATTCAGCTTTCCACCGCCCATAATTCACGCGCCCAAAATCGTCAACATAGCTGTGTAGCAAATTGTCCCAAGTCTTAAAGGCGATCGTATTTATCAACATAGTTTACTTTTTTTAAAAGGACTAAAATCCTTACTACGAAAGTTGTTTGGCATAAAAGCTTAGCATATCAGTGTTCTTCCTCCCCTTACTATCCCCAAATACCGATGATAAATCAAACAAACTTCAGCGACAAGCTTTTAGAGGCGATTGAAAAAAATCAAACTTTGCTATATTTAGCCCTTGAACCCGATCGCGAAAATTTCGATCTGTCAACAACGACGGATTTATTGGCAAAGGCTAAATGTGCGATCGACCAAACAGCAGATTTAATTTGTGCTTGCAAACTTAGTCTCGGTTTTTACCAATCTCTGGGCATTCCAGGCTGGGAATTACTGCAACAAATTTTGAAAATTATTCCTGCTTATATTCCCGTAATTTTAGATGCCAAACACTGCGACTTAAATACTAGCACAGTATTTGCCAAAACCGTATTTGAAGACTGGCAAGTTGATGCTATTACTCTAAGTCCCTATGCCGGATTCGATCAAGTAGCCCCATTTTTATTGTATCCCGGCAAAACTGTTTTTGTCCTCTGTGCCACAGCAAATCCCTCCGCCGCCATTTTCCAAGAATACCCAACACCAGAAAACCCTTTTTACTTGCAATTAGTCCGCGTTTCTCAGACTTGGGGAACTCCTGAAAAAGTTGGTTTAGAAGTAGGAGTAATGCCGGATATGTTGGCCCGCATCCGCAAAGCTGCTCCAGAACGCCTAATTTTAGTTGAAGGAGATATCCCAGCAGAAAATGACCTCGCAGAAGCCAATGACCTCTCTCAACTGCTGGCGGCTGGTTTAAGCAAGAATGGTGAGGGTTTATTGTTGCCAATACCTGCTAGTTTATTTGCAGAGTCAAATCCGCGCGAAGAAGTGCAAAAATTGCGGGATAATATTAATGAAGAGCGTTTAAAGGCGATCGCAGGTAGTCCTACTTGCGAACTGTGGCTACCGGACGTTTGCTTTTTGCAACCGGAACCTAACCGTGACTTAATCTTGCAACTTTATGATATTGGCTGTGTGGTTTTTGGCGATCATGTACAAGCATCGGGGGCCACATTTCCATATTACATTGACTTGCGAAAAATCATCTCAATTCCGCAAATCTTTCACCAAATTGTTAGTGCCTACGCCGACATTCTCAAAGACTTAAAATTCGATCGCATTGCCGGAATCCCCTATGGTTCCTTACCCACAGCCACTGGTTTAGCTTTACGAATGGAACGCCCGATGATTTTTCCGCGCAAGGAGGTGAAAACTTATGGTGCTGGAAAGTTGATTGAGGGGCATTTTCAGGCTGGAGAAACTATTGTAGTAGTTGATGATATTTTGATTAGTGGCAAAAGTGTGATGGAAGGTGCAGGTAAGTTGCAATCTGCTGGGTTGAAGGTGGAAGATATTGTGGTTTTGATTGACCACGAACGGGGAGTTAAAGATAAATTGCAAGCCAATGGTTATCAAGCTCATTCTGTGTTAGCCCTTTCAGAAATTGCTCAGATTTTGTATCAAGCAAATCGGATTAGTGCTGAAGAATTTCAGCTTTTGACTGCGGAACATTAAACCCCAATTCTTGTATGGGTAGGCAATACCCTGCCCTACATTTAAATTCTGTGTCAAAAATCAATCAAACACTCTTGTGGGATGGGCTTCGACGCCGTGCCGAATATACAGTTTAAATGCACAACAGCTTAATTGCTACAACAAAGTTAGGGCTTTTTTGTCAGTTTGTGGACGGATGGCCAATGGCGATTAATCTGATCAAGCTCAATAGCGCCTTTAAAACTCAGCCAAAAGCCCGATCGCACTTACCGAATGATATACTTTCAATACAATTATTTTCATACACACCGTTAGCGAGATCAACAGCATGGTGGAAACAGTGGACACAATCGAAACAATTGACGATCATCGCACACAAACCCGCTACTGGGGTAAAGTTACAATCATAGACGCAGGCGATCGTTACAAAATCAATCGGATTGAACTCAAACCGGGCCACCATATCAGCACCCAAATGCACTATCATCGCAGCGAACACTGGGTTGTGGTTTCCGGTACCGCTAAAGTAATCTGCAACGACAACGAGACGATTCTCATGCAGAAACAGTCAACCTATGTTCCCATGAATACACCTCACCGCGTCGAAAATCCAGGCGTTATTCCCCTAGTGATGATTGAAATCCAAAATGGCGAATACCTCGGCGATGATGACATTATTCGTTTCCCCCAAGATACTCACGAGGAAGATTAATTACTAAGGATCGCGAATTAAATAACTTACAATTTTAATTGTTATTGTGGGATGGGCGTCCCGCCCATCCCACAAACTTGTGGAAGTTATTTAATTCTCATTCCTAACAAAGTGTAAGGTGCAACTATCAGCACCCTACAGTTAATTTTTTTGAGTAAATTCAATAATTAAAATTATAGGGGCAATTACGGAATTGCCCCTACATGATTATATTAAGTTGGTTAAACACGGGAATTTGATATAACAACTGGCGATCGTCCTACGGCAAAGAAGCATTTTTCAGATCTACATTTGCCATATTGGCATCTTTTAAATTAGCACCAGTCAAGTCCGAACCGTTCAGATTTGCACCAGTCAAATTTGCACCGGTCAAATTTGCATCCCGCAAGTTGACGCCCTGTAAGTCTATTCCCGACAAACTGCCGCCCCGGAGACTGACATTCGCTAGATTCGCTACAGACTGACGAGCATTTCTCAGGTTCGCACCTGCCAAATTAGCACTTTCTAAATTAGCACCGACTAAATTAGCACTGGTGAGGTTGGTATTTTTTAAACTAGCAATTACTAAACCCGCCAGACTCAGGTTAGCGCGAGTCAAATCAGCACCTTCCAAATTGACCCCGTGCATTTTAGCCGCAATTAGACTCGCACCTTGCAATTTAGCTTGTTTCAGATTTGCTTGATTCAGTTTGGCTTCGTTGAGGTTAGCACCGTTTAAATTGGCACCGGTCAAATTTGCACCGCTCAAATCTGCTCCGCTGAGGTTCATACCAGCAAGCTGCGCTCCTGTCAAGTCACATTTGCTACATTTTTTAGTTTCTAATAGTTGCTTGACTTGTGATACGTTTTCTGCTTTGACTCCAGAAGCAAAGCCGATCGCAATTAAAAGCCCAGTTGTTGTTAAAATTCCAAGTTTCATATATTCACCCTTAGCGATGTCTCTCTCTCTAATAATATCCAACATTTTTGGAGAGAGTTAGGTGATTAGTCTCTTCGATAAACTGTGACAATCATCACCCTGTTGTGCACAAAACATGAGATAATTGTTGACGTTTCAACTCTTACAAATCCTTGTAAAGAATTATTGCTTTTTCAGGAACCAGAAGGGAAAGGATTGCGTCGGTTCGAGACGGACACCAGTCACGTTTTTCTGAGCAAAGGTATAGTCCTTATCCTGCCAAAGAGGGATGAAAGGTACGTCTCTACCTAGTATGTCCTGAATTTCAGCAAACAAAGCTTTGCGGGTTTGGGGGTTTGCTTCTTTTCGCTGCTTGTCGATCAGTTGATTTACTCGATCGCTATAATAAAACGAACCCTGTCCCTGACTAGCACCCTTTTCACACCCAACCGCCGCCGAACCCGTCGCACAATCCAAAAACGGCTGAATATAATTGTCAGCGTCAAAAAAGTCGGCGTACCAATCCACTAACACCGCAGGATAAATCCCCTTCTCTATATTCTGAAACAAAGTCGGAGATTCAACGCTGTTGATTTCTACCTCCATTATCCCGTCCATCTTCAGTTTGGCCAAAGCTTTGATCGTACTCGCCACCAAAGCTCGCTTTGTGGAAGCCGAAGGATGCCAAATTTGCAGAATCAACGGATTAGCCGCCGAATATCCCGCTTTCGTCAACAGTTCCTTCGCCTTTGTCATGTTGGCGTCGCCGTACAGTTCCTTAAAAACGGGTTTGTGAACGTCGAAGGTTGTGGGAATCAGACTATACAGTGGTTGCGCTTGTCCCCGCAATACGCGATCGTTAATCAGGGGCCGATCCATCACGGAGGCGATCGCCTGTCTCACCTCCAACTTATCCAGCGGTTTAGACTTGATATTTAGCGTCATATAACTGACTGTACTGCTCTCGGCGGCGAATTCCTGCCATTTCCCCTTTTTTGCTCCCTCATCCAAGCTGCGAACTTGATCTGCATCCAGAGATAAATACGCAACATCGATCGCACCAGTCCGAAAAGTATTAAACAAATTTGACGAACTAGAAAGCAGCAAAATGTCAATGCCTTGATTAACCGGCTTTTCCCCCCAATACTTATCAAACACATCAAACCTGAGAGAATCGCTGCCATACTTCGCCAACTTGTAGCGTCCAGTTCCCACAAACGTATCGGGTTTAAATTTGCCGTCCCCAATCTCATAAGCTTTCGGAGAAACAGCACAAATACCAGCAAATGTCAATAGGGAAGGAAAAGCAGCAAAAGGCTTTTTTAATTTAAAAGTTAATTCGTATTCGCCCGTCGCTTTCACCGATTCTACAGCATCGCTCAATAAGAAAGATGGACGGCCGCCATTTTTGATAAACCGCTGCAAGGAAAACTCCATTGCTGCTGCGTTAAACGGTGTGTCATCGTGAAAAATAACCCCTTGACGCAAAGGAATTGTATAAGTCAATCCATCTTTGCTAACTTTCGGCATTGCTGTCGCTAAGCCAGGGATTAACTCAGTAGTTCCCGACTTATAAGTGTAGAGAGTATCGCCCAAATTGCGCAGCAGTTGTCCTGAGATCACTTCGTAAGCGTCAGCGGGGTCGATCGTCCGCAATTTCAAGGTTGTGCCAATCGTCACGCGATCGCTATTGCCGTTATTTGTCGAATTTGTCGAATTGGGCGATCGAGAAGCCCCCTGTCCGCAACTTGCAGTTAACAAGCAGCACAGGCAGAACAGAGCTATAACTTTAATCACTGAAGGTTTTATAGATATTCTCGGCTGCCGCTTGTTGATTCCCATCGTTATTTCTTGACACTCCAAATTACTAATTATATTATCAGGACTTACGCACTCTTAGATGATAAACCGGGTTTCTTGGTAGATAGTCTGTCGCGAAACCGATCGAAGCTGACTGCTGACTGCTGACTGCTGTTCGATCGCGGGGACAGCACTAATGACTACTGACTAATGACTACTGACTAATAACCAATAACCAATGACTAATGACTTCTTCTAAATTCCCTTGAGGAGCGATCGCCAATCCCGACAGCGTTTCAGGTAAATGCGAGCTACCGGATCGCTCGGATTTGTCCGCAAACACTCTTCAAACAATTTTCCCGCTGATCGGAACTCCTTGCGATCGCACAGTAACATAGCTTCAGTATATAGGGCCAAATTCGCTAGCTTAGCCGACAGAATTTCCGGCGGATCGGCATCAAATACCTCATAGACTGTGACATATTGAGATTTTCCTTTAACCTGTACTTTATCCACAATCCGTATAGCATAATCAGCCGGATTTCGCAACCGTTCCAAAGTCTGCTGAGAAATTAACAGAGGTACGCCGTACTCTTTAGTCAATCCTTCAATGCGAGATGCCAAATTAACAGCATCGCTAATCACAGTGCTGTCCATTCGGCTTGCGCCGCCGACTGTCCCCAGCATCAAAGAACCCGAATTGATACCAATGCCAATTTGAATCGGGATGTAGCCGATATTTTGACGGTGTTCATTGTAATCAGTCAGGATATTTAGCATCGCAATACCCGCTTTTAGTGCATCATCTGCGCAGTCGCTAAACAGAGCCATAATTGCATCGCCGATATATTTGTCAATAAAGCCGTTATGGCTAGCAATAGCAGGCTCCATCCGCGACAGGTAAGCATTGATAAAATTAAAATTTTCTTGCGGCGTCATAGTTTCCGAAAGCGTTGTGAAGTCGCGGATATCCGCAAACAGCACCGACATTTCTTCCTGCACTTGGTCGCCTAAATTGACATCGAGAATACTTTCATATCCCAATAAATTTAGAAATTGATGCGGCACAAATCGCCCGTAGGCATCAGTTAAGTCTGATTCGGCATCCAGAGATTTTTCCAAATTTTCTTTGAGTTTAAATAGTTCATTAATAAATTTATGGCGCTCGGCTTCAGCTTGTTTTCGTTCGGTGACATCTTGAAAAACTGCGATCGCAAAAGCAACTTTGCCAGCCTCATCAAAAATTGGTGTTCCCCAGCCCTCAATGGGAACTTTCTTGTCGGGTTGATGAACTTCCATATCATCAGTCGTTGTGCTCTCACCCCTCAAAGCTCGGACAATCGGCAAATTCTCAAACGGGTAAATAGTATCAGTTCCCGCTATATAAATTTGATAACTTTCTGACAAATCATCAACAGCATTTAACGGCACAATCCCTTGACCAAGCAACTGTTTTCCCGCACGATTGACGTAGCAAGGTTTGCCCAGAGAATCGAGCACAGCCACCCCGATTGGAATCGCTTCGAGAAACTGAGCCAACTTGATTTCGCCTTCCCGCACCGCTTCCAATGCCCGATTCTGCAACTCACTAGCAAGACTATCAGAATGTTCAGCAGTAGTTTCCAGCAAGATTTCCAGATCCGCTTTTTCTTCCTTCAAGTCTTCCACTTGCTGGCGCAATCTTTCTATCTCCAAAAGTAGCTGTTCTCTAGATGGTTGTTCTTCCAGCATGACCCGAGAATGTGCGCCTCTACTAACAGAAAATTGCTCAACAGTCCGCACCCTAAAAGTAATCATTTGTCTATAGTAATTCCAACTGCAAACCAGGCATCAGGCGCTGCAAATTCTTCAAAGATTTACCTTGCCAAGCTATGCGTTGAGAGCCTTGTACCACCATTTGCACCCGAGCTTTTTTGCGCACCTCGATAATAAACTTCGAGAGCATATTGATGCCAGAACTGTTCAAAAATTCTAACTGCTGCACATTGAGGGTAATTTTCGCCGGTTCCACGTCGGCTACCTCACCCAGCAACTGCACTATCGGCGCGTAGTCTTCGGCCCCGCTCAGCCTTAGAGATCCAACAAAACTCACGGTTGCCGTTGATGGATCGTAACAGATCCCGTAATCTTTTGTCTTAATTTCCATTGTCGTAAAAAGTTCCTTAGATATTATCGATCGCCCACTCTTACCTATACTCTTAATTGCACCATAGTTGTCACCGTAATTACTTCCGGGTCTTGTTGCACGGTCTGGAACTTCCAGCCCATTTTGGCGGTATAATCGCTGAGCATCGTCAG
>Ga0209591_10006927_pt1 | contig 12513 bp, 7 predicted proteins | sample MAT01_FD_187207 | JGI IMG/M metagenome (GOLD analysis project Ga0209591, IMG submission 187207) | Freshwater microbial communities from Lake Fryxell liftoff mats and glacier meltwater in Antarctica - MAT-01 (SPAdes) (version 2) | ecosystem: Environmental > Aquatic > Freshwater > Ice > Liftoff...
CGCCGACGCCTTGGGTGATTATGCCCTGGCTACCCCTGCGCAGGCCAACGACCCAACGGTTCGGCCAGGTCCGCCGGCGACGATTGATCAATGTACGATCTTTGGCAAGGTCTATGTCGAAAAGGCGCTGCAAGCCAACGCCGTGCTCTTTACAAGCCCGGTGGTGGTTGAAAGACCAGATGCGGCAGCTCCTGGCATAGCTCGTTACTGCTACTTGCCCATCGGCTCTAATCTACCCATCTGTGAACATTGTTTGCATGAAGGCGCGTCGTCCCCCCATTGTCTGCACTGCCTGGCGCAAATTGCCCGCCCGGTCTTTTCATCGCGGCGCTATGGGCGGCCCGGCTATGCTCAACTGAGCAAGCTGTGCAGTGATGAGATCCGCTACGGGGTGGGCGACATTGCCGAAATTGGGGTCTTTCACCATTTGTACCAACCCCAGCGCGCGGCCAACATCCAAATTATGTTGGAGGAATTTCTGCCATTGGGTTTGGATGCTGGTATTTTTCATGTCACGTAAAGCGGTTCCGCAATTGTCAGCCGGCCATTTTTCAGGGTGTGTCGTACGTAAAGTGAGCCGGGATTGCTTATTTTTCGGAAGCGCTTACGCGCCTAATTGACGAAGGAAGGCTACTATGAAGGGTGATTTTTCCCGATCTTCATTTAACTCCGCAAAGCATTATCGCGGGGTGCGTTTACAACAAGGACGCATTCAGTTGGACGCCGACTGGAATGAGCAAATCGACATCCTGCTCCATCATAATGAGCGCGAACTAAAGGATTTGATTGGCCCGTATGGGGCACCGCAAGGGAACGCGGGCTTTGCCATCACGTTGCCCCCTGCATCAGCCAATCCCGCCGCCGCCGGGACAATGCCGCCCGCCGATCTGCTGCCTCCAGACGTGCAAATTGCCAAAGGGCAACGCTATGTCGATGGCATTTTGTGTATTAACGAAGCCGATTGCACCTTTACCACCCAGCCCGATTTCCCCGGCGCTACGATCCATCGCCAAGCAATGGCGGGTCATCAACAACAGCTTGTCTATCTGGATGTGTGGCAGCATCATATCACAGCGCGTGAAGATGGCGAGCTGCGCGAAGTTGCGCTGGGTGGGCTAGACACAACCACCCGTATTCAAACGGTGGCCCAAGTCAAGTTCTGGCCGCTGCCCGCCGACTTGGCACAAGCCGGCGTTGCGCCGACATTGGTGACGGCATTTCAAGCCTTGCTCGCCGTTAAACAGAAGCCCAAAGGTAAGCTTACTGCCCAAAAGACAGAAAAAGGTGCGATCCTCCAAAATCAACTCTATCGCATCGAAATTCACAGCGTGGAGAATGAGCAAGTTACCTTCAAATGGTCGCGTGAAAATGGCACCATCGCCTATTCCGTGCAGGAAATCAAGGTCAACCCAGACAACACTGCGCAGTTGGATATTCAGCTAAAAGATGTGAAATCGGATCAGATCGACCTGCGCATCAACAATTGGGTCGAGATCAGCTGTAACGATGACGCCCTGGACGGCAAAGCTGGCGTATTTGGCAAGGTGATCGATATTCAGCCCGATCTGCAACTGGTTACAGTGCAACCGGGGGAGCCCTTGTCGGCCCTCGATCCGGCAATTTGCGACCAAAAGCGCATGTTATTGCAACGCTGGGACCAAAGTGATGGCACGGCTGGCGTGGTGGCGCGACCGGTTGATACTTGGCTGACCCTGGAAAACGAATTACAGGTGAAATTCAGCAAGGATGGCGAGTATACCGTCGGCGATTACTGGCTGATCCCGGCGCGCGCCAATCTCAAACAAGGCGCCGGTGATATTATTTGGCCGCCCGGCGAAGCCAAGCCTCCGGCGGGCACGGAACACCATTACGCCCCGCTAGCCTGCCTCCAATACGCAGCCGGGCAATGGCAGGTAGTCGATAGTGAAACCATCACCTTTGGCACGCTGCCCATCATAACGAAAAAAGTGGATGAGGTGGTCGATCGCGTCACTCAAGTTGAAGCGGAGATCGTGGACCTGAAAGCGCGCGTCACCACGCTGGAAGAACAGATGACCGAGGTCTTAACCCTGATCAAGCGCGAACAGACGAGCCTCTACCAGAACTTCAAATCAAGCGTGGCCCTGGAAAAAGGTCTTGTGGTCGCCATCGACCCTAGCGCAGACTTTCATGTCGTGCCGGCCAACTTAAGCAACGAAACGTTGGTGTTGGGCATTGTCGATGAGGTCATCCCCGGTGACTTCCCCTACCGCGTGATCTTTCAGGGCCGCGCGCAGTGCAAGGTGGTGGGTCCAGTGAAAGTTGGTGATTTATTGACGCCCACCGAACTGGATGGTCATGCTGGGCGCGGTGGTTTGTATCTACGCCCAGGCACGATCATCGGCAAAGCGCTGCGCACCTATCTGCCGGACGATCCGGAAGATGTAGGGTTGCTTGATGTTATGATTATCATCAGTTAAGGAAACAGACGATGCTGAACTTAAGTCGCCAACAAGCCGCCCGGCTGCTCTTCACCGTGATTGCGGTGCTCTTCATTCTTTTCATAATGCTCATCTGGCTCTTGGCCAGGCCAACCGCGCCGGCATTAGCGCCGCTGGCGCTTGCCCAAGCAATAGGCATGCTCAGCTAAACAATCATGCACACAATCAGCCAGGTCAAAGCCGCCCCTGCGGCGCAACCACCCATTGCCAAGCCAGCCGCGCAACCGCTGATGTCGCCAACGGTAGACGCGGTCGAAGCACCCTCGCTCACCGAGCAAATGGATCGCGCCCGGCTGGGTCATCATTTTGGCGCGATCAGCGTCTTCCCGCCCGATCCGCCAATCCAGCCCAAGCGGATGGTCGAGTCGGTGCAGCGTCTGTCTGCCTTCAGCCGGCCGGGCCAGAGTAGGGCAAACCCCGTCCCCGTGATTCCCGCAGGCTGGGCGGTGCCGCCCAGGGTGCAAGCCAAATTGACCGTCGGCGAACCCAACGACCCATATGAACAGGAAGCCGACCGCGTGGCCGATCAGGTGTTGCGGATGGCGGAACCGCGCGTGCAAGCCAAGTGTGCGTGTGGTGGCGAGGCCGGTCCCGATGGCGAGTGCGCCGCGTGTAAGACGCAACGGCTGGGAATTCAACGTCAAGCGCAAGCTGAGACAGCGCAAAGGGAGGAAGTCGTTCAAGCCCAATCCGATAGCGCGCCTTCCGAGGCTGCGCCCGGCTTGGAGCAGCGACTGAACGGTAGCCGCGGCAGCGGTCACGCCTTGCCCGCAGATACCCGCAGATCGATGGAATCCACGTTCGGCGCAGATTTTGGCGGTGTGCGCGTGCATACGGGCAACGAAGCGGTGCAGATGAATAAAGAATTGAGCGCGCAGGCGTTTACGCATGGCAGCGATATTTACTTTAATGCGGGGAAGTATGAGCCAGGGAGTCAGGAGGGAAAGGGGCTGTTGGCGCATGAGTTGACCCATGTGGTGCAGCAAGGGTCGGCAGAATTGTCTTCCGAAGTTGTTCAAAGGAGTTGTGGAAGCGCAGCAATCGGAGAACCCGCGGGATGCGAGGCGCTTGTCGGGGCCTTAAATGGACCCCGCTATCTATTCAAAGTCAACTGCGATGAATTTGCGCGGGGCAATGATTTAGATTTGGAAAAAGATGCTGAAAAGATAGGCGACAATGCAACGGTTGAAATTCATGGCTTGGCAAGCGTGGATGGCTCTCCCGAATACAATCAGCGGCTTTCCTGCGCCAGGGCCATAACAGCTAAAAAACTGGTCGAGACGGTTTTGTCAAAACGAAAGGTGACAGCCACTATCCGGCTATTTTCACATGGGCCTCAAAAAGGGGATAAGACTGGGATGCGCAGTGTAGTGATGATAGTCCAGAATCCCGCGCCCGTTCCTGTCCCACGTAAAGCGATAGATTGTCCACCTATCAAGGGTTTTCAGGCGAGTACTCTGGAAGATTACATCGATTTGATTAAATGCGTGGAAACATCCACCACGCTCGGTAACAGGGAGGTGTTGGCTTTGTTGCGCCAAATGTATTATGGCAAAAGCTGGAGTGCCACTTCTCAGACCGATTTGTGGGATAATGTCATTCCTTGCAACGTAAACCCAGGCGACCCAAGAAAGTTACTGCATGCGGATTTATTCGAGGCCCTCCATAAAAGTGTCAATGTTCAAGGCACGGACACTGGGCACGTTTTCACAGGGTTGGAATCCATGATGTGTCCAACGAGCGAAGTCAAAATTAACAGCTTTCCGATTGTCAGCGACATTATGGACGACATTGCCAATGTCAAAATGTCCAACGAGCAATTTGCCACTTGGGGTGGTGACTTGGGCGCTGCCGTTGCAGCGATGGCAGCTTGTTGGTTCATGAATGAGGCACAACGCTCAAGTACTGAAGACTGTAAAGGTGCTGACCTCATGCAAGGGCTGTTGGCTTTCCTCAAAATTCATGCCCCTGATGAAGATTTGGAAGGGGACATCTTGCCATTTGTCATAAGAGCCAATGCCAATGGCATAAGCTGTTCAGGTTCTGTGGGACAAAAACTAAATTTATCTGCCCCCATTTCACAGATGTTTGTGAATTTCATAAATAGCAAAGGTGCAAGCGGAAATGCCAATCGTTATGTCTGTTTTACAGAAATCATTGGTGGCCAGATGACAGGGGGGCAGATTCAGAACAAGGATGATTTGGTAAAAACCTATTTTGATCCTGTATTGGAGTTTGCTAAAACGTTTTATGTAAAAATAATGACTGACGTTCATGGCAAGATTCCTCCGCACAGAGTTGTGCCGTTCGGCGACAGGATTCTGATGATGGAACGGCATATACCATCGGCAATCAGATATTTTCTGGCTTGGCTCGAAAAAAGAATGACATCTGTTCCTTAATGAAGAACGTACTTCGAAATATCAAAGAGAGCGTTAATGACTCCGTTCCCTTTTGCATAAATATTCCCCTTGGAGGTCAATCTCATGGGTGCTAGACTTTACGTTGCACCGAAAAAAGCGCCAACGTCTGTTCTCAAACCGAAGGGGGCGAGGCTACTGCAACGGCGCGCGTCGGATCAACTCGACCCAGAAACGGCTTCCCTTGCCAATCAGGAACAGTTAAGCACGCCGGATCAGGCCAACCAGACATCGTCGTCGTTTGCGCCGTCTCTCCGCGGGCATAGCTTTGGGCGAATGGCCGTCTGGCCGGGCGCACAGAAGAGTAATCCAACATTGCAGCGTCAGAGCGCTCCTGCGGCGCCAGGGTTGACCGACGCGCAGCAGTGGGATCAAGACTGGACCAACTATGCCGCGCAACAACACTACTTTGCGGGGAATGATCGCCCGGCGGGTACACGGCGCCAGCGCTATGATGTTCTTTGTCCGCTCTATAAAGCGCACGGCATTCCTCGCCCGATGGTTTATATGGCAACGTCGATCACGACGGCCAAGTTCTATCACTTCTCCACACCAGCGCATAGCAACTTGGCAATGGCGCTGGCCGCCGCTGAGGCCGCGCTTAAGGGCAAAGGATATAGTTCCGCACCAGTAAAAAGTGTATGGGCGCTCAACTCGCGCACCACAAGCAAAGGTACGTGGAGTAATCATGCCGATGGTAAAGCAGTTGACATCGATCCAAACGACAATCCTCATCTAATCGATCGCAAAGAACGCCAGATCATTACGTTGATGACAGGCGTCGAGATCGACAAGGGGGGTCAGGGTTACAATGTCTTGAAAGGGGCCAGTGACAAGTTTAAGACTGACTACAATCTAACTGGCATGCAACAGCGGCTCACCCAACTCAACGCAACGGAAAAGACCAAAACGACAGAACGAGATACGGTCAAGACTGAGCACGCTACATCCAAAGGGCAACAAGATATGCTCAAACTTGAGCATGCGGCCCTCAAGCAGCAACTGAAGCGAGTATCCCAGGGTAAAAAGGCTAGTGTGGCGGATATTGCCACGGCAACGGCCCTCAAAGCCAGCATTCAACAAAAGGATATTGCTCTAGCGCAAGTTCAGAAGGAGATCAAACAGAAGCAAACTGAACTCAAGAAGAAAGAAGCTGATCTCAAGGCCACAACAAAGGATCGTGTGCTAATTGAGCAGCAACTGGCGACCTATCAGGCCACCGACAAGGCCATCTCCGATCTGGAAAATGCGCTCTTGCCACTGCCCGCAGAGATTATGACACTCGAAAATCAGGTCACCCAGTCGAAGTTAAACGAGCAGACGGCAAAGGCAAACAAGGATCCGGCTGGTGTCAAAATCGAACAAAAATTGCAGGCCACGCTTAAGCAAGCGCTCAAGCAGAAGAAGGCGGCCTTGACCAAACAACAGACGCAACTCGACAAAAAGAGAAAACAGAGTGATACCAACCCCTTACACCAATATGCTGCTGGCGGTTTTCTTAATCTGTCCAAAGACGTAGTCGACGCCTTAACGGGTGCAGGGCTTACATGGGGCGGCAACTGGGCCGGGGCAAAGGATTTTATGCACTTCGAGTTGTAACTCGTGTCGGCTCGCTTCTTAAAACACCTGTTGATTAAGTTTACAGTGTATTAAGTTTATCTCTGAATAAACGGTATTATTCCAAAGGAGAATACATCATGGCCCCCCTACCCTTACCACAACTTGCCCAAGAGATGGTCAATGCTGAGTGGAACAGCCTGCTACTAAATATGGATAAATTGGACTTATTTGCACAGCAGCAAGAACTCCCAAGCCACATCCAAGCATTGGTGCGTGATGCACGCAGTTTTGCCTACCATTATCTGGCATTCTTCAAAGAAGTACCTTCAGAGCGCCTCCAGCAAGACGCCACCGACGATTGGACAGTTTTGCATCAAGCGCGTGAGCTTTTATTAAACGAGTGGGACACAGTGCGTCACGCGTTGGAGCAACGGACCAATAAGCATTACCTTGCAACCCTCCAAGCACTCGATCAACTTGCCAAAGAAAGTTTACAAGCGCTGTTGCCTATCCAATCGGAGAAAACAACTACCTATCTGCATAAATTGTATGATGTTACTCGGTTCGCCTTTTCCCAAACGCCGATCATTGGTGCCCCCTATTCAGCCATTCACCTGCCGGAAAGCTGGTTGTCCATTCCACACGAAGCAGGGCACTACATTTTCTGGAACAGTACGACTACGATGGGTGAGTTTGCAAAATTTTATGCGACTCTGGAGCAAGCGGTTATTAGTGCCCTATCCGAGACGCTTAGCCAACGTCAGGCGGTTGGTCATTTCCGACGCACAGGTGAGATCTATAGACAGTGGCTTGTCTGGCTCAATGAGATTTTCGCCGATATTTATGGTACCCTCATCGCCGGGCCGGCCATTGGCTGGAGCATGCAAAGGCTGTTGCGTTCAAGACTCAATCGCCTCGACCTGTATCACATCCACAACGATCCTACCCACCCTGATCCTTACATTCGCCCATTTATTCATATCGCTACCCTCCGACACATGGCTAGACTGAGTCCATCGAATGAATTTGCAGAACAAATGATGACGGCAGCAGATGAACAGGAGTCTAGCTGGCGCCAAAGTTGGCCTGATGGAGATCCGGCAAAGAGCCTTTTTACACCAGATAACTGGGGATCCATGGATGAATTACTTGAACAGGATTTGCCAGCAATCATCAGCGCATTGATGAACGTCAAATTGAGCAATCTCGACCGTACCTTGGCGGAATACTTTATAGATAATCTACTCTATACGCCTGAACTTCATCAGCGGATCGTAGAGGCGGTGTTACAATTGGTCCAAGGAAATGCAGTGATCGGGGTAGAATCCAAACTTGAAATGAGCACCATCGCACAACTGGCGATTATCAATGGGGCAGATCCAGCTTTTGTACGCAGCACCTTTGGTTTTGAGACTGAGTTACATCCCCCCCAATTCGATCCGGAACGAAAGCAGCAGTTTGAGGATTTTTTGCGCAATGTAACAGGCCAAGCAGAAAGATCGGACCAGCAGCAGGCGTGGCGTCGGGTGCTTGATGGCGTTGTGTCAGAGATTGCTGAGCATTCCCATACACATGTTCATAAACATTAGCTAATAGTCTGTCAGACTTAATTCGGTTGCTCGTAGTAACGACTGAAGTTGTCACTACGAGCAACCAACTATGGTAAGTCAAGTGCGGCGATTCTACAGTCGAAGCTGACATCGATACCAGCTATTAAATCTCGATGAATGTTTTGTATTTCGGTTGATGCAACTTGGTTTTTCATGAAGCGTTCGATTTGTTTTATGGCTTCATCTGTGCGGTGTAACTGACACAGAGCTAATCCGTCGCTTAAATACAAAAACGGTTCGGTAACCTGGTCTCGTAAGCCCTCTTGAGACCAAGCATGAACCTGTTCGAGCAATTGGGTGGTAAGTTCAAGATCGGCCAATGCAACTGTTGCTAACCCGTAGTAAAGCCTATCTCGATCATCTGCATCCTTTGCAATAATGAATGCACTCTCAAAATCATGCTTGGCGCAAACAAGGTAACCTTGATCTCTATAAGCCCGAGCCCGTTCGATGTAATTATGTACGCTAGGCAGTTGTCTTCGCATAATTGTGTCGATCAATTGTTCTCGACAATAATCTGTCTGCACGGCTGCAACTGCAATAATCCCACCAAACACCAAGCCCAATATAGCAATGATTATCCTTACAGGTATCCGGGGTTGAGCAATATCAAAGAGTTGTCCATCGACAGCACGCATGTAAAGAACGGGGGTTCCCCACTCTATATCATTGTTTTGAGTAGCGATCGCCTTACGCGCTTCCGCTAATGCGGCGTCTACTGGATAACTGCTAGCCAAAGCCTTATAAAAAGTATGCGCAAATATAATCGCTGCTTGATCAGTAACATCAAATTGCATTGCGATAACGGCTGGAATACCTTGTTGAAGGAGAAGTTGGCTGACACCAGAAAATGGATCGACTGCTGTAGTTTTAGCGCTACTGCAGGCATTTAGGATGACAAGCCGTAACATCTTGGCATCGTGCAGAATGGTGCCAAGACGTTCTCCAGTAATGAATTGCCCATACTTGTCTTCATCTTCAAACACCAAAACGCCCTGTTCATCCTTAGCGTCAAAACTGCTGTGGCCAATGAAATGAAGTACCTGGTAAGCTTTCTGGCGTAATGTGTCTTGTAATGCCACAAGGGTTGGTATCTGTAATCGTTCTAGAATTATCAGTTTGCGCGCAACCAGATCTTTGAGCGCACTTTGGATGCGCTGCCATTCTAGTTCAACGTTCAGTAGAGGCAAATCAATTGGGCTTGTAATTATTACCAGTACACGTAAAGGTGGTTTGACTGCCAACGGTTGGATTTGACCGGGCACTTCGAGGTAACGGACCAACGGCGTGTCTAGCGAGAGACAGAGAAACCGGTTTGTTTTGGGATCAAAGAGATATTCCCAGGGCAGATCGATCAGTTCTGGTGTAGCGGAAAAATTTAGTCGAATACGCAACCGACCTTGATTTTTAGATTCTGCTATGGTCATACTACTTCTCATGCAGATTAGCACATCATCTCTAAAAATTGTTTCAAACAGCAATCGGCCAAATTTTTTTGGCGAACTCATCTCGGATGGTGATATAGTATGCATCAGATGGCGTTTTTTAGCTGCACTTACAGGCAACTCTGCTTGCTCAGCACTTATGAACGGTAATTTAAAGTCAACGCTTGCTTGTTCATCAACTGGGGAACGTAATACTTTGACGCGATAACCTGAATCGTGTTGCTCGAAGCACAACTCAAAATCTAGATAGTTTAGATTTGCCATCTTGAGCTCCCTGAGTGTGAAAAAATACAGTAGCAAAAGTTTTGTATCCGAATTCTACTAAGTCCTCTGCAATGGCGCAACACATAAGAATTTGGCGCGAACTCCTTTACCATGATCGCCATCGATTACACAAAAAAAGAATACTCCCATGAACCGGACGCAACTAAAAAGTGTACGCGCCGCAGCTTGGCAAGTGGCCACCGTGATGAGTCGCGGCTCGCCCTCCTCACCACCCGACCTGGCGCTCACGACCCACGCTGCGGGGGCAGATGCAGGCAGGGGGTGCCCTTATCGGCTGTTCAAGGTGACTATGACGGCCGCATAAAGGCAGATTTGTCTCTATAGGGCAGACGAATTCGACGAAGTTCATCCAGCCGACCGGTCTGACCAGAAAATGTTCCGTTCACTTTCATTTCCGTTTAGTCAATTCACGAGGTTATCCTATGCCAGACCCAATTACGCTCAACTTGACCCACCCGGTGTTTGAATCGATTACGCTGACGCTTGTCCCCGGCACAAAAAATCCGGGGCGTGTGGCCCGCCAGCGGCTTACGACGGCGCTGCGGCAGCTACCTTTGCCGCGCCCGGTAAAAGGCTGGCAAGTGCGGCGCGTGCCGGGAACACCCCAACTTGCGTACGATCTGATCCCGCCCGCGCCGACACCACCCACGGATGCGCCGTTGTTGGCCGTCAACGAGGCATGGGACTTAACCTATGCCTTGGAAACGTTGCCCGCGGTAGAAGATGCGGAGCCGTCATTTATTGTCATTCAGGATGCAGAACCAGTAATCGCATCCGACTCAGCGCCGCCAGCCGCGGCGGCGGCCCCACGCGGTTTTGAAAGCTGCGTGGATGACCAGGCGCCACTAACGGTTGACCCGCGTGAGCTCGACTGGAGTGCTCGGTTAGTCGATGCGCCGTGCGCCTGGCAACTCGAACCACCGCCAACCGGCAAACGCAAGGGCGAGGGCATTCGGGTTGGCCATCCCGACAGTGGCTACCTGCTCCACCCCGAATTATGTGATGAGGCTCAGGGTTTGTCGAAGCGCATCGTCACTCAGTGGGAACGGGATTTTGTCGACCGTGACCAAGGCGCGCTAAACCCGGGGGGCCACCACGGTCTGAGCACGGCTAGTGTGATCATCAGTTCGGAAATCACAGGGCGCATCGTGGGCATTGCCCCCGCCGCCGAACTGACGCCGCTGCGCGTCACCAAACCACATGCCTTTGGCATCCCCGCCCCCATTCTCTTTGGCAGTGGCGCACGCGCGCTGCGCGATGCGATCCGTTTCGCGGTCAACGAGGCCGATTGTCACGTTATTTCGATTAGCTTAGGCTGGTTTGCCAACGAATCGCTGCACGAAGCGGTGCGCGAAGCCGAAGCCAAGAATGTAATTGTCTGTGCCGCAGCGGGCAACTACACCGGTATTGTGATCTGGCCAGCCGCCTATCCTGAAGCACTCGCCGTGGCTGGCTGTAACGCCCAACGTCGCCCCTGGTCGGGGTCGGCGCGGGGCGCGCAGGTTGGCGTCAGTGGTCCCGCCGAGAATGTATGGGTTCCTGCCTTTCGTACCGATGGGGCGCCCACGCAAGCGATGAGCAGTGGCACTTCGTTTGCGGTGGCAACGGTGGCCGGAGTGGCCGCCTTGTGGCTGGCCTATCATGGCCGGGCAACGTTGCTTGAACGCTATCAAGGGCAGTTCACCCTGACCGATGTCTTCCGCTATATTTTGGGGAGCTCTAGCGACCCGTTTGCCGGCGGCGTGGGTACTAATTTTGGCGCCGGCATTGTCAATGCGCGACGCGTGTTGAAGGCGCCGCTGCCGACTCTGGCGCAACTCCAAACCGCACTGCCCGCTGTGCCGCGCGCGACGGCCATGCCCGCATCACCATTGGCAACGATCGCATCCGTCTTTCCTGATATTCCGATTGAGGAGCTGCGCACTCGGTTGGCAATCATCATGAACGTGTCGGACACAGAGTTGGACGCGCACTTAGCCAACGTAGAGGATGAAGTAATCTTCCACCTGGTGACCGACCCCGCGCTGCGCGCCCAGATCCTGGGCGTTGTGCCTGGTCCCGTTACACGCGGCGCAGATACCGTAGCGCCAGCAGCGGTGCCGCCCATCCCCGCCGCGCTGGCCGCCAATCCACTCTCCGGCCGGTTGCGCAGTCGGGTTGGATAAATGAAAATGCCAGCAGGCGCGAGGATTGATGAATCAACAAAATTCGGATAAGTAAGTAGACAGTGAGACAGTAAAACGTGGGACAGTGAGACAGTTTTGTACAGACTCACTGTCCCACTGTTTTACTGTCTCACTGTCTACACCCCAGTAGGGTAGGCGCTTCCACCTTATCCATACGCCCCATGATCCAAGAAACCCAACAATCGTTTCAGCCGTGGGTTGGCGTCTTTGTAGACATGCTCGGGCATCTGATAGTTCATAAACGGGTAATACTTGTGGCCGATCATACGCCGGCCATAGGTCGCTTGGGTGATGTAGCGGGTGCGGTCGCTGCGATTGGGACCACCTCGATGCCAGACTTGATTATTAAAAAGTACGACGCTGCCAGCCTGGCCCAAATTATAGCGAATCTGGCTTTCCCACTTGGTGCCCTCCATCACCTTGGGTGGCGGCGCGCCAAAGAGGTGCGAACCAGGGATCACTTCAGTGCCGCCATACTTGATTTCGGTGACGTCCGTTAGGTAATAATTGGCGGTAAAGAAGAGCAC
>Ga0209591_10006928_pt1 | contig 12513 bp, 12 predicted proteins | sample MAT01_FD_187207 | JGI IMG/M metagenome (GOLD analysis project Ga0209591, IMG submission 187207) | Freshwater microbial communities from Lake Fryxell liftoff mats and glacier meltwater in Antarctica - MAT-01 (SPAdes) (version 2) | ecosystem: Environmental > Aquatic > Freshwater > Ice > Liftoff...
GCCGCAAAAACTGGCCTTGATCTGGGGTAATTTGCATCATGCCACTCGGGTGGTTTTTAGTTTCATCGCGCAGCTGCCTCAACACCTCCGGCTCTCGCAGTGAAACCGACAGCAAATAGTCGTGTAAAGCGTCGCTGAGTCCCAGTGATTTGCTCATTCATCTTATCCGTGGTTATACAGATGTATAGTAGAGCAGCTTGAAGACATTACCAAAGGAATGGTGAATAGCCACTTCCGCAGTTGATCCAAGTGGAAGGTGATGGAGTCGGCAACAGAAAGTGACTTGCGGGTCGCACTGAGAAAGTTTTTCCAGTTTTTGGCTACCGAAAAGGGCATGATTCATCAAAAGGTTTTATATGCTTTGATGTAGCTACAATTCGGAATCTCAGCGTCTGAAGGTCTGTGGGTTTGCTTACAGTTTGGTGCGCGTAGACCAAACCAACAGTTCCCCTTGCTGTCCCCCTGCTGCCAAATGTTGTCCGGTTGGGTGCCATGCCAGACAAGAAAAGCCCTTCTCTGCCCCTTCTAGGATCTGTGCCGCTTCTAATGCCGCTTGCCAGAGTATAATCCAGCCGTCGTCCGAAAGCGATGCCAACCAACCCGTCTTAGGTTGAAATGCGACATCTAGCACAGTGCCGCTGTGCAGATCCAGCACCCAGCTATCCCAGCCCTCCGGGGTTTGCATCCACATTGTCACCAGTTCACGAGTGGCGGCAGCCAAAATCGGCGGTAAGTCAGCAGAGGGTGGCAGATCTGCCCATGCTAACTGTCGGATTTTTCCAGGAAAGCCGCGCATTAAAGTTGGGAGGTCATTCTCGTCGGTCAGTTCACGCTGGAGGTGTTGCGCCTTCGACCAGTCCAGGACACCAATGCTGTGGTCATGAACAGCGCAGGCAAGATAGGAACCATGTGGTGACCAAGCGATCGCACTGGCGGGCGAGGTTAATTCCCATTGATACAGGCGCTTACTCCAATTATGGGCATTCCAGATGTGGATATTGCTTTTAATGGCGATCGCCAAATGCTTGCCATCCGGCGACCAGCGAATATCCTGAGAACTCGCAATTCCTGGGAGCGTCATCACCGTTTCTGACTGATCAGCGTCCCAAATCTGCACGGTTTTGCCCTGGTTAAATGCCAGACGATTGCAAGTGGGATGCCAGACCAGGCGATCGACCCAGGAGCCACATTCCAGCGTATCTGCGATTTTTGGGGTATCTCCATCCATCTGCCACAGCGTCATGTTGCCATCTTGACCACCCGCTGCCAGCCATTTGCCGTCAAACGAAAAAGCCAGAGCATCAATCGATTGCCCGGTTGGCTCACACAGAGACGCGCCAATACCCTTGTTCAGCAAATACACTTCCCCCGCACCAGAGGCAGCCGCTAAGGTATTGCCAATTGGCGACCAGACGATCGCCGTCACATAATCTGACAGGACTTCTTTAGCGCTCAACTCCAGGATGGATTTTAGGGTCATACTTGGTGCCTCTTCAGGATCGATGCCAGCAGGCTTATTGGTTTTAATAATGGCTTATCTTCTAAGTTGAAATTGCAGCTCACGGATGATACTGACACCCCATGCCAGGGTTCCTGATAGTCCCTGAAGCCAGATGGAAATTGCTAAAGCGATGAAGGGAATGACCGCATAATAAATCAGCCCCCAGCGCACTATGTTGCCTATTCGTCGATGACGACGGTGACGATCGCCTACCAAAATAAGTAGCAGCAGCGGAGCAATGATATGAATTCCAAGGATGATGGGCAGACCCACGTAAAGCCCTAACAATCCTCCCCACATTTCTTGGCTGCGAATTAGCAGGTAAAGCCCAAGCAGCAGCCAGCTTAGTGGTCCAATCCAAACCAAGAGCTTGAGCCACCAGTGGTTTCGTTGATCTATTGATGCCATTGGGTTTGTCCATTGGGTTGGTCAACGAGGATAATTCCTGCGGCTTGCAGTTCGTTGCGGATGCGATCGCTTTCTACATACCATTTTTCTTGCCGCGCCTGTTGCCGCTGTTGCAGCAGGGACTCAACCCAGACAGCATCATTTTTTTACAGAATAAATTTATTTGCTTGCTTGCAACCCAAAGACTTGAGCCAGTTGAATGAGCGTCTGCAATGAAGTCTGTAACTGTAGATCGGAGAATTCTTTTTCCGATTGATAGCAACGTAAATTGAACTCTCGCTTGATCAATTTCGCTAATTCAAACAGCACTGCCAATCCAGCTGCTGTGTTGAAGTCATCATCCATTGCAGTCTGGAAACGGTTGACCGAGGCTGCATCGAGTTCACTAGGGATGGGCATCTGAGGTGATAAATTCAGTTGCTGTAAATCCAACGTCAGCGAGTCTTTGAGCGTCTGCCAACCATTCTCGGCAGCTGCGATCGCCGCCTGCGTGAAATCCAGTGGTTTGCGGTAGTGGGCTTGCAGCACAAATAGCCGAATCACCATTGGGTCAACGGGTTGCGGATACTCTGACCATTTGCCATCCAGCAAAGCTTGAATCGTGGTGAAATTGCCCAGGGATTTGGACATCTTCTCACCATTCACCGTCACCATGCCGTTGTGCAACCAGTAGCGGGCTAAAGGTTTACCCGTCAGCACTTCCGACTGAGCGATTTCATTTTCATGGTGCGGAAACACCAGATCGCCACCGCCCCCATGAATATCGATCGTTTCTCCCAGCAGTGCCCGGATCATGGCAGAACATTCGATGTGCCAGCCGGGTCGCCCTTTGCCCCAAGGTGAATCCCAGGCAGGTTCACCGGGTTTTGCCGCTTTCCACAGGGCAAAGTCACAAGAATCTTGCTTTTTCTGCTCCAGATCATCGGGGTCAACTCGCCCACCCGCCCCAGCCTGCATCTGCTCTAGCTGTCGTCCAGAAAGTTTGCCATACCCCGCAAACTGCCGCACGTTGTAGTACACATCGCCATCTACCGCGTAAGCGTATCCTTGGTTTTCCAGTGCTTGAATCAGATGATGAATGGCTGGAATATGCTCCGTGACACGGGGGTATTCATCCGCATCCAGGATATTAAGTCGTCGAATATCTCGGAAGTAGGCAGCAATGTAGCGATCGCTCACCTCCTGCATGGTTGATCCCTCTGACTTAGCCCGATTCAGGATCTTGTCATCAATATCCGTGAAGTTTTGCACATAGCGAACTTGATAGCCCCGCCACCACAAATACCGACGCACCACATCCCAGCCAATATACGAGCGGGCATGACCCAAATGACAGTCGTCATAGACCGTCACGCCACAGCAATATATCGTCACCCGACCTGATTTAAGGGACGTGAATGGCTCTTTACGGCGCGTCAAGGTGTTGTAGAGGGTAAGGCTCATAACCAGTGGTGAGTAATCGTTAATAAGAACAGTTTTCAGGTACATTTAGAATGATAATCGTTCTCATATTAACATGGACATCCACAGCATCCCTGCACCGCCCACCCCTTGGGCACAAAACCTGATCGAACCCACGATCTATCCCAGCGTCTACATTCACCCGCTCACCAACGTGATTGGCGATGTGCGAATTGGGGAGCAGGTTCACATCGCGCCGGGGGTTTCAATTCGAGCGGATGAGGGGATGCCGTTCTACATTGGGGCAAATGTGAATATTCAAGATGGTGCAGTGATTCATGGTTTGGAGCAGGGGCGAGTCACTGGGAATGATGGTGAACTCTACTCGGTTTGGATTAGCGACAATGCCTCCATTACGCACATGGCACTTATTCACGGGCCAGCTTACGTGGGGAACGGCTGCCTTATTGGCTTCCGTTCCACGGTGTTCAACGCTCGTGTTGGGGATGGCTGTATTGTCATGTCCCATGCCCTGATTGAGAATGTCGAAATCCCGGCGGGTAGATACGTGGCTTCCGGATCAGTGATTACCTATCAGCAACAAGCCGATCGCTTACCCGATGTTCAAGAACCAGATTCAACGTTTGCCCGTCATGTAATCAGCGTTAATCAAAAACTGCGGCAGGGATATCTGTGTGCTGAGGATAATGTGTGCATTGCCGCCATCCGCGATGAATCAAATGGCCACTCTGATCGTTCGCAAAACAATGGATCAAATCACGGTCATCGCTCCTCTTTGCCCTTAAACCCAGAAGCGTTAGCCTGGATTCGCAACCTGCTAAACCAGGGATACCACATTGGAGTAGAACAGGCGGATGCACGACGAGTTCGAGCTAACTCCTGGTCTGATTATGGATTGATTAAAACAACTCGCGAGGCGGAGGCGATCGCTGTTATTGAAGATTGTCTGCATAAACATCCTGATCAATATATCCGCTTGTTCAGCATTAATCCTAAAACTCGGCAGCGTGGCAGTGATCTGGTTATCCAACATCTGAAGGAAAGATGAAGGCGTTGAAGAAGTTGTATCATTTCCATTACCGCATCACCGCTTTACCGCTTCACGCTTTAGCGAGTTGAACGGTGTTGAAAAAACAACTTCTGGCTCCCGTGTGACAGGCAATATGACCCACTTGCTCAATCTTCACCAGCAGCGTATCCGCATCTAAAACGCTTTAACTCTTTGAATGTGTCCAGACGTTGCACCTTTGTGCCAAAATTGAGCACGCGATCGGCTCCAGTAGTGTGCCTCGCCTGTTTCTAAGGTTCGCTGAATTGATTCGCGGTTCATCCATGCCATCATCAGAACGATGTTGTCTTGATGGTCTTGGGCGAGTCTCTTTCAGCGAGGCTTCGCCAACGCCGGAATCAATCCCATCTCATTAAATTTCAATTGTTCAATCCACAGTAGATTCTGGTTCATCGCCATTACCGGGTGAGACAATTATTCAGACTTTGAATGAGAAAGAGTGAATCTAATTTGCGCCCAATCAATACCATCTGATTTTTGGGAGCAGTCATCCACTCGCTATCGTCAAGCGTAAAGCGTTTACCGCTGAGTTGAAATAAATGGCGTTTAGGACTTTCGACAAACCAGAGAACGCCCTTTGCTCGAAACACGTTATCGGGAAGCTGATAGTCGAGGAATTGCTGAAACTTTTTGATGGATAGAGGGCGATCGCTTTGAAAGGACACTGCCTTAAACCCATCATCATCAAGATGTTTAGAATCAGGTGCGGGTGCTGCCAGCGTTTGGGTAGAAGAACCTGACTCAGCGAGATTGACATCTAAAATCAGCGAGAGTGGCACCCTGCCATATTCCGATCGCAAGATTCTGGCACCTTCTTTGATTGACCGAAGATAGTATTCTAGTTCATTCACTCTCCTCTCAGGCACTAAATCAGTTTTGTTCAACAGAATAACATCGCCATAAAGAAACTGTTTCATGGCTGCATCGCTGCTGTAATGCTCCATTGGAGACAATGTTTCTGCATCTGCGACAGTCACGATCGCATCCAGTCGAGTCAAATCTCGTAGGTTGGTGCCCAGAAAGGTCAGTGCGATCGGTAAGGGATCAGCAACACCCGTGGTTTCAACAATCAGATAATCAATCCGGTCTTGACGCTCCAACACTCGATAGACAGCATCCGCTAAATTATCATTGATGGTGCAACAGATGCAGCCATTCGTCAGTTCAATCATGTCTTCCTCAACAGCAATCAAGAACTGACTGTCAATGTTGATATCGCCAAACTCGTTGACTAAAACAGCAACTTTGTACTGTTCAAAATTTTTTAGAATGTAGTTCAACAGGGTAGTTTTACCACTGCCTAAAAAGCCCGTAATGATAGTTACAGGAAGTTTCTGAGGCAGTGTGGCAAGAGTATCTCGCATAAGTGAAGTTGTTTGAGCAGGCAAATGGTAGAAAAAGAGGCAATGGCAGCATGGAAAGCCAATGCCTCTAGGTAAGGGAAAGTTTTAGTGAAACGCTGGCGTATGGCGAATCAGGCTCATAAACTCCTGACGAGTGCGGGCATCATCGGCAAACGCCCCTTTCATCGAACTCGTCACAGTCCAAGAACCGGACTTCTGGACACCGCGCATGACCATGCACATGTGAGTTGCTTCAATCACCACTGCTACGCCTTGAGGTTTGAGCAAGCCTTGCAGGGCTTCCGCAATTTGATGGGTCAACCGTTCCTGCACCTGCAAGCGCCGGGCATACATTTCACAAATCCGGGCAACTTTGGATAAGCCAATCACCTTGCCATCCGGAATATAGGCAACATGGGCACGTCCAATAATGGGAAGAATATGGTGTTCGCAGGAGCTAAACAGATCAATGTCGCGCACCAACACCATTTCGCTGGCATCTTCGTGAAATACGGCTCCGTTGAGCAGTTCATCCAGCGATTGGGTATAGCCAGAGGTGAGGAATTTGAGGGCTTTGACCACCCGTTTGGGCGTATCGCGCAGTCCTTCACGATCGGGGTCTTCACCCATGCCGAGTAGTAATGTGCGAACGGCTTGCTGCATTTCCGTTTCAGAAACGGGGGATTTAGCCTCAGTGCTAATGAGTTGCTTACGGATATCGTCGGGTGAGATTGATAGGGTCATGAGTGAATTTAGGTTAAGTGATCATCAGCCGTAGAAATGGGGGACTCAGTATGTCCCTCCTTCCAACAGCCGACTGAACTGCTGCAAGACAATGGGATCAGGCAAGACAATTTGCTAGATGCTGCCGCAGTTCATCAGCATTCAGATTGCGCCCGATAAAGACAAGCTGGTTCTTAGGAGAAGTTCGCCATTCTTCTCCTTGCAGGTCAAAGCGAGGACCGCTGAGTTGAAAGACATTGCGTAACTCGCTTTCGCTGAACCAGAGAATGCCTTTTGCCCGAAAAACTTCTTGGGGTAATTGATTTTGCAAGAAGGTCTCAAACTTTTTCACGTCAAAGGGGCGATCGCTCTCAAAGGCGATCGACACAAACCCATCATTATCTAGGTGATCGGAGTGATGGTGGTGATGTTCGTGAGCATGATGATCGTCGTGGTGATGATGGTCATGGTGCTCGTGGTGATGTTCCTTATGCGGATGATCCTGCTGAGATTGCTCAATCTCTTCCTGAACCAAATCGGCATAGGCTTCGGGGTTGTTATAGCCTACATCCAAAATCAGCGGCAGCGGCACCTGCCCATGTTGACTGTGGAGGATTCTGGCACCTGCCTTTACCGTACTAATATAAGCTTCTAGGTTTTGGATCTGCTCTGGATCTGCTAGATCAGTCTTATTCAAAATGGTGACATCGGCGTAGGCAATTTGCTTGAATGCCGCTTCGCTATCGAAGTGATCGGGGGTAAATGTTTCAGAATCGACCATCGTGACGATCGAATCCAGCCGAGTTAGGTCACGCAGTTCTGTTCCCAAGAACGTCAGAATGATCGGCAATGGATCAGCCACACCCGTGGTTTCAATCACCATATAATCAACTTGATCGTCTCGTTCTAGCACTCGATATACGGCATCTACTAACCCATCATTGATGGTGCAGCAAATACAGCCATTGCTGAGTTCTACCATGTCTTCATCCATCGACACGAGTAGCTGACTGTCGATGTTGATGTCACCAAACTCGTTGACTAAGACCGCAACCTTTAGATTTTGGCGATCGCTCAAAATGTGATTCAGCAATGTCGTTTTACCACTCCCCAGAAAGCCGGTAATGATGGTGACAGGCATTCCCCGTTTGGGAATCTCCAGTGGAGCAGCAGTAGTTTCAGTCAAGGTGCTAGTCATATTAATTCCTCAGTTAAAAACGTTCACACTAAATCGCAATACAGTTAGTTAATTGCTGCTTAATTTCAAGGGCATTCAAGTTTCGCCCGATAAACACGAGTTGGGTACAATCTGGTGGCTGTGAACGATTCTCTTGCAGAGACATTGCATGAACGCTCTTTAAATCACACCGCTTGCCACTCAGTTGAAACACATGGCGTAATTGGCTGCCTTGAAACCAGACAATTCCTTTCGCACGATAAATGTTCGAGGGTAGATTGTCGAGGAAGGATTGAAATTTGGGTAGGTCAAAGGGGCGTTGGCGAAGCCTCTCTGGAAGAGATTCGCTCTCAAAGGAAACTGTCATGAACCCATCATTCTGTAAATGGTGAGAATGATGCTCATGATGGCTTGAATAGTCGGCTTGAGAGAGATTGAGATAGGGAGTGGAGTCATTAAATCCAACATCTAAAATTAGTGGCAATGGTACTTGTCCCTGCTGGGTTTGAATCACCCTGGCACCCGACTTGATGGAGCGAATGTAGGTTTTTAACTCGTCAACGCGATCGGGTGTGACCAGATCAACTTTGTTCAGTAAGATGATGTCACCATAAATCAACTGGTTCAGTGCAGCTTCACTGTCGTAGTGATTTGGCGTAAAGGATTCTGCATCAACCACCGTCAGAATCGAGTCAATATGCGTGACAGAATGCAGATCGGTGCTAATAAAACTCAGCATAATCGGCAATGGATCGGCAATCCCTGTAGTTTCAATCACGATGTAGTCCACTGCATCATCGCGATCGACCAGCTCATAAACTGTGTCGATCAAGCTTTGATTAATGGTGCAGCAAATACAGCCATTGCCCAATTGCACCATATTTTCATCGACCGATACTAATAGTTGAGAGTCAATGTGAAGGTCACCAAATTCGTTCACAATCACCGCCACCTTTAAGCCTTGACGATTACTCAAAATATGATTGAGCAGGGTTGTTTTACCGCTGCCCAAAAAGCCTGTGATAATTGTGACGGGTATTTTTCGCTTGGGAAGCGTTACGGATTCTGGACGAACCTGGACAACGGTATCGGTCATAATCACTCCTAATTCAGCAAAGGCACATCAGCGAACTGGCACGCCGTGGCTTTGCGTTGCATGAACTGGAAAATGTTGTAAAACCCATTACTGCGAGAAGGCGTGAGGCTGACATCGAGTCCGGTTGCCTTGATGAAGTCGGGAGTGAGCTGCTGGATTTCTAGGGGAGACAATCCGTTCAGTCCCTCAATCAACAGTGCCACCAGTCCTTTTATGATTTGGGAATCCGAGTCCGCCCTGAAACATGACGTTGCCATCCTTTAAGGCAGCGGTGACATAGACTTGCGACATACAGCCCGGCACTTTGTTGGCTGCCACTTTTGCGGATGCGAGAAATTCTGGCAATTGTTTGGCAAGCCAGAGCAAATGCTCATACTTGCGCTTGGGGTCAGATGCCTGTTGAAAGCGTTGCACCAGCCGTTCTAACGCAGGGGGGAGGGCGGTTGAGAGATTGGACATTGGCTAAAGAAATAAACCAGCAAGCTATAGAATGATAATCATTCTCATTCTACAGGATCAAGTTGAAAACCTGAAGTATTTTTCAACCAATCTTTGTCCTTTCGCTTCAGAGCAGCAATCGGTATAATCAGCAAAAGCTCCAGGTATGAGAGTTTAGGTTATGAGCAAGACGATTGCAACACTGCTCCGCAAAGCCTTGCTGCAAGACGGCGAGATGGCATATTCCCTCTACGAATATGAGCTAGAGGAGCATATTGATTACTGGTACGACGGGCTAAAGGCTGACCAGGATGCCTTTGTGTTTGCGGTCACGGAAAACTCTGGGCATGTAGCAATGTTGCTGATCATGCCGGATAAAACGGTGTTTGTGAATGAAGCCGCTAAAGCAAAATTGGCAGGATTTTGGCAAAGCAACTACAGCGCCAATCTGAAACGTCTGATTCCGATGATGGCAGAGGAGTTGGCAAACGATTCGCTCTTCGTCAATGGGGTGAAGACGGTCGATCGCAACCTGCCCAAGCGAGTCTGGAGGAAGGCAAGATCTTGAATGATGGCGCGATCGCCCCCATTGTCGGCTTTGTTCCAGAGCAGCGATTGCTTCAGGAGAGAGGTTTAATCCAGGTCAAGATGAGCATTGAAATATGGTATCGGCTTAAGCGGGCGGCCGATCTATGGATTCCCGTTTTCACGGGAATGACATTGGAATATTTTTTGTTTGCAGATCCCTAATCATTCTCTCTACTTGTTCACACCTAATTATTGCTAGCTTTCTCATTAAGTCAAAAATTGCTGAAACGCGGTAAAGGTGGAATTCTCGCTAAAATTCCCTTCTTAAGGGTGTCGGGACGTTCCTGACGGGGAACCATTCCATCTGGACTGGCAAAGTATTGTTCTGCCAGTTGCAAAATTGCTGAGGCGCTTTGCAGAGGAGGTAAATCACCAAACATTAGAGTGGTTTTTTGAGGTGCTGCAAGGGCGATCGCACATGCCCGATTACAGCCACTCAAACAATCGACTGCCTCAATTTTGTACTCAGTTTGGAATGTCCACTGTTGTTGCAGACGTAATAAGTTTTGCAGTAAGTGATAGCCACCCCGTTGTCCCATATAGTCTCGTTGCGTCGATGAAAACACACAGGACTTGCAGACAAATAAAACATGTTGAGTCATAATTCAGCATTCAGTGTATAGGTGTACTCGCAATAGTCTGCGGTATATCCAGACGTGCTATAAAACGTAAGCAACTTTCGTGTTCCTCCTACTCTAAAGCTGTTGTTTGTTAACAATTGCCTGCTGCATTTTTTCGTGCAGTTCAGCTAGCGTTAACGCTCCAAGTTCTCCTCCCTGACGAGTTCGCACACTTAAGGTTTGGTTTTCCACTTCGCGTTTACCAATAACGGCAACAACGGGAATTTTTTCCAATTCTGCGATGCGAATTTGTTTACCCAGGCGATCGCCACTCCCATCCACCGCAACCCGATATCCCAGTTGTTTCAATTGCAAGGCGATCGCTGCTGCATAACCTCGCTGGTCATCACTCACAGGTAGCAATCGCACCTGCGCCGGAGCCAGCCACAGCGGAAAATCCCCCGCATAGTTCTCAATCAAGATGCCGAAAAAGCGCTCTAATGAACCAAAGATAGCGCGGTGGATCATAATCGGGCGCTGACGAGAACCATCCGCCGCCACATATTCCATCTCAAATCGTTCGGGTAAATTGAAATCGACTTGAATCGTAGAGCATTGCCATAGCCGACCGATCGCATCCTTGATCTTGATGTCAATCTTGGGACCGTAAAACGCACCGCCGCCCTCATCAGTCACATAATCCCAGCCTTTCGCATCCAAGGCTTGCACTAATGCGGTCGTCGCTAATTCCCAAATGTCATCCGTGCCCACAGATTTACTCGGACGGGTTGAAAGATACACTTCGTATTGGATAAAGCCAAAGTCTGACAGAATGGTTTCCGTCAAGTTCAATACGCCTAAAATCTCATCGGCAACCTGTTCAGGTAAGCAGAAAATGTGAGCATCATCCTGAGTAAAGCCGCGCACCCGCATCAATCCATGCAACACGCCCGATCGCTCGTAGCGATACACCGTCCCCAACTCTGCCCAGCGAATCGGTAACTCTCGATAGGAGTGCAAATGGCTCTGGTAGGTCAGCACATGAAAGGGGCAGTTCATCGGCTTCAGTTGATACTGCTGCGCCTCAATTTCCATCTGGTCAAACATATTGTCGCGGTAAAAGTCGAAGTGCCCAGATGTTTTCCAGAGATTAAGGTTGGCAATGTGAGGCGTGTAGAGCAGTTCATAGCCTGCGTCTAAGTGTGCCTTGCGCCAATAGTCTTCAATCATCAGCCGCATCCTAGCTCCCTTGGGATGCCAGAACACTAATCCCCCACCTGCGTCCTCCTGAATGCTGAATAGATCCAGATCTTGCCCCAACTTGCGGTGGTCGCGTCGTTTTGCCTCTTCCTTTTGGATCAGGTAAGCCTGCAATTGTTCTGGAGTTTCCCAGGCTGTACCGTAGATACGTTGCAGTTGAGGCTTGGTTTCATCCCCGCGCCAGTAGGCTCCGGCAACACTTTCCAGGGCAAAGGCATCGGGGTGAATCTCGCCCGTGTGGTTGAGGTGAGGTCCAGCACACAGATCCCACCAGCAATCCTTGCCGATCGTTTTTTGCGCTAAAGCGTTGGCAGAAACGTGAAACAACGAAGGCTCTGACACGCCTTGCAGAGGATCGAAACAGCCAATGAAGTAACGGGTAATTGGTTCATCTAAGGGGATGCGGTCGAGGATTTCCAGCTTATAGGGTTCGTTGAGTTGCTGAATGTCTGCCCGAATTTGCTCTCGATCGACCACTTCCTGAACGATGGGCAGATTGGCTTTAATAATCCGCCGCATCTTGGCTTCAATCTGGGTCAAATCCTCTGGGGTGAAGGCGGTTTGGCGATCGAAGTCATAGTAGAAACCCGTTTCCGTCCAAGGTCCAATCGTCACTTTCGTTTCTGGAAACAGCGTCTGCACTGCCATTGCCAGCACATGGGCGCAGGTGTGACGAATCCGCAGCAGCGTTTCAATACTGGTTTGGTTGGAATGAGACTGAAGGACAGAACTGACCATAATTAAGCAAAGTGATAATCATTCTCATATTATAGTCAGTCCCAAGGGTAAATAAGCTAGAGCGTGGGCAACCGCCATTGCCGCGATCGCTTTAAAAGCATGACATGCTTACCCCCCCGCATGGTGAAATAAAGAGTAGTCGGTTGATTGTCAGCCGCACCGGGCAATCAGACCCACACTGTTCCCACGT
>Ga0209591_10006931_pt1 | contig 12504 bp, 8 predicted proteins | sample MAT01_FD_187207 | JGI IMG/M metagenome (GOLD analysis project Ga0209591, IMG submission 187207) | Freshwater microbial communities from Lake Fryxell liftoff mats and glacier meltwater in Antarctica - MAT-01 (SPAdes) (version 2) | ecosystem: Environmental > Aquatic > Freshwater > Ice > Liftoff...
GCAGGTGGCCCACCCTGGTTGTGGTGTCAGAGGCGATCATTGGTTACGACCGCAGCTCCTTGATGAGCCGCTCCAGGGCGTGGACGCCCAGGCGGAAGATGGCGATCAACAGCTGGAAGAGCTTGATGATACAGCCGCTCAAGGTCTCGTCGCCACGCCCTGGCCTGTCATCCTTCTCCTTCGCCTCGATCTCGGTGACGATCTTCACCGAGCCACCGTTGGGCACCGCGATCCGATAGAAGTCGGGGGCGATCTGGGCGAGCTGCGCCTCGGGCGGCGCCGTTATGCTGTGCCGCCAGCCAACCAGCGGGCCATCGTGCTCGAGGAAATAGCCAAATGGGCTTTGCTCATCAAGCACCGGGTAGGTTATCCCATTGATATCGACCCGCTCACCAGTGTCGTGGTACACATGCACGCGATAGGTAGGCGTGGACGCCAGCAGATCCTCCAGAGTCGGCTCGGGGGGCTGATCCTTGGGCGGGTAGTCGGGGTAGTAGTTGTCGTCGTCGCGGTTTGCGTCGAGCCTGCGGGTGAAGGTCGCGCTCCGGATAGCTGGTGTGGGCTGTGGCGTCTGTGCCCCCGGCTGAACTTGCGCAGGCATATTGACCGTCTCGATCGCCAGGTAGACATCGCGCACCTGTGGCGTGATCGGTGTCAGGCCGACGATGTTGATCTCGGCCTCGCGGCGGAAGAGCGAGGCTTTCACAAAGTCCATGTTGCGGTACATGCTGTCGTTGCGGAACGTGAGATTCGGCCCAGCCAGCTCCACCAGCATGCATTTGTGGGTGCGTGCGCCCGCAGCCGGGTTAAGATTAAAGTTTGCAATGTCTGCGTTGCTCAGCGTCCAGTTGAAGGCGATCGGGTTGGTCTCCGGTGGGTCGTTGCCGTCCGTCAAAGGCGGGATGGTGAGGGCGGAATTGGTGACTGTACCGCCACCTGGCACATCCTGCCAGACGTCGATCGGGGCAGCGACCGAGCCCCAGTTAACGATGCGGAAGCGGGCGACGATCTCGTTCAGCGCGATCGTGTTGGCGGTATAGTTGCGCGGGCGGCAGAAGAAGGTGTTGACCGGACGCGGGGGCGGCGTGCTCGTGCGGAAAAGGATCTCGCTGCTGTCCGCGTTCGTCGTGCCGATGTCGTAGTAGCGCAGCTCGATCCCCTGGTCGACGACCCCGCCGCCGCTGCGCTGGAAGCTATCCCAGTTGGCCGGATCTGGGAAGATGGCGTTTTGAATATTGGCCGCAGTGGTGGGGGGCTGGCCGGGCAGCCACTCGTAGCGGGTTATCCCGCCTGGCGTCTTCACTTGAAAGAAGTACCACAGCCCGAAGGGGTCGGTCAGATTGGGGCCGGCGTTGTCGGTGAGCGAGGCGCCGGCGAGCGGCACCACCATCTGCACTGCCCAGCTCACGGGCGCTGTGGTGAGCCAGATGCGCGTGGTGGTGTCGAGCCAGGTTGGCTGGCCGATCGGGCTCCAGTCCGCGCCGACACGCTGCGAGACGGCGAATGCATTGGCGGGCTGATTTGTGACCGCCGCAGCCGAATTGTAGGGCGTCACCTCGATCACAATCGCGCTACCGCCGCTGCGGAAGCCGATATAAATCTTGTCGAGCGTATTGTCCAGGCTCGGGTCGCTGCGTACATGGAACGAGAGATAGAGGCTGGTGATCCCGCCCCTGACGTGATAGAGAGCGCGAAAGGCGGCCGACTCGGCGGTGCCGCTGACCAGCGGGAAGCCCTGGCGGGTTGCCCCGCGCCAGCGCGGGTCGTCGAGCGTGTTCAGCACCGGGAAGGGTGTGCCAGCAAGCCAGGTCGGCGGCTGCCCGTTGAAGACGCCGGGGACGCCGTTGGCGAGCGGGATGCGTTTAGTCATGGAAGCGCTCCTTGTAAGATCCTAGATTCGCTGAAGCCGGTAGCGGCGCACCTGGTCGCTGGTGGCCCCTTGCCGCTGAATACGGAAGATCACCTCGCCGTTCTGGGTGGCGCCTGCACTCGCCTGGATCGTCAGGCGGGGCGCCTCGGACTGGTTGGGCGCTGGCTCCACGTACTGGTTCTGAATGACATTGAATGTCCAGCCGGTGGTGCCGGGGGCTGCCTGCGCGGTCAGCAGGTAGGTGCCGGCAAGGTCGAAGCTGACGCTATATTCGAGCGAGCCGAGGGCGTTGGGCGGCAGGACGACACTATTGGTCGCCGAGTTGAACGAGGCGGACGGCACATTCGCCCCGCTAATGGGGTTGATCGCGCTGAACGCCGGCGTGCTGAGGTTGATGGTATTGTCCGAGGGTGTGGTCGCTGTGCCGACGGTGAATGGGCGGCTGTCGCCCCCTGTGAGCGGACCCGCGCTGGCGCCGACTGAGAGGGTGAACTGCTGGCCACTGGTGCCCGGCGGCACCTGCGAGAGCCGGATGAAGAAGTTGCGCTGCTCGCCAGTGGTTAGCGTGATGGTGGGCTGGGTTAGCACAGCCTGGTTGGAGTCGAGCACCTGCACGAGCCCCTGCCAAGCCGTTACAGAAACCACCGGGTTGATCTGGAAGGTTGCCTGTCGGCTAGCGCGCGAGTTGAGCGTGTAGGCAAAGAGCGCAGCCGAGCCGGGCGTAATTGGATTAGGGCTGGGGTTGGGGCTAATCTCGTCGCGCCAGAGCAGATCAATGTTGCCCTGGAGTCCTTGATCGAAGGGCAGCACGGTAACGGTGCGGGTCACACTACCCAGACCATTCTCGACCCGCAGCTCCACTGGGCGGCCCGCGTCAGGCACACTCAGCTGGTTGGGCACGTCGAGGATGAGCTGGGTATCATTCGAGCCGCCCTTGAAGGCAGTCACTTGCAGAGTGTCGAAGAATACCCGCTGTCCGCCCAGCGTGAAGCGAAAGTTCTGGCCGACAATGCGCAGCTCGGTGGCAACGCGGATTGGGTCGGACGCCGTGCCGCTCGGGAGCAGCACCGTGATCAGGGGGTCGTTGGATGGGTTCGTTCCAGGCTCCAGCTCGGCCATGCGCGTCTCGAGGTCATCCATCCGATCGAGCAAGACGTTCACGAAATCGGCGGTAATCAGGTCGCCGGGTCTTACACGTGCCATAGGCGGCATTGTTATCCTCCTCCAACAATCAGCCCGCCCACCCCCGGGCCGTAGTTACTGTAGCTCCAGCGGGCCAGGTTATATTGGGCCTCGCCATGGAACGGCAGCTGTCCGCTGGTGAAGATCACCACCGGCTGTGGTGGTCCGGGTGCGCCTGTGTCGCGGGCCTGGATGTTCTGGCGTAGCATGTAGAGCCAGGTCAGCTCGGCCGCGTCGAGATCTTGAGGTGGGTAGCTCAGCGCCTCGCGCAGGGCGTGCTCCAGGCGAGCGCCCTCGATGAAGACTGGCTCGCGATGGGTTACGTTGTGCCAGAAGTTCTGGTAGAAGAAGCCGCGCTGAGTGCCGGTCGCAATGGGCACGATGCCAGCCGGCGGCAGGAAGCGAAAAAAGTCACGTGCGTGCAGAACGTTTAAGTTCGCGACGCTTAGTCCCTGGTCTGTCACTAGGGCCGCTAGCTGGTCCTGGAACTGTTGGAACATGGCTTCGGCCTCGCTCTGGCGGCGTGGTTCAAGCGGCAGTGGCCACGCGCTCCCCAGCGGCGCAGCGGCAATGAGGCGGCGGCGCACTGCCCACATATCCACGAAGCGAACCCCACCTTGAGTCCAGAAGATGAGCGCCAGCGGTACATCGCAGTCGCTGAGCAGCCCAGCGTCCTCCAGGGCGTCCTCTACCCCGTAGCGCAGCAGAGGTGAGCGCCCTCCCACACGGCGCAGCGGGTCGCGCAGGAAACCTGCCAGACTCTCGGTGCCAAAACACGTGTGGGCCAGCAGGTTGCGCAGCTTCGAGCGGGCGGCCGCGCGGGCCAGCGGCGCAAGGCTGCTGCGCTCGCTGTCGCTCATCAGACCGGCGATGATGTCGCGGTCATCCTCGCTGGCGCGGAGGGTGTCGAGCGGCAGCTCAACCAGGCGGAAGACCACGCCCTCGACGGCGTAGCGGTCGCCGCAGCCGCTGGCCCGTCCGCCGCCGCCCACGGGCACCATCGGCGCGCGCTCGCGGTAGGCCGAGGCTGGGGCCACGGCGAAGATGTACACCCCGCGACCCACGAGGTCGGGGCCGAGCCGCAGCGGCTCGCAGTCGGCGAAGACCGCGTCGCTGCGCGCGGCGGCGGGCAGCTTGCGGGCCAGGGTCACGCGGGTGCGCGCCGAGACGAGCTCGACAGCCTGCCCGCGCCGGTTCAATGCCAGGCCGCGGCTTACCTCCAGCACCGGCGTGGTGTTGCCGACGCCAGCTGTGGTCAGGCTTACCTCCAGGCCGACGACCACGCCCGCGCCTGCCGCCCGACCGAGCTGCTGGTGCTGGCGGCGGTTGGCGGCCTGCTCGTCTTGCAGGTCGGTCGCCGTCAGCACACGACCGTTGAAGAAGTTCGGGTTCTTGATTCCGCTCTCCGGTACGACCGGCGCGTCCAGGAGGTGCATCTGATCGGTCATGGCCACCCCTCTACTGCTGGAAGGCCCACCAGGTTACAATCAGCTCGTCAAGCTGGCGCGCCGACAGATTGGTGGCGACAATGGTCATGCGTCCCTCGACGATGGCTGCGGTGAGGGCCACGTTGCCGCCATCGGTGAAGAAATCTGCCGGCGTCTGCCGCACCACAAGCATCGTGATCGGCCCCGGCTCAATCAGGGGGATCGGCTGTCGCTGCGACACGAGCTGGCCCCACTGGCCGGCGACGAAGACCGCGTTGCCCTGGTTGATTACCCCCGCGCCGGGAGGGCCGATCAGCCCCTGCTGCCCTGGGGGGCCGGCTGGGCCTTGTGGACCCTCAGGGCCGTCAGCGCCGACAGCGCCATCGGCGCCGGGAGGGCCAGCCGGGCCGTCAGCGCCGTCAGCGCCGGGAGGGCCGGCAGGACCTTGTGGACCCTCAGGGCCGACCGGGCCGTCAGCGCCGGCAGCCCCATCAGCGCCGGCTGGGCCGGCAGCGCCATCAGCGCCAGCCGGGCCGGCAGGACCTTGTGGACCCTCAGGGCCGACCGGGCCGGCAGCGCCATCAGCGCCGGCAGGGCCAGCAGCTCCATCGGCGCCAGCCGGGCCGGCAGGGCCGACCGGGCCGTCAGCGCCGGCTGGGCCGGCAGCGCCATCAGCGCCTGCTGGGCCGGCAACTCCATCGGCGCCAGCAGGCCCGACAGGCCCGGCAGGCCCGACAGGGCCACCAGGACCAGCAGGACCAGCAGGCCCGACAGGCCCGACAGGACCAGGCACGCCTTGGCCGACACCAGGAAGACCCTGAGGACCAGCGGGACCATCAGCGCCAACGGGGCCGGCTGGCCCCGCTACGCCCTGGAGCCCCTGCGGCCCTGCGGCCCCCACTGCGCCAGCAGAGCCGGCAGGACCGGCAACCCCATCGAGCCCGCGCGGCCCAGACGGCCCTCCCCCGCCGCCGCCTGGGCCACCCTGCCCGATCAGGCAGAACAGCTCCTGCTTAAGCCGGTCCGACACCAGCACTGGACGCACGCAGTTGTCGACCAGCACGCTCCCCGCAAGCAGCTCGCCCTCCAGGTCCACCCCGAAGAGCAGCTCGCCGGCAGCGTCAACCTCCAGATCGATACAGGCCAGCAGGAGGCAGCCCTCCTCGCCGGTGGGCTTCTCCAGGCGCGGGCAGATCTCCGTGGCCCAGACCGCCAGGGCCTCGTGGATGGTCGCGCAGGCCGTGGCCTCGTCAAGGCGGTACGGGCCGGGGGCCGGGGGCGAGAGCGGCGGCGAGCCCTGCTGGCCGATCGCGCGCACCGCTTCAAGCAGCAGGTCTCGCTCGTCGCTGGGCGGCGACCCTGGCGGCGAGCTGGCCGACACAATCTCCACCTGGGCCATCAGGTCGCCGAAGGCCCGCACCGCGTCCTCGCCGGGCTGCGGCGGCGGCTCCCAGGCGAACTCCACCCGAAACGACTCGAGCGTGCGCGAGGGCGCCCTGGTCGCGTCGTCGCTTGCACAGGCCTGGCCCGCGATCGGCACCAGATCGACCTCGCACTCGGCATAACACAGGTTGACGTACAGCGTCTGCCGACCAGGGGCGAGCGGCGGGCTCAAGTCTACTCGGTTAGCGCGCAGCCAGCGGTTCAGCAGCGCGCACTGGTCTCGGTCAACCCAGAGCCAGCGCCCGCGCGGGCTAAGAGCATAGCCGCCAGCCACGCGGATCTCGACATCGGTGTCGAAGGCATTGGCGCTTACCTGGAGGCCGCAGACCGTGCCGTAGCCATGCAGCAGCAGGTTGCCAAGCCGCTCCTTCCAGGCCCGATGCTGCTGCTCCTGGCGAAACTCGTCGACGCCCAGGACCATGCCAAAGGCGTAGTGGACCCGTTTATTCAGCGCGAGGGGCCCGCTGTCCGTTGATGCAGTTACACAGTTCGTCACATTTCCTCCTCGCGTCACAGTGGTGGTAGCCTGCTAATCTGGTCGCGGCCGACAATGACTCGGTTCGGCGCATCCATCGGCGGCGCCGGGGCCAGGTAGCCCGCCGCCAGCTCGTTCCGATCGAGCACCATTGCCACAAAGCGGCCCTCGTCGCCGAGCACCGTGTCGAGGCCGAGCCGCGCCTCGCCGGCCCGAAAGTAGTCGAAGTAGCGTCGCACCTCAAAGAGGGTGTGGGCGGGCTTTTCAAGCTCGACCACCCGCTCGACCATGGCGGCCTCGGCTGGGCTGAGCCGCTCAGGCACCAGCACGGCAAAGCGGTGGGCCGCAGCATCGTCCCGCTCGTCGCCCTGGCTGCCCGGATCGCCCAACGCCAGGGCGCGCCCACCGCGCGTCTGGAAGCGCTCGACGATGCGGATCTTGGCGGGCCGATTTGGCGCGAGCACATACGCGTACAGCAGATCTTCGAGCGCGTCGTCGCTCATGGTAGGGGTTGGATAGGGCAGCCCCAGGCTGGCTAGCTCGTCGCGCAGGCCCAGCCTCGTCTGGGTGGTGGCAGCCTGAAAAACGGTGAGCGTCTCCTCCAGACAGGGGTCGAGCAACAGGTGCAGGGCGAAGCGGATGCCGGCCGCAGTGCCACGGCGCTCGAAGAGCGTGCGGGCAAAGCGGATGAAGAGGCGGCGCCGATCGGGCGCGCTGCGCTTGCCAGGCGCAGGCTGGCGCCGATCGGGCGCGCTGCGCTTGCCAGATGCACGCTGGCGCAGCTCGCCGAGCTGCGCCCAGAGCGGATCGAGCACCAGTCCCCACCAGCCGGCCAGCCAGTCGAGGCTCTCGGGCGGGGCGATGCGCGCGTCAAACAGGCTGCCAACCATGCTGATCTTGCCCTCCAGCTCGCTGTAGAAGCCCTCGTGGTTGGCGAGCAGGCGCTCGGTGAAGGCCGCCGACTCGGCGTCGTCCTGGTAGACGCCAGGCAAGAAGCGGCGGGCGTAGGAGAAGCGCGGGTAGTAGATCCGCGCGGCGCGCAGCTGGGGTGTGGCCCGACCATTGCCGCGCAGCCCGAGCCGCACCTGGAGGAAGCGCCCGCAGGCGGCCTGAAAGAGCAGCTCCCAGGTGCCTCGACCGCGATTCAGGTCGCCGCCGTCGGCGAAGGGCTGGTAGTAGGGCATTTCTGCGCCGCCAGTGCGCAGGTAGAGCGCCGGCTCGGCCCGGAAGGGCACGCTCTCCAGCTCCTCCAGGCTGTCGGCGGCGCGCGTGCTCACCTCCACCGCCGTCTCGGCTGGGATGCAGGCATCGACGAAGAGCCGGTGCCACACGCAGGCCCGCTCGTGGCCGTCGAAATGGGGTGGCAGCGTCGGGTCGCTGCCAGGCCCGCCCAGCAGCAGCTCGGCCTGATAGGCATAGCGTGGCTGCTCGATCAGCTGCACCGCCGTCCAACGGGTCGCGGCGTCGCGTCGCCGATCGCGCCCGGCGGTAACGTCGGAGAAGGGCACAAGCTCGCCGTCGAGCTCGGCCGCAGTGAGCGCCCGGCCGCCATAGGCGTGGAGCGGTAGATAGTCGACCAGCACCTCCAGGCTCAGGCCGGCGTCGTAGCTCAGCCGGAAGCCGATCACCTGCTTACCGTCATCGTCGGCGACATACAGCGTGGCCTGGCCCGGCTGCTCGTCGGGCACCACGGCCATGTCGTGGCCGATCACGTCGATCCGCTCTGCCACAAGCCCGCCGCCCAGCTCCACCGCCACAACATCGCTCAGGGGCACGGGGCCGTCGAGCAGGGCGCCCAGCCGATGCCGGTAGAGCGCGCCCGCGCTCGCGCCGGGGGCGGGCTGGTCGAGAACGAGCACGCTGCCGTCAGGCAGACCCTCCACGGCGATCGGGCGCATGGCGGCCACGGCAAAGCCGGTCGGGAATTGCCGCCGAGCATAGACCGGCGCGGGGCCATCGAGCGGGCCGAAGCCGCCACGGTCGGCCAGGGGCTCTGGTGGCAGCTCGGGCTCCGCAAGGAGGCGGAAGTCGCGGTCGAGGCCCCAAAAGCGTCGATTCGCCCGGTCGAGCACCCAGACTCCGCCGCCCGCTGCGGGCGCAATGTCGAAGGGCTCGAAGGGCACACCGGCCGGGAAGCTCAGCAGCAGCGGCTCGCCACTCGCATGCAGGTCGAAGATGTACAGCGCGCCCCGCCCCGCGCTGCCAACCACTAGGTAATGCTGCTCAGTCACCGCCAGGCCAGCCAGGCGGTCGGGCGGCGCGGCGTTCACAGGGGCGAAGTCGCTTGGGGGCGGGCAGTCCTGCGGCTCCTGGCCCCAGAACCGGGCCGAGCGACCGCCGGGCGGCGCCCAGAGGATGCCGCGCTCGTCGGCGCTGATCCAGTACCAGTTGCCGAAGCGGTCGGCCCCGGCCCCGCGCCGGTCATCGGCGCCAAGCGGGGGCGTCGGTCGCGACGGGCGAAAAATGCTCGGCAGGGGGCGCAGGGTCAACGCGTCCAGCCCCTTGTCGTAGAAGCTGGCCGCGCCGACGCTCGCCCCCGCCAGCTCACGGGCGGCGGACCAGTCGCCTGGGCCGAGGATCAGATGGAAGCGCGTGCCGTTAACATCCATAACACTGCCCGCCTTAACACTTGGTTCGCGACACCGGCACCGGCACCACGCTGCGCCCGCCCGGCGCGGCCTCGGGCTGCGAGTCCAGCACCGCCGCGAGCGGCTCGGCGTCGCCCTCGACCACGCTCACCCGGCTCAGCATGGGCAGCTCCAGCCCGCTCAGGGCGTGCTCGCCTGAGGCGTCGCTCACCCCGGCGCCCACGTCCACGCCCAGGTGCAGCTGGTTCACAAACTCGACGCCCGGCACGCGCGTCACCACCGCCTCCAGGTCGCGGTCGAGCAGGCGCTTGTCCAGCGGCCAGCCGGCCAGATCGGGGCCGCCCGGCGGCAGCGCCGAGAGATACTCGTAGAGCCGGTCGCTGGCCTGCTGGCGCACCACATCGGCAAAGAAACCTGCCCGCACCTTGATCCCGACGGTCACATAGACCGGGATGTAGGTTGGGCCGCGCACATACACCTCGGTGGTGATCAGCCGTCGCTCGTCGAGGTAGTCGCAGACAGTGCGCAGGAACAGTCGGTCGGGCATGGGCCAGCGCGGGCGCACTGCGTCGAAGCGCGGCACCACCAGCACCGTCACCACGCCGGCCGCCGTCGCCCCTGGGTTATCGGGACGGAAGAGCGTCAGCACCTCCACCCGGCCCACATCGACGCCGGGCGTGCGCAGGGTCACGTCGCGGAAGTCCAGCGCGGTCACGAGCCGGTCGCGGTGGCGCAGCGTCAGCGGAATGTCGCGCTCAGCCTCGTTCAGGCTCTGGCCCAGGTCGCCGCCCCAGGTCGCCAGCGGGTTCTCGACCTTGAAGCCGCCCTGAAGGCGCGGGTCGGGGCTGGCCTTGATCGCGCCGATCGCCACGTTGCCGCGCAGGCCTCCGCCATATTCGTAGCTGGCGGCCAGCCGTCGGCCGCCGGGCGGGCGGGCTCCGCGCATGCCGTCGCCAAAGCGCACCACGCCCGCCTCCGGGTCGAGCGTGAATACCAGCTCGTCGCGCTGGGCTGCGAGCAGGTCGTCCGTCATGCGCCAGAGCTGGGCCAGGCCGTCGGGGCCTTCCACAACCAGGCGGAACGAAGACGGGATCACAGGCGTGTTCGCCACAGCAAAGCTCTGGTCGGGCTCGCCGCTGCCCACGCCCAGCAGCTCGTTCACCACGGGCACAGCCTGGACGATCCGGGCGGCGTTGATGCCAACCCAGTTCAGGCGGGCAGTCGGCTGGGCCACGCCCGGCTCGGCGGGAGCCAGCGACACCCGCAGCCAGGTTACCACGCGCTCGCGCACTTGCTCGTCCTCGATCCGTGGCGGGAAGCGGCCAACGCCCTCGCGCAGCGGGTCGGCAAGCTCCCAGGTCTGGAGGCCTGCGACCTCGGGCAGCTGCACCTGCACCACGCCCACATCGCTGAGCACGTCGGGATCCTGTACCAGGCGCAGCCGGCTGTAGCTAGCGTCGCTGGCGTCGGGCCGCACGTCGGCGATCTCATAGATCAGGCGCGGGGTGTCGCGGCGCTGGGCGGCCAGACGAGCCGGCAGCAGCGGTGGCACGCTGCCAGCCAGAGCTGGGGCCACGCCGATTGAGAGCACCTCGTTGGCCAGCGCCTCGCGCACCAGGGCCGGGTCGACGTTGCGCGGCGCCAGCAGCACAATGTAGATCGCCAGGTCGCTGGTCTGGGCCAGGTCGAGCAGCGGGCTGGGGTTAGCCGGCGTGGGCAAGCTCATCAGCGCGCTCTCGTAAAAGTCCAGGTCGAGCGGCACGTCTTCCGGGTCGGCGTCCTCGTCCTGCTCGGCGGCCAGCGCCAGGCGCACGGCCTGGTAGCGGGCCAGGTAGCCGGCGTAGCGCGGGTCGTCGCGGCTGATCGGCTGCTTGTAGTAAACCTGGGCCTCGACGGGCAGCACGGTGACGCCGTCGCGGGTAAGGTAGCCCACCTCTCCGGCTGTCACCACCACCCCGCGATCAAGGGGCAGGCCGGCCACCGGGCCGCGCTCGTTGAGCAGCGTGACGATGCCGCGCGCTGTAGCCGCCGGCTGGAGCGGGATGCCAAGCAGCTGGAGGAACTTGAGCCGGTTGCGCTCGGGGATGCGGTTGGCCCGGTAAAGCAGGCCGTCTGCCATGAAGGCAAAGAGCTGCACCAGGGTGATGCCAGGGTCGCTGTCGCCGGCGAAGTTCGTCCACTCCGGGGTGTGGACAGGGATACGCCGACGGGCCTCGGCCAGAATAGCCTCGAAGCTGCTGTTGTCGAGCACAGGGAGTTGCAGCGGCATGCCCTAGCCCTCCAGCTGTAAGCTCATTCCGATCCGGCCGGCAGTCTGGGTTGCCACCAGACGGTACAGGATCGTCACATGGATCACGCGGCTGTCAGCCGGTTCGGCCTCGACCGCAACCTCGTCGAGCTGCACCCTGGGCTCCCAGCGCCCGATCGCGCGCACGATCCGCTCGCGGATGAGCGTGCGCGTGGTGACGGTGTTCGGCTCGAAAAGGAACTGGCGCAGCCCGGAGCCGAACTCCTCGCGCATCAGCCGCTCGCCGGGCTCGGTAAGCAGGATGAGCCGCAGCGACTCGCGCACGTTCTCGTCGCCGACCGACCAGGCCAGGCGTCCGTCGGCGTCGACGCGGGGCGGAAAGCTGAGCCCCTGGCCATAGATATTGAGATTGCGCATTGGCCTCGCCTATTTGGGCGCCAGACTCTTCGGGATCGGGAGGCAGATCTTGAAGAAGGCGGCCCACCAGAACACCAGGTTAAGGATGAAGACGAACATCAGCAGCAGAAAGAAGGCGACCATGAAGATGATCTGGATCGAGAACGAGCAGATAAAGGCGATGTCGAGCCCATCCTCGTTCAGGCCTGGGTCCGCTTCGGTGATCAGGTCTTTCTCTTTCCCGGTGATGCTGTCCATCTTGCGGCGCATCGCGTTCGACATCATGAAACTCACGCCCTTTTTGAACCGGCGCAGCGCCGCGATGCTCACGTCGCCGGGCAAAGGGATGCGCACCGCGCGCGCCGGGGCGTCGGGGTCGAAGTAGGGCGCGATCTGGAAGACCAGCGAGCGCCGACTCACTACGAACTGGGTCTCGTCGCACTCGGGGCGGGCGTAGACGCAGCGCAGCACGTAGCGCTCGTCGTCGCGCGGGGTGAACTTGGGCAGCTCGATGCTGGGCGTCTCATCGTCGAGAGCGGCCCGCACCAGGTCGAGCAGGCTCAGCAGAGCGCTCTGAAGCGGGTGGCGCACAATGCTCGGGGCGGGTACCAGGTTGAAGGCTGCGCCGAAGCCGAGGGCGGCGAGGGCCGAGTCGCCCTCCACCCCGCCGGTGGCGTTGAGTGTGCCCTGCGCCCGCGCCACCTGGCCGAGGGCTGCGGCCAGGCTAAGGGCGCCCGTGATCGGCGTGGCGGAAAGGTGGTCGAGCAGGGCCTGCTTTTCGGCGGCCCGAGGCGCGCTAAGTGGCGGGGCGGCCGCGCCGTCGCGCAGGGCAAGCGCCACATCGGGCAGCAACTCCTCCAGCGCCTCCCAGCCCT
>Ga0209591_10006933_pt1 | contig 12501 bp, 14 predicted proteins | sample MAT01_FD_187207 | JGI IMG/M metagenome (GOLD analysis project Ga0209591, IMG submission 187207) | Freshwater microbial communities from Lake Fryxell liftoff mats and glacier meltwater in Antarctica - MAT-01 (SPAdes) (version 2) | ecosystem: Environmental > Aquatic > Freshwater > Ice > Liftoff...
GTAGGTCGCCAGTTGTCGGTACGGTCCCCAGAAGGCCCGGACGAGTTGCGGAAACGGGAGTTTTTTAGCGTTGGCCATGGAATGGAGAACAGGAAATCTGAAAAGAGATTACACAGAATGCCTAAGGGTGTGACGTTAAAATTATGGGCGGTGACAGGAAAGCGATTTTTCCAGGGGATGGAAACACAAGCTGGAGACGGGAATCCCCGCCTCCGAACCTTCCTAAATCCTGTCCGTCTTTGATCGCGCGCTTTCTTGCAGGGTTGCATCCAGCAGCCGAACCGCCGGGCAGTGAGAGAGGCTTGCATCGCGCCATGCGGCTGGGCAGGCTGCGGGCGTTGTGGGGATCGTGCTTTTGTCCATTTTGGCCGCTGCAGGGCTTTGTTATTTTCTCGGGGGACGTTATTATGGGGCGTTTCTTTCGCGGGCTCTCGGGCTTGATCCCGCGCGGGCGACTCCGGCAGTTACGCAGAATGACGGGCGTGATTTCGTGCCGGCGAAACCTTATGTTTTGTTTGCCCACCATTTCGCAGCGATTGCGGGTGCGGGGCCGATTGTGGGGCCGACGCTGGCGATGGCATATGGTTATGTGCCGGCCCTGTTGTGGGTCGTTCTCGGCGCGATTTTTCTCGGTGGCGCCCACGACATGGCGACGCTCTACATGTCCACTCGTGAACAGGGACGCTCCGTCGCAGACATCGCCCGGCAATATCTCGGTAAAACGGGCTATATCTTGATCATTAGTTTTCTTGTGATCGGACTTTTCATGATCACGGCGACGTTTCTTAATCTCAGCGTCACCGCGCTCACGAGTATGTATCCGGCGGAAAAGGTCGGCATGGCAGCGGTCGCTCCCGAGAAACTGGCGGCTGCCATGGAATCCTCCACGGATGCAACCGGCCTGCATCCGTTTCGAGACGGAAGCGTGATGCCGACGGCGGTCACGTTGAAAGACGGTGCGCCGGTGCTGATGGCGAAGATCGGCGGCATTGCCTCGACGAGTGTGCTTTTCATTACGCTGTGCGCGCCGTTGCTGGGATTTTTGATCTACAAAGTACGGACTCCGGCCGCTGTGAACTACGCGCTCGCCTCGTTTCTGTGCCTCGCCTCAGTCGCGCTTGGGCTCTGGATTCCGGTGGTCGTGTCGGCCGACATGTGGCGGGTTTTCATGACAATCTATGTCGTGCTGGCGTCGGCGATTCCGGTTTGGTTGCTCCTGATGCCGAGGGATTTTGTGAACGTGCAGATTCTGTACGGCGGCATTCTGGCCGTCGTCGCAGGCCTGTTGGTGGCGGGCTTTGGGGGCGGTTTTTCGCAAATCCCGGCCGCTCCCCAGACTGTCGCGGAGAGCATTCCGTTGTGGGATTTCGAGCACGGGATGAAGTATGTCGGCATGTTGTGGCCCATGCTGTTCATCACGGTTTCCTGCGGCGCGATGAGTGGATTTCACTGCTTGGTTTCAAGCGGCACGACCGCGAAACAATTAGGCAACGAGCGCGATGCCCGAACGGTGGGGTACAACGCGATGTTGCTCGAATCACTGCTCGCCGTGACGGTGATTCTCACACTGCTCGTCGGCTTGGATTGGGGAACTTATCTTAATATTACCTATGCTGAGAAAAACCCGATTCTGGCCATTGCTTTGGCAACGGGAAACTTGATGAACCTCGCGTTCGGCATTCCGGTCTGGGCCGGTGCGGTCCTCGGGATCCTGTTGCTGGAAGGCTTTGTCGTCACGACGCTCGATGTGGCGGTGCGCCTCAATCGCTACCTCCTCGAAGAAGTCTGGTCGTTTCTCTTCAAAAACCCGCCGCGCCTTTTTCGCAACGTCTGGTTCAACACCGCGATTTGTGTTGGCGTGATGTTCGTGCTCTCGCGATCAAACACCCTGCCGATGCTCTGGCAGGTGTTTGGCTCGGCCAATCAAATGATGGGCGCGATGGCGCTCCTGGTCGTTACGGTGTGGTTGCGCGACAATGGCCGCCGCTATTGGTTTGCCTTGATCCCCGCCATCGTCATGTTCGCGACCACCCTGGCTTCGACTCTGGTTTCCCTGGTCTTGAATGTCGGTCGTGCCAACTGGGCTCTCGTGGCCACCTGCGCCGTGCTCATACTTCTCGGCCTGGGCGTGGCGGCCATCGGGGGCCGTTTGCTCATCACCAGGAAAACGCTGACTCAAGCAAGGTAGCTTGCGCAAGGGTGCAGCACCCCAATCCGTGCTTGCCTAGTACGGCTCAAGATAGGAATTGCCGCCGAAGATTCCGAAATACCACGCCCAGATGGCCTGGCCGCCGAAGATCCAGATGGCGGCTCCGAGGGCGAGGAAGGGGCCGAAGGGGACGCGCGAACCGGATTTGTCCCGCGCGATAAAAATGCCTGCGATGGCGGCGATGCAGCCGATGATGGACGCGGCGCAGAGGGTGAAGAGGACGGCCTTCCAGCCGAGGAAGGCCCCGATGGCGGCGATGAATTTCACATCACCGAAGCCCATGGCCTCGCGGGGAATGACCACTGCGCGAAGGGCGCCGGTGACGGTTTCGAGCTGGTCGAGGGCGGTCTCTTTGCCTTCCAGAATCAGCCGGTCGTAACGGAAACGCAGCGTGGTGTTTTCCTCTTCCTTGCCGGCGAGGACAAGCGTGGTGCATTCCAGAACCAGTTCGTCCGACTCGCGAGAGAAAATGTCCTCCCAGGGAAGGGTTTCTTCACCCACGGTGATGGCGGCGGTTTCGCCCTCACGCTTCCAGACAAAGGGTTCGGGCGGATCAAATTTGTGCCGTTTTTTCCCGAAGGCGAGTTTGCCGAATTCGACGATGGCCCAGAGCAAGCCATACCCCAGTGCTGCACCGGCCAGCGAAAGGCCGAGAGCGGCCAGGTGGGATTCCGTCCCCATCATTTGCGGCAGGATGCCGCTGAGAATCACGCCTGCGGCGGTGCCGCCCCAGGTGATTTCGTCGGGGATGATGAAATGTTCGATGTCAATAAAAGTGGCCGCAATCAGCAGGGCCAGAAAAAGCCAATAGACCGGAGCCAATGGCAGGCCGTAGCGCGTCCAGGCGAAAAGAAAAAGCGCGGCGGTGAGGATTTCCACCAGGAGATAGCGGACGGAGATTTTCGCGCCGCAGCCGGAACATTTTCCTCGCAAAAAGAGCCAGCTCATGACCGGGAGATTTTCAAACCATGGGATTGTGCGATGGCAGGAGGGGCAGAACGAACGGCGGGGTTCGCTCAGGGAAACCCCGCGGGGAAGGCGATGGATGCAGGCGTTGAGAAAAGAGCCGACGATGGCGCCGAGCACCAATGCAAAGACGGGGGCGACCGCCTCTCTCATTCCTTGGGCAGTTGCGCCTCGACCAGCTCGCAGAGAACGTGAAGCAGAAACTTTTGCGCTTCCTGAATGCGGGCGGTCGTCGTGCCCGCAACGATCAGTTCGATCTCCGCCGCGCCGGCAGTGAACCCGCCGCCTTTGCCGAGCAGGACGATGGTTTTTAAACCCCGGCGGCGGGCTTCCTCAATGGCGGAAAGAATATTGCGCGACTTGCCGCTGCTGGAGATGGCGATGAGGACATCACCAGGCTGGCCGAAGGCTTGAACCTGCCGGGCGAAGATGTCTTGGAAGGCGTAATCGTTGCCGATGGCGGTGAGGAGTCCGCCGTCCACGTTGAGGGCGATAGCGGGATAAGGACGCCGGTCTTCTTTGAAACGGCAGGTGAATTCGGTGGCGATGTGGGCGCTGTCGGCCGCACTGCCTCCGTTGCCGCAGAGCAGAAGCTTGCCGCCGCCCTTGAGGCAGGCCAGCACGATTTCCGCAGCTTTGGTCAGCGGTTCGTCCATGGTTCGCAGGGACTCGAACGTTTCGAGAGCCTCTTGCAATGAGGTTTGGAAGGGAGTGGGCATTACGTTGCGGCCAGGGTTTGCGGGGCGGGGCCCAGCCGGGAATCCTGGGCGAAGATTTCCTTGAGGGCGGGCCAGTCTGCAATATCCATTTCGGCAAAGAGATGAAGATAAACCGCGACGGCTTCGGGCGGATGGTTTTGGAAAATCCGGTTGATGCCGGCCTGAAGTTTTTCCTTGTCTGGCTGAGCGGGCAGGGTGTCGAGCAATCCCTCGCCATTATGCGGGATGTCCAAGGTGTCGAGGAACTCGCAAATCATGGCTTGATGCCCCCCCAGCAGCCAGGTCTGCAGAACTTCCGCCGCAGCATCCGCATTGGCCTTGCGCGAAAGCTCAACGCGCATCCAGGCATGGCGTTCGGAGCGGGCTTTCCGGTCGAGGATGACGAGCCTGAGTTTGCGGCGGGAAGCCAGGAGCTGGAGGCACGCGCGGTAGGCCGGCTTGTCGTGATCGTAGAGATATTGAAAAATTTTTCCGGCGCTTTCGTCGGATGATTGGTGGAGGATTTCGTGGGCTTTCATCGGTCGCGCGGATGGACTGTGGGAGGTTCCGTATGGGCAAACCGGCGGGTTGAGTCAAGCACGGCCCGTGCGGGGAAAATTGACAGCGGACGGTAAAGCGGCTTTTATCCCGCGCCATGAGGACATGCCTCGCACTTGTTTTACTATCACTCGCTCTGGCCTCCTGCGCCACTCCGCCCGTTCCTGCCACGAAACTGGAAAGAACCAACGTCCTGCCGTTGGCGCTCAATGATCGTTTCCAATTCCGGAAAGTGAAACTGTATTACAACCAGTTGGCGCCGGCGATCCCCACGACCAGCGAGGCCCTTCTTTTCGAGCGGCAGCGGATCAACTGGGGTGCGGTGAACGCCTATGATGCGCAGAGGCGTCTGGGGAACTACTTTACATTTTTCTGGCGCACTTCCGAGACGGCTGATGTGACCTTCCGGCTGGAATACCGCGTGGCCGCGCTGGGCAGTCAGGTCGTGGCGCAGGAGCGTTACTACGCCGGAGCCCGCGGTTCGTTTATGTCGAAGTTTGAAGTGATTGGTGATGATTATCTCGAATTTGGAGCCGTGACATCGTGGCGGGCCATCCTGATTGTTGACGGTCGGATTGTGGCGCTCAAGCAGTCCTTCGTGTGGAAGTAAAACTTCCTGGAGGCAGCGGATTTGACAGCCATCACCGGGATGGGGTAATGGTTCCGCACTAGTGAGCACGATATCGTCTGTCCTGGTCGGTTGCATCGAACGCACCGTCTGGGTTAAAGTGGAAGGGCGGGGAAACTTCCAGAACAGCGCGGGACTGAAGGAATTCGTCAAGCAAATGATCCAACGCGGATACCGGGACTTCGTCGTGGATTTGCGCGATTGCGAGCAAATGGATTCCACCTTTATGGGAACCCTGGCGGGCGTGGCGCTGCGTTTGCGGGAGATCGGCCAGGGCGGTCTGCGCGTCGTGAATGCGAATGAGCGAAACGCCGGGCTGCTGAGCAGTCTCGGCTTGGATCAGCTTTTCACGGTCGAGGATGTGGTGGTCGGGCGCGAGATTGTTCCCGGAGCGGTCGCCCCGCTTCAACAGATGCCGGGCATTGGTGCGGAAGAGCGCAAGCAACTGATCAGGGTCGCACATGAAAACCTCGTCGAGGCGGACTCTGCCAACGCCACAAAATTCAAGGACGTTCTCGAATTCCTGCGTCAGGAACTCAATGTTCCCGGTGCGGAAGAAGGCCGGGAAGGCTAGGGCCGGAAAATTTCCCCCCCGCATGTGGACGTTTATTTTCTTCGCCCTGTTCCTCGGAACCTTCATCGCCTTGGTGGTGGTGCTCAACACCTTCACCCGCCGCATCAGCGAGTTGGAACGCCAGCGGGTCGAACTCCAGGTGGAGGAAGACCGGGTCTTTGATTTTCTGCACGGATTGGGGGAGGCGTTTGCCGAGGGTGTCCGTTCCTCCGAGCTTCACCGCCTGATTGTCGAGAGCACAATCCGCATTCTCGATGCCCATGGCGGCGTGCTTTATCTGATGGACAAGGCCGATACCGTGCTGGCACCGGCCTTTGTTTCCAAGGGCTGTCCGGCCTTGCTCGACGTTCCACGTCATATTCTGGAACAGGCGCAGCACAATCATGTGGCGATGGAAAGCTACCTGCGTCTCAGTCCTGTGAAGCGCGGCGACGGGCCCATCGGCAATGCTCTGGCCACGGGACAGGCGCGGATTTACACCGAAGAGCAACTGGCCGAGCTCATGCCCATGGTCAATCTGACGGCCCATTCGGCCATTGTCGGGCCTCTCGTTTACCGGCGCAAAATTCTCGGCGTTCTTGGCATCGCCAACGGTCCGATGAGCACGCCGTTCTCGGAAAAAGATCTGACCGTTTTCAAAGCCATCACCGAACAGTCCGCTTTCGCCCTTTATAATGAGGTGATCTACCTCGAGGCGGGGGAAAAGAAACGTCTCGATCACGATCTGGAAATCGCGAGGGAAATCCAAGCCATCCTGCTGCCTTCCTCTCCGCCCGCAGTGCAGGGTTATGAGTTGAGCGGCATCAACGTCCCGGCGCGGCAGGTCAGCGGCGATTATTACGATTACATCCGGGTGGATGAACGGCGCGTGGGCGTGGCCATTGCCGATGTCTCGGGCAAGGGTGTTCCCGCTTCGCTCATCATGGCCATGTGCCGCAGCGTTATTCGCAGCGAGGCGGTGGGCAAGACATCCGCGGCCGAGGTCCTGTGCCGGGTGAACCAGCAGCTTTATCCCGACATCAAAGAGGATATGTTTATCAGCATGGCCTATTTTATTCTCGATACCGAGACGAACCAGGTGACCATGGCGCGCGCCGGTCACGATGCCCCGCTCTGGTATCGCGCCGCCGACCAAAGCGTGGAAAAACTCACCCCCAAGGGCATGGCCATGGGCATTGACAGCGGAGAGGTCTTCAATAGAGTTTGTTCCGACTTCTTCTTTGAACTGGCAACCGATGATTGCCTGCTGCTTTACACTGACGGGGCCACCGAGGCTCTGGACGAAGAGGGCCTTGAGTTTGGCCTGCCCCGTCTGGTGCAAGGCCTGCAGGCCAGCGTGGCGAACGGGGCACCCGGCATCATCAAACGGCTCACGGAAGACGTAAAAAATTTCGTGGGAAACTTCCCGCAATACGACGACATCACCTTGATAGCCATTCGCAAACGATGAACACCCAACCGGAAATTGACCCCGAAGAGCAGACCGCCCCTGAAGGCGAACCGACCGAGACCGCCTTTGACCCCGCCGCCGAGGTCGAGAAATTCCGCGACCTCGCTCTCCGCTCCCGCGCCGAACTCGACAACTACCGCAAACGCGTCGCCCGCGAAAAAGAGGACGCCATCCGTTACGCCAACAACTCCCTGCTCGAAAGCCTGCTTCCGATTCTCGATAATTTTGAACTCGGCCTCAATGCCGCGAAAAACGCCACTGATGCAGCCGGAATCGTGCAGGGGCTGGGCATGGTGCGGAAGCAGCTTGAGGATTTCCTGCGCGATCACGGGGTCGAGACGCTGGATGCCGAGGGCAAGCCGTTCGATCCCAATCTCCATGAGGCCGTGGCCCAGGAAACCAGCCCGGAAATTCCCGAAGGCCACGTCATTCGCCAACTCCGCCGGGGCTTTAAATTAAAAGACCGGCTCATTCGTCCGGCGACGGTCGTGGTTTCCAAGGGACCGTCCGAGGAATGACCAGTAAGCGCGACTATTACGAAGTGCTCGGGGTCGAGCGGGGCGTGGGCGAGGACGAAATTAAAAAAGCCTATCGCAAGCTGGCGGTCAAATATCATCCCGACAAAAACCCCGGCGACCACGAGGCCGAAGACCGTTTCAAGGAACTCGGCGAGGCCTATGAGGTCCTGATGGAGCCCGACAAACGGGCCGCCTGCGATCGCCACGGCCATGCCGCCTTCCAGCAGGGTGGGGGACGCGGCGGCTTTCACGATCCTTTTGATCTTTTCCGCGAGGCCTTCGGTTCGGGTGGTGGCGGCGGGGGAATCTTTGAACATTTTTTCGGTGGCGGCGGTGGAGCGGCGGACAACTCCGGGCGCCAGCGCGGTGCCGACCTGCGTTACGACATGCAGATCACCCTCGAAGAGGCTGCCCTCGGCTGCGAGAAGGAGATCGAAATCCGCAAACTTGATGTCTGCGAGACCTGCGAAGGCTCCGGGGCCCAGAAGGGTTCCCGCGCCGTCACCTGCACGACCTGCCGCGGGCGCGGCCAGGTCATCGCCTCACGCGGATTCTTCCAGGTCGCGCAAACCTGTCCGAAATGCCAGGGCTCCGGCCAGGTCATTGAAAAACCCTGCAAATCCTGCCATGGCGACGGGCGCCTCGAGCGCACCTCACGCATCAAGCTCAAGATCCCGGCCGGCATTGAGGAAGGTGCCCGGCTCCGCAGCGGCGGCGGCGGTGAGGCCGGTCTGCGATCCGGAACACCCGGCGACCTCTACGTGGTCATCCACATCACAGAGCACCGCGTTTTTCAACGCGAAGGCACCGAACTCCATTGCGACATGCCGATTCCCTTTTCCATTGCCGCGCTGGGAGGCGAAGTCCGCGTTCCGACTCTGACCGGTGCGGTGAGTTTGAAAATCCCGGCCGGCACGCAGAGCGACAGCACCTTTCGCATCCGCGGCCAAGGCATGCCCGTGCTGCAAAGTTCCAGCCGTGGCGATATCCTTGCCCGCGTTCAGGTGGAGGTCCCAACCCGCCTCGATGCCGAGCAACGCAAGGCCCTGGAACATTTCGCCCAGCTTTGCGGTGAGGAAAACACCCCCCTGCACAAAAGCTTCACCGAGCGTCTCAAGGACCTCTTCAGCTAATCCTGTCTAAAAACCGTTTCCGGATTAAATTCTCTCATGGTTGTTAGTTGTGCAGAGATGCGGCAGGCCGAGGAGGCTGCATTCTCGCGGGGGATCAAGGCAGCGGACTTGATGGCGACGGCCGGACTCGGCCTTGCGGAAATCGTCCGACAATTCCACGCCCGTCCCGGCACCTGCATCGTCTTTTGCGGCAAGGGCAACAATGCCGGCGACGCTCTCGTCGCCGCCGCGCACCTGCAAAAATGGGGCTGGCGCATTTTGATCCATCCGGCTTGTGGCGTGATGGCGTTTTCGGAATTACCCGCCCGGCATTTTCAATCCCTCAAGGCTGACCTTTTTTCCGTCGTTCCCTCCGGCGGGCCTCTCGTCGTCCTCGATGGCCTGCTGGGCATAGGGGCGCAGGGCCAACCTCGCGGGGAAATCGCGGAGGCCATCCGCCTGATCAATACGCTGCGCCGCGAAAACGCCGCCTGGGTGCTGGCCATTGATCTTCCCAGCGGACTCGATGGCGAGAGCGGCATCCCCTCCGCCTGCTGTGTGGAGGCCGACCTCACGGCGACGATCGCGTGCGCGAAACACGGACTCGTTGCCGATCAAGCCATCAACCATGTCGGACGATTAGCTGTCGTGCCGCTGCCCGCCTTGGATTTTACCGGGAAAGGAAACGAAAAAGTCGCCCTGCCGTCCGAACTGCGCACCTGGCTGCCGCCCCGCCGCTACGACATGCACAAAGGCAATTGCGGGCGGCTCGGCATCATTGCCGGATCGCCGGGATTTCTTGGTGCGGCCCGCCTGTGCAGCGCGGCAGCAGTGCGAGCGGGCGCGGGACTCGTCACCGTCTTTGCCAAACCCGACATCGCCGAACGCCTTTCCCTCATTTGCATTCCCGAAGTGATGGTCAAATCCGTGGCCAGCTATCGCGATGTGCTCAATGAAAACCTCGACGTTCTCGCGGTCGGGCCGGGTTTGGGCCAGACCCATGCCACGGAAATCCTCTCGCTCATCCGCGATGCACGGCAGCCGATGGTGATTGATGCCGACGCGCTGAATATGCTCTCCCGCGAACTCACGCTTTTGAAACACTGCCGCGGCCCGCGCCTGCTCACGCCGCACCCCGGCGAAATGGAACGCCTCAGCGCCGCCATCGGACGCCCCCGCCGCCAATGGGTGGAGGATTTCCTCGCCCGCTTTCCCGTCACCCTGCTGCTCAAGGGCGCTCGCACTCTGACCGGCTGCGGCGGCAGGTATTTTTACAACACCACCGGAAACCCCGGCATGGCCAGTGGCGGTATGGGGGACGTGCTCACCGGCGTTTGCGCTGCCTTGGTTTCGCAAGTCGAGGGCGAGGATCAGGAAAAGCTTTTGCGCAGTGCCGTGCTCGGAGCCTGGCTCTGCGGACGCGCCGGCGAACTCGGCGTCTTCGATCCCGCCGGTTCCCCCGAATCCCTCAGCGCCACCACCGTCCTCGCCCGCCTCGGCGGCGCTTTCCGTGCCCTTCGTGAGGATGTTTGAGCAAAAAGTGCAAGGGTTTCGCGCGGTGGCGGGATTAGACACCCAGCAAAGTTTATGAAAGATGACCTGACAAACCTCTTGAAAGTCTGGGACCCGGCGGTGCCGGAGCCCGCAGCCTTCAAGCGCGGCGTTTGGGCCCGCATCGAGGCGGGTGGGGCGGGTAAATCCTCCGTGGGAACTTGGTGGAAGGATTTTCTTGTTTCCCTGGCCCGTCCGCAAATGGCGGCCGGCACCCTTGCGGTGGCCGTGCTTGCCGGCGCGTGGATCGGGCACACCACAGCGAACCCGGACGGACAGCAGGCTTATTTGCGGTCGGTGAATCCCTACGCGCACGTTGCGGCGATCAGCGGTTCCTGAGCTTCATGAAACGTGGGCTCGTCATTCTGGTGCTGGCCATCCTCGCAGTGGTGGTGACAGCCGTGGTGGTTCATCAGCGCTCGCTGCCGCACGCGACGCCGATGGGCTGGCTGCGCACGGAATTTGGCCTGAATGATGCGCAGGCCAGCCGGGCCCAGGCGCTCCATGCTTCCTACGAAATGCACTGCATGGAAATGTGCGCAAAGATCGCCGCGAGTGACGCCCGGCTGGTGGAGTTGATCCGCACGAGCAACGAAGTGACCCCGGAAATCCGCGCGGCCATCGCGGAGACGGACCGCTATCGCACCGAATGCCGCACGAAGATGCTGGAGCATTTTTATTTGATTGCCGAAGAAATGCCGTCCGGGAAGCGCGAGAAATACCTCGCAATGATGCTGCCCACCGTGCTGCGTCCCGCCGAAATGGAGCGTTCGCATCAGGCGCATCCATGACCGACGATCCCGACGTTGCCGCGATGCTCCGGCTGCGGGAGGGCGAGGACCTGGCGCTGAACGAAATCATGGAGCGCTGGCAAAGGCGGCTCACCAGCTATTTGCTGCGCCTGACCGCCAGCGAAAGCGTCGCCCTGGACCTGGCGGAGGAAACTTTCGTCCGCGTTTATCAAGGCCGCGAACGGTATCGTCCGACCGGGAAATTTTCCACCTGGCTCTTTGCCATCGCCACAAATCTGGTGCGTCATCACGCGCGTTGGAAAGCCCGGCATCCGGCGGTTTCGCTCGATGCGGTTGATTCCGATGAGAATCCCCTGCAAATCCCGTCGGGTGGATTGACCCCCGATGGCGATTTGGAAAAACACGAGCGCGCTGTGGCGGTGCGCGGAGCGGTGCAGGAACTACCGGATGATCTGCGCGAAGCGGTGGTGCTTTTTGAATACGAAGACATGTCGTACGAGGAAATCGCCGCGGTGACTGGGTGCTCCCGCAAAGCGGTGGAGACGCGTCTTTATCGCGCCCGTGCCATCCTGCGCGAGAAGCTCAGACCGCTGCTTTCGTAGGGACGGAAAGAAATTTCAAGGGTTTGCGGATTCCGCGGCAATCTACCTGTCATGAAAACACTCATCCCGCTCCTCACTCTCGCCCTTGCCACTTTCTGGTCTGCCGGATCGTCCCACGCCAATCCTGTGCTCGATGCCACCATCCCGGTCTCCCAAGCCTTGACCAATGATAACCTGGAGTCCGCCCGGAAAGCGGCCGCCGCCCTTGCGGAAACAGCAAAAACCGCCCGCCAGGAAGCCATCGCCACTCACGCCGCGCAAATTGCCGCGAGCAAAACCTTGGAGGAGGCGCGGGTACATTTCAAGGCCGTGAGCGAAGAGACGGTGAAGCTCGCGGCCGGCCAGGAGGGTTACTATGTGATGACATGCCCGATGGCGAAAGCCGATTGGGTGCAGAAAACCACCGAAGTTCAAAACCCTTACATGGGCCAATCCATGCCTGCGTGCGGGTCTATCAAGGGAACCAAAACCAGCGGCAGCATGGTAAAGATGGGCGGTTGCTGCGGGTAAATTGGACAAGCCCTTTGCCGGGAACAGTTTCAAAAATCTCTTTCCATCACAGGCGGCGGATGGCAATGCGGATGGAATGCTCCGCGATCTCCGGCTGCGCGATTTTCGCTGCTTTGAACACCTCGATTTTGAACCGGCTCCCGGTTTGAATTTTCTGATCGGCTCCAACGCGCAGGGAAAGACCTCGCTGCTGGAGGCGGCCTGTGTCTTGCTCCGCCTGCAATCCCCGAGGGCGGGTTCTCTCGCCGAAGCGGTGCGCTTCGAATGTCCGGGTTTCGGTCTGGATGGCCATTGGGGGGAAAGCCACCTGCACCTGAAATTTGCCGGCGCGCTCAAAGCCTTTGCGCTGGATTCCAAGCCGCAATCCCGTTCG
>Ga0209591_10006935_pt1 | contig 12499 bp, 5 predicted proteins | sample MAT01_FD_187207 | JGI IMG/M metagenome (GOLD analysis project Ga0209591, IMG submission 187207) | Freshwater microbial communities from Lake Fryxell liftoff mats and glacier meltwater in Antarctica - MAT-01 (SPAdes) (version 2) | ecosystem: Environmental > Aquatic > Freshwater > Ice > Liftoff...
GGACTTTATACTTGCATTGAACTTTTAAAACCTTTTAACGGCGAGATTGCTATTAGCAGTAATGTCGGCAAAGGCAGCGTGTTCACAGTTATGCTACCCAAACAGCAGCCAACTCAACCGACCAATTAGATAACCGGAGTTAAGTTCACAATGGAGCATCTCAAAGAAAAAACTAAAGTCCTCATTACGAAGAAAAGCTAATTGTCAGTAATTCAACTGAGACAATTTCCTAGCGCGTTCCGTAAATTCACTGTAATTGACCTAGATTCGCAGTCAGGAATGCTACTCCTTCTCGATCCGCGCTCTTTTGCCTCGACCCTTGCTATTTCCCTGCCAAAGGTTGTAAATTAAAACAGAGTAGAGTTCAAATATCGGTAAAAAGATGATGATTTTAGCTCGCTATAGCAATCCTTGCAGGATTTGTACATATGTAGGGGTAGTGCCAAGAGTGCCTACCAAGAGCGTCAACTAAAGAGGACAACCACGGGGGGTTGCCCCTACAAGAATTACACTGATGAACGGACTGTTAGAGTCTGGATAATGATTTAGGATTGCTATAGGTTTGGGGCGAGGCCAATAATCTAGTGTCCCGTCGCTTGACCGTAATCAGTAAGGTTCGTAGTGTGGACTTTAATCCGTAACATACTGCGCACTAAAGTCCACACTACGAACGGTTTTTGTTATATAGCAATCCTAAATCATTTTCAATAACTGGTTCCTAGGCTCTGCCTGGGAACCGATGTCACTCTTGAAGAGCCTCGACGGAGAAAAGGTCGGCAGAGCCTCGCCTATCTGCATTACCAGGCAGAGCGAAAGTAACGAGCAATCGTTTAGGATTGCTATAGTAATTGACCCGACAGGATATAACTTGCTGGAGTTGAGACTCAATTTTACAAATAAATCTGGGGTCAGCAGGCATCCAGCGCGATCTAAAGCCTCCGGTTCAAGTTATCCAAAAATAAGCTAGGTAGCTGCATCCGTTGCTGCATTTTTATTAAATACTAAAAAATAGCAAAATGAAATCTGTTTGTGAGTCAACTTTAACGCTTACTACTTTGAAAGTTCTGTTAGTAGAAGACTGTGCAGAAGATGCAGAACTCATTCAAGAACTGCTGTCTGAGTGCCGACTGAGAGGATCGATTCAGATGACGAATGTAGTTCGCCTTCAAGATGCTATAGAAATTTTAAGCTGCGAGATTTTTGATGTAATTTTATTAGACCTCACACTTCCTGACAGCCAAAAATTCAATACTCTTTTCCGGCTGCAAGATTGCGGTATCAATATTCCGATCGTCATTCTGACAGCCGCCGATGAGGAAGAAATGGCCGTCGAGTTAATTGCAGCAGGCGCGCAAGATTATCTGGTGAAAAGACAAGTAGACAGCAGGCTGCTGGTGCGGACGCTGCGCTGCGCGATCGCCCGCGACAAACGACAAGCAGAATGGCAAAAAAGTCAAGTAAAATACCAGCAAATAGTTGGCAATATCAAAGAAGTTGTTTTTGAAACAAATATTGCTGGCGATTGGACTTTTCTGAATCCGGCTTGGACGGAAATTACCGGATTTACCGTTGATGAAAGCTTAGGAAATTCCTGTTTGAATTACATTCATCCTGACGATCAATTCCAATATTTAAATTTGTCCAGAAGCCTGAGCAAAAGTCAAGGAACTTCTTGTTGCTATCAAATTCGATATCTTACCAAAAATAGCGAGATTCGGTGGGTGGAAGTGCAGGTCTTTTTGATTTTGGATCGGGGGGAGGCGCTGGGGACGACAGGAAGTATCAACGATATTACAGATAAAGTTTTAGCATTAGAGAAACTGGAAGCTAGTAAAAACTTTTTGAATGATACGATCGATGCAGTTGCCGATCCAATTTTTGTTAAGGACGAACAGCACCGCTGGATACTGTTAAATGATGCTTGTTGCAAGCTGATGGGCAAGCCGCGCGAAGAACTGCTAGGTAAATCGGATTACGACTTTTTTCCAAAAGAAGAAGCTGCTTTTTTTTGGGAGAATGACGAACAAGTTTTTAAGACTGGCGAAGAAAACGAGACCGAAGGAATATTTACGGATGGCAGCGGTGCCCGGCACATTCTGTCTACTAAAAAAACGAGCTTTGAAAATACCGACGGCTGTAAAATTCTCGTGGGGATAATTCGAGATATTAGTGAGGATAAGCGCCAACAATTAGCTCTGCAAGAAAGCGAAGCTAGATTGCAGCAACTTGCAGCCAATTTGCCGGGAATAATTTATCAATTTCGGCTCTCAACCGACGGCAAAATGTCTTTTCCTTACATTTCTTCTGGTTGTCGCGATTTATATGAATTGGCACCGGAAAATATTCAACTAGATCCTGAACTTATGTTCAATTGTGTTCCTCCAGACGACAGGGTAAAAATTTACGAATCTATTGCTGTTTCTGCGGCAAATATCCAGCCTTGGCAGCAGGAATGGCGCGCGATTTTGCCCTCTGGAAAAGTTAAGTGGATGCGAGGGGTTTCGAGACCGGAACGAGTGGATTTTCCGGCAGCAATAGGGCAGGAAGGGGATATTGTTTGGGAAGGTATGATACTGGATATTACTGATTTAAAACTGGTTGAAGCAGCTTTGCGGGAGACGGAAGCCAGATTTCGATCGCTGGTTGAGAATATTCCCGGCGCTATCTGTCGCAGTTTGTACGATGCTGATTGGACGATGGTGTTTGTTAGCGATGAAATTGAGGCAATTAGCGGCTATCCGGCTGCGGATTTTGTGGACAACAATCTCTTGAGTTTTGCTAGCATCATCCACGAAGCAGACAAGGAAATGCTCGATCGACTCCGCAGAGCGGCGGTAGAGTCGAAACAGCCGTACCATGTAGAATATCGCATTGTGCGGGCTGACGGCGCGGTGCGGTGGCTGTCGCAAAGAAGCAGACCGACTTACGATCGAGAAGGGCTGGTTTTGTGGTTAGATGGAGCGATTTTTGACATTACCGATCGCAAAAACGCCGAACTGACTCTGTGCTTGGTAACTCAAGCTGTAGACAGCGCTAGCGATGCGATCGCGATCGCCGATTTGAACGGCTGTTCAATTTATCACAATCAAGCATTTATTCAGCGCTACGGCTATACAGTTGAAGAACTAAATAATGCCGGCGGCCCCGGAATAATGTACAAATCTCAAGAATTGAGAAAGTTATTTAAGGTGCTGCGAAAAGGTTTGTCCTGGAGTAGCGAAATTGCACTCAATGCTAAAAATGGCGAACTAATAGAAGTTCTCTTACGAGCTGACTGCATTAAAGATAGCGCCAATCAACCAATAGGAATGATGGCGATAATTGCCGACCTCACAGAAATAAAACGCACCGAATCGGCATTAAAACTCAGTCGAGAACGATTGCAGTTAGCGGTTTCCGGCAGTTCTTTAGGGCTGTGGGATTGGAATATAACCACTGGCGAAACTTATTTCGACTCGCAGTGGAAATCAATGCTCGGTTACGCAGAAACTGAAATTGAAAACAACTTCCAAGGTTGGGAAAATTTGCTGCATCCCGAAGACCGAATCAAGGCAATAGAATCTTTAAATTTATATTTTGAAGGTGGCATCGATATCTATGAATTTGAATTTAGGATGCTCAACAAAGCGGGGAATTGGCAGTGGATTATGGCGATGGGAAAGGTAGTCGAGTATGACGAATGGGGTGCGCCGTTGCGGATGACAGGCACTCACAAAGATATCAGCGCTCGCGTGGCAGCAGAAGCCGAAAAAACGCACTTGTTCGCATCTTTGCAACAACTCGCAGAGCAATTGCAAGCAGCGCAAAAAATTGCCCGCATGGGTAATTGGGAATTCGATATAGAGACCGAAATTATTACTTGGTCGGAGGAAGTATTTCAAATTTACGGTCGAGAATTGAATCGAGCGCCGACAATGGAGGAACTTGTCGAGCAAATTTATTCTGATGACCGAGAAAGGGTTACAAAAGCTTGGGAAAAGGCAATGAATGAAGGGATAGCTTTCGACATCGACCACCGCATTTATTTTCGATCAGGAGAAATGCGGTACGTTAACGGTAAAGGACAAGCTGTTAAAAATGAGTTGGGTCAGGTGGTGCGGCTGTTTGGCACGGAAATGGATATTACCGATCGCCAAAAAGCCGAAATTGCTTTGCAAGAAAGCGAAAAGCGATTTCGAGCTGTATTTGAACAAGCGGCGATCGGCATTGTTAAAGTGTGGCCCGACGGTCATTTTTTGAAGGTAAATCAAGGCTTTTGCAATATTGTAGGATACTCAGCATTGGAACTGAACGCGCTAAATCTTTTAGAGATTTCGCACTCGCAAGAGATAGCAGCAGATATCGAGTTGGCCCAAAAACTGTTAGCTGGGGAAATTTTGAATTATTCAATTGAGAAACGCTTTGTGCGTAAAGAAGGTTCATTTGTTTGGGCTAATGTGACTGTATCTTTAGTGCGGGATGGGTTTGGGGAACCGAGTTATTTAATTGGTGTGATTGAAGATATTAGCGATCGCAAACAAGCCGAGTTAGCTTTGCAGGAATCGGAAGCGCGAGAACGCTTAAAATCACTAGAGTTGGAAGCAGCAATTAATAAACTCAAAACCACTCAAGCTCAACTGGTTCAAAATGAAAAAATGGTAAGTTTGGGTCAGTTAGTTGCTGGTGTAGCTCACGAAATTAACAACCCCGTCAGCTTTATTCACGGCAATTTGAGTCCGGCTCGCACTTACAGTTTAGATTTGCTGGAATTGATTAAAGTTTACCAGCAATACTGTCCCAATCCTCCGGCTGAAGTTTTGGATAAAATTGATGCCATAGATTTAGATTATATTGTTGAAGATTTCCCGAAATTGTTTACTTCTATGCAGGTAGGAACCGAGCGAATTGTCGAGATTGTCAAATCATTGCGTAACTTTTCCCGCTTGGACGAGTCGGCTGGGAAGTCTGCCAACATTCACGAGGGAATTGACAGCACTTTGATGATTTTGCAAAATCGGTTGAAATGTCACAGCAGCCGTCCGGCGATTCAGATAATTAAACATTACCAGGAACTGCCGCAAGTTGAGTGTTTTCCGGGCGAGTTAAATCAGGTATTTATGAATATTTTGATTAATGCGATCGATGCTTTGGAAGAACGGGACAAAGGGCGGACGATCCAGGAGTGCGATCGACATCGGAGTGCGATCGCGATTCGGACTTATCCGGCTGCTGCGGGCTTCGTAGCGGTATCTATTACCGACAACGCGGGGGGGATACCGGAGTCGGTGCGATCGAGGCTGTTTGACCCATTTTTCACGACTAAGCCTGTGGGCAAGGGCACTGGCTTGGGGCTGTCGATTTCTCACTCGATTGTAGTCGATCGCCACGGCGGTAGATTAAGCTGTATTTCGACACCGGGAGAAGGAGCGGAGTTTGTGATTGAAATTCCAGTGCGATCGAATTTATAGCAATCCTAAATGATTATACTCGTTACCAGGCAGAGCCTGGGAACCAGTTAAACTTTCCTCGCAATGAAATCATCTGCGTTAATCTGTGTTAATCTGCCTTTCATCTGCGGTAGCTCTATCAATCAAAAATTTATGAAATTCAATCTTCCTTCTTCCCTCACATCAAAATCGACGCAGATTCCGACTTGCTGCTAGCGTGAAAAATGCGATTTTTGCCTTCAGTTTTAGCTTGAAAAAGAGCACTGTCAGCCCTACGAATTAGGGTGTCTGGAGATTCCTGGGGAGAAGGAATCGCTGTGGCAATTCCGCAACTGAGGGTAAGAAAAGAGTCGATCGGCGATCGCGCGTGAGGCAATTTCAAACTAGCGATATCCTCCCTTCCCCCCAAGCAGTCTGACACTGACAAATCTAACAGTATTGCATCAAATTTTTCTGCTTCCAGACACGCGAGTCCTCTCTCCAGACACTTAACAGTTTGAAGGCAAAACAGAGACTCGCTGAATGAGCCTAAAAGGTCTTCAATCAGCGTCGCATCTGCGAGGTCATCCTCAACCAACAAAATTTTCAGACATTGGTGACGTGTTAACACAACTATAGCGTTCGCAGCGGGTTTCAGGAAACTTTTTTGTTTGAAATCGATACTTATCCTGCAATCTGTCGGTCGATCAAATTCGGTCTATAGCGGTTCTCAAGCGTGGTGAGGTATGCCCTATGCCCTATGCCCTATGCCCTATGCCCTATGCCCAGTCGTACCTCATATGAGAGCTCGAACCGCTATACACTCAAACTATCCATCTAACCGTCAATTAAAGCTTACAGATCCCGGCGCGGGAGCGAAACAATTTCAAACCAATACTGAGATAAAGTCTTCATTACTTCAACCAATCCTTCAAAAGTGACTGGTTTGGATATAAAAGAATTCGCACCCAAGCGGTAGCAAAGCAAGATATCTCCACTGCTGTGCGACGTTGTGAAAATCGCAACCGGAATTTGTTGCAAATCCGGGTCAGATCTGATCGAACTTAGTGTTTCTCGCCCGTCCAGCCGCGGCATATTCAGATCCAAAAGTATCAAGTCGGGCTGATGCCAATTGCTGCTATCAGCATATTCACCGCGACGGTACAAATAGTCTAGCACTTGTTCTCCATCTTCCACAAATTCGATTTTAATTGCTAATTGCACTTCTCGCATTGCTTCCTGCATCAAAAAGCGCGTGTCCTCGTCATCGTTGGCTATTAAAAGAGTAAAATTTTTCTTGTTATAATTCACGACTTTACCTCACTACCAAGGGATTTTGTGAAGTAGCGGCACTTGGAGCGGTGTCCGATCGCCTGCAAAGCATCTGTCGTCCTCATCCGGCCTTCCAAGCTGAAAAAATTGACTTTGTGTTGCAGCAATTTGAGATTTTGCATGATGCGCCAAAGTTTGCGAATCCTGCTTGTTTCACTTGGCACTCTGTCCCAGAACCGGCCAACTGCAAAGACATCACAAATGCTAGTCCGCGCATTACTAGGGAAACTACTGCATCCCAAAGCAAGATGCTGGGGATAAATTTGAAATAAACTGACAAGTCTTGCACGCACCGCTGATTGTTAAGTTGTATAAGGATCGAGCTAATATATTGATCCTGATGGATTTTGCTCTCGATGTCATCAGTGAATATGCTACACTTTTATGAGCATTTGTGTAAAGACAAGATAAAGTTATTTAAAGCGTAAGTAAAATCAGTTTACAAAAGCATCCAAATCTAGGCCCGCGATCCAAGCCCGGACAGTCATACCCAATTCCCAATTCCCCAATCTAAAATCTAAAATTTAAAATCTAAAATCTCCAATGGCTGATGATATCAATTCCGGTAACACCGGAATGATATAGAGGAGACGGCAATGCCGTGTCCCTACCCAAAATAATCTTGTAGGGACACGGCACTGCCGTCTCCTCATTTTGGCTAATAATTCCGATGCAACCGGAAACGATATGACAGCAGCAGGCGGACTCCTGACTTTACTTAGGTACAGGAATAGAAAAATAAAAAGTCGAGCCTCTACCTGGTTCTGATTCTACCCAAAGATGGCCGTCGTGCCGATCGACAATTCTTTGACAAATCGCTAAACCGATACCGGTTCCAGAATACTCTTTTTGCGCGTGCAAGCGCTGAAAAATCTGAAAAATTCGCGGATAGTGCTCTTGGGCAATACCAATACCGTTGTCCTGCACCGAAAACACCCAGTTATCCCCCTGACGCAAAGCGCCCACCTGTACCACCGGCACCCTGTGGCTGCGGTACTTAATGGCATTGCCAACTAAATTTTGAAACAGTTGCAGCAATTGAAAACAGTCACCTGCGATCCTTGGCAAATCGCCCCTAGTTACAGAAGCTTGATTCTGGCGGATCGCCAACTGCAAATTAGCGCAAGCATCCTCAAAAACCAGATTGCAATCAATCAAATCGAAACGTTTATGACTGCGACCAACCCGCGAATACTCTAGCAAAGCATCAATCAGCACCTGCATCCGCAGGCAAGAATTAACAATATTGCCGAGAAATTTAATTGCTTGGGCATCAAGTTGGTTGTGAAAGCGCTTTTCTAATAGTTTAGCAGAGCCGGCAATCGTGCTCAAAGGCGCTTGCAAATCGTGAGAAGCCACGTAAGCAAACTGTTCGAGTTCGGCATTAGAACGAGTTAATTCTTCAGCATAGCGGGTTTGAGTCTCTAAACTCGCTTGCAGCAATTCTTGTACCAGCTTGCGCTCGGAAATATCCTCGATCGCACAAATCAAATACTGCGCCGTCCCCGCAGCATCCCGCATTGCCGAAACAGTAACATTCGCCCAGCGCACTTCCCGATCTTTGCAGATCAAACGCTTTTCCAGAGAAAAAGTTTGCATCTCCCCCGATAACAGCAAGCGCACGTAATCTGTGTCAGCTTCGACTTCATCCGGGTGAGTAATTGCCTGCCAATGAAGCTGTAACAATTCCGATTCTGCATAGCCGATCATTTGACAAAAGCCAGGATTTACCCGTATAAATTGACCGCAGAGCGCGGTTTTAGCGATGCCGACTGCCGCTTGCTCGAAAATCGCGCGGAAACGTTCTTCGCTTTCTCGCAGGGCAATTTCTGCTCGTTTGCGATCGGTTATATTCCGAAATGTTACTGCCAGACCGTCGTTTAATTTGACCGCAACAATGTGCAGCCAAACACCTGTATCTCGTCGAGCGTACTCGTAATAAAATTCTCGATCTGCCGTTTCTCCAGTTTCTACCACAGAAACATACAAATCAAATAACCCACTATTCCCGGCTTGGGGAATTTCTGCCAACAAATACTTACCAACTATCTCATTTAACGGGAACTCGGAAATTTTTTCGGCGGCTGGGTTGACCAACAGCCACTGGAAATCCACAATATTTCTCTGACTGTTGCGGACAGCAGAATAAGCCACCACACCATCTAAGGAACTATTTAAGACGCTAGCAAGCAGCGACTGCGACTGTTGCAGTTGAGCGTTTTGCTCTTTTAGTTGTTGTTGCAGTTTTTGCAAGCCGACTTGCTTGTCGATGCGCGCTAAAACTTCTTCTATTTGAAATGGTTTGGCAATATAGTCCGCGCCACCAACTCTAAAAGCTTGTAATTTATCGTTAATATCATCTAATATACTTAAAAAAATCACCGAAATTTGTTCAGTTTCCGCTGTCGCTTTCAGTCGGCGACAAACTTCATAACCGTTCATTTCCGGCATTCTAATGTCGAGTAAAATTAAATCTGGAGAATAGATGAGGGCAGACTTCAACGCCAGTTTACCGCAAATAGCTCGGTAAACTTGATACCCCTGGGCAGTTAGTAGCTCCGATAAAAACCGCAGATTGCTCGGTTGGTCGTCAACCACCAATATTTTAATTTCGCTATTATCCATTTATGTTAAAATTGATTGAGTTAAATCCATGATTTTGTCGAGCCGATAATCGACCAGCAAGTCTTGTAAAGCATCAGCTAAAGTTGGATTACTGTCAGAAATGCGATCGACAATTTGAATCGCCAGATCTTCATTAACATCACTAGCTGCGTCGTAGAGTTCCTGCACCCAATTTCGAGGCATCTGGGCCAGCAGCGGCCTGAAAAATGAATCGGGTTTTTCGCTCACAAAATAGCGCCGTAAAGCCCCAGTTTCATGTCGGGGAAACTCTTGATAAATATAGCGCACTCCCAAGTAGCAAGCCATCTTATCAAAGAGGATTTGTTCTTGAAAAGGTTTCCGCACAAAATCATCGCAACCAGCAGTAATAATTTCGCCTTTTTTTTCCTCAAAAGTGCTAGCAGTCAGAGCAATAATTACAGTTTGGCGCTCAGTTGGTTTCTCTTGAACTCTAATTTGTCTGACAGCTTCAAAACCGTCCATTACTGGCATTCGCGTATCCAGCCAAATTAAATCGGGCTGCCAACTTTCCCAAAGTTCAACAGCTTGGAGGCCGTTTTCCGCTTGTCGGAGTTCAAAACCAATTGGTTGCAGCATTTTCACCAGCAGCAAACGATTTTCTTGATTGTCGTCAACTGCTAAAATCCGATAAACTGGTTGATCTGGTTCCAATCCGATTACCCGTTGCAAAGTTGCAACTGTTATTTCAGACGAAATCGCAGGAAATACTCGGAGGTTAAATTTAAAACTGGTTCCCTCACCTAAAACACTTTTGACCCCAATCTCTCCGCCCATTATCTCTACATATTTTTTAGTAATTGTTAAACCCAATCCGGTACCGTCAGCCGCTTGTTTCCCTGCTTCTGTTTGCACGAAAGCATTAAATAAAGTATCAATTTCTGCTGCCGCTATGCCAACTCCCGTATCTTCAACTTCAAACAAAATTACATATTGCTCTGCACAGCTAGAATTAGGATAGATTTCCGATTTTGCGGGTTCCTGCTTGCTTTCCACGCTGGCGCGCAGCCAAATGCTGCCGCCGTTTCCGGTAAACTTGATGGCATTTCCCAGCAAGTTAATCAAGCACACGCGCAGTTTTTTTTCGTCAGTTTTTATATATTGGGGAACATTCGCCTGCACGGAAAATCTCAGTTGCAAATTTTTGGTTTCAGCTTTGATTTGAAACATCTCTTCGAGAGTGTCCAAGAGTTGATAAAGGTCAAAACTGCGTTCATCTAAGCTAATTATTCCTGCTTCTATTTTCGACAAGTCTAAAACATCGTTAATTAGTTCCAGCAAATGTTGACCGCTGCTGTTAATAATTCGGAGATTTTCGAGATTTTCATCGCCGAGTAAAGAGTCGCGGCTCATGACTTGGGTGAAACCAAGGATGGCGTTTAGGGGAGTCCGCAATTCGTGGCTCATGTTGGCAACGAATTGACTTTTTGCTAGGGATGCAGCGGCGGCGGCTTCTTCGGCTTTTTTGCGTTCTATTATTTCTTGTTGCAGTTCGGTATTGCGATCGAGCAATTGTTTTTTGAGTCTTTGGATAGTCAGTTGGTGTTCGATTCGCGCTAAAACTTCTGCGACATGAAACGGTTTTGTAATATAGTCTACCCCTCCAACTTGAAAGGCGGTTACTTTGTCCAATACTTCATCTAAAGCGCTGATAAAAATAACGGGAATTTCTGCTGTCTTCGGATCGGCTTTGAGCAGGGTGCAGACTTCGTAGCCATCCATTTCCGGCATTTTGATGTCGAGCAAAATCAAGTCTGGAGAACCCGATCGCGCGGCTCTGATTGCCATTTTGCCGTTAATTACGCCCCGGACTTTGTAGCCCCGCTCCGACAGGGTGGCTGATAAAACTTGCAAATTTTCTGGAGTGTCATCAACAATTAATATGTTACCTTTATTATCTTCTGTTTGATTGCTGGTCATTGCTAGGTATTTTTTTGGCTAACTTAGGAATTGCTGAAATTATTAAAAAAATCAGTTAAATCGTTATTATAGCATTTGCTCGTAAATCAACTACTTTCATATTTATATCACTTACACACACCAATCCAAAAAACCGGGTTTTTAAGACGATAGATGCCAGTAATACCAATTTTAAAAATTATTGCTACGAAACAAATGTTGGTTTTTTTTACACGAACGAGAGTTTGTCAGGTGCGTCGCTATAAAATTGTCTATATTTCTCTGGGAATTTTTCATGGCGACGCACTCTACGACTGAAGATACATCCGTTAAATCCGTTATATAATCCGTTGCCGAACTTCCTTCAAACATTTCTAAATTCCTCAATCAAATCAATAATTCGATCGCACCGGAAGTTATGCGCCAAATCGGCGATCGCACTGCGGAAACTAGCATGAATCGGAGGAATCGACAACAGCAGCCCAAAAATCCGCTCATTATCCACCGCATCCGCAGCAGCGTACAACTGATCAACCCATTCACGAGGCATAGCTTCAAAAAATGAAGCATTCAGCGTAAAAGGCAAAGGAGCCGTTCCAGCGTGCGCGGAACCCTCACCGGAGGCCACAGCAGCAGAACTTAGTGAAGCTTCTCGATCGTAAACATAGCGAACTCCCAGATACTTAGCCATCTTTTCCAGAATCACTTGCTCCCGAAAAGGCTTCGCCACAAAATCATCGCAACCAGCAGACAAAATCACCGATCGCTCCTCATCAAAAGCACTCGCCGTCAGAGCAATAATCACCGTTGCTTGACCCTTCAAATGTGCTTTAATTTGTTTAGTAGCTTCGTAGCCGTCCATCACCGGCATCCGCATATCCATCCAAATCAAATGAGGTTCCCAACTCGACCACACGGACACAGCTTCAACGCCATTTTCAGCGTCCCGCACCGCAAAACCGAGGGATGACAGCATTCTGACCAACAGCAAGCGGCTTTCCAGGCGATCGTCAACAGCTAAAATGCGGTATTCCGGCTGTTCCGGTTCCAGTCCAACAACTCGACGAGCGGTTTGAGCCACCTGAATTCCCACTGCATTAGGCCGCGAAACTTTAACATTAAATTTAAAAATGCTGCCGTTACCGACACAGCTTGTCACCGTCATTTTTCCTCCCATTAACTGCACGAATTGTTGGCTGATCGGCAAGCCTAAACCAGTT
>Ga0209591_10006941_pt1 | contig 12488 bp, 6 predicted proteins | sample MAT01_FD_187207 | JGI IMG/M metagenome (GOLD analysis project Ga0209591, IMG submission 187207) | Freshwater microbial communities from Lake Fryxell liftoff mats and glacier meltwater in Antarctica - MAT-01 (SPAdes) (version 2) | ecosystem: Environmental > Aquatic > Freshwater > Ice > Liftoff...
CGGCGCCGGAGTCGTAGCCCCGGAACATCCGCTTCCGATCGTGGGCTCCGGCGGTCACGAACACGATGGGCACATGCTTGGTGCGCTCGCTCCCGCGCATCAGCTCCGCGAGTTCGAATCCGTCCATGCCGGGCATCTGCACGTCCAAAAGCGCGAGCGCGACTTCGTGCGCGAGGAGGAACTCGAGCGCCTCTTCGCCAGAGCGGGCCTTCAGCACGCGCACCGCAGGGCCGCGCAACAACGCCTCCATGGCGACGAGATTCTCTTCGAGATCATCGACGAGGAGAAGCGTGACGTTATCGGTCATAAAATCCGGTGCTTTCGGTGTCGCCCGCGCGATGGGCGTCGAGCGCTACGATCCACTGAATGATGTCATTGAGCGGCGCCACGAACTGCGGCTGGGCGCTGACGATGGCGGCCTCGGGCATCGTGCGGGCCGGGGCTTCATCGGGCGACTGCACGGCACACAGCCCGCCCGCCGCCTTGATCGTCCGCAGGCCGAGGGCACCATCGGCGTTCGCGCCGGTGAGGACGACGCCGGCGACGCGGGACCCGAGCACCTCGGCGGCGGACTGGAACAGCACGTCGATGGCGGGGCGGCAGTAGCTGACCAGCGCGTCATTTGACAACGCCAGGCGCACGTCCGGCGCACCCGCGACGTGGCGGGCGCAATCGACGTCGAGCAGCACGTGGTAGTCCGGTGGCGCGATCGTGAGGCCCGGCAGGAGCAACTCCTTGTCCTCGGCTTCGCGCACGAGGATGCGCGCGCGCGCGCCGAGCACCTCGACGAGCAGGCTCGGCCGATCGCGCGGGAGGTGTACGACGGCGACCACGGGCAGCACGAACGAGGCCGGCAACAGCGCGAGGATCACGAGGAGCGCCTCCACTCCGCCAGCGGACGCGCCGAGCACGATCGCGTCGACGGGCGCGAGCGGTGCCGGCGGCGAGGTCCGATCGGAGACAGGTGGGGCGTGGTTCATCGCTCGTTCATGGTCGCTTCCGGTAAATGCGCTCGCGCCCGTCGAAGGTCTCGAAGGCGGCGGCGCGCGAAGAGACGCGCAGATTTTCCTTGGAGCCGAGCGCGAGGAAACCGCGCGGCACGAGCGATTGCTCGAACAGGCCGATCGCGCGGTCCTGCAGCTCGCGGTCGAAGTAGATGAGGACGTTGCGGCACATCACCAGGTGCGTCGCCGCGAAGTCGCCGTCGGTGGAGAGCGAGTGATCGGAGAAGACGACGTTGCGCCGCAAACGGCGATCGAAGACGACGCCGTCGTAGGCGGCCGTAAACCAGTCCGACAGCGAGCCCGTGCCGCCGGTCTTCGCGTAGTTCGCCGAGAAGCCCGCCACGCGATCGAGCGCATAAACGCCGGCTTCGGCCTTGCGCAGCGCCTCCTCGTTCACGTCCGTGGCGTAGATGATCGTGCGATCGAGGAGCCCCGCTTCCGCGAGAGTGATGGCCAGCGAGTAGAGTTCCTCGCCGGTGCTGCAGCCGGCGATCCAGATCTTGAGTGACGGATAGGTCGCGAGCAGCGGCAACACGTCGCGGCGCAACGCCAGAAAGTGCGTGGGGTCGCGAAACATGTCGCTCACCTGCACGGTGAGGTAATCAAGGAGGATGGGCAGTGCCTGCGCATCGTGCAGCACCCGGCCCTGCAGCGCGGAGAGCGAGGTGTCACCGAAGCGCTCCATGGCCTGCCGCAGCCGCCGCCGCAGCGACGACTTCGCGTAGCCGCGAAAGTCGCAGTGGTAGCGCTGGAAGATGGCCTCGAGCAGCAGGGTGAGCTCGATGTCGAACGCGCGCTCGCCGCCCTGTCCGTCGCTCTCGTTCAGTGTTTGAGCGCTCATCGTTTGAACAACCAGACGCGCAGCAGCGACAGCAGCTTCTCCACGTCGATGGGTTTAGCCATGTAGTCGGACGCACCGGCCTCAAGGCACTTTTGTTGATCGTCCTTCATCGCCTTCGCGGTGAGCGCGATGATGGGCAGTTTTTGCCATTCGGTCCGCGCGCGGATGGCCCGCATCGCCGCGATGCCGTCCATCTCGGGCATCATGATGTCCATGAGGACGATGTCGATGCCGCCCGCGCGCTCCTCTGCGGTACCCAGCCGTTCGAGGGCGGCGAGCGCCTCCTTACCGTTGCGCGCGATCTCCATTTTGGCACCGCGCGGCTCGAGCACATGGGAGAGCGCGAACACGTTGCGCACGTCGTCCTCGGCCAGCAAAATGCGCCGTCCCTCGAACGCGGCATCGCGGTTGCGGGCCTCGCGCAACATGCGCTGCCGGTCGACGGGCAGCTCCGCCTCCACGTGGTGCAGGAACAGCGTGACCTCGTCGAGCAGCCGCTCGGGCGAGCGCGCGCCCTTGATGATGATCGAGCGCGAGTAGTGGCTCAACCGCTGCTCCTCGTCGGCATCAAGCGAACGCCCCGTGTACACGATGACGGGCGGGTGCGAGTAGCGCTCGTCGGCGGCCATGCGCTCGAGGAGTTGGTAGCCGCTGAGATCGGGCAGGGTGAGGTCCACGACCATGCAGTCGAACGTCGAGGCGTGCAGGGCCTCGAGCGCGGCGGTCGCCGTCTCGACAGCCGTGATGCTCACGTCGCCGCCGCCGAGCAGGGCCTCGATGGCCTGCCGCTGGCGTTCGTCATCCTCGACCACCAGCACGCGTCCGATCTTCTGCGCGAGCTTCCGCTCCATGCGCTCGAGCGCGCGCAGCAGCTCCTCGCGCTTGACCGGCTTGAGCGAATAACCCACCGCGCCGAGCTCGAGTGCCTGCTGGATGTGATCCTCCACCGAGATCATGTGGACCGGCACGTGGCGCGTGGCCGGATCCCGCTTCAAGCGGTCGAGCACCGTGAGGCCCGAATGATCGGGCAGGTTTACGTCGAGCAGGATGCCCACCGGGTGGTGCACCTGCGTCGCAGCGATGCCATCTTCGGCGGTGGGCGTGGCGACGACCTTGAAGCCACGCTCGCGCCCGAGTCCGACGAGGATGCGGGCGAAGGCGGCGTCGTCCTCGATGACGAGGATCACGCGGTCGCCCTGAACGATGAGTTCGCGATCGTCGTCGACGAGCTTCGCTATCGTCCCTGGCACGGCCATCGTGCTCGCAGCCGCCGGCGCCAACGACGAAGGCGACGCGGGCGACGCGGGCGACGAAGGCGACGCGGGCGCGACCGACGCTGAAGCGGCGGGCGCGGCGCTCGCCGGACGGGTCGTCGCGGTGGTGCCGGGCGCCCCGAGCGAGCGGGGCAAGGTCAGCGTGAAGGTGCTGCCCTGGCCGGGCTCGCTCTGTAGCGTGACGTCGCCGCCGAGCAGGCGCGCGAGCTCCCGCGAGATCGACAAGCCGAGCCCGGTGCCGCCGTATTTTCGGTGTGTGCTGCCGTCGGCCTGGCGGAATGCCTCGAAGATGACCTCGTGGTGCTCGGGCGTGATGCCGACGCCGCTGTCGGTGACGCGGAAGCGCACGAGCGGCGCCCCGTCGGCTGACTTTTGAGCGTCCACCGCGAGGCGTACCGTGCCGCTTTCGGTGAACTTCACGGCGTTCGACACAAGGTTCTTCAGCACCTGCTGCAGGCGCTGGCCGTCGCTCACGATGAAGTCGTCGTTTTCGACCTCGAGCGAGGTTTCGAGGCGCAACCCCTTTTGCGCCGCGAGCGGATCGAACGTTCGCCGCATCTGCTCGATCATCGCGAACAGCGAGAGCTTGTCCAGGTGCAGGTCGATCTTGCCGGCCTCGATCTTCGAGAGGTCGAGGATGTCGTTGATGAGCGTGAGCAGATCGGTGCTCGCGCCGTAGATCGTCTCCGCGAACTGCACCTGTTCCCCGGTGAGGTTGCCGCCCGTGTTGTCCGCGAGCAGCTTCGCGAGGATGAGCGCGCTGTTGAGCGGTGTGCGCAGCTCGTGGCTCATGTTGGCGAGGAATTCCGACTTCACCTGGTTCGCGCGCACGAGCTCGACCGAGTGCAGCGTGAGTTCGCCCTGGGCGCGCTCGAGGTCGTCCTTCTGCGCCAGCAACACGTCGGCCTGCGTCGCGAGCTGGGTGTTCGTTTGCTCGAGTTCCGCCTGCTGCGCTTCAAGATGCACCGCACTTTCCTTGAGCGCGCGGCTCTGCTCCTCGAGCTCTTCGTTGGAGACCCGCAGCTCCTCCTGCTGGCGCTGGAGCTCCTCGGCTTGTTGCTGCGTTTCCTCGAGCAGGAGCGCGAGCTTTTTGCGGTATTGGGCCGTTCGTAGGGCAATGCCGATCGGCTCGGCGATTAGGCGAAGCATCTCCAGATCATGGGGAGAGACGGAGTGGAAGAAGCCCAATTCCAACACCGCATTGGCCACCCCATCGGCGCTGGTCGGAGCGATCACGAGGTGACGGGGCCGGCTACCGCCGAGGCCGGAGGTGACAGGAAAGTAATCCGCCGGCACATCGCTGACCGTCAGGATCGACTTCTCCCGCATGGCTTGTCTCGTCAGGCCGCCCACCGCCGGAGCCTGGTCGGGCCCGTCTGACGCTCGCGCGGGAATAGCATAGTCGCCCACGAGGCGGAGATGGCCCTCTTCTTCGGCAAAATACATGGCGCCTACCTGGGCGTTCAGATAGCCGGCGACAAAGCCGACGATCTTTTCGCCCAGCTGCTCCACCTCCTGCTCACCCTGCAACCGGACACTGAGTGCGTTCTGCCCCGCCCTCAGCCATGCCTGCGTCTGCATCTCGCGAAAATCCTGCGAGGACACGGTGGCGGCGGCGGCGATCAGGAATAACAAGAGCGCTGCCCCCGCCCAGGTGACGAACGTCGAGAAAGCGGCGGCCCGCTCCCATTCCTGCGTGCTGGCCTCGAGTGTCGCGCGCTCGGCACCCTGCATCTCGCTGATCAACGCCCGCAGACGATCCATCATCACCGTGCCTCGGCCCGAACGAACCAGCGCGAGCGCGCCTTCGGGCTGACCAGCGCGCATCAGTTCGACGCCTTCCTTAAGAATTGCCATCCGGTCGGCGGTGATGCGTTCGACGGCTTCAAACCGCTGCAGTTGTGCTCGGTTTTCTGCCGCCAAGCGCCGAATATTCGCGAGATTGCCCGGCAGTTCGGCGAGCGCGGCAGTATACGGATCGAGATACGACTTGTCACCGATCAGCAGATAGCCGCGGTGACTCGATTCCGCATCCGTGAGCGTGGAGATCGAGGACTCGAGCGCTTTTGTCATTTCGAGCGACTGCATCATCTGTTGAGCGCCTTTCGATCGAGCCTGCAGGGCACGATAGGAGACGACCGACATGACCAGGACGGCAATCAGTGCGGCCATGAAGCCCAGCAAGGTCTTTCGTGGCAGTGCCGAACCCCATCGGCCACCGGGCGTGGCGGATGGGCGATCGTCCGCAAAGCGCCGGTCGGGCGGACCCGGCAGCGGGGTTTTATCGTCCATGGATTCTTTGGTCATGATTTTTTCTCGGTAGGGGGATCAAACCTGCGGATCCAACCCATGAACGCGATCGAGGGGTCTGTCCTAAAGCTAGTTGAAATGCGGGTGGTGCCTCCATACTGAAGCGGTGGTCCCCGCCAGGATTCACCCTTCACCACAGAGACACCACCCATGCCAAGGGTAGGCAAGAATGCCACGCCGCACCAGCCACTTGCGGTGGAGCCCCAGACCGTTGCCCCGCTGGACGATGGCACGGTCGCCTTGTCGATGATTCAGGCCCTCATCCCGTTGGGCCTCGAGGCCGTCGAGGACGCCGTACCGCAAGAAGTCCTGGCGTTGGCCGCCTCATGGTGCTTGCGGCAGACGGGGTTCCTGCGAAGCGCGCTGCGCGCGCGTAATGTTAGAGCGCCTGCTGCAGACGCCAGCGTTTAGGCATCGGAAGCCACTTTTCATATTTTATGAGGGACGGTGCATTGATTCGACGCGCGGGTCTGTTGGATGCGGCTCGCATTTCTGCGCTCGCGCAAGCCATCCAGGCATTGCACGCCCAAGCAATGCCCGATGTGTTCAAGCCTGCGAACGCAGCGTCGTTTTCGGACCACACCGTGTGTCACGTGCTCGCGCAGCCAGAGTCCATTTTCCTGGTCGCTGCTTCGGCCGGCTACTGATGCACGCGATGAGTCTGTCGCCTGGTTCGCTCGATGCTCCGCGCTCCGATGTCTAACTGTGCGTTGCTGCAGGCAGGACACGCGTGCTTGACCGCCTCAACGGATTCGATACGCTGTATCACGTGAGTGAAACGGACGGCATCGACGTCTCCGAGCCGCGCTGGGCGGATGCGCGTCGGGCGGCTGTTGTTTAGGCCATTCACGAAGATCGGCTGCACCACGACAAACCCAGTTCAACACTTTTGCGTCGCTTCGCCGCGCGTCGTGGGCATCTCAACGGCCCCTACAGGATGGCCGGATTCTGGCGCCAGAGCGTGTAGTTGAGTACGCCGGCGAAGCTCACCCAACAGAGATACGGCACGAGTAGAACGCCTGCAATGCGGTGCAGCTTCCAGAACATGGCTATCGTGATCACGATCATCACCCACAGCACTATCAGCTCTGCGAGGGCAAGACCGCCTTGACGCCACGCGAAGAACAGCCACGTCCAGAGGGCGTTCAACGCCAACTGCACCACGAAGAGTTTGAGAGCATTACCGGCATCGCGGAAGCCGAATCGGCGCCATACAAGCCAGGCCGACGTTGCCATCAGCACGTAGAGTACCGTCCATGCCGGGCCGAAGAGCCAGGCTGGCGGTGCCCAAGCCGGTCGCACGAGGGTCGCGTAGAAACTGACGTCTCTCGTCGATGCGATACCGCCGAGAGTAGCCGCGGCTGCAGTGACACTGACCCAGCCGATCAGGCCGAACGATTGTGACGTGATTGACCGAACGTTCATGCTTGAAAGCGAGAGGGTGGTGTACGAAGCGTACGTCAAGATATAAAATCCAATCAGCGTCGGTCGAGCATCCGGCGAAAGGGATAGGAATTTCAATCGGGCGCGGTCGAATATCCGGCAAACGTACGGCGCGATCGCCGACCCTGCGAGGGCCGACGGGCGCGCGGCGTCCTGCCCTCCGCGCGCCGCCGCGCCTCGGTGGCCGTCGGGACGGCGTGGCCCGTGGGCGCCTGCCTTCGCCCACCGGAGGGTGGCCTCGGCGGGCCCGAGCCGTGGCGCGGGGACGATGGCGGGCGGCACTGCCGCCGCGGTCGCCGCCTTGCCCCGCATCCCGCGCGGGCGGTTGGCGTCCCAGCCGTCGGACCGCATAGTCACGTGGCCCTTGTCCGGGATGTGCACCTTTGTGAACACCGACCGGTAGTACGTCCCCGCGGCGCCACCGCAGGCGTTTGTGCATGTGGGGGCGGGGAATAACATCATCTACGTAAATCCGGTCAACGACGCGGTGGCGGTGGTGCGCTGGATCGACACGAATCAGTCGGTGAACGGATTCGTGGAGACGCTGCTGGCCGCGGCAATCACGCCGGAGGCGCAGCGGCCGGCAGTGCGTCAGGAATTGAGTATGTTTTAAGGAAGACCGCCGAACGCGAAGTCACGGTGCGGCAGGAGATCGCGAAGGCGGTCCCGCATGGGATGGGATTTTCGGCCCGACTTTTCCTCCGCCAATTACTCCGATGAAGCGAACCTCCACGAACGGCGGCTCGGCGGGCGATGGCTCCCCGCACGACGGCCCTGCACGCACGAAAGTGCGCTCGGCGAAGGTCTCGCCCGGAAAGCGAGATGGAAAGAGCGCGGGAGCTCCCGACCTGCCGGACGCATTCGAGGTCGTCGCGGTCGCGCTGCCTCCCCGGTCGGGCGCGGACGCGGACCTTCCGCTCGGCCTCGACCGCAGCCAGTTGCTGCTCGCCCTGCAGCGTGTGCGCGCCGGCGATTTTACCGTCCAGCTGCCAGGCGACTGGTCGGGGCTCGACGGCAAGATCGCCGACACGTTCAACGAGATCATTGCCGCCAATGAAAAGATGGCGTTCGAGTTACGTCGCGTCGGCCATGTGGTCGGGAAGCAAGGCAAGACGCGCGAACGCGCGCGCTTCGACCTCAAGCGCGGTGCGTGGGGCGAAATGGAGGACTCCGTCAACACGCTGGTCGACGACCTGCTGCGACCCACAACGGATGCGACGGGCGCGATTGCGGCCGTCGCCCAAGGTCACCTGAACCAGACGATGCGACTCGACGTCGACGGACGTCCGCTCGAAGGGGAGTTCCTGCGATCAGCGACGATCGTGAACACGATGATCCAGCAGCTCGGCGTGTTCACGTCGGAAGTCACGCGCGTGGCGCGAGAAGTCGGCTCGGCCGGCAAGTTGGGTGGCCAGGCGCAGGTGCCGGGCGTGTCCGGTGTGTGGAAGGACCTGACCGAGTCGGTGAACTCGATGGCGTCGAACCTCACGGCGCAGGTGCGTAACATCTCGGAAGTCACCATCGCCGTGGCATCGGGCGACTTGTCACGCAAGATCACCGTCGACGTGCGCGGTGAGATCCTGCAGCTCAAGGAAGCCATCAACACGATGGTCGATCAGCTGCGCTCGTTCGCATCGGAAGTCACACGCGTGGCGCGCGAAGTCGGTACGGAAGGAAAACTGGGCGGCCAGGCTGTGGTGCCCGGCATGGCGGGCACATGGCGAGACCTCACCGATTCGGTGAATGCGATGGCTGGTAACCTCACGGCGCAGGTGCGAAACATTGCCGAAGTGACGACCGCGGTGGCGCGAGGCGACCTCTCGCGCAAGATCACCGTGAGCGTGTCCGGCGAAATTCTGGAACTCAAGGACACCATCAATACGATGGTGGACCAGCTTAACGCCTTCGCCGGCGAGGTCACGCGCTTGGCGCGCGAAGTGGGCACGGAAGGGAAGCTGGGCGGCCAGGCACAGGTGCCGGGGGTGGGCGGCACATGGAAAGATCTCACGGACAACGTGAACTTCATGGCGTCCAACCTCACCGCGCAGGTGCGTAACATCGCCGACGTGGCCACCGCCGTTGCGCGCGGCGACTTGTCGAAGAAGGTCACGGTGAACGTGTCGGGCGAGATCCAGCAGCTCAAGGAAACGCTCAACACCATGGTAGACCAACTGAACGGCTTTGCATCGGAAGTCACACGCGTGGCGCGCGAGGTCGGCACCGAAGGCCGCCTGGGTGGTCAGGCCGTGGTACCCGGCGTGGCCGGTACGTGGAAAGACCTGAACGACAACGTGAACCTGCTTGCCGCCAATCTCACGACGCAGGTGCGTAACATCGCCGAAGTCACCACGGCCGTTGCCCGAGGCGACTTGTCACGAAAGATCACCGTCGAGGTGCGCGGCGAGGTGCTCGAGCTCAAGGTCACCATCAATACCATGGTCGACCAGCTCAATGCCTTCGCCGACGAAGTCACGCGCGTGGCGCGAGAAGTCGGTACTGAGGGAAAACTCGGTGGTCAGGCGCAGGTACTCGGCGTGGCCGGCACATGGAAGGATCTTACCGACTCGGTGAACTCCATGGCGTCCAACCTCACCGGACAGGTGCGCAACATCGCCGAAGTCACGACCGCAGTGGCGCGAGGCGACCTCTCGCGCAAGATCACCGTGGACGTGAAGGGCGAGATTCTGGCGCTCAAGGACACCATCAACACGATGGTCGACCAGTTGAACGGTTTCGCCTCGGAAGTCACGCGCGTGGCCCGCGAAGTCGGAACCGATGGACGACTCGGTGGGCAGGCCGTGGTACCCGGTGTCGGTGGAACCTGGAAGGATCTCACGGACTCCGTGAACTTCATGGCGTCCAACCTCACCGCACAGGTGCGCAATATCGCCGAGGTGGCCACGGCGATCGCCAACGGAGACTTGTCGAAGAAAATCACGGTGGACGTATCCGGTGAGATTCTGGAGCTGAAGGACACGCTCAACACGATGGTGGTGCAGCTTAATGCCTTCGCGTCGGAAGTCACGCGCGTGGCGCGAGAAGTCGGAACGGAAGGAAAGCTCGGCGGTCAGGCGCAGGTGCCCGGGGTCGCCGGCACGTGGAAAGGCCTTACGGACAACGTGAATTTCATGGCATCGAATCTCACGGGTCAGGTGCGCAACATCGCCGAAGTGGCGACCGCCGTGGCGCGAGGCGACCTGTCGAAGAAGATCACCGTGGACGTGAAGGGCGAGATCCTGGAGCTGAAGGACACCCTCAACACCATGGTGGATCAGCTGAACGGCTTCGCGGGCGAGGTGACCCGTGTCGCGCGCGAGGTCGGCACCGACGGCAAGCTTGGCGGCCAGGCCGTCGTGCCCGGCGTGGCGGGGACATGGAAGGATCTCACCGACTCGGTGAACTTCATGGCCGGCAACCTCACGGCGCAGGTGCGTAACATCGCCGAGGTCGCGACGGCCATCGCCAACGGCGACCTGTCGAAGAAGATCACCGTGGACGTGCGCGGTGAGCTGCTCAATGTGAAGGAAACGATGAACACGATGGTGGAGCAGCTGCGGTCGTTCGCCGCCGAAGTCACACGTGTTGCCCGAGAGGTCGGTACAGACGGAAAGCTCGGCGGTCAGGCGAACGTGACCGGCGTGGCCGGCACGTGGAAGGACCTCACCGACAACGTGAATCTCCTCGCCGCGAATCTCACCACGCAGGTGCGCAACATCGCCGAGGTCACCACGGCCGTGGCGCGCGGCGATCTCTCGCGAAAGATCACCGTCGACGTGAAAGGTGAGATTCTCGAGCTCAAGGTCACCATCAACACGATGGTGGACCAGCTCAACGCGTTCGCGGCCGAAGTCACGCGCGTGGCGCGCGAAGTCGGTACCGAGGGCAAGCTCGGTGGCCAAGCCAAGGTTCCCGGCGTGGCTGGTACGTGGAAGGACCTCACGGACAACGTCAACGTGATGGCTGCAAACCTTACGGAGCAGGTGCGCGGCATCGTGAAGGTGGTGACCGCCGTGGCCAACGGCGACCTCAAGCCGAAGCTCACCGTGAACGCCAAGGGTGAGGTTGCGGCACTCGCCGAAACCATCAACAACATGACGGCGACGCTCGCGACCTTCGCCGACCAGGTCACGACGGTCGCACGCGAAGTCGGCGTGGAAGGGCGACTGGGCGGTCAGGCGAACGTGCCCGACGCCGCCGGCACGTGGAAGGACCTCACCGGTAACGTGAACCTGCTGGCCGCCAACCTCACGACGCAGGTGCGCGCCATCGCCGAAGTCGCGACGGCCGTGACGCAGGGTGACCTCACGCGCTCCATTCAGGTCGCGGCGCGAGGTGAGGTGGCCGAGCTCAAGGACAACCTCAACACGATGATCGACAACCTCCGTCTCACGACGGACCGCAACACCGAGCAGGACTGGCTGAAGACGAACCTGGCGCGCTTCACGGGAATGTTGCAGGGTCAGCGCGACCTCTCCACGGTCGGCCGGATGCTGCTCTCCGAGCTCACCCCGCTCGTGAACGCGCACCAAGGCGTGATCTATCGCGTGGAGGAATCGCCGGGGCAGGAGCTCAGGCTCATCGCCGGCTTCGCCGACGATCCCGCCACGGGCCACCGCGAAACGCTTCGCGTCGGACAGGGGTTGCTCGGCCAGTGCGTCTCAGAGAAGAAACGCGTGGTCATCAATGACCTGCCCTCCGACATTGCGCCGATCACCTCCGGCCTGTTCCAGGCAACGCCGCGCAGTGTGATCGTGCTGCCGGTGCTCTTCGAAGACGAAGTGAAGGCGGTGATCGAGCTCGCGTCGCTCAGTACGTTCACGAAGTCGCACCTGTCGTTCCTCGAGCAGCTCACCGACTCGATCGGCATCGTGCTCAACTCGATCGAAGCCACGATGCAGACGGAAGGGCTACTGAAGCAGTCGCAGCAGCTGGCCGCCGAACTCCAGACGCAACAGCGCGAATTGCAGCAGACGAACGAACAGCTGGCGCAGAAGGCGCAGCAGCTCGCCGAACAGAACGCCGAAGTGGAGCGCAAGAATCAGGAAATCGAGCAGGCGCGCCGCGCGCTCGAGGAGAAGGCGTCCGAGCTCGCACTCACGTCGAAGTACAAGTCGGAATTCCTCGCGAACATGTCGCACGAACTGCGCACGCCGCTCAACTCCATCCTGATTCTTGGACAGCAGCTCGGCGAAAATGTGGAAGGCAACCTGTCGCCCAAACAGGTGGAGTTCTCGAAGACCATTCACGGTGCGGGCACCGACCTGCTCAACCTCATCACCGACATTCTCGACCTGTCGAAGATCGAGTCGGGCACGGTGACCGTGATGGCCGAAGAGGTGATCGTGCGAAACCTGATGGACGGCACCGCACGGCCTTTCCGTCACGAAGCGGATAATCGTCACATCACGCTCGACGTCACTACCGACCTGACCGGTGACGCCACCATGGTCACCGACGCAAAACGGCTGCAGCAGGTGCTCAAGAACCTCCTGTCCAACGCCTTCAAGTTCACCGAGCAGGGTGGTGTGCGGCTTCGCGTCTCGCAGGCCGCGGGTGGCTGGAGCCGCGAGCACCCGATTCTCAAGCGCGCCCCAGGCGTGGTGGCGTTCGAAGTGT
>Ga0209591_10006953_pt1 | contig 12475 bp, 14 predicted proteins | sample MAT01_FD_187207 | JGI IMG/M metagenome (GOLD analysis project Ga0209591, IMG submission 187207) | Freshwater microbial communities from Lake Fryxell liftoff mats and glacier meltwater in Antarctica - MAT-01 (SPAdes) (version 2) | ecosystem: Environmental > Aquatic > Freshwater > Ice > Liftoff...
CCTCATCGGCGGGCGCCCAGCCGACGAGCCGCGTGACTGGGTGGAGACCGCATTCATTCCCACCGTGGCAAAGCGCGGTGCTGCGATCATCGAGGCGCGCGGTGCTTCGTCTGCGGCATCCGCTGCGAGCGCGGCGATCGACCACATGCGCGACTGGACTCTCGGCACTCCGGTCGGCGACTGGACGTCGGCGGGCATCGTGTCTGACGGATCGTATGGTGTGCCCGCTGGGTTGGTGAGTTCGTTCCCGGTGACATCGCACGGCGGCGATTGGCAGATCGTCGAAGGGCTCGAGATCGACGACTTCTCTCGCACGAGGATCGACGCCTCAGTGGCAGAACTTGACGACGAGCGGGAAGCGGTGCGCGGGCTCGGGCTGCTGGGCGACGAGCGAAGAGGTTAGATGACTAGCGGAGAAGCTGGGGTGCCTGGACTCGAACCAAGAACAAAAGAATCAGAATCTTCCGTGTTGCCAATTACACCACACCCCAACGCCCCGGGCTGAGCCCGAGCCGACTATCGACTTTAGCGCACCCGCGGTGCCACGTCATATTCGACCATGCAGTAGCCGCTCGGATCGCAAGAGGCGGTCGCCGCGACCGGAACGCCCATGCGGTCAGCTGGCCCGAAGGTGAACGAGTACGGCTGGCCGGCGCGGGTGGCCGCCTCAACGGTATCGAAAATCTGCTGCTCGCTCGAGGTGTCCCAGCCGAACAACTCAGCTTTGGCCTGAAGCGCTGCGAGGGTCTGGCGAAAGGTCAGTTGCTCGCTGAGCAGCGCTCGCACGTGAGTAACCACGCCATCCGCCGTCTCGATCTCGATCGAGCTGACGACGAACTTGTCTCCCCCGGGACTCTCTCCACCACCGTTGATGATGAGCGAGTAGTCGAGCACGACGTCGAGGTTATCGATCGGGGCGAGCACGACGGTGTCGTCGGCAGGGAGGCCGACAGCCGCGGCATCCACCGGGGCATTCGACAGGTCGATGCGCACGTCACGAGTGCTTGCGATGTATAAAAGGCCGTCATCCGAGAAACTCGACCAGTTGAGGTCGGTGACTTGGCCGAGGGTCGGGGGTGGCGCTGGCTGACCGAGACCCGAGTTCAGCAGGGTTGCGGCGGTCGCGACCACGGCGACGACACCGACCGCGAGGATGACCGAGGGGATCCAGCCGAAGACCGTGCGTCTGGTCGTTGTCACCTCAGCCACGCTAGGTGACTCGGTGACCGAAGTCGACTCGGGCGGTTAAAAAGCGGCTGCCAGAGCGCACCAACTAGAGCGCAGCACGCAACGCGGCAATGCGCGCAAGCGACGACTCGCGGCCCAACAGCTCCATCGACTCGAACAGCGGCGGACTGATCCGGCGACCAGAGATCGCGCTGCGGAGCGGCCCGAAGGCGATGCGCGGCTTGAGGCCACGAGCCTCCAGGAGTTCCGCGCGCAGTGCACCCTCAATCGCCGCGGTCGTCCAATCCTCGACACCCGACAAGACCGCAAGGGCGGCGTCGAGCACTTCGACGCCCTCGGAGCCTGGCATCGCATCCGCGTCGACGATGAGTTCGGCATCAGCCGTGAAGAGGAACGCGAGCAGACCCAGCGCCTCGCCGAGCAACTGCATGCGCTCCTGCACGAGCGGGGCGGCCGCGAGCAGCAACGCCCGATCGGAGTCAGTCGCGATCAGCTCGCCGAGATACGGCTCTAGGCGCGCGGCGAAGGTCGCGGCATCAAGCAATCGAATCTGGTCGCCGTTGATCGACTCGGCCTTCTTGAGGTCGAAGCGCGCGGGATTCGGGTTGACATCGACAACATCGAAGGCAGCAACGAGCTCGTCGATCGAGAACACATCACGGTCGGCGGCGATCGACCAGCCGAGCAACGACAGGTAGTTGACAAGACCCTCTGGGATGAAGCCGCGGTCGCGGTGGTGGAACAGGCTCGACTCCGGGTCGCGCTTGGAGAGCTTCTTGTTGCCATCCCCCATGACGTACGGCAGGTGCCCGAAGCGCGGCACGAAGGTCGTGACACCGATCTCGATGAGCGCGGCGTAGAGCGCGATCTGCCGAGGTGTCGATGAGAGCAGGTCTTCGCCGCGCAGCACGTGGGTGACGCCCATGAGCGCGTCATCCACCGGGTTCACGAAGGTGTACAGCGGGGCGCCGTTCGGTCGGACCACGACAAAATCGGTGAACGAGCCTGCCGGAAAGGTGATCTCGCCGCGCACCAGATCGTCGAAGCTCAGGTCGGTGTCAGGCACGCGAAGCCGCAAGGCCGGCTCGCGGCCCTCGGCCTTCAACGCAGCGAGCTCGGCCGAGGTCAGGTCGCGCTCGAAGTTGTCATAGCCCTGTTTAGGGTCGCGGCCGTTGGCAACATTGCGCGCCTCAATCTCCTCGCCCGTTGCAAACGATTCGTACAGTTGACCGGATGCCACGAGCTGATCGATCACGCCGCGATAGATCTCGGTGCGCTGCGATTGGCGATATGGTTCGTCTGGCCCGCCGACGCCGACGCCCTCATCCCAGTCGATCTTGAGCCAACTCAAGCCGTCGAGCAACTGGAGGAAGCTCTCTTCGCTGTCGCGGGCGGCATCCGTGTCTTCAATGCGGAAGATCATTCTGCCGCCGGTGTGGCGCGCGTACGCCCAGTTGAAGAGCGCGGTTCGGATGAGCCCGACGTGCGGGGTGCCGGTCGGCGACGGGCAGAATCGAACGCGAACGTCGGTGCCGGTGGCGGTCGAAAACGGAAGTGGGGCAGGGACAGACATCGGGCCCAAGTCTAGAGTGCCGCGCCTTCGGTGATCTTGGGGCGCTCAGCAAACCACACGGAACTCGCGTAGACGATCACGACCGCAACGAACACTGCTGCGGCGAGAGACAGGCCAGAGTAACCGCCGAAGGCGAGCACAACACCCGCGAGCGCGCCGCCGACGGCTCCCGACAAACTCATCGCCAGATCGCTTCTGCCCTGGTTGCGAGTGCGAACCTCCAGCGGGCTGGATTCAGTGACGAGTGCGGAGGCGGCGATCGTTGCCGCACTCCAGCCGAGCCCAATCAGGATGAGCCCGATCGTCACCCACTCCTGGCTTTCTGCACCAAAGCCGGTCGCGCTCACACCGGCGAGCAGGATTGCTTGACCAACGAGCACTGATTGCACCCGCCCGATGCGGTCAGCAAGAATGCCGAACAGCGGAGCGAGCGCGTACATGCCAGCGACGTGCAGGCTGATGGTGAGCCCGACGATGGTCAGGCTCGCGCCGTGGTCGGTCAGGTGCACCGGCGTCATGGCCATGACCGCAACCATGGTTGCGTGGCTCAGCGCGAGCGTCACGACAGCAAACCTGAACAGATTGCGGGCCGGGCTCCGCGCGGCGATCGGCGCACCGGATGCCGCGGCAGCGCGATCATCGTCGGCCTTCAGCCGCGCGGCCAGCACCAGTGGGTCCGGGCGTAGCGCCGCCAGATACAGCACGACCGCGAGCAACTGGGTGACGAGCATCATCGCATAGACGCCGGTCAATGGCGGCAGGCCGAGCGAGGCGCCGAGCCGCTCCCCCGGCTCAAGCAGATTCGGGCCGATGACCGCACCGACCGTTGTCGACCAGACCACAATCGAGAGATCGCGCCCGCGATTGCGCGCGACTGCCAGGTCGGTGGCGGCGAACCGGGCTTGCAGGTTGGCGGCGTTTCCCATACCGATCATGGCGCTGCCAATGAACAGCAGGGGGAGGGATGCGTCCGCCGCCGCGATGACGGCAAGCACGGCGCCAACTGCGGCGAGCCCTGCGCCTGCGCTCAGCGAGATGCTGCGCCCGGATCGTTGGGCAAGCCGGGCGAGCGGAATGGCGGCGAGCGCCGCTCCAAGCGTGCTCATGGTCACTGCCATGCCGGCGAGACCGGTGCTGCCCGAAAGCTCAACGAAGAGCAACGAACCGATTGCGAGGGTGGCGCCGAAGCCAAGTCCGCCAAGTACTTGACCGATAATGAGAACCCCAAGCGTGCGGCGCTGGATGGCGCCCCGGTCGAACGCCGGCTCGCTCAATCTCGGTTCTTGGCAGGGTTTGAGAGTGTGCCAATTCCTTCGATGGTGATGTCGACGCGCTGGCCATCGACAAAGCCGCCGAGCCCTGCTGGGGTTCCGGTCAGAATCAGGTCGCCCGGAAGAAGCGTCCAGACATCCGAGGCGTACGCCATAATTTCGGGGATTCCGTGCAGGAGGTCGCGAGTGTTGCCGCTGCGCCGCGCCTCGCCGTCGACGAAGGTCGAGATCTCGAGCGCGCTGGTGTCGAGCTCGGTTTCGATCCACGGACCGATCGGGCAGAAGGTGTCGTAGCCTTTCGCTCGCGCCCACTGACCGTCGGCGAACATCTGGTCACGAGCTGAGACATCGTTGGCGATGGTGTACCCAAAGATGTAGTCCGCGTAGACGTTGGGGCTGATACTTTTGGCGATCGAGCCGATCACGATTGCCAACTCACCCTCGTGAACGATGCGCCCTTCGACCGGCGGTATCTGGATGTAGTCGCCGGGCCCGACGATCGCCGTGTTCGGCTTCAGGAACAGCAACGGCGCATCCGGACCGTCGTAACCCAGCTCTTCTTTGTGCTCCGCGTAGTTCAATCCGACGCAGACTATTTTTGATCGCGGGATGACCGGGGCCAACAGCCTCGCATCGTCCAGTGGCACGCGCTCGCCGGTTGTGTCGTAGCCGCTGAACATCGGGTCACCCTTGAGCACGACAAGGTCGTCTTCGTCGACTATTCCGAATCTCGGTTGGTCGCCGGTAGTGAAACGGGCGATTCTCACCCCCCTGAGCCTAGTGAGATTCTCTTTTCTTTGCTGATGTCTAACAAGATTGACACGGAGTACATAATCTATTACATTCTGAATGTCAGGTTTCTTTTACATCAGGAGTTGTCAATGTCATTTGAAGAGAAGAGTGCATGGCTGCACGGAGTTATATCGGTGATTGCCTACATCGTGTACCTCGCGATCGTGCTGCCGATGCTTGTTGGGGTTGAACTCAGCATCGAAGACCTCAGTACGGTTGGGTACGAGCTACCGCTACTCGCTACCATCGTTGGTGCCATCGTTGCGGCGATCATCGGGAGCATCGCGTTAGCGGTTTCATCCCCACGCAGCGCAGGCCAGAAGGATCAGCGCGACCGCCAGATCTATCGCTTCGGCGAATATACGGGCCAATCGTTCGTGGTCATCGGCGGAGTCGCAGCGCTCCTCATGGCGCTTGCGCAGTGGGACACCTTCTGGATAGCCAACGTGCTGTATCTGTGCTTTGTGCTGTCGGCCATCCTCAGCACCGTCGCCAAAGCCGTCGCCTACCGGCGGGGCATCCCGGAATGGTGAAGCCGACCCGGGTGACCAACTCGATTCGAGCGCTGCGATTCGCCAAGGCCGAGATGACCCAAGCCGAGCTTGCAGAACGGATCGGACTGACCCGCCAGACCGTTATCGCGATCGAACAAGGACGTTACTCACCAACCCTCGAGGTCGCATTCCAGATCGCGCGGGTGTTTGAAGTTCCTCTCGAGGACGTGTTCCAGTACCCGAGCTCAGGAGAATCCGAATGACCCCCGAAAAGGCACTCAACATGAAGGAAGCAGCAATGAACACCGTCAGCACCATCAGCACCATGAAGGCAATGACCCAAGACCGCTATGGCGACGCGGACGTGCTCGAGATCCGCGACATCCCTTGCCCGACCGTCGGAAAGGGTTCTGTGCGCATTCGCGTGCGCACCGCTGGACTCGACATGGGTGCGTGGCACCTCATGACCGGGCTCCCGCAACTCGCGCGCTTCTTCGGCGTCGGACTTCGACGTCCGAAGAACCCGGTGCGCGGTCTGGAACTGGCCGGCGTTGTCGATGCGGTCGGCGAGGGTGTCACGCGCTTCAACCTCGGCGACGAAGTCTTCGGTGTTGGCGACGGTGCCTTCGCAGAGTACGCGATTGCGAAGGAGCGCTATCTCGTTCACAAGCCGTCCAACGTGAGCTTCGATGACGCCGCAGCCTCAGCAGTCTCTGGGCTCACCGCCATGCAGGCCGTGAATCGCGAGGGCCGCGTCGAGGCCGGTCAACGGGTGCTCGTGCTCGGGGCTGGCGGCGGAGTCGGTTCGTTCGCGGTGCAACTCGCGAAAGCGGCCGGTGCTCACGTCATCGGAGTGTGCAGCACAGCCAAAGTTGCGCTCGTGCGCTCCCTTGGTGCGGATGCCGTTATCGACTATCGCACGAGCGAGCTTGAGGGCGAGTACGACGTCATCATCGACACCGGCGGACAGCGCCCGCTCGCAGTGCTGCGCGCGCTGCTCACGCCCACTGGAACCCTCGTGATCGTCGGCGGCGAAGGCGGCAGTCGCTTTCTCGGCGGCCTCAGCCGCACCCTCGCGGCGAGCCTGCCGTCGCTCCCCTTTCGGTCGGGTTCGCGCCAGAAGCTCCGCAGCCTCATCTCACTGACCACGGTCGACGACCTTGAGCGCGTCGCAGAGCTCCTTGCCAACGGATCGATGCACGCCGCGATTGAGCGCCGTTACCCGCTCGCCGAGGCACCGGATGCGATGCGTCGCCTTGCCGCCGGCGAAGCCAAGGGCAAACTCGTCATCGCGGTGTCCGACACATAGGCGGCAAGAAGTCTGTGTAGGCTTGTGTGTGAGGGGATACACATGGCAACCAATCTCGCGATCGACCCGCAGTTGCTCGACCACGCCTTTCAGCTCAGCGGCGAGAAAACGAAGAAGGCCGCTGTCACACTCGCACTCGCGGAGTTCATCGCGCGCCGTGAGCAGGCAAAGATCCTGGAGCTGGTCGGCGAATTGGAGTGGGACGCGTCGTTCGACTACAAAGCCGAACGCTCTCGCGGATGAGCCTTCTGGTCGACACGAGCGTCTGGTCGCTCGCGCTACGACGCGACCTCCCGCACGACGCCGCTGAAGTGAGCGAGCTCACGCGCGCGCTCGCAGGCACTGACATCGTCGTCACGACCGGATTGATCCTGCAGGAGATCCTTCAAGGGTTCGTCCCAGACCGGGCCCGTACCCAGATAATTGAACGATTCGCGAACATGCCCCTGGTCGAACCCGACCGCGACGACTACATCGGGGCCGCCGAATTGAGGAACACCTGCAGGAAGGTCGGCATCCAGCTCGGCACTGTTGATGCCTTGGTCGCACAGGTTGCGATCCGTCACAACCATCGGCTGTTGACGACCGATCGGGACTTCGTGCACGCCGCGCCACACATCGGACTCTCGATCTGGAAGCCGTAGTTGGGGCACGTGTGAGGCAACGGCGTCACGCGTCGAGGCGCATCATCCATCCGTGCGGGTCTGGCCTGCGGCCGTACTGGATGTCAGTGAGTTCCTCGCGCAGCGACAGCGTGAGTGGGCCCGCCGCGGCATCCGCATCGCCCGCTTCGAAATCGGCGCCGACGAGCCGTCCAATCGGGGTGACGATAGCGGCGGTACCGCAGGCGAACACCTCGGTGATGTCACCGGATGCGACGCCATCGCGCCACTCGTCGATGGAGACTTTGCGACGCTCAACCTTGTGGCCGCGATCCTCCGCGAGCTGCAGGATCGAGTCCCGCGTGATGCCGGCGAGGATGCTGTCGGATTCTGGCGTGACGAGAGTGCCGTCCTTCTTTACGAGAACGACGTTCATGCCGCCAAGCTCCTCGATGTACTTGCCCTCGACCGAGTCGAGAAAGAGCACTTGCGCGCAACCGTGCTCGTATGCTTCCTGCTGTGCGACGAGGCCCGAGGCGTAGTTGCCGCCGGTCTTCGCGGCGCCGGTGCCGCCCTTACCGGCTCGGGCGTAGTTCGTCGAGAGCCAGATCGAGATCGGGGCTAGACCGCCCGTGAAGTAGGCCGCTGCCGGGCTTGCGATGACGTAGAAGTTCACCTTCTTCGCTGGACGCACTCCTAGGAAGGCTTCCTTCGCAAACATGAACGGGCGAAAGTACAGGCTCGTCTCTGCCGCACTCGGAACCCAGCGGCTGTCGACGGCGATGAGCTGCTTGAGCGCCTCGATGAAGTACTCGGTCGGCAACTCCGGCAGCGCCATGCGCACGGCAGATCGCTGCATGCGCGCGGCGTTTGCCTCGGGCCGGAACGACCAGATCGAGCCGTCCGTGTGCCGGTACGCCTTGAGGCCCTCGAATATCTCTTGGCCATAGTGCAAGACAGCGGCTGCCGGGTCGAGCTCAATCGGGCCGTACGGCTGCACGCGGGGGCGGTGCCAGCCACCCATTTCTGACCAGCAGATGTCGACCATGTGATCGGTGAAGTGCTTGCCGAAGCCGGGCTCGGCGATGATGTCGGCGTGTTCAGCCGCAGACCGAGCCGCTTCGTTTTGCTTCACTGCAAACTGGAGCGTCTTTTGCGCGAGCAGGTTTTTCATTGATTTCCTTCGAGTGGTCGTGACCTAATTCTGCGATACGAGGCTGGTAATTGCGTCGCCGATCTCGGCGGTGCTGCGCGCGGCGGTCCCGCGTTCGGCAAGGTCGGCAGTCACTGCGGCGGTGACGCGAGCCGCGGCATCCCCGGCCCCAAGCTGGGAGAGCAGCAGCGCGACCGAGACGATCGCAGCCGTCGGGTCGGCCAGCTGCTTGCCTGCGATGTCGGGCGCAGAACCGTGCACTGGCTCGAACATCGACGGGAAGGTGCCGTCCGGGTTAATGTTGCCCGAGGCAGCCAGTCCGATGCCTCCGCTGATTGCGGCGGCGAGGTCGGTGAGAATGTCGCCAAAGAGGTTGTCTGTGACGATGACATCGAACCTAGCAGGGTCGGTGACGAGAAAGATTGTCGCGGCGTCGACGTGCAGGTAGTCCCACTGCACCGACGGATGCTTCCCTGCCTGTGCGTCGACCAGGCGCTGCCAGAGCGAACCAGCGTTGGTAAGCACATTCGTCTTGTGCACGAGGGTGAGCTTCTTGCGCCGCTGCTCTGCCTGCTCGAAGGCGAACCGCACGACACGCTCGATGCCGAACGCGGTATTGATCGAGACTTCGGTTGCGATCTCTTGCGGCGTACCAACGCGGATGCCGCCACCGTTGCCGACGTACGGGCCCTCGGTTCCTTCCCGCACGACCACAAAGTCCACCTCGCCCGGGTTCGCGAGTGGCGAGGTGACTCCCGGGAACAGGATCGTCGGCCGCAGGTTCACATAGTGGTCAAAGGCGAAGCGAAGCCTGAGCAAGAGGCCACGCTCGATGATGCCGCCGGCGAGGCGCGGGTCGCGAGGGTCCCCGCCAACCGCTCCGAGGAGGACTGCATCGTGCGTGGCGAGGGATGCGAGGTCGTCATCGCTGAGGATCTCGCCGGTCGCGAGAAAGTGACTTGCGCCGAAGGGGTAGACCGTTGTTGTGGCATCCACCCCCGTTGCTGTGAGCACCTTGAGGGCTTCATCGATGACTTCAGGACCGATCCCGTCGCCGGGGATCACCGCGAGGTTCAGATTGCTGAGCATGGATTTAGGGTACTTGTCGAAATGGCCGGAGGTGCGCGCTCACACCCAGCGGCCCGCGCGAGTCCCACACTCGGGCAGCGTTGTCAATGGGTGCCGGTGGCACCGCAACTGTGACACTGTCACGGTATGAGTATTGGAACCGGAATAGTCCTGTTTGTGGTCGGCGCGATCCTTGTGTTCGCGGTTAATGTCGAGGTTGAGGTGATCGATCTCGATGTCATTGGCTATCTGCTGATGGGTGCGGGCGTCATCGTGTTCGTTATCGGCCTCGTGCTTGCTCTTCGCAAGCGCCAGTCGACGACGACCGTTCGCTCGGGTGTCGACGGCGCTGGCGTCAACGTCTCGGAGCGCCGCACCGCGACCACACCTGACGACATCGTTTAGGGCTCGTCTGACAGCGACATGAACAGCGTCGCCTGACGCAGCCGTCTGAGAGAGTTCAAAGACTGCGGCTGTCGTCAGGCGGTGATGTCGATCTCGCGCAGCAGGTCAGCGTCGATCGCGACCCGCACCTTCTCGAGTAGCTCCTCGGGAACCGGCGAGTCAACGGTGAGCACGCTCAGCGCCTGACCGCCCTTACCCTGCCTGGCGATCTGCATTCCGGCGATATTGATGGCTGCATCGCCGAACTCCTTGCCGTACACCGCAACGATGCCGGGCCGATCCTGGTAGACCATCACGATGAGGTGGTCGGCGATCGGTACTTCGACGTCGTAGCCGTTGATCTCGACGATCTTCTGGGTTTGCTTGGTGCCGGTTAGGGTTCCAGCGACCGAGATTGCCGCGCCGGATGCGAGTGATCCAGAAATTCGAAGCAGGTTGCGGTACTCGTCGCTGACGGCATCCGTCGATAACCGCACAGTGATGCCGCGCTGCTCGGCAAGCAGCGGCGCATTCACGTAGCTGACGGACTCGCTCACGATGTTCGAGAAGATTCCCTTCAGGGCGGCAAGTTTCAGCACGTTGACGTCGAACTCGACGATCTCGCCGCGCACCTCGACGTCGATCGAGGTGACCGGGCTGTCGGCAAGGCCCGAGAAAACCTGTCCGAGCTTTTCCATGAGCGGGATGCCCGGACGCACGCTCGAGTCAATCGCGCCACCGGCGACGTTCACCGCGTCTGGCACGAGTTCACCGTCAAGGGCGAGCCGCACCGAGCGTGCAACCGAAACCCCGGCTTTCTCTTGGGCTTCGTCAGTTGACGCCCCGAGGTGAGGAGTGACCACGACGTTGTCGAGGGCCAGCAGTGGGGATCCCTTCGGCGGCTCGCTGACGAACACATCGAGGCCGGCGCCCGCAATGCGGTTCGACTTGAGCGCCGCATACAGCGCATCCTCGTCGATGAGGCCGCCGCGCGCGACGTTCACGATGAAGGCCGTCGGCTTCATGAGCGCGAACTGGTCGGTGCCGATCATGCCGGTTGTCTCGGGGGTCTTCGGCATGTGGATGGTCACGAAGTCACTCGACTTGAGCAGGTCCTCGAGGCTGAGCAACGTCACTCCAAGTTGCTGTGCCCGGGCGCTCGTGACATAGGGGTCGTAGGCGACAACGGTCATCCCGAACGCCTGTAGGCGCTCGGTGATAAGGGCACCGATGCGGCCGAGGCCGATGATGCCGACCGTCTTCTCGTAGAGCTCGATGCCGGTGTACTTCGACCGCTTCCACAGTCCGGCGGCGAGGCTAGCGTGCGCGACCGGAATGTGCCTGGCAATACTCAGAATGAGGCCAACGGTGAGCTCAGCGGCCGAGATAATGTTTGAGGTCGGAGCGTTGACGACCATGACTCCCGCTGTCGTCGCGGCCTTGATGTCAACGTTGTCGAGACCGACGCCGGCCCGCGCAATGACCTTGAGGTTCTTGGCCGCTGCGATTGCCTCGGCATCGACGATTGTCGCGGAGCGAATGAGAATGGCGCTGGCCTCTGCGAGCGCGGAGAGCAGCGCGGGGCGGTCGGTGCCATCCACCTGTCGCACATCGAAGTCGGGCCCGAGGGCCTCGACGGTTGCTGGCGAGAGTTCTTCGGCGATCAGCACGATCGGCTTGGCCACGGGATCGGATCCTTCGAGTCGCTGGAGAGAGAACAACCTTGCCAACGTTACTGTGCGCCGCGGCACTGTGCGCCGCGGCGGGCCGCTGTCACTGGACCAGACGGGTCGAGCAGGGGTGCGACGATGGAGCCATGGTCGAGTCGCTGCAGTTGGGCCTGCGAATCGCGCTGGCGCTCGTCTTCGTGGGCATGGGCATCCTTCATTTCATCCCGGGCCCTGCGCGCGCCATGGCCGGCATGATTCCGCCGACCATGCGGGGGCTCCGCTGGCCGAGTCCGCGAGCGCTCGTACTGTTTACCGGTCTGTGCGAGATTGCCGGTGGCATCGGTCTCCTGATTCCGGCAACGCGAACCGCTGCAGCAATCGCGCTCGTCGTGTTCCTCGTCGCCGTCTTTCCGGCAAACGCCTACGCCGCGAAGTATCCGGAACGATTTGGTCGCGCCGCGATCCCGTTCTGGCCTCGGCTCATCGCGCAGGTTGTGCTGATGGTGCTGATTGTGCTCGCGGTTCTGTAGGGAGCAGTCCCTGGGTGAACTGCACCCGCGGCGAGCTACACCGCGAGCAGCTACACCGCGAGCAGAGAAACAGTGGGACGAATGATCGACTCGAGCGCGATGACCCCGAGTCCGAGACCGGATGAGACGGCAAGCCCGACGAAGAAGATCAGGGCCTTCTCGCCGACGTTTCGACGACGTCCGATGATGAACGCAGCCACGAACACGACGACCGGAACACCAACGCCTATCCAGAGGAGCCACCACGGCAACCCGGCCGGATCGAGACCGCTGGCCTCGTAGAACAGCGGAAGCGAAAGGAGATTGTCGACCGCCTCCCAGACGTCGTACGCGAAGAACAGCGCGAACAGGCCGGCAACGACCAGACTGAGCCAGCCGTAGCGTCCGCGCTTGGTTTCCTTTGTGTCATCCGCAACGATCTCAGCGATCGGGTTCTCGGAG
>Ga0209591_10006958_pt1 | contig 12466 bp, 9 predicted proteins | sample MAT01_FD_187207 | JGI IMG/M metagenome (GOLD analysis project Ga0209591, IMG submission 187207) | Freshwater microbial communities from Lake Fryxell liftoff mats and glacier meltwater in Antarctica - MAT-01 (SPAdes) (version 2) | ecosystem: Environmental > Aquatic > Freshwater > Ice > Liftoff...
GGCCTGGCCCCTACGCGCTCTCGCCGGCCGGTCCGAAAGGACGCGTCAAGCGCAGTCCTTCACGATCAGGGGATCGCGCGAGGTCAGCCTGGGCCGGATCGCATGCGTGACGAGCGCGCGCTCGCCATTCGGCTTGCGCCCCGCGCCTTTGCGCTGGCCGCCGCGGGGAAAGATCGTGAGCTGACGGCCGGTCTTCGATTTCGAGGTCACCAACGCGATGCATCCACTCTTCAGACGATCGGCGCGCTCGCGAGTCGCAGCGAATCTTGGAACTTCAGACTGAATGCGCTCGATCCATGACGTTCATGATTCGGCACAGATCCAACCTGCTAGAGCGGGAACGCGCCGTCGCCCGGCGTGGCGTGCCCGAGGCGCTCGGCGACCGCGATGAAGCGGTTGTACTGACGCCGCAGATGGAGCGGAACGTCGGCGTACACGTCCTCGACAAGCGTCTTGAGCGCCATCTTCGGCGCAGCTTCCTGCACGTGGATCTCGGCGTCGATCTCGGCGGTCAGCTCGGCCTCGAGGCGCGCGCGCTCGCCCTTCGCGATCACGCCTTGCGACGTGAGCTGGGCTTCGAAACGATCGAGCGGGTCCTTCGCGGCCCACGCGGCGACCTCGGCGTCGTCGCGGTACTTGGTCGGATCGTCCGAGCTCGAGTGACCGAGCATGCGGTACGTCTTGAGCACGATCAGCGACGGCTGGCCGGCCTGCGCCAGTTGGTGCGCCTCGCGCGACGCTGCGAGCGTCGCGAGCACGTCGTTCCCGTCGACTTCGCGGCCCGGCATGCCGTACGCGACGGCCTTTTCGGCGAAGCTCTCCGCCGCAGTCTGCTTGGCCGAGCACACCGAGATCGCCCAGCCATTGTCGACGCACACGAAGTAGCAGGGGACCTTCCACACCGCGGCCAGGTTCATCGCGCTGTGGAAGCCATTCGAACTCGTCGCGCCGTCGCCGAAGTAGATCGCGTGGACCTCGTCGGCCTTGCGCTGCTTCGCGGCGAACGCCGCGCCGACGCCGTGCGGGATCTGCGTGCCGATGACCGACGACCAGCTGGGGTAATGCGACCCCTTGTGCTGGAAATGGTTGCACATCTGGCGGCCCTTCGCTGTGTCGTTGCTGTTGCAGTACATCTGCGCGATGTACTCGGACAGCGGCAGGCCCCGCATCACGGCGGCGCCGCCCTCGCGCAGACCGGACCACAACCAATCCTGCGGTCTTAGCGCGTAGGCCGATCCGATCAGCGCCGCCTCGAGCCCCTTCGCGGTGCCGACGAAGCCGACGCGGCCCGCGCGCTGGAGCTTGAGCATGCGCTCGTCGAGCACGCGCACGCCCAGCATGTGACGCAGGAGCGCGCGCAGCACCTCGGGGCCGAGATCGAGCATGGGCGGCTTGGCGCTGCCGCGCTCCCGGGTCGGATTGGTTTGTGCGCTCACGATTGGAACCCGAGAGGATAGCCGAGTGCGGAGCCCCGCGCAGCGGTCTAGCAAGCTCGTTGCAGCGGTCTAGCAAGCTCGTTGCAGCGGTCTAGCAAGCTCGTTGCAGCGGTCTAGCAAGCTCGTTGCAGCGGTCTCGCAAGCTCGTTGCAGCGGCCTCGTCGGCTCGTTCACGCGGGAGTCAGCACGGTCCCGGCGCGCTCGCCAGTCTGCGCGGAATGATCGACCGCCACGCGGCCCGCGACGACGACGTGCAGGATGCCCACGGGCGCAAGGCGCGGCTCCTCGAACGTGGCGCGGTCCCGCACGCACTCGGCGTCGAACACGACCAAGTCGGCGTGAAAGCCGGGCAGCACGCGACCGCGTTCCACGAGACCCGCGCGCTCGGCCGGCAGGGCGGAGAGCTTGCGTACCGCGGTCGCGAGATCGAACGCCTTCAGCTCGCGACAGTAGCGGCCCAGCACGCGCGGCGCGGTGCCGAAGCTGCGCGGGTGCGGCCGCGAAGACGGGCCGCCCGTCAAGGGCTGCACGTAGCCGTCGGAGCCGACGCACACGAGGCGGTGGGCTAGCACGCGCGCGACGTCGCTCTCGACCATCGCGTGGCCGACGTACGAGATGCCGCCCTGTTCGTGCTCGAGCAGGCGCAGGAACGCCTCGGCCGGCTCGACGCCCCAGCGCGCGGCGATGTCGGCGATGGAGAGACCCGTGAGCGCGCGATCGTCGCCCGACAGCTCGCTCGCGACAGCGATGCGATCGAATCCGCCAGGCTCGTTGTCGACGCGCGCGACGAGCTCTTCCCGAATGCGCGCGCGCGACGCGGGGTCGGCGAAGCGCGCGAACATGGCGTCGTTGCCGCCGTCCTTGACCCACCCCTCGAGCAGAATCGTGAGGCCCGTCGAATACGCCGTGTACGGATAGGCGTCGGCGCGCACGTCGAACCCGTCGGCCACGGCGGCCTCGATGCGCGCCAGTGCGCCGTCGAGCTTGGGCCAGTTCTTCTGGCCGCAGGATTTCAGATGCGAGACTTGCACGCGCGCCTTCGACTCGCGCGCCAGCGCCAGGATCTCGTCCACGGCCTCGAGCAGGTAGCGATCCTCGCTGCGCATGTGCGACGCATACAGGCGTTCGCGGCGCGCGACGACCTTTGCCAGCGCGCACAGCTCCTCGGGCGGCGTGTAGATGCCGGGCACGTACTCGAGACCGCTCGAGAGACCGAAGGCGCCTTCGTCGAGCGCGCGCTCGACCTCGTGCTCGAGCGACTGCAGCTCGGCGGGCGTCAGGTGGCGATCCACCTCGCCGACCAGGTTCTCGCGCAGCGTGCCGTGACCCACGAGCAGCGCCTGGTGGACCGCGGGACGCGCCGCGTCCAGCGCGCGCAGGTACTCGCCGACTCCGGCGAACGCGCGCTCCGCGCCGGGCCGTGTCGGCGCCGCCGAGCCGCCGCAATTGCCCGTGACTTCCGCCGTGTATCCCTGCAGCACGCGCGAATCGGCCGCAGGGTAGTCCAGGATCGAGCGGTCGGAATGGCTGTGCAGGTCCACGAACCCCGGCGCCACGATCAGACCGCGCGCGTCGATCGTGCGCCGCGCCTGCTCGCGATCCAACTCGCCGATCGCGGCGATGCGTCCGTCGCTCACACCCACGTCCGCGCGGCGCGGCGCGGAACCCGTGCCGTCGACCAGCATCCCGCCCTGCACGAGGAGATCGAAGCGCTGCGTGCGCCGCGTCAGCGCGCAGCCGCCGAGCGCCCACGCCAGCGGAACACACGCGGCCGCACGCACGACGTCGCGCCGTGTTGCGCCATTCAAAGCTCCACCTCCACGCCGAGTCCCGGACCATCCAACGTGCGCATGCGACCGTCGACGAGCTCGAATCCACCGCGCGCGGGATCGCGCGCCAGGTCGAAACTGCCGTCGAGGTCGAGGTAGCGCGTCGCGGAACACGCGAACGCCGCGTGCAGCGCGGCCGCGATGCCGATCTCGCTCTCGTCCATGCAGCCCCACATCAGGTCGATCCCGTTCTGCGCCGCGATGCGCGCGATGCGCCGCGCCGGCGCGATGCCGCCGCACTTCATGAGCTTAACGTTCCACACGCCGTACGGCCGCGGTTCGCGCGCGAGTTCCAGCGCGTCGCGTTCGTCGTGCAGGCTCTCGTCCGCCATCAGCCAGCGCCGCACGGAAGCCGGCAGCTTTCGCTGCTCGCCATCGCGCGCGGGCGGCGAGGGTTGCTCGAGCATCTCGACGTCGAGCGCGCGCAGGCGCGCGTGGCAACGCTCGACCAGCGCGGGCTCGTAGCCGACGTTGGCGTCGGCCCGCAGCGCGATCGACGGTCCGACGTGTTCGCGCAGGCGGAGCATGAGCTCCATGTCGGCCTCGAACGATTCGCCGATCTTCACTTTCAGCGCACGAAACCCGCGCGCGATGTACTCGTCGGCCTCGGCCAGCGTCTCGTCGAGCGGCAGGATGCCGATCGTGATCGAGGTCGGCAGCTCGCGGTGCACGCGGCCGAGCAGGTCGACCAGAGGGCGGCCCGCGAGTCGCGCCCACAGGTCGTGGATCGCCATGTCGAGCGCGGCGCGCGCTCCGGGCGTCGCAGGAGTGAGCGCTTCGACCGTGCTCACGAGCTCGCGCACCTCGCCCATGTCGCGGCCCGCGAGGCTCGAACCGTTCTCGAGTGCGTCGATGCAGGCTTCGAAGGTCTCACCGGTGATGTCGGGCACCGGCGTCGCGCTGCCGAACCCCGCGAGGCCGTTCTCGGCCTCGATGCGCACGAACGCGATCCGCACCGCTTCCGTCGTCTGGTTCGCGATGCGGTAGGGGCGCTTCAGCGGGACGTCGAGAGAGTGAACGGCGACGCGCGCGATCTTCACGACCGGCGCGCCTCGGCGATGAGCGCGCGCAACGCGGGCACGAGCCGGTCCGCGCCTTCCGTGAGCGGCCACACTGTCGGCAGGCCCGTTTCGCTCTCGATCGCGGCGCGCACGGACTCGCGCTCGGCCGGCGCGACGCCCTCGTCGTTCAGCATGATGCCGAGCACGCGCGTGCCGTACATCTGGACGAGCGCGATCTGCTTCGCGAGCGGCGCGATCGCGTTGTGCAAGTGCTCCTGGTCGTCGTGGTAGCGGCGGCCGGGCGCGTGCTGCAGGACGACTCCGCGCGACTCGGCCGACAGGATCAGCTCCGCGCCACACGGGCCGCTCGGATTCAAAAGGCCCGACTGCCCTTCCAGGAAGATGACGTCGGGAGACAGATCGCGGTCGCAGGCGACGACCGCGTGTTCGAGCTCGCCGCTGACGAAGTCGTTGGGCGTGGAATCGAGCACGAAACCATGCGGTATGCCTTGCAGCCAGCCGGTCTGTCCCGTGTGCACGATCGCGGGCACGAGCCCCGCCGCGCGACACGCGGCCGACAGGACGTGGCACGTCGTGCGCTTGCCGAGCGCGCAATCGGTGCCCAGCACCGCGACACGCGGCGCGCGCACGTCGCGAATAGCGCCCGACCAGAAATGCAGGTCGCGGCGCGCCTTCGGCCTGCGCACGTCGATCAGCTGGACGCCGGCGTGCTTCGCCGCCGCGACGAACGCGGGATCGTCGCTCAAGAACTCGTGCAGTCCGTTGACGATGCCGACGCCGCGCTCGACGACGGCGAGGAGCGCGCGCTTCATGTCCAGAGGGAGAACGCCACCCGAGGTCGCGACGCCGATCACGACGAAGTCCGGCGGAGTTTTCAGGGCCGCGAAGGCCGGCTGGAAGTCCGCGAACACCGGGATTCCGCGGTGTTTTCCGTCGAGCTCGACACCCGCGTCGCCCCCGGCGCACGTGCTGTCGACGAGCCCCACGAGCTCGAACCGACTCGGGCCGCGCACCAGCCCGTGCGCCGTCTTCGCCGATGGCGTTCGGTACGACGCGTGCGTGTAGACGACTGCGGTGCGGAGCGGCGCGGGCATGGCGTGCGCGAGAATACTCGATGAGCGGGGCGAGACTATGCAGCTCGATGTCCCGGAGTTCGGGTCCGCGCCGCGGCCGCTCGTGGCAATGCGACGAGGCCGTGATGGGGATCACGGCCTCGTCGCTCGGCCTCCCTGCGCGCCGCTCTCGCCGACCAGCGGGTTGGAGATCCGCGCAGGACCTCAGAGCGCGAGCAGACCCGGATTCTCGAGCAGGCGCTTCATGTACACGAGGAAACGCGCTCCGTCCGCGCCGTCGGCCAGGCGGTGGTCCACCGAGCACGACAGGTTCATGTACTGACGCACTTCGATCTTGTCGCCCTGCGCCGTCTCGACGACGCCCGGGCGCTTCATCAAGCGGTGCACGCCGAGGATGGCGACGTCGGGGTAGTTGATGATCGGCGTCGCCAGGATCCCGCCGATGTTGCCGGCATTCGTGATCGAGAACGTCGATCCGCGCAAATCGTCGGGCTTCACCTTGCCCTGCTTCGTGCGCTCGGCGAGCTCGTTGAGCTCGGTTGCGATCTGCAGGATGCCCTTCGACTGGACTTCCTTGACGACGGGCACGATGAGGCCGTTGTCCGTGTCCATCGCGATGCCGAGGTTCACGTAGCCGAAGCGCACGATCTCCTGACTCTGCTCGTCGAGGTGCGCGTTCAACATCGGGAACTTCGCGAGAGCGAGCGCGGTCGCCTTCATGATGAAGGGCATGTAGGTGACCTTGACGCCCTGCTCTTGTCCCATCGCCTTGGCGGTCTCGCGCAAGCGCACGAGCTCGGTCACGTCGAGTTCCTCGACGACCGTGAAGTGCGGTGCGGTGAACTTCGACCGCACCATCGCCTCGCTGATCTTGCGACGCACTCCGCGGAACGGGATGCGCGTCTCGCGCTCGCCGGCCGGGATCGCCACCGCGGGCGCGGAGGGACGCGCCGGAGCAGCGGTCGTAGGTGCGGCCTGCGCAGGCGCCTGAGCTCCCGACTGCGCAGGCGCCTGAGCTCCCGCCTGCGCAGGCGCCTGAGCTCCCGACTGCGCGGGCGCCGCGGCGCCGGACTGCGCGAACGCTTCGACGTCGGCGCGACGAACGATGCCGCCGCGACCGCTCGCCGGAACGCGAGAGAGGTCGATGCCAAGATCGCGCGCGACCCGGCGCGCGCTCGGGACGGCGAGGACCTTGCTGTCGGACGCAGACACGCGCGCGGTAGCGCTCGCGGCGGCGACGAGCTCGGGCTGGGCGGCGGGAGCGGCGGTTCGCGCCTGGGTCGCGGCCGCCGGAGCAGCTTGCGCGGGCGCGGCGGGCGCCGCGACGGCGCCCGCGATCGCAAGCGTGAAGATGACCGTGCCCACCGGCACCGTCGCGCCCTCCTTCGCGAGCAGCGCCGTGATCGTGCCGCTCGCGGGTGAGGGCACTTCGACGGTCGCCTTGTCGGTCATGACCTCGACGATGGCCTGGTGCTCCTTCACGGATTCCCCGGCCTTCACGAGCCATTTCACGATCTCGCCCTCGGCGATGCCTTCACCGATGTCGGGCAGCTTGAACTCGAGCGTACGACCCGTCACCGGCGCCGCACTGCTCGGGGAAGTCGAGCCCGGAGAACTCGTACCTCGAGCGCCCCCGGCCGCCGCGGCCGAGCCCGGCGCGTTGCCGCCCGAGGACGCGGTCGGTGCCGTCATTTTCGGAGTCGCAGTGTTCGTCGGCTTCCCACCGGCCGTCGGCGTCGAGTGCCCTTCGCCGGTCTTCGGCGTCGGCGGTTCGGGGATCGGCTGCGCGGCCTTCGCGGGCGAACCGCCGGACTTCGGCGCAGCAGCGGGCGCGGCGGCAGCCGCCTTCGCGGCCGTCTCGAGCGTGAAGATCGCCGAACCGACCGGCACGGTCGCACCTTCCTTGGCGGTCAAGGCCGTGATGGTCCCGGGCGCGGGCGACGGAATCTCGACCGTCGCCTTGTCCGTCATGACCTCGACGATCGGCTGGTGTTCCTTCACCACGTCGCCGACCTTCACGAGCCATTTCACGATCTCGCCTTCGGCGATGCCTTCCCCGATGTCGGGCAGCTTGAATTCCAGCGCGGCCATGTGCGGTGATCCTTCGGAGTCTCGAGCGAGGTGTGTCAGTAGCTCCAGACGCGCTCGATCGCGTCGAGGACGCGCCGATCGTCGGGCATGTAGTGGTGTTCGAGCGTGTTCGGGAACGGCGTATCGAAGCCCGTCACGCGCGCGATCGGCGCTTCCATGTACTCGATCGCGTTCTCGGCGATGATCGCGCTGATCTCGCCACCGAAGCCGCAGAAACGCGGTGCTTCGTGCACGACGACGACGCGGCCGGTCTGCTTCGCGGCCTCGATCACGCCTTCCTCGTCGAGCGGTAGCAGCGTGCGCAGATCGACGACCAAGCACTCGATGCCCTTCTCCGCCGCTTGCTCGGCCGCCTTCATGCACACAGGCACCATCGCGCCGTAGCAGAAAACCGTGACGTTCTTGCCCTCGCGCGCCGTGCGCAGCGTCGAGAGGTCGACCGTGTACTTGCCCTCGGGCACCTCGCCCTTGAGCGTGCGGTAGAGCGCCTTCGGCTCGAGGAAGAGCACCGGATCCGGATCGTCGATCGACGCGAGCAAGAGTCCCTTCGCGTCGTAGGGCGTGCTCGGGATCACGACCTTCAGGCCCGGCGTGTGGCAGAAGTACGCCTCGCCCGACTGCGAGTGGTAGAGGCCGCCGCGGATCCCGCCGCCGTACGGCGTGCGGATCACCATCGGCGCCGTGTACTGCCCACCCGAGCGATAGCGCAGCTTCGCGGCCTCGCTGACGATCTGGTCGAACGCCGGGAAGATGAAGTCCTGGAACTGGATCTCGCACACCGGCTTCAAACCGTTGACGGCCATGCCGATCGCGGCGCCGACGATGCCGTCTTCGCTGAGCGGCGTGTCGAAGCAACGGCCTTCGCCGAACTCCTTGGTCAGGCCTTCGGTCGCGAGAAACACGCCGCCTTTCGGGCCGACGTCCTCGCCGAAGACGAGGACGGTCGGGTCCGTGCGCATCGCGGTCTTGAGGCCGTCGTTGACGGCTTGGAGCAGGGTCAGGTTCGCCATCGTGGGAGTTCGCGGACTACTCGGGGGCTCGTCGAGTCGTGGATCAGAGAGGGAACGCGCCGCCACCGGCCGACGCATCGCCCTTGCGGTGCGCGAGGTCGAACGCGGCCTGGCCTTGACGGCGGATGTGCTGCGGGACGTCGCGGTAGACGTCGCTGAAGATGGTCTCGATGCCGGGGCGCGGCGTCGCTTCGGCGACCTTCGCGGCCGCATCGATCTCGGCGAACGAGTCGGCCGCGATCTTCAGGCCGAGCGCCGGATCCCAGAGCTTCTTCTTGGCGAGGAAGCGCTCGAAGTTCGCCACGGGGTCCTTCTTCTCCCACTTGGCGAGCTCTTCCTTCGGCACGTAGCGCGTCGGGTCGTCGCTGGTCGAGTGACCGCCCATGCGGAACGTGTAGGCCTCGACGAGCGTGGGGCCGCCGCCCTTGCGCGCGCGCTCGACCGCTTCACCGACGACACGGCGCACCGCGAGCACGTCGTTGCCGTCGACCTTCACGCCCGGCATGCCGTACGCCTTGGCCTTGATCGCGTAGCTCTCGCTGGCGGTCTGCTGCGAGCTCGGGCAGCTGATCGCCCATTGGTTGTTCTGGCACAGGAAGACGACCGGCGACTTCCACACCGCGGCGAAGTTGAGCCCCGAGTGGAAGCCGAGGCTCGACGTGCCGCCGTCGCCGAAGCTCGCCAACACGACGTGCGATTCCTGGCGGCGCTGCATCGCGTACGCCGCGCCGACCGCTTGGATGATGTGCGTACCGATCGGCGAGCTGATCGAGAAGAACTTGATCGGCTCGGTGAACGAGAAGTGCACCGGCATCTGACGGCCCTTGGCGGAGTCCGCCGCGTTGCCGTACATGTTGTGCATCATGTCCACCGGCGAAACGCCGTGGTACAGCGCCATCCCGAAGTCGCGGTAGCTCGGGAAGATCCAGTCCGTCTTCTTCAGCGCCGCGGCCGCGCCGATCTGCGTGGCTTCGACGCCGCGGTTCGGGATCGAGAAGCCGATGCGGCCCGCGCGCTGCAGCTTGAGCGCGACGTCGTCGAACGCGCGCACCCGCATCATCGTGCGGTAACAGTGCAGCAGTTCCTCGTTCGACATCTTCGGGTCGTAGCCGTTGATCCCGCCGTCCGGCTCGATCACCGAGAGCATCTCTTGCACGGTCATCGCGTCTCCTCGTCACGCCGAGCACGCCGTTCGCGCACGAGCCGGGCCGCGAAGAACTCGCCGGCCTTGTAGCTCGATCGCACGAGCGGCCCCGCGGCCACGTACTGGAATCCCATCGCGCGCCCGAGGCGCTCGAGTTCGTCGAATCGCTCGGGCGTCACGTATTCGCGCACCGGAGCGTGGTTCTGGGTCGGACGCAGGTACTGGCCCAGCGTCAGGAAATCGACGCCCGCGGCGCGCAAGCGCGTCAGCGCGTCCACGACCTCGTCGTGCGTCTCGCCCAGACCCAGCATGAGCGACGACTTCGTGAACACGTCCGCGTCGTGCTGCTTCGCGCCCGTGAGCGTCTCGAGCGAGCGCGCGAACGAGCAGCGCGGGTCGCGGATCTTGCGCTGGAGGCGATCGACGACTTCGACGTTGTGCGCGAGCACGTCCGGCCGCGCCGCCATCAAGGTCGCGAGGTCCGTGTCGCGGTAGTCGGGGATCAGCGTCTCGACGACAGTGCGCGGCGCCTTCGCGCGGATCGAACGGATGCACTCGGCGTAGTGACCGGAGCCGCCGTCCATCAAGTCGTCGCGGTCGACGCTCGTGATGACGACGTAGCCGAGGTTCATCGCCGCGACGGCCGTCCCGACGTGCTCGGGCTCCGTCGGATCGGGAGGAGCGGCGCGGTCCACGGTCTTGACCGCGCAGAAGCGACAGCGGCGCGTGCACTCGTCGCCGAGGACCATCAGGGTCATCGTGGCGTGGTCGCCCTTCCAGCACTCGCCGATGTTCGGGCAGCGCGCTTCCTGGCAGACGGTGTGGAGGCCGAGCTCCTGCGTCAGCGCCTTGAGGCGCGCGTAACCCTCCCCGCCCGGGAGCGGGACCTTCAGCCACGAGGGCTTCGGGACGGAGCCGTCCTTGCGCCGCGCGATCGGGGCTTGGGATGCCTCCGGAAGGCTGGCCGCGCGGGGCTCGAGGGAGGGTGTTTCGGGATCCATGCCGGGTCGGGACAAGGCCCGTCAGGATAGCGCGCCTGGAGGGTTCCGTCGCGGACCGATCGTGGCGGGTCCACCGGTCCGAAGGACGCTGGACAGGGCTCCATTCCTCGTCGTCGGCCTGCTCGTGGAGGGCTCCGCCGAGTGCGCGGCACAGGGGTGGGCCTTGTGTACACCGGGCCGGCGCTGCATTCGCGCCGGCCCGGCTCCCCAATCACCGAGTCACACTCCTCGGTCCCCCTGCATCATGGGTCAGTTCAGGAAGGGCTCCACGGCCTTCTTGAGTTGTGGCGTGCGCATCTTGCCGATCGCGCGCACCTGGATCTGGCGAACCCGCTCCAGGCTCACACCGAGCTTGCCGGCCACTTCGGCCAGCGTGTGCTCCTTCTCGCCGAGGAGACCGAAGCGCATCGCCACGATGTAGCGCTCGCGCTCGCTCAGCCGATCGAGCGCGGACTTGACGCCCGACTCGAGCGACGTGTCCTCGAACTCCGGCCGGTAAGGGTCGTGCTCGCCCCGGCTGAGGATGTCGCGCAGACCGCCCGAATCGTCCTCGCCCGACATCGGCGCGTCGATCGACCGCGTCGACCGCGCGGCGCCGAGAGCGTGCTCCACCAGGTTCCGCTCGAGGCCCGACGCTTCCGCGATCGATTCGATGCTGGCGTTCGGATCACGCAGCTTCTCGATCGCGATGTTGACGTGCTTGAGAGCCTTCTGGAGGTACACAGGCACCCGGACAGTGGCGTTGAAGTTGTAGAGGTAGCTGCGGAACGCCTGATTCAACCAGTGGACCGCGTACGTCCGGAAGAGCAGTCCGCGCTTCCAGTCGAACCCGTCCACCGCGCGGAACAGCGCCGCCGATCCTTCCTGGATCAGGTCGAGGCGGCCCGCGCTCGTGTGCGCGTACCTCTCGACGTTGATCAGGGCGAGGTAGATGTTGCGCTCGACCATCTCGGTCCGGAGCGCATGCAGCTCGGCCCAGCGCCGGCAGACGCGCGGAGGCAGCGAGCGTTGGATCTGACGGTCCCCGACGTATGCCGACGGGTTGCCGGACACGCCGCCCTCGAGGTCGGCCTGGGTCAACCCGGCTTCCTTCAGGGCACGGTGGAGGCGAACGCGGGCGAATTCGATGCGACGCGCGAGCTTCGACTCGTTCTGCCGGTCGAGGATCGTGATCGCGTCGACTTCCGTGCGGAGCTGGCTTTCGATCGAGAACCGCGCGCCTTCACGCGGGACACGGCTCGTGACCGTGCCCTTGTGCCAAGTCAGCGGATCCGTGATCTCGAGCTGGATGTTCTTGGCGTCGTACTCGACCGCCAGCTTTTCGATCTCCGCGTCGAACGTCTCCGGGCTCGCCGCGAGGCGATCGAGGACGACGTCGAGTTCAGCGTGCTTCGTGACGAGACCCACCATGGATGAACCCTCCTGCACGGCTCGCCGCGTACTCGTTCGGGAGTTGGCGCGACGTCGCGTGCTGTGAACCACGGCCGATTCGGAACCTTGGTCAGGGACGGTCTGCGGTCGGGAGAGGCCGCTCCAAGGTTGTCCACCCTCGAGAGCCCGCGTCGCCCTGCCACGGACAGACGTGCTCTCTCGCTTCGGAATACGCACCGAGCTCGGCGGAGCGACTTCGGGTCGCGCCTTTTCCTTTGCTCTGCGCAAAGTCTGCGTTGCATTGCTTCGCTTCATGACATCCCATCCCCTGCAACGTCCGCACCGCGCGGGCGCTCACCCGATGTCTACGCACGGATACGCATGGAAGATGCTGGGAGCGGCGCACTTCGAAGCTTGAAACGCCTCGGTAACGGTCCGGTCGCGCGGCCGGGCTCCCGCGGAGCGCTGCCACAGCGACATCCGTTGTCC